>Ga0210056_1000728_pt1 | contig 28125 bp, 26 predicted proteins | sample CryGeyCG2014_080_2_FD_183965 | JGI IMG/M metagenome (GOLD analysis project Ga0210056, IMG submission 183965) | Groundwater microbial communities from aquifer - Crystal Geyser CG07_land_8/20/14_0.80 (SPAdes) (version 2) | ecosystem: Environmental > Aquatic > Deep subsurface > Groundwater | place...
TCCTCCGCATTCCCGGAAATAGCGGACTCAAGAAGAGGCCGCTGTTCCAACGCGACGCCGGCAAGAGCGGGATATTTCGCCGCCAAATTGACAAGCAGCTCCGGCGTTCTGCATTCGGCGAACCAGAATAATATTTTTTCGCGGGAAAGCTCGTTAGACGATTTATACATATCCGATTCAATAAGCTGTCTGAGCATATGCCAGTCCTTGTCCCTCTGCGTTTTTTTGGCTTGAACGAGATCCGCCAGCGCCATAACCGGAACTCCCCCGATTTCGGGCAGCTCAATTTCAACCCGGCGCTCCCACAATTCCGGAAAAGGCGACACAGCTCTCATCACGCCCATAACATCAATTCTTAAATCTCTCATGCCCTCGCCCTTACAGCGGAAATGGCAGGCATGCCCTTTCATCAGCGCCTCTTGCGAAAGCGGAGGAACAAAAATATTTTCCGCTTCAAGTTCCGCCAGGGCCGATTTCAGGCTGTTAAGGCCTTCGTCAGAAACCATGACGGCAAAATCAATATTCCTGCTGAACTCCGCGCCGCCGTAAAGAATACAGGCCTGCCCGCCCATCAGAAGAGCCCTAACCTTATGTTTTAAAAATGTTGAAAGGACTCTGTGTATCGGGCTGGACATCGTAACTGCCTCCGAACAAATCAAAAATTTCCCACAATTTCTGCGACTCGGCGAAACGCTCCTGCGGATTTAACTCATACCAGTCCAGGACCTCGTCATTATCTACAATTTTTCTTATCAGGGCCTTGCCCGGAAAAGCTTCCATGCTCAGTTTTTGTCCGCGCCAGGATTTTCCCTTTCTGCCATCTTCGCTCCTCCTCTTCACTTATTCTATCAAAAAAAAAGTGAGACGGTCTACTTTTGCCCTATGTGCCGGCGACGGCCGGGAACTGTCTGTCTCCTGTCATGTGCGGGGCTGAAAATCAAAATTGACAAAACTTTTCATCAATTCGGAAGTTCTTATCATAACGCGTTTGCCGTATTCCGGCTTATTATCGCTTTCTTTTGTGTCAAAAAAACCGAAATCAATCATCGCTTGTATAAATCTCTCCATATATGCGCTGACTAAAATTTCCCGCGCGCTGATATATTCATTTCCAATCCTGTCATATTCCTTATCAAGGCGCATACCCTCAAAAACAACTTTTTCCGTAAAATCTTCGCAGGTTTTCCAATCAGAGCAGTAAGTCCTTGCCATAAACAAAGAGAAATTGACGGTTCTCTGAATCCCGGAAATATCCGGGCCGCCATAAGAGAGATAATCCAGATTGAATTTGTAAAAAAAAGTTCTGAAAAGTTTCACAAACAATTCGCCGCCGGGTTTTTCAAGGTATTGCCGCCCGTCGGCCGTCACATAAAAATTCCCCTTCCTTATCCTTATAAGTCCGGCAAGCGAAAAAACAACCCTCATTATGTGAAGCCACCAGAAATCATCCTCATTCATCGCGCCGCTGCAATAGTACCGTTCCGGATTTTTCTTTGCGTATTCAGATATGTTATATGCCTCTAAAACAAATTTCCGGTTCAGGTTTTTGGAAACCGTCATTTTAACCGGCTGAAGTTTATTGAAAAGAGTGAGAATATTTTTCGCGTCGGTGTAAAAAAGCGAATTTTCAAGCAGAGCTTCTTTTATTGACGATGAAAGCGTTATCGGAGACTTCGCAGAACCCTGCGGCTCATACAAAAGACCTGCCGCCTGGAGCGGCGATAAACCGCCCAATTCGTCAAGCGGCGAGCTGTTTTTTTTGCGCGCATATTCAGACACAAATTGCTCCATATCCTCTTGTGAGGAAAAAACTTTGTCCCTCAATATCGCCGCGAGCTCCGCGCTTGCTGAATTTGTGCCGGCCTTATTTACGCTATCCAGCAATTCCATGTTTTTACGCGCGGTTTTATCCTGCGGCATATATTTCAGCGCTTTTTCCCATGCCGCGCCGGCGCTCTTGTAATTTCCGAGTTCGTAATATACCGTCCCTATATTATTCCACACCTCATTCAAATGGAACCTGTCGCCGGGCGGATAATTCTCCGCGGCGGCCATGTATGCTTCAAGCGCCTTTTCATAATCACCGGATTCCTTGAGATCTATTCCCATGATATAGTTTGCGCGCGGATGGCGGGGATTCAGTTTAAGGCACATCGCTCTGTGTTCATCAGATTTTTTCTTATCGGAATAAGAATAGACTATCGCATAGCGGCAGAGAATTTCAGGCGTCAGACCGGCTTTTTCCCTTGCTCTGTCCAGACATTCCAGGGCCTGTTTTATTTTTCCTTCTTCGGTCAGCGCCATTGACTCGGCTATCTCCGGAAACACCGGCTTGCAGCAGAATTTGAATTTTTTTCCCGACGCGCAAAAACAGGGGTCGTAACTGTCGGGAATTAGAAAACGCGCCATTTCTTTTTCCTCTTCACTAATCTCATCCGGTTCCGGCGGCGCGGAAACCCGTCTGAATGATTTTATGACAGGCTCGCTTATTTCATAAAACACCTGGCCGGGAGCGGTTTGAAAGCGAATGCCCTTCCCGGCGGCCGTTCTTTCAAACAGGGCAATTGCCGGGTCATTCATGGAGCAATACAGCACTTCCGGCCATTTCTCCAGCGTTCCATAAGCTTTTTGCATGAGGTTTTCAAACTCCGGCAATGACGGTACCATATTCAAAACGATGAGGTGCCCGAAAACAAATCCGCTTCCTATATCCATTAAAATGCAAACATCCGCGGGCTGCCCGCCGACAAGAATATCCATCCTGAATATGAGCCATGCCTCTGCCGGCTTATGTTCACTCAGCATTTCAATTGTAACCGGCCCCTGCTTTTTTTCCATTTTAGCCATCCTCCAGTTCTATTTTTAGCTCCTACACTCTGCCGAAATCATCGTCAAGACGAATGATGTCGTCTTCCTCAATGTATGAGCCCCGCGCAATCTCAAGTATTTTAGCCTTCCGGCGGCGCCTGTTCGTCAGCCGGTGAGACGCCCCTTTCGGAATTTTAATCCTGTCATCTTCCTTTAATTTGTAAATTTTCCCGTCGAGCGTCACCTCAACCTGCCCCGTGAGGACGAGCCACTCCTCACTCCTCCGGGCATGCTTCTGAAGGCTGATTGAACGCCCCGGCAGGATCTCTATGACCTTCACCTTGTAATTGTCCGCGCGCTCCAGCGTTTTGAAACTTCCCCAGGGGCGCCTCACACGAATGTGATTGACAAGCGCCTCGTCGCCTTTGAGTTTTTCCACCGCCTTCTTCACATCCTGGGAACGGCCCTGGCCCATGATAAGAAGGGCATCGTCGGTTGAAGCGACACGAAGATCCTGCACGCCTATGAGCGAGATGATCTTTCCCGTTGTGGAATAAACAAGATTGTTTTCAGAATCCAGAGAAATCACATTCTTCCTGCAGGATGCCGTCTGCGGGGGCAGAGCGTTGCCGTTTTTGTCTTTGGATGTCACCTCATAAACCGAGTCCCATCCGCCCAGATCGTTCCAGTCCCCGTCATACACGACGACAGCCGCCTTTCCGGTCTTTTCCATAACGGCGTAGTCAAAGGATATGGATGGAAGTTTTTTGTAAATGGCGTCAAGTTTCCGTCCATTTTTCCCGTCCCATTTCCGTACAGCGTTCCATATCGCGGGAGCATTGTTTTCAAATTCGCCTATGAAGACGGACGCCGAAGCGACAAAAATACCGGCGTTCCAGAAATAACTGCCCGCTTTCAGGAATTGTTGCGCCTTTGCCGCGGAGGGTTTTTCCACGAATCTCTCCACCTCTCTGCCCGAAAAAGGGGAAAAAGGGGACGTCCTTAATTTTTCTCCCGCCTTAATGGAAAAAGGGGAGGTCCTTAAAAAAGGGGACGCCTGCCTGCCGGCAAGGCAGGTCCTTAATTTTTCTCCCGCCTTAATGTATCCGTAACCGGTTTCGGCCCTGTACGGCTTGATACCCAGCGAAGTTATATAGCCGTTGCCCGAGGCCGTTTCCGCTTTTTTGAGCGCCTCTATGAACTTCGCCTCGTCCTTTATCAGATGATCCGCCGGAAAAACAAACACGGAGGGATTCCCCCCCGGATTATTCTTTTTTGCGGCGCCTTGAAGAACCGCCCCGTCACAGGCGGACAAAGCCGCCCCGGCTGACGATTTTGTTCTCCCCTTTTTTGCGGGCGCGCCGCAGCCGGCCATCACTTCAATAGCCCTCATGCCCAGTGCGATGGCCGCCGCCGTGTTTTTCCCTTCGGGCTCGGCTATAATGTTTTCCAGGGGAAAATCCAATCCGCCCTCTTTGAGGTGATCCCTCAGCAGAAAACGGTATTCGCTGTTTGACACGATAAAAACATTTTTTATTCCCGCCAGCTTCACGCCCCTTGAAACAGCCGCCTGAAGAAGACTCTTCCCCGAACCTATGCTGAGGAAAAACTTGGGATAATTCTCCCGCGACACCGGCCACAGCCTCGTGCCCTTCCCCCCCGCCAAAATCATAACCTTTCTATTGTTTGTCATTCTGCCATTTCTCCTGTTTCCCTCATTGATTTTCAAACTCCATATCCGACAGGGCATAAAAAGGAAAAATTTTAACAAGGGTTTGAGCAATTTTAATCTCGCCCGTGTAATCTAAATTTACAATCCACGCCTCTTTCGGTTTGTATTTCTCTATAAAACTGCGCATAGACCTGGGAACGGAAACCGTCTTTAAATTAGAGAATTTCACCTCCACGGGAATAACCGTCCGGCCTTTCTCAAGCACGAAATCAACCTCAGCTTTATCCAGAGTCCGCCAATAGTGCAAAGAATAATTGCTCCACAAATATTTTTCCCTCAATATGTTAAAAATAAAATTCTGAAAACTGAAACCGGTTTCCGGAAAATGGCCGACATTCCCCAAGACGCCGAGAATATAATTTCTGAGCCCCGAATCTATGAAATAACTTACAGGGGACTTCACAACTTCTTTGCCTTTGTTGCCGAAATAGGGCGTGACCATTTTTATCGCGAAAGTTTTTTCGGCATACCACAAATATTTTTTAACCGTGGGAACCGAAATGCCGATTTTCGCGGCAAGCTCACAATACCTGACTATTTGACCGCATCCGGCGCTGAGAATTTTTAAAAGTTTATCATACGCGTCCGGACGGTCTATTTTCAGCAAATACACAATATCTTTTTCGACATAACTCCTGTATATTTCATTTATTATTTTTCTTTTTTCATCCCGGCGCGTTTCCAGAATAACACGCGGGTATCCCCCGAAATTGAGATATTCCATAAGCAAAACATTCACCTTCTCTCTGTGCATGGAAAAAAAAGACTGCAGAACTTTCTCGTATTTGTATCCTGTTGTGTAATTGACAAATTCGTTAAAAGACACAGGATTGAGTTCAAAAACCCTCTTTCTCCCCGCCAGCGATTCATGTATTTTCTCTTTAAGCTCCAAACTCCCCGAACCGGAAACAATAAATTTGTAGGGCAGATTTAAATCGTAAATGCCTTTTAAAAAGACGCCCGCGTTTTCTTTTCTCTGAATTTCATCTATAAAGACGAGGGCTTTTTTTCTTCCAAGTTCCAAATCAAGTTTTTTGAGCAAAACTTCCTGCGAGCGGAAAAAACCGCTATCGGCCTCGTAATCAAGATTTAAAAAGACGCTTTGTTCGCCTTTTTTATCAAGCCGCTCTTTTAACAAAAGCATAAGAGTGGTTTTCCCCACCTGACGCGGGCCGGCTATCAGCGTAATTTCCTTTTGCCCTAAATGCCCTTCAATGTCTTTAAATATGTCCCTTTTAATCATAAGCTCCCTTCTATTATAACCCGATTTTTCTTAAAGTCAATATGCGTTCTCTCCGCCGGGTTGTATCTCCCAAACCTTATCCAATATTTTGGACTTATGTTCATTATATTGGAAGCATGCAGGACTGTCAACTTGCATGCGTTCTCTCCGTTATATTACCCTATTCAGGGACAGCCTGTCTTCCCGCCCACATTCACCCCGCAAGCCATTTCCACAGCGGCACAAAAACAACTTCCTTGCCCTTAATTTTTTCCCTGCTTTCCTCATCCCAGGTTATAACGCACAAATCTTCGCAATTCATCTTTTCAGACGCCTTAACCAGAGATGTAATTTCTCTTTTCCTCGTATAGGCATTTTCGACTGAATAACACACTTGAATCAATTTCTCTATTTGTGTCCCCTTTTTCAAAAGAAAGTCCACCTCGCTTCCGTTACCGTTTTTATAATAAAAAAATTCCGTATTTAACTTATAACCTCTTCGCAAAATTTCAATAAACACAAGATTCTCCATTAACCGTCCCATATCCGTTGAAAATCTGACCGCTTTTGCCGCCACAAAACCATTGTCTGCAAGATAAATTTTGCGCGGCGCGTTCATCTGCTCTTTCACCTTGAACGAAAATCTGTTTAACGGGAAAAAAAGATAAGCGTCTTCCAGATAACTCATATACTTTTCCGCCGTTGTCACACTTTGGAAATTTAGAATATTTTTCACTCTTGTGAAAGTGAACTCGCAGGTAAAATTAGAAACCGTGTAAACCGCCAGGTCATAAATCTTTTGCGGATGCCTGACTTTGTTTCTCTTCACAACATCCTTGAATAAAATTGCGTCAAAAAGCGTTTCCAGATAAGCCGAAACGGATATATCTCCCACCACCGTTTCGGGGAAACCGCCGTCTTTAAGATATTGGGCGGCATAATTTAAAATCTCTCCGCGATAATCCGATAATTTTAATTTGTCTTCGTTCACACCGAAATTTTTACCTGCCAAAAATTCCTTAAAAGAAAAAGGAAGTACTTCCACGGGAATGTGTCTCCCCGTAATTCTTGCCGCCATCTCTTTATATAGAAGTTTAGCGTTGGAGCCGGTTAAAATTAAATTGATGCCTCTCCTTTGAAGTTTGTTGGCAAAAACTTCCCAATTTTCCAGATTTTGAATTTCGTCAAAAAAAACAAAGTCAACCTTGCCGTAAACTTCAAAAATTGATTTAACGAATTCATCGTAATTTTTCACTTTTAAAAGATTCTCATCGTCAAAATTAAGATAAGCAAACTTTTTATCTTTCAAAAGCAAAAACGCAAAAACGGATTTCCCCGCACGCCTCGGCCCCGTAATCACCTTTATTAATTTAGAACTTAAAAATCCACCGGCAAACTCAAGTTTTTCCCTCGGGATATATGAACCTTTTATGAAATTATCCCGTTCTGCTTTTTGCTGCCTAACAATCTCGTTTATCATATTATCCCCTCATACTGAATAAAATCAGCCAATTTTGTCCATTACACAATTATTATAGGACAAAGTAGCCGTTTTTGTCAAGGCGTTTTCGCCACTTTTTAAAAAAATAGTAACAGTTTAGCCATCGGCAGATAAAATACTCATTCCCTCGTGGAATGGTAGCCGCGGGATTGCTATCCCGCCATAAAAGGCCACATTGTAGCCGCGGGATTGCTATCCCGCCATAAAAGGCCGCATTGTAGCCGCGGGATTGCTATCCCGCCATAAAAGGCCACATTGTAGCCGCGGGATTGCCATCCCGCCATAAAAGGCCGCATAGCAATGCGGCAGCTACAACACATCGCGAAGACCCTAAAAAGTTAAGCCCGTCCCCATTGCGCTTCAAGTGAAAAGCTTGTCAATGTCGTCTTTGGTCAGCGATTTGTAGAAACCGCTTTCGGCGCTGATTATATTTTTGACAAGTTCCTTCTTCTTTTCCTGGAGTTCAAGTATCTTTTCTTCAACGCTGTTCTTGACTATCATTTTATACGCTATGACTTTTCGTGTCTGCCCTATTCTGTGAGCCCTGTCAACGGCCTGCGCTTCCACAGCGGGGTTCCACCACGGGTCAAACAGTATAACATAATCAGCCGCCGTAAGATTTATGGCGGTGCCGCCTGCCCTCAGCGAAAGAAAAAAGAGAGGGATGTCATCCCTCTCCTGAAATTTTTTTATCTGCTCTTTTCTTTTTGCGGCAGGAACGGAGCCGTCTAAATATGAATATTTGTACCCCATTTTGTCCGCGTGATGCCTGAGGATTTTAAGCGACTCCACAAACTGCGAGAAAAGCAGCACTTTATGCCCCTCCTGAAGCGATTCGCTCATAAGTCCCTTCACCTGTTCAAACTTGCAGGATGGAATATTTTTGTGTTTTTTGTCTGCCAGCGACGGAAAAAGCGCCGTCTGACGCAGTCTCAGAAGCGCCGTAAAAATCTCGAAAGCGGAGTTTTCAATTCCCGATTTCTTGATTTTCCCCATAACCTTTGCCCTGTAATACCGGCGGTAATTCTCATACAGTTCCCTCTGCTTTTTCTCCATATCAGAGTAAAGCACAATCTCCGATTTCGCAGGAAGCTCTTTTAGGACATCTTCCTTTTTCCTGCGCAGCATGAAGGGAAACACTTTCTTTCTCAGTTTAAGAGCGGCGTCTTTATCTTTTAGCTGTTCTATCGCCCGGACAAACTTTCTTTTGAATTCTCCCGATGTTCCTAAAAGCCCGGAATTGAGAAATTCCATCAGCGACCAGAGCTCGAGAGTGTTATTCTCTATGGGCGTGCCGGTCAAAGACAGCCTGAAATCCGATTTCAGTGTTTTTATCGCCCTGAAAGTGAGCGATTTATAGTTTTTAATATTCTGCGACTCGTCAAGTATGATATAGCCGTAATCCCTCTCGTTGAATACTTCTATGTCATTTCTAAGCGTGTGGTAACTGACTATCACAATGTCATAACGGGTCAAATGTTTTATGCATTTTTTTCTTGTCTGCCCTATATGAACAACATATTTCAGAGCCGGCGTAAACTTCTTTATTTCTATCTCCCAGTTTGAGATCGCCGACACCGGCACCACGATAAGCGAGGTCTTAAATTTCCTGCCTTTTTTTTCTTTTAACTTCTGAAGAAGAGCGAGCGCTTGAACGGTCTTTCCGAGTCCCATGTCATCGGCAAGACAGCCGTTCAGTCTGAACCTGTTCAGAAACCACAACCAGTTATAGCCGGCCTGCTGATAATGTCTCAGAACCCCTGTGAAGTTTTCCGGCGGCGAAACTTCCTCAATCCTGCTGAAATCCTTTAACCTGAGGGATATATCCCGTATGTTTTTGAGCTCTTTGTCTTTCCTGTTCTCAATGTTTTTATAGAGCTCGTTTATTATCCCGAAATTATACTTTGACACCCTTATTTTCCCGTCTTTGAGTTTCTTTTCCGCCTCAAGCAGCATTAGTTTGTCTATGTCCTTTTTTGAGATTATCGTATAGGAATCGCCCGTCTTTATCAGCCCCTTCTCAAAAAGGGACAAATCCATCTCCGCTTTTTCCCATGAGCCGGTCCCGCTGATGTAGCCCACATCAAGGTCGAACCAGTCTATGCCGGAAGAAACATTTATTGAAAGCTTGCTGCCCGACGCGGATATTTTCTGTTTTCCGCCTTTCAAGCGTATTTCGATGCCTTCATTTATAATCTCCCTGCCGTGCTCCGAAAGGAATTTCACAAGAGGCATATTTACAATGAGCTTACTCTGCTCGGCGTCTTTTTTTATGAAATCAAATTTGCGGCACAAAAAAAGATAGATTTCATTTTCATATCGCCTGTTTGTGCGCGCCACTTTAATCTCGGCGCCTCCTTCCGACAGGACATAGAATTCGTATTCGGATTTATACGGCGCCGTTTTCCCGAAGTAATCAAACAGCAGTTCCATGTCTATAACATCGGGATAAGTCGTATCCAGTTCAATAATGGGTTTGGGAACCGGCTTGACAAACCTCAGTGACCTGGCATCAAACAAAATGTCTATCTCCGGAGCATCGCGGAAGTGCTTTTTTGTTTTACGGATGTCATGATATGCGAAACCGTCATCAAGTTCGGAGACAATTCTGAAAAGTGAGTAAAAACTTTTGCTGTTGTGTCTGAAAAATATACCGCCCTCGTGAGAAATAACATAAACATCAAATCCGATTCGCACCGCTTCTTGCCGGTAGGAGAGCTCAAATTCGGTCAGCGCCCCGCCCTTTTTCCCGTAAATATCAAGGACGGGTTTAAAGAATACGGAGCTTTCCCCGGCCTTTTTTAACCTGAATTTAACAGACGCTTTTTCCATCTCCTCAAAAAATACAGGAACATAATTATTCCCGTCGGTTCTCAAATAGACATTTTTGAAATTGTGCCGCGCCAGCTCATCGGCATAATCTATGAAACCCGCCTCTTGGCCCGGACGGTCAATTAATTTCTGTAAGAAAACGGCTTCTTCTTCGCCGCAGGGCTCAGTCAGATTTTCCTCCTTAAACTTCGCAAACATCCCTAACTCGCCGTTCTGTTTTTTGTAGCGAAGCGCCGGATAAATGCTCCATCCTCCGCTTCTGTTCGCACTCCTGTAATATGGACCGCTGTTGTAATAATTTTTTTCAATTACAAAAACAAGCAAAAAATTTTTATTGCTTTTATTCCTGCCTTTCACGGCAATGCCCGAAAGATTTTCCAGATGGTCAAAGTTTTTATAGGGGCTGCCCCGCGTCTCTGCCAGGGCTATCGTCACATCTTCGTCAAATTTTTCTTTATCCTTGATGAGAGGATTTTTTGGCGGGACAGAAGGCCATTCTTCACGCACAAAGCGCTCCAGAACGGCAACGATGTGCTTGCACACATAATGACCTCCGGAATACGGACAGTCGCAAGTGCGGTATTTGGGCTTCCCTGTTTTATCCAGCTCTATTCTCACTTTATAGGGTCTGGGCCTGCTCCCGCTGACCGAAGCGACTATCCAATTGCCGAAATGCTCATATCCCCTGACCCTGCCCTGCCGGAAATATTCAATGCCTCGCTGCAATATCCTGTCGTTTTTAACTATGCCTAATAATTCGTTCTTATCCATATCAGTTTGTGTGCCGCATTAAATCTCGATTATATTAACGATTAAACCCATTCTTTACAATAGGAACGAACCTTGTCGTCATTTAAGAATTAAAAGTGGAACGAACCTTGTTTTGCATTTGTAGGAGGGACTTTCCCTGCCTCTCGAAGCGCCGTTGGCGCGCAGGCAGGCTGTCATTCCGAAGCACCTGCCTGCCGGCAGGCAGGAAGCCGAGGAATCTTTGTAGGATGGACATTTCCAGTCCCGATATCTTTGTAGGATGGACATTTCCTGCTACGCCTCCGCAATTTCCTGATCCGGCATAGCATACCAGAGACCCACCATTTTTTTGTATGCGCCTTTCAAAATATCTTCTTCCGACAGAGCATCTCCCCCTATTTGGCTGACAATTAATTTTTTCCGTTTTTCTATCGTCTCGACAAAACGCTGTTTGAACCGTGGCGGAAAAATAAAATGCGGCGGATAAATATAGGTGTCTCCGCTCAAATCCACAAACCGCATATGCCAGATGTCCCCTATTACCGCATCTTTTTCAAACGGCTCGTTGGTCTTATGAATAGCCCACCTTTTCCCGTCGCTAATTTCTTTGAAAATGATTTCATCGTCCCGCACTTTCGCCACTTCATAAAAACCGGCATAACTTTCTGCCATTTTCCTGACAATATCCTGCTTGCGCGGAGTAAGTATCTCGAAAACTTCTCCTTTCATAAAGCGCTCACAGACGGTTTCCAGCGTCTGCCCAAAACGATAATCCAAATGCAGCCAATTCAAAAACAAAATAACAGGGACGCTGATATCGTCTCCAATGTCGCAATTCCTGTCAAAACTGTCCACCACTCTTTTAAGTATATACCCTTCTTTATCAGATTGCATTAACTTATGACTAAAAACCATAATTTGTTCAAAAAGGTCTGTAGATTCATCAATAATTGTGCCTGTCTTCTCCCTGTAAGCGCTGAACTTTTCGAAGTTGAATTTGCCCGTTCCGGCAATATTCTCCGCATCACCCCTTTCGCAGCACTTCTTATACTTCTTCCCGCTCCCGCAGGGGCACGGGTCATTTCGCCCGATTTTTCTTCCCACACTCACTCCCCGCCTAAAAAATTTTCCGCATACAACGGCGCTTTGAGAATCAGTTCAATATCCTCTTCTTTAAACAAAAACGGCCTGACCTGCTCGGCAAGCCGCCGAAGCTCTTTTGGGTCAATATTTTTAAAGTGAGATAAAAGAGCGCTTTTAACTGGCGCGGCAATTTTATTTGCCTTCAGGACATTTTCATTAAAGGGAAACTTCTTTTTCAGCATAAAAAGAGTGTCATAAATATCCCTGCCTCTTTTGCGGTTAAAAAGCGCGCAAATCTTTTCCGAAAGCAAATTCCCCTTACTCATCAAAATAGCCGTAAAATTATATCCGTACATACTCAGCACCATGGATTCGCTAATAAGCTCCCACCGGGGTTTATTGACTTCCACTTTAATCATCATTCGTAGTCTCCGATTATCGGAAATACCGTATTTTTTAATGACATCATTAAAAACAAAATCGCTTGTAAAAAGATTTTTACCTCTGTCGCAGGTTACATCCACAGAAAGACCCGCCGTTAATATATCCTTTCTCACTTCTTCCATAATTTCTCTAAATTCGCGGAGGGTTAATCCGGGGGTGTTAAAATCAAGATCTTCGGAAAATCGAGGCAGTCTATAAAAATACCTCATTGCAGTGCCGCCCATGAAAAAAAAGCGCCGGCCGGCTTTGTGCCTGTAAATCGAATTAAGAATGATAATCTGCAAATATTCCCTCAATATGCCCCTTTTCTTCACAACCGGAAGAGCATTGCTCTCAGCCTCTTCTAAAAGATATTCCATGCTCAGCATTTGCCCCAGCTCTTCAGATTTTTTAAAGCGCGGACTGTCTTTTCGTTGAAAAGCCCTGCGTATCTCAAAACTTTCGTCCAGTTCAGTTTTTTCAAAATCATCTTATTGAATCTTTCCTCGTCATAATTCAGCGACTCAACGCGGCGAATAGAAAAGTAAACGAAATCCGCCAGCGCTTTTTCTCTGTCGGCAATAAGAATTTTGCATCCTTCATACCGCATTAATTTATACCCCGTAAAAACTCTTTTTCGACAGCTTCTGTAAATAAAAGATCCGTGAGAGTTTGTAAAGCGCCTCGTCGTAAGCGTCGTCATAGAGGTCACCTGAGCGGCAATGTCCGGAATCAAATCATAAACGGATAAAGCCGTTTCAAGCGAGATATAAGAAGGAGCATAAATTTTATTAGCGACATAAAGGTCGGGAATGTCAGATTCCGTCCCGGGCTTGACGAATTCGTACAGATTTCTCCTGATTTTACGAAAGCGCCCCGAAACTGTCCAGCGGCTAAGACCGTTTTTGACGGTCTTTAATTTTTCTTCCGGAAAGAGATTATCAACATCCCTCAAAGAAAAAACAAACAATCTGTTTTTCTCCAGCGCAGAAACCAAGTCAAAATAATTCATTTCAGATACCCCTCATTTTTAGGGATTATCTGAAATATATTCCTCTTTGTCAAGGCGTTGTAGGCGCAAAATGATAATGTCCTATTTGAGCAAAGTAAAAATGTCCCCTTTTGTAATAATCAAAAGCAAAGGGGGGCAATTATGGGAAAGGTTTTTATCAAAATGAGCAAAGAAGAATTGAATCGGCTGGAAGTGATTCACAAAGTGATTGAGAGGAGAATGAAGCAGAAAAAAGCGGCGAGCGCTCTTTCGCTTTCAGTAAGGCAAATTCGGCGTCTGAAAACGAAAGTGAAGTTATATGGCGACGCGGCTATAATGCATGGTAATAGAGGGAAGCCCAGCCCACGCAAATACAGCACGGGATTTAGAGAGGGAGTCATTGCAATAGTGAGAGAAAAATACAATGATTTTGGTCCGACATTAGCGTCGGAGAAACTTGAGGAGCGCGACAACATAAAAGTAAACAGAGAGAGCTTGAGGGGCTGGATGATAGAAGAACATATCTGGACACCACGCCGGTGTAAAGACGGCGCTCAAGGGCATGGCTGGCGAAAAAGGAAGGACTGTTTCGGAGAGATGGTTCTGCTTGACGGCTCCATACATGACTGGCTTGAAGGCAGAGGGCCGAAGATGACATTGATGGCTTATATCGATGATGCTTCAAATATAGTTTTTGGCGAATTTTATCCAGCCGAGACAACGGAATCCGCGATGAGAAGTTTTAAGAAATACATCAAAAAATACGGAATACCGTTAAATATTTATTTTGACAGGCACAGCATTTATAAGACGACAAGACAGCCGAACCTTGATGAGAGCCTGAAAGGGAAAACTCCGGAGACTCAGTTTGAAAAAGTTTTGGCAATCCTGAATGTTGAGGCCATACACGCATACTCGCCGGAAGCGAAAGGCAGAGTAGAAAGGTTATTCGAAACTTTTCAGGACAGGTTAACCAAAGAGATGCGCCTGGCAAATGTATGCACTCTCGAAGGAGCAAACAAGTTTTTGAAAACTTATCTGCCTAAACATAACACAAGGTTTTCTATCCCTCCGGCAAACTCCAAGAACCTCCATAGGGCGATCCCCAAAGACTTGGATCTCAACTGGGCATTCGCGGTGCGCGATGAAAGGACAATATTAAACGATTTTACCGTCCAGTGGAAGAACAGGGTTTTTCTGCTTGAAAATCATTCAATGGTTTTTAAGCGAAAACGCGTCGTGGTCATGGAAAACCTGAAAGGACAGATCAGAATCTGGTTTAATGACAGAACTCTTGATTTTAAAGAAATCACAAAAGACACCCTGAAACAGCGACGCAAACAGATGCGGATACTACTGGCGAGCGCTAAGCAGCTTATAAAGAAAAAACGCAAACCCTGCAAGCCGGCAGTTGACCATCCATGGAGACATATGCCTTTTGGAAAGGCGGCATACAGATGATTTTATGCAAAAGCTCAAATTAAAAACCGGACATTTTCATTTTGCAGAAAAGCGGACATTTTTATTTTGCGTTGACAGTTCCATATGTGCAAGAGCTTCGGGTTTTTTAGACAGGGCTGTCCGCTCAAACAGCATAGAATCAATCTTCTTTCGCAATGTCCGCACACTCCATCGTTCAACCCTGCACATTTCAGCGTAAAATTCTCTCTGCAAAGAATTTTCAATGGGTATTAATAACATGAAATGACTCCAACTCAATTGTCGCGACAGTGTCGCAACAATTGCATCGTCGGGAAAAACCCCCGCAAAATTACACATCCGTGTTAATGCGGAATAACTAAAACCTCTTCCATATAGCGCTGTCAATTCTTGCGACAGTGTCGCAAGAATTTCCTCTCCATATGCAGCTCGCTTGTCCCTAATGATTTCCTCATTAATTCGCTTGCCTATTTTCCAGTAAAGCATTGTGAGACCGGTATTCACGGCAACCGCCACGGATAAACGCATATCTTCAATCATTTGCCGGAGATCGTCAAACAATTTTTGATTTTGCGGCAGTTTTGCACTTGTTATTTTTAGCGGGTTATTTTCTTTTTTCATAATGACACTATTGGCGACTGGCGTTGACTCCGCCCCGGCGGATAAAACATTTCGTGACTTATTTTCATCATTTCTTTAATTCATCCTCTTTGGCTTTGAGCGCTTCTGTAATTCGTTTTAACCTTTGTATCCCGGGTGCAAGAGCAATTGTGTGTAAGTTCGCCATAGTGAAGTACTACCAAATATTGCGGAAAATTGTTAGATTTAAAGCAAACAGCGGCAGGGGAAAACCGGAACCCTGCCTCGCCGGCCATGCCTCTCGAAGTGCTTTCGGCAGGCAGGCAGGCAGGCAGGCGTCAGTGTTTTCCCTGTTATTTTTTGTAATCCCTGCTCCTGTGCCAAACTTCGAGAACGATAAGATTCCTGTTATTTTTGTCAATTTCGTAAATAATCCGGTATCTGTAGCTGAAATCATAAGCCATTTGCCCTTTATATCTGCCGGCGAGCTTGTATCCTATGTGCGGATTGACGGCAAGTTCTTTTATTGAGACCGATATCTTTTGGCGGATGTTTGCGGGAATGCCTTTTAAATCCTTTTTAATCCCCGGGTGGAGTCTTATCTGATAAACCGGTTTAGTCATGCTCGAATATTTCATCAAGCGAAACGGTTTTTCCCCGCCGCGCCTGCGTGATGCGCTTATCCAATTTAGACCGGTGCGAAGGACTTACAAGAATTTCCAGAGTGGTGAGAATCCCTTTCCATTGTTCAAAATTAAGCAGCTTGGCAATGGGCCTTCCTTTTCTGGTGAGAGTGTAAGAACGGGCCGATTTTTCGACTTCGTCCAGCATATTGAAGAACTCATGACGCGCATCAGTGACTGAAAGAAATTCTTCAGCGGTTAAATTTTTAGAATGATTGGCGGACATTATCATCACCTCCTTTGATGTACGCTTTAATGTTAATATAAAAATCTTCCGGCGTCAAGCTCCCGAATTGCCTCACTAAAAATCTGGATGAAAAAAAGCGAAAATTTAGCAGTGTCCCACATTTGTGAATAATCCCCGTATTTGTAGGAGGGACATTCCTGTCATTCCGAGGCAAAGCCGAGGAATCTTTGTAGGAGGGACATTCCTGTCCCGATATGTTGTAGCTGCCGCATTACTATGCGGCCTTTTATGGCGGGATAGCAATCCCTGCCTGCCGGCAGGCAGGCCGCGGCTACAATTTTGACATTGCCTTACAAACGCACGAGGTAAAAGTTATGCTTTCTGAAAAGGAAAAAATAGACGCCTGTTGGATGAATATCGGTTTCCTGTAAAATGACCCACTCACTTACATGAAGAGCCTAAATAGTTTTTCTTTTAATCCATTCTCTAAAGAAGATGTCTGCAAGAGTATATTTGCCGTTTTCCTTCTCTAATATATCTTTTTTAACCAGCAGCTTAACTGACGTCTGCAATGTAGAGCTGGGACCGATTCCACCGGCGCTTATAAATTCGTGGGAAAATATTTTTTCTCCGCCGTAAACCGCGAGCGCCTGCAAAACATTCCTCTGATGATGGGTCAAACCATCCCATATTGTTGAATAAAAGGGTGTCTCTTCCGACAATATTTTATAGAGGGCAATCTCTATATCAGAATTCTTTAACTGTTGTTTATCGCGGTTCATATCCCATAACTCGTGACACAAATACTGGACATTGTAAGGATAGTTATCCGCCCGGTTAATAATATTATTCATAACCCCCGCTTCAAGCTTAAAGCCCGTGGCCGCGAATTTCTCTTTTAGAAATGCGCTGAATAATTCTACCGGGATTTTATTCAGATTGATTGTTTTTCCTATTTTGTAAAATGCCCGATTCCTGTTACGCACCATATCAGTTAAAATATGCTTTTTAGAGCCGGCGAAAAGATACCCTACATTTTTATGGTTTTGAATATATGCCCTCATTGATTTCTCGATTGAATCACCGTTATAACTGCTGATTTCCTGAAATTCATCAAACGCAATGACAAAATTCTTCTTTTTCTTCGCCGCAAGTTTTTGCGGCAAATCATAAATTTCATCAAGCAATTTTAATACATCTCTCTTGCTGTTTATATAATCTATTCCTATCCCGGCATTGCCTTCGCCGTCCACTGTTATTTTCGGTCTCAGCCCGGGAAGAAATTCTTTAATAAGCCGGACAGCCTTCTCTGCTTTATTCTCAACTGACAGAGCCACTTCCCTGCTGTATAATTCCAGAAATTTATTTAGCGATGTGGCTTTGTAAAGATCAATGTAAATTGTGTATAGGCCTGCCTTTTTAAGATTATTCAGGATGTTCGCGATTAAGGAACTTTTCCCATAGCGCCGGGGAGAAATTAAAAATATTTTCTCGCAATCAATTAAGTCCCTGGAAAGATTGCGCAGTTCGTCTTTTCTATCAGCAAAGTCTTTCCCTGTAACAATACATCCGTATGTAAACGGATTTTTCATACGCTCCCCCTTTTTTAATAAATACGCATATCTACATAACGCATATGCACATAATAATAAAAACCGTTATAAAGCACAATGGGCAGAGACTGAATTCAATTTAGATTTAATCTGCGAGTGTCGCATTAGCTTACTGAGCACGCAAATGAGCAATGTCATATTGCCTGCCTGCGCGCCCGGCATCCTTCGTGAGGCAGGTAAAGCACCGTCCCCGTTTTCGCGATCACCGTCCCCGTTGTCGCGATCAGCGGGTGGATTCGAGAAAATCTTTGATGCCTTCGGTATAAATTTCGGCGGATTCAACAAAACAGTTGCGGTGAGTGCCGGAAAGCTCAATGAATTTTTTCGGCGAAGGCGCGGCGGCGTAAAGTTTCTGGCCGTGTATGAAAGGCACGACGGTGTCGTCTTTGCTGTGTACGACGAGCACGGGAGCTTTCACCTTCAGCAGATAATCCAGCGTGCTGTATTTGTATCTCAGAAAAAATCTCACAGGGACGAAAGGATGAGTTTTGGACGCGATATCCTCAACGGAGGTGAAAGCCGTCTCAAGGAAAAGCGCGCGGGGCTTGTGCTCTTTGGCCAGCCACGCGGCTATGGCCCCACCGAGCGATCTGCCGGCGATGATTATTTTTGACGGATTGATATTCCTGTCTTTTGTGAGCCATTTCCACGCGGCCTCGGCGTCAAAATATGTTCCCGTTTCGCTCTGATTCCCGCCGCTGCGGCCATAGCCCCGGTAATCAAATATAAAAACACCCAAACCGATATCCATGAAGGTTCTCACATCGTCAATAAAATATGAGATATTATCGGCGTTGCCGTGACAGAAAAGGACTGTTTCGCCGCGGTCGTCTGTGGGCGGGAAAAACCAGCCGTTGAGCCGGACGCCGTCGGAAGAGTCAAAATATATGTCCTCATATTCCATTCCCTTGAGGCCGGGCGTGGTGATTATATCCCTGGCGGGGTAATAAATGTATTTCTTCTGGAAAAACGCCAGCATCAGCATAAAAGCGAAATAAGCGGCTGCGGCCAGGAAAAGGAGAGTTTTAAAGACCTTAAAAACTTTACGGACGGCCATCAAACAGCTCCGTGTTGAGAAACGGTATCAGCGCCGATATTATTCCGCTCTCGTACAATTTCTTCCTGTCTATCCTGCCCTTCGTGAAAAATCCCACGGCGCCGTGTTTCTGTTTTGTGTTGTGGCCGTTCTGTATTTTATCCATTACATCGCCGAGCTCAACACCGGAGAGCAGTTCCTTGACGACGGAGCCCGGAAGCTCAAACATGGCGGAGCTGCCGAAACCTTTTCTGCCTGAACTGTCCATGAGGCAGACACCGCCGAAAGAGAGCCATCGTCCGTGGAGGTTTATTATGCCTCCCTCAATTCCGGCGAAAAAATCAGCGCCGAGTTTTTTACTCCTGTTCTTCCTGAAAAGAGCGTCCGCCCTGTTCTCCGCGCCTATGAAGGTCTCCGCCCCCACCGGCTGTATTCCCACGCCGCTGTCCACGGGATGCGGCAGGACGCTGACATTTTTATAATAGAGCGCGAAGGACGCGCGCACGGACTCTATCTTAACGGGATTGGCGGAGCCTACAAGAACCGTGACAGCTGATTTTTTAAACGGCTCAGCGCTCAAGTTTTTTCTTTCTTTGGCAGAATGAGCGAAGCTATCGCCCCCGCGCCGAGGATCTTCGCTATGCCGCCCGGAATAAAAGGCAGGACGCCTTTCGCCAGAGTTTCAGTAAAACCGTACTTCATCAGCGCCGAAAGATAAACAGCGCCGCAGGCGTATATGACGAGAGTAGCCGCCGACATTATGACAAACTGCGGCAGAAGTTTGCCGTTGCCTAACGACACATCGGTCAGATAGCCCGAAACAAGGGGCGCGAGGATGAAACCTATGAGATAACCGCCCGTCGGGCCGAAAAGATAAGCCGCCGAGCCGGATGCGCCGCCGGCGAACCAGGGCGCGCCGGCTATTCCCGCCCCCACATACATGAGCTGGCTCAAAGCTCCAAACACGGGGCCGCAGACAACTCCGCTCAAAAGCACGCCCATCGTCTGGCCGGTGACGGGAACAGGCGTAAAGGGAAGCTGTATCCTTATCAGGGCGAGAAGTCCGGTGACAGCAGCCATCCCGAATGCGAGAGCAAGGCGTTTAGCTAAAGCGCTGCTCCTGCTCCACGCATAAAAAGCATACCTGGCGTTCTCAAGCCGCCCGCACACAACAGATGTATTCATCTTTACCTCCCATGATACTCCTTTATTTTTATGAACTTTTTTACCGTCTCATACACCATAAATACCGTCATAATCAGAAGAAGCGACGATATAGCGAAAAGAAGATTGTCTTCCCCGAAGTTGTGCTTCACTTCAATAAGCAGGGCGAAAAATGTGGTGACCAGCATAAACACACCCGGAACAAAAACAAAAAGTGAGGACTTCCCTTTGAAAAAAAGCCACGCGGCAATTATGAGAAGAACGAGAGCGGCAATCAGCTGGTTGGAGGCGCCGAAGACCGGCCACACCCTCGCCTGCGGACCTGTGGAAAACCAGTAAGCCAGAACGACGATAAAGACGGTCATAACAATGCTGTTTCCCAGTATTTTTATTTTGAACGTTGACCCGAAAAGTTCCTGTCCGACATATCTCGTTATTCTTGTGGCGGTATCAAGAGTCGTCATCACAAAAGCGTTTAAAAACAGCATCGCGAAAAAAGAGCCGTAAACCCCCATTACAGGCCTTGAAATTTCGCCGAAGCCCGCGGCGAAAGTCCCTATCCAGTCGCCGCCGCGCATCAAAGCGGGATAAGAATTACACCCTTCCCATTTAAGCCCCGCCGTGACGGCAAGAATCGCAAGAATTGCGAGAGCCCCCTCCGCAATCATCGCTCCGTATCCGATTCTGAAAGCGTATTTCTCGTTTGATAGTTGTTTTGAAGTCGTACCGGATGAAACAAGAGAATGAAAACCGGAATTCGCTCCGCAGGCGATAATGATAAACATCGTCGGCCACAGGAGTCCTTTCACGGAATTAAACGTCGCAATCGCCGGAGCGTTTATATGAGGATGAGAGAAAATGAGGCCGGCGTAACCCGCGATGAGCCCCGCGAAGAGAAAAAACGACGACAGGTAATCTCTGGGTTGAAGCAGAAGATTCACTGGCGCAACCGAAGCGGCGCCCGCATAGACAAAAAGAATGAGAATCCACACGACTTTGGGATTTGCGCACCGCAGACCCAGAGGATATTTATTTCCGAGTAAAATGAGAAGCGCGACGACGGCGAGAGACACCGCGGTCGCTAAAAAGGAATTGACATTCCATTTATAAATCATAAACCCAAAAATTACGGCCACGCCTATCAAGCCGAACGTCGGTATGACAATCTGAGGCGTGCTGATGAAGGTTTTCGCCGTCACGACGGCAAACGCCGCTATGACAAGGATGAGAGCTAAAAAAACGAATACGGAGAAAAATATTTTCGCTTTCTGACCCAGAACCTTCTCGGAAATATCGGCGATGGATGAGCCCTCGTTTCTGACGGAAATCATCAACGCCGAAAAATCATGCACGCCGCCGATAAAGACGGAACCCAACACAACCCACAAAACCGCCGGAAGCCAGCCCCATATAACGCAGGCGATTACGGGCCCCAGAATCGGTCCCGCGCCGGCTATTGAAGAAAAATGATGGCCGAAAAGAAAAAGCCAGTTCTTTGAAGGAACGTAATCCGCGCCGTTATATTTTGTCAGGGCCGGAGTTTTTCTCGTCTCGGAAACATCCCACATCAGGGTAAGCTTTCTCCTGTAGAACTCGTAACCGAGCCCGAAAACCAGAATACTGATAAGCGCAACTGTCAAAGAATTCATTTTTTATGTCTCCTTTCGGTTCTTTATTACCCGGCGGCTGGCTCTCCCTTGGCCGGTTTTTCGGCTTCCATTTTTTTCACCCAGCTTTTGATAGCGTCAAAATTTTCCACGATCTTCTTCGCCTTACTGATTCCGAATGTAAAAGGGAACCGGTCATTTTCATCTTTTTTCAGAACAATCATCTGATTACCCTTGAACTCGCTGTATTCCACCATAACAATACCTCCATATCTGCCATTCCAAAAGCTTATCAGGGATTTTAGCACAAGTTTTATGCCCTGTCTATGTAAATCGGGGCATCCGTAATGGGAACGCCTGCCGATTCCAAAGGGATTCCTTTCTAGAGCCGCGATTACTTCTTTCCTTTTTTTAGATTAGAAATAAATTTTTGGGTCACCCTCAATTCCATGCCTTTCTCATGATTCGAGAGCATCTCTAATTTTTTATATTCTTCGCTGGTGAATACTTTTTCTTTTGTTTCAAGCGGCACAAGCTCAATTCTGTTTTTGGAAACCGCGACATTGAATATCGCGCCTTTTTTCAAACCCAGGACATCAGCTATATTTTTAGGAATCGTTATCTGATGTTTTGCCGTCATTGTGACTGTCATAGCTATCACCTCCCCTGATAGGAGTATAGCTCAAAGTAAGGAAATCGTCAATACCGAAAGTAAGGCGATACCACAGCGGGATAAGGGAAAATCGGGGCATCAGCATTTTTTCCGTTTTGCTGTAAATCAGAGCTTGACCCTGAGACTGCCCGGCAGTATTTCTATTTTCTGAATGCCGTAAGGTATATCCGTCAGAGAATAAGGGTTTATAGGCGGACGCCTTTTCCCGCCGAAGTTCCGCAGCGCTTCATCCAACAGCTTATCCGGCAATTTTAGGCCGTTTATCCTTATTGACTGGATTAGAACGATGCCCTTCCCTTTAGCGCTTGATGTCTTAGCCTCCATGAATATGCTGTTCTTCATCCCCCGTGATTTCTTGAGCAGCTTCTTTACAAACGAACCCTCACCGCCCAGTATCGCGGAAATATCAAATTCTACATCGGCGCTCAACTCAAAAACATTTTGGCCGCGCAGATTTATTTTTATATCCTTTACCGCTGTTTTGCCGGATTGCTTTCCCGCGGCATACTCAAAATAAGCGTTGATATCCTCTTCTGCGAATATGAACACCTTGCCCGGCATCGCCGAGCGGGAAGATTCCTTGTCTACTCTTTTGACCAGTTCCACAAAATTATACATCTTAAGGGCTTTTGCCGGTATTTTTTCCGCGTCACCAGCGGCCAGAAGAGAAACAATCACCGGCAACAAAACGGCAAATCCCCTCATATGAGTTTTCATAAACATCTCTTTTGCTAAAAACCGCAACAGGAAAGGCCAAGCTCATCCCGCATAATTTTCATCTCGGCTAATGTTTTTTCTGTAACGGGAATGCCTGTCTTTTTGCGCTCCTGCCAGGCGAGATGCTCTTTCTCCCCCGCTGTGTATATTCTGTCGCGGCCGGGAGCTTTTTTTGACGCGCGCAGGGCGCGGAGTATCCCGCCGGCTGTTTTTTTGAATGCGTCCGGCTCCACAAAAGATGATATGTTGACCGCTATGAAAAAATGGCCGAGATGATAAGGGACTTTTTCCCCGTCTTTGATTCCGGATAGCATTTTGAGAAAAGGCCCGCTCTGAAGAGCCGACGAGAGTATCTCAACAGCCGCGCAGTAACCGTAGCCCTTGTAACCGGATGTTTCTTCGCCTATTCCGCCCAGAGGCGTGAGCGCCGCATCGCCGCTGAGCAGATCATCCAGCACGGCTGACGCATCAGTTTTGGAGCGGCCGTCCGGCCCTATCACCCAGCCCTCGGGAAGTTTTTTACTGAGACGGCTGTGCGTCTCCACCTTTCCCCTCTGAGCCATGGATGTGGCGCAGTCAATGACAAAAGGGAATTCCTCGTCGGTAGGAAGCCCTATTGTAAGAGGATTCGTGCCGAGCATGTTTTCCACGCCGAATGTCGGGGCGACCGAAGGGCGGGCGTTTGTTCCCGTTATGCCTATCATATCCGCATCAGCCGCCTGCATTACATAATAACCGGCTATGCCGTAGTGGGTGGAGTTTTTGACCGCCACCATCGCCGTGCCGTATTCTCCGGCTTTTTTAATCGCCATATCCATGGCCTTTTTTGATATGGCGTGCCCCATGCCGTCCTTGCCGTCAAGAAGCGCCGCCGCCGGGCTTTCCTTCAGTATCTCAAAATCGCCCGTCGTCTTCTGCGTCCCCTCTTTTATCCTGTCATAATAAATATTTTTGAGCCGCGCTATCCCGTGGGAATCTATCCCTCTTTTATCCGCCGTGATGAGGACATCGGCGCATATCGCGGCGTCATCTTCTTTAACGCCGAGCGAGGCAAAAACATCCCTGATAAAACATTCCAGCGTGTCCGCCGGAATCATACGCAGGGGGCTCCGGCTTTCGGTCATCCTGCGCGGTTCTTGCTGTTTCTGTAAAAACCCTCCATCACGGCCACAGGATCCCTGAAACAGCAGAGCATTATCATAGCCGCTATCACGAAAGGTTTATAGCGGGCTTCCCGGTATGTTTCAATGCGGTATTTCTCAAAGACTTCCTGCGTCACCTCTCCGGATGCGCAGTTCAGGCCCTGCACATCGGCGGGAAGGCAATGGAGATAAAGAGCTTCGCCGTCTTTGGTTGTGGACATGAGCTTTTCATCGCAGAGCCAGTCCTTGTGCTTCGCGTTTTCGGTGAGGCATTTCTTTTCAAGAGCCTTGAGGCCGGCCGAATCGTTTCTCTCAAGCAGTTTCGTTCTTTCTTTCATCACGCTGAAGGATGCCCAGCTCTTAGGATAAACGATATCCGCGCCTTTGAAAGCGGATTTCATATCGTGCGACACCTTGAAAGAGCCGCCGGATTCTTTTGCCTGTTTCGACGACAGCTCAACAATATCGTCCATCAGTTCATAACCCTCGGGGTGCGCCAGCGTCACATCCATGCCGAAACGGCTCATCAGGGCTATTATCCCCTGCGGCACCGATAGAGGTTTACCGTAGCTGGGGGAATAAGCCCAGCTCATCACTATTTTTTTGCCTTTGAGATTTCTGATGCCGCCGAAATAATTCTGAAGATGCAGAAGGTCCGACATCGTCTGGGTCGGGTGATCGAGGTCGCTCTGAAGGTTTATGACAGCCGGCCTCATATTGAGCACGCGTTCTTTAAAACCCTCGTCAAGCGCCAACGCCACTTCCTTCATAAAAGTGTGGCCGCGGCCTATGTACATATCATCGCGAATTCCTATGACTTCGCTCAAAAAAGATATCATGTTGGCGGTTTCTCTGACGGTCTCACCGTGCGACACTTGAGTTTTCTCATCATCCACATCCTCAATGCCCAGGCCCAGCATGTTGCAGGCGGAGGAGAAAGCGAAACGGGTTCTCGTGGATTTGTCACGGAACTGCGATATGGCCAGCCCCGTCTGAAAAGCGCGCATCGCCACATTATCTCTGTAAAGGAGCTGCATTATCTGCGCCATGCTGAGTGTCGCTATCAGTTCGGCGTGAGTCTTTTCCCATGTCAGAAGAAAGTCCTTCCTGTACATGCCAAACCCCAGCCTGTTCAGATAGTTCAACTCGGACCTGAGCTTGAAAATCGGTTCTTTTTCTTTCATTTTATATTCCTCCGTTTAGCGACACTTTGAGACCTGTCAGCTCTTTAATCCTCTGCAATATGTCCGCGGAAAAAGCGCATACCAGGCCGCGGCTTTGACAAGATGATCCACCGGCATCTGATCGTTGACCGAATGCGCGTATTTTTCATTGCCCGGGCCGAAGCCTATCGTCGGTATTTTGAACATTCCCATTGTGGCCACGCCGTTGGTTGAGAATATCCACCTGCTCAGCTTCGCTTTTTTTCCCAGAGCGCCGAGATACGTTTTTTCGGCGGCCTTGATGAGCTTGTGATTTTTCGGAAGTATCCATGTCGGGAAATAAGTTTCCGTAGGATATTTGAGTCCCTTCCAGCCCGCTTTATCATATTTCAGCAGTTTCACCTTCGCCGCGACACCCGCTCTTTTTACGGCCGCGCGCACCTCTTTCAGGGCGATTTCTTTTGTTTCACCCGTAGTCAAGCGTCTGTCAAGCTGAATGTAGCATTCATCCGGCACGGCGCACATCGAAGGCGTTTTACAGCTCACATAGCTGACGACGACGGTGCCCTTCCCGAGGAAAGCGTTCTTCTTCAGCCGGCCGTTGAGTTTCTCTATTTCTTTGATAACCCCGCTCATTTTGTAGATGGCGTTTATCCCCCTGTCCGGCATTGAGCCGTGGGCGGCCTTGCCCCTGGTCGTCACGCCTATTTCCATGCGCCCGCGCTGACCTATGTAGAGATCAAGATTCGTGGGCTCGGTTATGACAACGCATTCGGGTTTCAGCCTGCCTTCTTTCACGATGTACTGCCAGCAGAGTCCGTCGCAGTCCTCTTCCTGGACACTGCCGACGACATAAAGGGTGAAATCATCCAGAAGATTGAATTTTTTCATGAGTTTCACTCCATAAACCATGCCCGCCATTCCGCCGAGCTGGTCCACCGCGCCGCGACCGTATATGATTCCTTTTTCAAGCTTGCCTTTGTAGGGATCCCACTTCCACTGTTTGATGTCACCCACGCCGACGGTGTCTATGTGCGCGTCCATGGCGATGATATGTTTGCCGCTGCCGACTTTACCGAGAATGTTTCCCATGGGGTCTATCCTGACGCTGTCAAAACCCGTCTTGAGCATTTCCCTGCGGATCCTCTCAATGACTTTTTTCTCTCCGCAGGATTCGCCGGGAATTGCCACAAGATCCCTCAGGAACTTAACGACATTTTTTTCTTCTTTCTTCGCCTCTTTAAGTAAATTAACTTTCATGCCAAATCTCCTTTGGAACAAATTTTAACGCTGGGATACTAGCAAATGCGACGGAAAAAATCCAATTTCATCATCGCGCCCTGTGGAAATAGGAAGGGACATCGTGACCCCCCAAAGGGAACATATAGATTTGTTAGATTGGTTTGTTTTGGAGAAGAAGAGGAAAAGGAGTTGAGGATTATTTGTAAAGGGAATAAATCCTCCCCCTTGAGGGGGAGGACAAAGGTGGGGGAGAAGAATAAAATAAAAAGGGGTGAAAAAAATGGGCGCAATAGCTAAAATACTCTTGAAGGAGGTATCCAACTATGCGCCCATACAAATATTACTCAATTATGAGAGAAAGTAAAGACCCGAGACTCTTGAGGTATAGGATGGTATTGTCGGCAGAGAAGTATGGAATAAAACAAACTGTCGTGGATTTTAAAGCTGCCAGAAATACTGTCAGGAAGTGGTATAGGAGATGGCTTAAAGACGGGTATAAAGGTCTTGAAGAGATTTCTCGTCGTCCACACAACTCTCCGAACGCTACATCCGAAGAATATCGCGAGCAACTTGTAGCATTGAAGAAAAAATATAAAAGAGTGGGGGCCGAGACTATCAAACACATAGAAAAATTGCCTCAAAGCTGCAAAACAATCCGAAAAATCTGGAGGGAAGAAAATGTGCCATCCCGCAAAAGACGTAAAAAACATGTAACCAAACAAAACCTGAGAGAAATAAAAAAGAAATTTGCTCTATTTCAGCAGGTAGTGGAAGACACCAAGGTTTTATACGACATCCCTGAATACTGGCTACAAATGAAGCAAAAAAATCTCTTTAGAGTGCAGTATACGGCAAGAGATGTAACTTCGGGGCTTATGTATCTGGGTTTTGCGGACGAAGCATCTTTGACTTACTCAACTCTATTCGCACAATATCTGAACAGCCAACTGCAGAATAACGGCGCGGATTTATCTGCAACAATAAGACAAACAGATAATGGTCCCGAATATATTGGCAGCTGGCAAGCTAAAGAGCCGAGCGCCTATACCCGCGCTATTGAGAGTGTAAAAGGTCAAACCCATCTCACCATCTTTCCCGGCGCTCACAGAATGCAGGCCGACGTTGAAACCGTCCACAATCTTGTAGAAATTGAATTTTATGAGATTGAACATTTTTCAAGTCGACAGAATTTTATGGACAAAGCTTATTCCTACCAGCTCTTTTTTAATCTGGTTCGTACTAACTCTTACAAGGAAAATAAAACCCCATGGCAGCTCGCTCATGAAAAACGACCGGATTTACCTATCAGTATTGCTATGATACCGCCTGTTGATCTTTGTTCATTACTTAAAAAAAGTATTGCCGTTTCTTCTAAAAGGGGTTATGATGTATCTACCGTTCCCTTAATCTTTAACTCTTTTTAAAAAACTTCAACTTTTTTCGTATGATTCGCTCAGAAAGTTGAGAAAGCCTATTAATTTTCATTTTCAATATTTTGTAGTTTATCAGATAAGATTTTGCTTCAGGCAGAAAATCT
>Ga0210056_1000732_pt1 | contig 28099 bp, 22 predicted proteins | sample CryGeyCG2014_080_2_FD_183965 | JGI IMG/M metagenome (GOLD analysis project Ga0210056, IMG submission 183965) | Groundwater microbial communities from aquifer - Crystal Geyser CG07_land_8/20/14_0.80 (SPAdes) (version 2) | ecosystem: Environmental > Aquatic > Deep subsurface > Groundwater | place...
CTGACCCCGCCGCTCCCCGGACCGACAGGTCTCCTCGAATCCCGTGGATTCGCAGCCCTTTGAGACCTTCCGGTCAAGCGTTTCGGGGCGGTCGGAGACCTGCCCCGAGCTAAGTACGGTTGTAGTATTAACCACCCGACTGGCTCGGTCGATGTCGATCCCGACCAACCGACCATCTCCGCCGAAATCCAGCACGACCCCCTCCGCGACTTCCCGTGAGTCGGTGCTCTCCTGTTCGGATAAGTCAATGTACAGAGAGTCTGTCTCGGCGTCGTAGTTGAACTTCATCCCGTCACCTCAAAGTCACGGTCAGGGAACGCCTTGTGGATCGTTTCGCCATCGGCAAGAGTCACGACGCGCAGGTGCCCGCGGATGTCGCGGAGGTACACCCAGTACCGAACGCGCCCGTCGTTCTGCACTTCAGTGTGCTCGGGGTGTACCAGCGCCCGTTCACACCACTCCCGCTTGAGGTACCGACGCTTCCGGAGTACCTGCTCCTCGAAGTAACGAGTGGTCTTCATGTTCGGCGATTCCCGGTCGGTCCACTTGCTTCACGCTACACGCTCGACCGAACACAGTCAACTCGGGGACACGGCGGCGGCAATCTGAGTCAGAAAGGCCGCTCGCCGGAGGAGAAGGCTACCCACCCAACTCCCGACACGCCTCGTGGTACGCGACGACGTTCTCCAGCGGCACATCCGGCCCGATCTCGGTTAGCCAGATGAAGCCGCCTTCCGGCAGCGAGAGAGCGTCGAAGCACTCCTTCGCGCGGCGGCGGACGTCGGCGGGGGCGCCGTGGGGCATCTCGTATTGGCGGTCTATGTCGACTTCCAGACAGACCGCGCCCCGGCCGAGTCGAGTCAACTCGCCCAACGACATGCAGGACGACTGGATGTTGAGCACATCGACGCCGACCTCGATGAGTTCCGGGAGGATCTCCAGGACGTGGCCGCAGGTGTGGAAGCGGACGTGGGCGCCGTGCTGGTGGACGAACTGGAACAGCTCCCGGTAGCGTGGTTTGAAGACGCGTCGCCAAGTCTCCGGGCGGATGCGGAGCTGCGCCTGGTTGCCCCAGTCGTCGCCGACGTCGACCCCGTCGCAACCCGCGAGCAGCGAGGGTTCGAAGAGCCGTCGCGCGTAGTCGAACATCAGGTCAGCCAAGCGCTCGACCTCCGGCCGGTCGTCGGCCAGGTCCATCATGATGTTCACGTCGCCGCGGATGAACTGCATCCGCTCCCAGATCATGCACCCCGCGCCGTAGGTGTACCAGGTCTTCTTCCGCTCGTCGAACGCGCGCCGACGCTCCGCGACCAGTGCGGGAGTGCACTCCGGCACGGGAGGCAGCCGGTACTCGTCCAATGCCGACCAGTCCTCCAGCGGCCTGGAAGTGACCATCCCGAAGATGCCGTCCAGCCGGTGCCGCCAAGTGCAGCCCCACTCGTCGGTGCGTTCCTCATCCGTCTCGATCCGGCCGCCGCGTGCCGCGCGGCGCGCCATCAGGTCGGGGAACGCAGTGTCGGTTCCGTAGTCATCCGGGTACCGCGCCAGGATCTCCAATAGCGCCTCGCCGTGCTTGAGCACGGCTGATCCGGTGACGTTGTGCTTGAGCGGCGCCCGATCCGGCGTGCCGAAGGTGATTGCTCTGAGGACGCGGTCGCGAGGAGTCATGGTCCGCAGGATAGCATGTTCCCTGCGAGGCGTCCAGGCGAGGAGCCGGGTGAGCGCGTGGCACCATCCTTGCGCCGCCCGTTCGACGAGTGACGCCTCACCGCGTCACCGCCTCACCCCATCCTCCTGGTCTCCGAGCCCCCGTGCACGCCAACCGCCTCACAATCAAGGGCGCCCGCGTCCACAACCTGCAGAACGTGGACTTGACCCTCAACAAGAACGAGCTGATCTGCTTCACCGGCGTGAGCGGTTCGGGCAAGTCGTCGCTCGCCTTCGACACGCTCTACGCGGAGGGGCAGCGGCGGTATGTGGAGTCGCTGTCGTCGTACGCTCGGCAGTTCATGGGGCAGATGGAGAAGCCGGATGTCGACTCCATCACTGGGCTGTCGCCAGCGATCTCCATTGCGCAGAAGTCGACGGCACGCAATCCGCGGTCCACGGTTGGGACGATCACCGAGATCTACGACTACCTGCGCCTGCTCTTCGCCCGCGTCGGCACTGCCCACTGCACGCGGTGCGGCAAGCCCATTGGCGCGCAAACGCGGGAGCAGCTCATCGGGCGCGTGATGGCCCTGCCGACCGACACCCGGTTCCACGTGCTGGCGCCCGTGGTGCGCGGGCAGAAGGGCGAGTACAGGGACCTGTTCGAGGACCTGTCCCGACAGGGGTACATGCGGGCGCGGGTCGATGGCGAGATCGTCACGCTGACCACCGACCTCCGCTTGGACCGCCAGCGGAAGCACGACATCGAGATCGTCACCGACCGGCTGGTGGCGAAGCCGGACATCCGGCCGCGGTTGGCGGAGGCAGTCGACAACGCGTTGGCGCTGGGCGAGGGGCTGGTCATCGTCAGCGTCGCGGCAAGCGGCGAGGACCGCGCCACACTGCGCAGGCACAATCGGACCGACCCGACTGATCCAACCGATCCGACAGACCCCAGCGACACCGACCTCCTCCTCAGCACCCAGTACGCCTGCGCCGACTGCGGACTCAGCTTCGCCGAACCGACGCCGGCCATGTTCTCCTTCAACACGCCCCAGGGGATGTGCCCCGGCTGCCAGGGATTAGGCACCAAGTACGAGATCGACCCAGAGCGCCTGGTTGAAGACCCCAATCGCCCCCTCGGCGAGTACCCTCTCCGCCTGATGCGGCGCTCGCACTGGTTGGAGCACTACTACGAAGGGGTGGGCGACGCCTTCGGCTTCACCTTGAAGACCCGCTGGCGAGACCTCACCGAGCAGCAGCAACACGCCTTGCTGCACGGCTGTGGCGATGAGCGTTTGGAGTTCCACTTCAAGAACCGCCACGGGCAATGGCGATTCAGTCACCATGACCGGTGGGGCGGCATCCTCCCCGACATCATGGACCGGTACGCCCGGGCACGGTCGGCGCACCTCAAAGCGAAGATCGAGGCGCTGATGACCATCCATACCTGCCCGGAGTGCCACGGCGACCGCCTCCGCCCCGAAGCCCGAGCAGTGCGCCTCTCGAATCGCACTCTTGCGCAAGTGTGCGATTCGACCGTGCGTGAGGCTGCGGAGTTCTTCCGCGAGCTGCGGCTGGACGGGGCGCAAGCGGCCATCGCCGAAGACTGCCTGAAGGAGATCCGCGCCCGGCTCGACTTCCTGCTCAACGTCGGGTTGCACTACCTGACGCTGAACCGCCCGGCGCCGAGCCTGTCCGGCGGCGAGGCGCAGCGGATCAGGCTGGCCAGCCAGATTGGGTGCGGGCTGGTCGGCGTGCTGTACATCCTCGACGAGCCAAGCATCGGGCTGCATCCGCGCGACAATAACCAACTGCTGAAGACGCTGCGCGACCTGCGCGACCTGGGCAACACCGTGATCGTGGTCGAGCACGACGAGGACACCATGCGGGCCGCCGACACCATCGTGGACTTCGGTCCCGGTCCCGGCGTGAAGGGCGGCGAGATCGTCGTCAAGGGGACGCTCGACCAGGTGGCGCGGCGACGACGGTCGATCACCGGGAAGTACCTGACAGGCAAACTCGCAGTTCCCCTCCCGCCGCAGCGCCGACCGCAGAACAGCCATTGGCTTACGGTCCGCGGCGCGCGCCACAACAACCTGAAGAACCTCGACGTGCGCTTTCCGTTGGGCATCTTCACCTGCGTGACGGGCGTCTCCGGGTCGGGCAAGAGCTCGCTGCTGTCCGACATCGTGCGTGAGGCGCTGGCGCGCGACCTCAACGGCGCCGAGACCGTCCCCGGCGAGCACGACGGCCTGGACGGACTAGAACACCTGGACAAGGTGGTCGACATCGACCAGAGCCCCATCGGTCGGACGTCGCGGTCGAACCCGTCGACCTACGTCAAGGTGCTCGACCCCATCCGGGCTCTGTTCGCCAAGCTGCCCGAATCGCGCCGGCGCGGCTACAAGCCCGGTCGGTTCAGCTTCAACGTCGCCGGCGGCCGCTGCGAGGCGTGCGAGGGCAACGGCGCCAACCGGCTGGAGATGGACTTCCTGGCCGACCTGTGGGTCACCTGTCCCGTATGCGAAGGAAGGCGGTTCAACAACGAGACGCTGGAGGTCGAGTACAAAGGCGCCAGCATCGCCCAGGTGCTTGACATGGACGTCGCGCAGGCGCTGGAACACTTCGGCAACCAGCCGAAGATCCGCGCGATGCTTCAGACGCTTCACGACGTGGGCATGGACTATGTCAAACTGGGCCAGCCCTCCCCTACCCTTTCCGGCGGCGAAGCCCAGCGCATCAAACTGGCCCGCGAGCTGGTCAAGCACAGCACAGGCCGCACGTTCTACATCCTCGACGAACCGACAACGGGTCTCCACTTCGACGACATCAGGAAGCTGCTCAACGTCCTGCACAGCTTCGTGGAGCAGGGCAACACGGTGGTCGTGATTGAGCACAACACCGAGGTCATCAAGACGGCCGATCACGTGATTGACCTCGGCCCGGAAGGCGGCGAGGAAGGTGGGTACCTCGTCGCCGAGGGGACGCCGGAGGAGATCGCGGCGCGCGAGGACTCCGCCACGGGTCAGGTCCTGCGGGAGGTACTGAGCGCCAGTGCCCGTTCAGCGCCGGCCCGAGGAGTCGGACAGGCCAGACACACCCGACGCCGTGAACGCCCCAAGCCCCTGAAGCACCTCTCCGTCCGGGGCGCTCGCCAGCACAACCTGAAGAACCTTGACGTAGACATCCCGCGCGAGCAATTCGTCGTGTTCTCGGGCGTCAGCGGGTCGGGCAAGTCATCGCTGGCGCTGGACACCCTCTACGCTGAGGGGCAGCGCCGCTATGTCGAGTCGCTGTCGGCATACGCGCGCCAGTTCCTCAGCCAGATGCCCAAGCCCAAGGTCGAGAAGGTCACCGGACTCTCCCCCGCCATCGCCATCGATCAGAAGGCGGCTGCAAAGAACCCGCGCTCGACGGTCGGCACAGTCACTGAGATCCACGACTACCTTCGCGTGCTGTTCGCACAACTGGGCGTTCCCTTCTGCCCTGCGTGTGGGGGCGCGGTCGGCAGCCTGACAGCGTCACAAGTCATCGAGGGCGTGCTGGATTTGCCGAAGGGCGCGCGGGCGCATCTCCTGGCACCGGTCGAGCCGCGCGACAACGAGTCCTATCCGGACTTCTTCGCCCGACTCCACCGCGAGGGCTTCCGCCGCCTCCGCGTCGATGGCGCAATCTACGAGCTACCCGACACGCCGAGCATCGATCGGCGGCGCCACCACGATGTCGAGGTGCTTCTCGACCGACTTGTCCTCGACCCCGCCGCCCGCGACCGGATCGCGGACTCGGTGGAGCAAGGACTGTCACTGGGCGGCGGGTCGGTGTGTGTGCAGTTGGTCGGCAGGGCGTCAGACGGGTCAGACCAAGGGAGCTCCCAGGACCTCTGGTACAACCAACTCCACTCCTGCCAAGAGTGCGGCGAAGCCTATGAGAAGCTGACGCCACACAACTTCTCCTACAACAGCCCGTTGGGTTGGTGCGAGACGTGCGAGGGCCTCGGCACCCAGCGGGGGATGGACCCCTCGCGGGTGATCACGCACGAGCGCCGTTCCCTGCGCGAGGGCGCCATCGGGCTCTGGGGGCCGTTAGGCGACGAGGCATTCGCCCGACTCATCGAGGCAGTCGGCCAGAAGCACGGGTTCGACCTCGATACGCCGGTGCAGCGGTTCACGCCGGAAGCACGCACCGCACTGCTGTACGGAGGAGACAGCGAGTCGCTGTCGCTGCCCAACGGACTGCGGTTCCGCTATCGCGGCATCTTCCCGACGGTCGAGTGGGCGTCGCGACTCGGGTGGGGGTTCCGCTGGCGACTGGGGTACTTGATGGCGGACGTGCCGTGCCCCGCTTGCGGTGGCAGTCGGCTGCGACCGGACGCAGCAGCCGTTCGGTTCCAGGGGAAGACGATGCAGGAGATCGCCGGACTGCCGCTGAGTCAGACCATGGACCTGTTCGACCGGTTGGACCTATCAGATCGGGAGGAGCAGATCGCCGGCGACGTGCTGCGGGAGGTTCGGCACCGGCTGCAGTTCCTCGTCGAGGTGGGCTTGGAGTACCTCACGCTCGGCCGCCCGGCGCCGACGCTCTCCGGTGGCGAGACGCAGCGCATTCGGTTGGCCAGTCAGGTCGGTAGCGGACTGACCGGCGTGCTGTATGTCCTCGACGAACCGACCATCGGCCTGCACCAGCGCGACAACGCCCGGCTGCTGAAAGCGCTCGGCAACCTCCGCGACTTGGGCAACAGCCTGATCGTGGTCGAGCACGACCGCGGCACGCTGGAGTCGGCGGACACCATCGTGGACTTCGGCCCCGGCGGCGGACCCAACGGCGGGCAGGTCGTGGCCCAGGGGACAGCCCAGCAGCTCTCCGCGAAGCGCCGGTCGCTCACCGGCAAGTACCTGTCCGGCAAGTTGTCGATCCCCGTGCCAACCAACCGCCGCCAGCCCGGCGACCAGTGGGTCGAAGTGGTCGGTGCGCGTCTCAACAACCTGCAAGACGTGACGGCGCGGTTCCCGTGCGGGCTGTTCACATGTGTAGCGGGCGTGTCAGGATCGGGGAAGACGTCGCTGCTGAACGACACGCTCTTCCCCTACCTCGCCCGCGAACTGCACCGCGCCAACGCGACACCCGGGCCGTGCGACGAGATTCGCGGGCTGCAGTTCGTCGACAAGGTCATCAACATCGACCAACAGCCTATCGGCTGGTCCCCGCGGTCGGACCCGGTCACCTACGTCGGCGCATTCGACCCAATCCGGCGGCTCTTCACCGAACTGCCCGAGGCGAAGCTTCGAGGCTACAGCCCGAACCGGTTCAGCTTCAACCGCCCCGGCGGCCGGTGCGACGCCTGCCACGGGCTGGGGCACAAGCGCATCGAGATGCAGTTCCTGGCCGACGTGTGGGTCAAGTGCGAGGTCTGCGACGGCGCGCGCTACAACGCCGAGACGTTGGACGTGAAGTTCCACGGCAAGTCTATCGGCGATGTGCTCACGCTGACGGTGGACGAAGCCGTCGACCTGTTCCGCAACCTTCCGCAGATCCGGCGCATCCTGCAAACGCTGTCCGACGTGGGCCTGGGCTACCTTCAGTTGGGGCAGTCGGCGCCGACGCTTTCCGGCGGCGAAGCCCAGCGGGTGAAGCTGGCGCGGCAGTTGGCGCGGCCGCAGACCGGCAGGACGATCTACTTCCTCGATGAGCCCACCACCGGTCTGCACCTGGCCGACGTGCAGAAGCTGCTGGACGTCCTGCATCGCCTGGTGGACGCGGGCAACACCGTGATCGTGATCGAGCACAACCTGGAGGTCATCAAGACCGCCGACTGGGTGATCGACCTGGGACCGGACGCAGGCGAGGCCGGAGGGCGCATCGTGGCTGAGGGTCCGCCGGAGGTGGTGGCTGGGGTCGGTTGGCTGGATAGGAGGAATGGGAAGGAGGGGAGGGATGGGACCCATGCCTCCCATCCTTCTTATACGTCCCATACAGCTCCCCTCCTCCGACGCGAACTGGAACGCAGCCCCCACGCCGAACGCCGCCCCCACGACCCCGCCGCCGCCGACCGCGCGGCCGCCCAGGGAACCACGGAGTTGTCGGTCCATGAAGTCGGCAAGCAGTTCAAGCGCCCGTGGGAGACCGATGGCCGCAAGTGGCACACCCGCGACCGCAAGACCGCCCGCGGCGAAGAGCCCCACTGGGAAGGCGAAGCGCTTGGTTGGCTGGTCGACACCCTCCGGCAGGTGGGCGACTTCGATGAACCTAACTGGAATGACCAACGCCGCGTCAGTCTCGCCGGCAAGGGCGCGGGCGTTCAGTTCTTCCTGGCCGCCACCCGGGACAAGTGCTGGTTCACCTGCTCCTTCCGTACCGCCAAGGACGAGTTCAGCGGCCGGAAGCTGCTGAGCGATCTGAAGCTCAAGCCGTGGAACGAACGCCCCGACGTGCCCGCCTACGGGCGGCAGCCGCGGGTGAAGGTGCGCAAGACCAAGAGCCGCTACGACCAAGTCGTCCTCCTGCTCCACGACCGCGCCGAGGTAGACACGCCAGCCTTCCGCAGTTTCTTGGCGCGCGCCGCGAAGAGCTACGCAAAGATGATCACGAAGGAAGCGGAGAAGAGGAAGCGGAGGAAGTAGTGGAACGCTGGCCGCTTGACGCCCATGATCCCACGACCCGGCTACTTTGAGTTCTCCTTCCCGCTGCACCACCTCTCCCCGCGGAGCAAGCTCGAGAGGCTCCTGCAGGACGAGCAGTACCGGCTGCCAGATGACCGCTCGCTCGAGGGCGAGCAGCCCTTCGCGACCATGGCTGCTGCCTGGAACGAGCGCGGTCTGCATTTCGCCGTTGGTGTGGCCGGACGGAAGCGCCCGGTGCAAGTAGACGCCGAACGCTTCTGGCGGCTGGACTGCCTGGAGGTCTGGATCGACACCCGCGGCGACCGAACCGTTCGGCAAGCAACGCGCTTCTGCCACCAGTTCTACTGCCTGCCCATCACGAGCCAGCGCAGCCGCAAGCCCAAGGCTGCCCAGGTCAACATGCGGCGGGCGAGAGAGAACTCGCCGCTGTGCGACCCGAAGGTGCTGCGGGCCAGCTCGGAGATCCGCGAAGATGGGTACACGCTGCTGCTGACCATTCCCGCGGAAGCCCTGACTGGGTACGACCCCGTCGAGTCACCGAACCTCGGGCTGGCCTATCATCTGAACGACGCTGACTTCGGCGGGCAGGCGTTCCCGGCGGGCAAGGCCGTGCCCGTCGAAAGCAACCCCAGTCTGTGGGCGGCTGCCGAACTGGTCCACTGAGTCCCTCAGGCGATCCGGAGAGAGACATGACCACCGAACCCGAACTCGTTGCCAAAGCCAAAGCCCACCTCAAGTCCGCCTACAACGAGGACACCGTCTCGCTGCTCGTGACCGACAACGGCGTCGAGAACGGCAGTGGCGCGCTCACTGTCGAGTGCACCGTCAAGGCGGGGCGGTTCACGTCAGATTGGCGCAAGACGTTCCGGTTCGAAGCGGGCCGCATCGTCGGCATGGGCTACCTGCCGCGACTGAAGGTGCTCCGGAAGTGGCACCGACGGAAGGCACGAGAGCCGCAGTCGTGAGAGGCGAGCGTGCGACACAGGGGGAAGGGATGCCAGGCGAGCCGTCGAACTCCGCAGGGGAAGTAACAGTCGTTCTGGATTCCCCGTGAGGAGACCACAAGCATGGCACTGAAAGCAGGAGTCATCGGCCTGCGAATGGGCCGGTCCCACGTCGCCGGGTACGTGCAGAACCCAAACACGGAGGTCACGGTCGTCTGCGACATCGACGAGGCGCAGGCCCGGCGCGTGGCTGACGAGTACGGTGTACCAGAGGTCGTCGCCGACTACCGCGAGCTGCTGGAGCAGGAGCTGGACCTGGTATCCGTGGCTACTCCCGACCAGCTCCATGCGGAGCACTGCCTGGCCGCCCTCGAGGCAGGGGCCCACGTCCTCTGCGAGAAGCCGATGGCGCAGACCGTCGAGGAGTGCGAGCAGATGGTTGCCGCGGCCGACGCGTCGGGCAAGCAGTTCATGATCGGCCAAGTCTGCCGGTTCGCCCCCGGGTTCGCGCTGACCAAGAAGCTCATCGATGACGGCATGATCGGCAAGCTGTTCCTGGTGGAGAGCGAGTACGCCCACGACTACACCCACGTCAAAGGGGTCGGTGGCTGGCGGGTGGACCCGGTACGCCTCCGCGAGCCGTTCGTCGGCGGCGCGTGCCACGCAGTGGACCTGCTGCGCTGGATTGCCGGAAATGTCGCCGAGTGCCACGCCTTCGCCAACCGCTTCGTGCTGACCGACTGGCCCGTGAACGACTGCACTGTGGCCAACTACCGCTTCGAGTCGGGCGTTGTCGGCCAGGTCATGTGCTCCATCGGCGGCAAGCGCCCCTACACGATGCGGTCATGCTTCTACGGCGACTCCGGGACGATCATCAGCGACAACACCTCGCCGACGATCCAGGTCTACTCGACCAAGTACCCGACCACGCTGCAGTTCTCCACCATGCCGGTGAACCTGGCCTCGCACAACGTTGCCAGCGAGATCGCGCAACTGGTAGACGCCATCCTGAACGACAAGCCCGTGCCCACCGATGTCCGCGAAGGCGCCCGCACGGTTGCCACCTGCAGAGCCGCCGTCGAGTCGGCCGCCACCGGCCAGCCGGTCCAGGTGAAGAACGACTTCTGAGCGCCGCAATTCCTCGCAGAGACGTCTCTCTGCGAGCGAACAGAAGGGAGCCTACCATGATCGGGATTGACCTGTCCGGCAAGACCGCCCTCGTCACGGGAGCGAGCCAGGGACTTGGCGAGCAAACCGCGCGAACGCTGCACCGAGCGGGGGCGAGCGTGATCGTCAACTACTTCCCCACGGAGGACAACGTCCACGGTCAACGGGCCGAAGCCCTCGTCGAGGACCTGGGCGAGCGCATCGCCGCCGTCGGCGCCGACGTGTGTAACGCGAGGCAAGTTGCCGCCATGTTCGAGGCCGCGACGGAGTGGTTCGGTGCCGTCGACGTCGTCGTCAATAATGCCGGCATCCTGCGGGATCGCACCGTCAAGAAGATGGCTGAGGACGAGTGGCAGGCGGTGATCGACACCAACCTCACCGGCGTGTTCCATGTCTGCCAGGCTGCGGCGGAGCGACTGGCGGACGGTGGGCGGATCGTCAACATGGCGTCGATCTCGGCGGCGATCGGTTTCTTCGGGCAGGCCAACTACGTCGCGGCCAAGTCCGGAGTGGTCGGCCTGACGAAGGTGCTCAGCCGCGAGCTGGCTCGCCGGGGCATCACGGTCAATGCAGTTGCGCCTGGCGTGGTGCTCACGGAGATGGGCAAGTCCATCCCCGAAGAGGTGCGGGCGGAGATGCTGAAGCAGATCCCGTTGGAGCGGTTCGGCGAACCAAGCGACATCTCCAACGCGATTCTCTTCCTCTGCAGCGACCTCGCCGCCTACATCACCGGCCAGACGATCCACGTCAACGGCGGGTGGTGGGGATGACCTGCCCGCGCGACGCGAAGCTGTGCGCGGCGGAGCAGGCCGTCGGTCTGATTCGGAACGGTGACACGCTTGCCTGTGGCGGGTTCGTCGGGATCGCGCACCCGGAGGCGCTGACCGCGGCCTTGGAGCGGCGGTTCCTCGCGGACGGACTGCCGCGCGACCTGACCCTCACCTATGCCGCCGGGCAAGGGGACGGGAAGACCCGAGGGCTCAACCACCTCGCGCACGCGGGGCTGTTGCGTCGCGTCATCGGCGGTCACTGGGGGCTGGCGCCGGGCTTGGGCAAGCTGGCCATTGAGGGAACCATCGAGGCCTACAACTTCCCGCAAGGGGTCATGTGTCAGCTCTTCCGCGACATTGCCGCGGGCCGCCCGGGCTGTATCACTCACGTAGGACTTGGCACGTTCATCGACCCGGAGGGCGGCGGTGGTCGCCTCAACGACCGGACTCCAGCGGGTCTCGTCGAACGGGTCGACTTAGGCGGCCGCACCTGGCTCTGGTACAAGTCGTTTCCCCTCCAGATCGGGCTGATCCGCGCGACCGCCGCCGACCCGTTCGGCAACTTGGTCATGGACGAGGAAGCGATTTGCGGCGAGGTGCTCGCCATCGCCCAAGCGGTCCGCAACAGCGGCGGCACCGTGCTCGCCCAGGTGAAGCGACTGCTGGACGACCCGGCCCCTCCTCATCGGGTGCGCGTGCCGGGGGTGCTGGTGGACCGGATCGTCGTGGCCGAGCCGCATGAGCACGAGCAGACCTTCGCCGAGGCGTACAACCCGACCTACTTCGAGCCGGCACCCGCCTCCGTCGGAGCGCCGCCGGCCCCGATGCCGCTGGACGAGCGCCGGATTATCGCAGCCCGCGCTTGTGAGGAGTTGCCGCAAGGCGCCCTCGCGAATCTGGGCATCGGCATGCCGGAAGGCATCGCCCGGATCGCCGCCGAGCGCGGGCTTCTGCAGCAGATCACGCTGACCGTAGAGAGCGGCCCCCTCGGCGGAATGCCCGCCGCCGGGCTGAGTTTCGGCGCGGCGGTGCATCCGCACGCCATCGTCGACCAGCCGGCTCAGTTCGACTTCTACGACGGCGGCGGACTCGACTTTGCTGCGTTGGGCGCAGCGCAGATCGACACCGAGGGGAACGTCAACGTCTCCAAGTTTGGTAGCCGCGTGGCAGGCGTCGGCGGCTTCGTCAACATCACGCAGAACGCGAAGCGACTGGTCTTCTGCGGCACGTTCACCGCCAGCGGCCTGGAAGTCGCCGTCGAGGACGGGAAGCTGCGGATCGTCCGGGAAGGGCGCGTCCTCAAGTTCGTGGAGCGCGTCGAGCAGATCTCGTTCAGCGCCCGGAGAGCGACCGAGCTTGGTCAACCCGTGTTGTACATCACCGAACGGGCTGTCTTCCGCCTGCTGCCCGAGGGACTCGAGCTGATCGAGGTCGCCCCGGGCGTAGAGGTGCAGCGACAGGTGCTCGACCTGATGGAGTTCGCGCCAATCCGACGCAACGTCACCACGATGCCCGCCCATGTCTTCGCAGGGCCGGTGGAGTAGGCGGCCTCCCGGCCGTTGCCGACCAGCCGCCCCCGCACCCACAATGGAGAATGACTGATGAGTCGAGTCTGCGTCGTCAACGCAAGGCGTACACCCCAGGGACGATTCCTCGGCGCGCTCGCTGGCCGGTCGGCTATCGACCTGGCCGCGGCTGCTGCGAAGGCAGCTCTCGGCGATGGCGGCGCTGAGTCGGTGGACCAAGTTATCGTCGGCAATATCCTCGGCGCAGGACAGGGCATGAACGTCGCCCGCCAAGTCGGGATGCGGGTTGGCGTCCCGCAGGACAGGCCCGCCTTCACAGTCAACATGATGTGCGCTTCCGGGATGCAGGCAGTGCTCCTCGCCGCGCAGGCGATCAACGCAGGCGAGGCGCGCGTGGTGCTGTGCGGCGGCACCGAGTCGATGTCCAACGCGCCGTTCCTCCTCGACCGTGCCCGCACGGGATACCAGCTCGGCAACGGCGTGCTGATCGACTCGCTCCTCCGAGACGGCCTCGTTGACACCTTCAGTGGCGAACACATGGCGCTGACCACGGAGAAGCTCGCCGAGCGCTACGACCTCGGGCGGAGGGTACAGGATGAGTTCGCGCTCCGCAGCCAGCGGAACTACGCGCAGGCCGCTGAGGCGGAGCGGTTCACGGCGGAGTTGGTGCCGCTGGAGGAACTGGCAGCCGACGAACACCCGCGGCCGGACACGACCCTCGAGAAGCTGCACAGCCTGAAGGCGGTGTTCAAGAAGGACGGCACGATAACTGCGGGCAACGCCTCCGGGATCAACGATGGCGCCGCGATGCTGGTGGTGTGCGACGAAGACGCTGCCCGAGAACACAACTGGGAGCCGCTGGCAGTCCTGCGGGCGTGGACTGCGGTCGGGTGCGATCCGCAGTTGATGGGTCTCGGCCCCGTGTACGCCACTCGCAGACTGTGCAAGCGGACCGGGCTGGTGGTTGGGGAGTTCGACACCATCGAGATCAACGAGGCCTTCGCCGCCCAGACCTTGGCCTGCCTCCAAGAGCTCGAGCTTGACCCAGTGCGAGTCAACCCCGACGGCGGTGCCATCGCGCTCGGCCATCCGATCGGCGCCAGCGGGGCGCGGTTAGTTGTGCACCTAGCACAGCGCGTTGCGGCGGGGCACACGCAACGAGGACTCGCCACGCTCTGCGTCGGGGGCGGGATGGGCGTAGCGGTCGTGCTTGAGCACCCGGCCCTGACAGCGTAGCTGGCCCCCCTGTGGCGGAGTCGCTCGCGCCGTTCATCCCACCGCGGTCGCCGGACAGTTACCGCCGTCGCGCCAACTCGCTGGCGTACTCCACGCCCAGCGTCTCCGCGTGCTCCCTCGCCCAGTCGGTCCGCTTTGTTGTGCCGGCGGGCGGGGCGTCAACGTAGAGCAGGTCGGCCATCAGGCCCTGGACTTCCTCCCAGGTGAGCATCACATCGCCCTTGAGCTTGCCGAGGAACCAGCCGACCAGGTAGCCGATCCGCGGCGACACCGAGAGGACCCGTCGCGGCTTACCGATGAGCCGGCCGATCTCTTCGGCCAGTTCGCGGTAGGTGAACGTCTCGGGGCCGATGGCGTTGACGACGACGTTCTCGGTCCCTCTCCCCTCCTCGACAGCCAGCTTTGCCAAGTCGTCTACATGGATCGGTTGGGTCCGGTAGCTGCCGTCGCCGAACACCCCGAAGACCGGCAGCCGCCGCAGCGCCCAGGCGATGTTGTTGACCAGGAGGTCCTCTCGCCCCCGGGGCGAGCCGCCAAACAGCACCGTCGGCCGCAGGATGGCGTAGGACAGCCCTGACTCGCGGAGCGCTCGCTCCAGAATGCCCTTTCCGCGGAAGTACTCCAGGGGCGAGTCCTCCGCCGGGTTGGTGATGCTGACGTGCACCACCCGCCCAACACCCGCGTCCCTGGCGGCGGCGAAGAGCTTCAGCGAATTGTCGACCGCTGCCGAGTGGGTGAACTTGCCCTTCAGGTTGAACCGCACCCAGGACTAAGTAGTGACGTCTTTGCCGGGGGATAGCGTGCAGAAGTTCTGTTCCGACTCCGGGGCCCAGTGCGCCAAGCTGGTGTAGGGGAAGCCCAGCCCCTTGTCCTCATCGCCGAACCAGTGGTAGAAGTCGACGATGGTCTCGCTGGGTTTGGCGAGCCACGGAAGCTGGATCGGCTCCTTCCCGATCCAGCCGGTGCGCGGCCGACTGAACGTCTGGTAGAGGGTGGTCTGCTTCGCGTCCAGCGGGACAAGCACACGAAGCGAGTCGACCTTCCGTCGCGCGACCGAGTCTTCTGTCGCCAATGTCACCCACAGGAACCCGTCGTACTCGACCCACATGTCCGCCGTGACCCACAGCCCGGCGACCTCGCCTTCGGCACTGAGCGTGACCCGGTGCCTCTGCTGGTCGACGACGCGGAACTTGTCCAGCGGAACAGCGTGCTCCTTGCCTGCGACGGACACAACCAACCGCATCGGCGCCTTCAGCAGTTCGGTGCCCACGCTGGTGAGGCTGGCCGGCAGCAGGCTGTCCTTCCACCGCATCCTCCGCCCCCAGACCGACACCTCGCGGTCGCCGGCCGACACGGGCGTCCACGGCTTCGGTACGCGATCCTGCTTGCCGTAGTCGTCGTAGCGGGTGCTGGTGAGCCAAGTCTGGGCATGGTCCTCCGCTCGGGTGTCTTTCACTGGAGCCATGAGCAGCAGCACCCCTCCGAGCCAGAGCCTCAGTGTCCGTGACGGTGTAGCGGTCATGGGCCTACTTGACTCCGACGGGGCAGGTCTCACTTACCCCGCTTGCCACATCCCGCACCCGCACAGGCCACGTGCCTGCCGGGTCATTGAACGCGAACGGGATCACCAGGGCGGCGGGTGTCTCGCCAACCAGCAGGTTCCGCGCATAGAGCGGAGGCAGTGCCCCGTCAGGGCGGGCGACCTCGACCTGCACGACGTGCGGCGCCCAATGACGGGCCTCCGCTCTAACGGCAACCTCCAGCGCCAATGGCTTGCCGAGTGCGGCTTCCCCCGTGCCTACCGTCAGGCTGGTCCCCTTGCCCGCCAGCAGCGCAAACACCTTCGGCTCTGCTGAGGCAATCGTCGTCTCGATCCGGTCGGACTTGCCCAGGTACTTCCCGAGGCGAACGTCGTACACCTCGGCTGGCTGCCGCAGGCGAATCGTGATCAGCTCCGGCTTCGCTGCGTCGCCGGTGTCTCTGACGTACTCGACGCCCTCGGGGCAGCCGACTCGTTGCCCGGCCAGGTTGTCGCGGAGGAGGCAGACGTAGGTCGCGTCGCCATCGCGGAAGTAGGTCCGCTGGCACTGCAGCAGCGGCTGCTCCTTCGCATCCAGCACCTGGCATGGCAAGTCTCGCCCAACGGAGCGCAGCGACTCGGTCAATGCTTGGCGGAGCGCGGCCGCCGATTCCGCCGTGCTCTGCTTTGCATAGTCACTTGCGAGAACCTGCGCCACGGCGACGCGCCCTTTCCCGACACGGCCCCCGCGAATCGGTCCGTCGCCCTTCGGCACAGTCTTCAGCAGTTCGGCCAACGCGGAGGCGGGTCGTGCCGCGCAGTGCTCATCCATCGACCCGGCGTCGCCCCACACAAGCAGGCTGCCGCCGGCCTCGACGAACTGCGTCAGCGCTGCGACCTCCTTGTCGGACAGCGCCACCGACCACGGCAGCACCAGCGCCCTGTAACCGCGCTTTGCCAACTCGTCGGCTTCGAGCTGTGGCGTGGACACGAAGCTGAACTGCCAGCCCAGGTCGTTGAGCAGTGCAATCGTGTTGGCGCGAGCGGCGTCCCAGTCGGCGTCCTGGCCGAGAATCGTCGCGCCGTGGCAGCTTGCCAACGAGTAGTGCACCGCCACCGGGGTCGGCTGCCGGCGAGCGTGGTTGAGCAACATGCCGAGACCGTCGCGCAACTCGGTGAACGCTACCGACATGTCTTTCGCGCTCTGGCTAAAAGTGAGGTCGGGGTTGAGGCAGGCGTACTGCCAGAAGATGTTCATGTAGCCGACGCGGTGGAACAGTCCGTTCCAGATGAAGTGCTGCACGCCGGCGCCGCTGCTGCCGTAGCCTGTCCAGCCGCCACAGCGACCGTTGGGGCGGTCGCCATCGGACAGGAATGAGCGATGCAAGTCCCACTGATCGCCGGTGGTGTACGGGCCAGTATCGCGGACGAACTGAGTGAGCCGGCGCCAGTCGCACCCGTCGTACGCCACCACATGCGCGTGGCTGTAGCTGTGGAACTGCACGTCCAGGAACCTGGCGTTGGCCGACGTGTAGAGCGGTACCCGGAAGTCCACCCACTTGCCCTTCGGGTCGGTCGGCGCACCGCGGCGCCAAGCATCACCGGCGCCGATCATCTTCCCGTCGGCGTCCTAGACGTGGGGGTATATCCCAAGCCCGCTGCCCGAGACGGGGAACACCTTGCCCCGCAACTCGAACGCCCCGGCACCGTTGATGCCCACCCGCACCGACATTGCGCTGGACCCGTTGGTGTCGTGGTCGTCAACGATCTTGAGAAAGTACCTGCCCGACGCCGCCTGTTCGGGGGACACGCTGGACATGCCTTCGCCCGCGGGAACGGGCCAGCCCTCGAGATCCTGCTCGAAAGACCCGTTGGGGAGCGGAATTGCCTGCTCCGCTCCGGTGACTGCGACCATACCGAACGCCGATAGGAAGACGATACACAGGAGTTTCGCACGAAAGCTCATGGGCCAGGTGCCTCCAGAGACGTCAAGTGTGCAGACACGGACTCGCGGAACCGCCCGAACGCTCGATCGACCCCGGTGACGCCTGGTTCCAAGCGGTCCCACTCAAGCTGGAAGCCGTACCCGGGGAAAGCCACATGCCGGAATCGACGGTACGCTGCCAGGAGCGGCTTCAGGTCGTGGTCAAACAGCACCGGGAGCGAACCATAGGCTGGCTCACAGAAACGATCGAAGAGCTCTACGTGCCACGCCTCGCCGGGAGGGAGGGGAACCACGTGAAAGCGGCACAGGTGTTTGAGGACGTTCTCGACTCCGTTGTAGAACTGCGCCAAGAATGCAGCGGCCGCAGTCCGATCCCGGACGCTCGGTCCTGCTCCGCAACGTCCGCCCGCCGGGACGCCACCTCGTCGACCGTCGCCTGCATTGCCCGCAGTTCGCTCAACAGATCCTCCCGCAGCTCGCAGAGCGTCACAGCAGAACTCTCCCACGCGCCTCGACGAGCCTGGTGAACCGCGTCGGCGGACTCAGTGGCACCAAGTCCAGCGGCCTTCGCAGTTCGTCCTCCAGCGCCGCCCCCAGCTCGAACAGCCTCCACCCCTCGACTCCGTCGCAGGCCAGGTCGAGGTCGCGCGCTTCAGACGGCGAGTCCACGGCGCTCCCGAAGAGAATCAGTCGCGTGGCACCATACGCTCGCGCCAAGGTGACAGCGCGGGCGAGGTCAGCGGAGCACACGGGCCCTTCTGTGTTTCGCGGAATGAGCTCCTCTGTGTGCATGGCCAACCTCTCCTCGGCCCCGCCCGGGGGGCCGGCTTGCAGGGCGTGTGACCAACGCCGCGTGCCGAGACGCTGCCGTGCGTCGTCGCGTCCGCTCGGAGTCAGCCAATGGGCATTTTAGCCCTGCCGCCGTTCTGTGCGTAGGGGTGCCTCGGCACACGCGGCTACTCCCAGCCATCTTTGGAGATGGAACCGCGGTCAGGCATGGGGAATGGCTTCGTCAAGCTCCAGGTCAATCCCTCTTCTGACCAGTTCCGCCGCCGGCAACGGGTCACCCAGCCGCCGGATGAGTAGCCGCGCCAGCAGCCCAAAGCCGATGCACAGGGCGAACAACGCCCGATAGGAAAACCTCGCCGCGAAGGCGCCCGCGGCCACGGGGAGCGTGGCGACCGGCATCATCAGGGCGCTGTTGAACCCGACGTAGGTTGGGCGCACTTGCTCCGGGGCAATCTCAAGGAGATAGGTGGGGCCGCCGGTCATCAGCCCGTGGGAGAGCGCGCCGCTGGCCATGAATGCCAGTGCAAAGACGGCGATCCGCAAGTCCACCTCCCCCGGCCCAATGGCAGCCACACTTGCCGGCAGATGGCCTGCCACCAGCGCCACAATCGGCGGTACGACAACGAGCCACGCGGCAACGCGCAGGATTCCCCGCGGCCCGTGTCGGTCGCCGAGGCGCGCCCACACGAGGTTCGACAGCGTCGCCGCGAGCATTGTCGCCGACACGAACACGCCGGAGACAGCCGCCCTCGCCCCCAGCCGTTCCAGCGCGAACGGCATCAACATCGGCATGCACATGGTGGCCAGCCCAATGCACAGGTTGAGCCGAAACTGGCGCCGGTAGTTTGGGTCCGCCCGCATGAGGGAGGGGCCCAAGCGCAGGTGTTCTGCGAGGCTCCGCGGCCGGCTTGCCACTGCGCCCACCGGTTCGCGCACCTGCATGAACGTGAGGAAGGCCAGCGCCGCCGTGAAGCCGCACAGGAGGAAGAGCACGCCGTAGTTGTGCGGGAAGCCGAGACCGCTACGCCGGTCCAGAATGAAGTTGACGAAGAACCCCGCGCCGATGCCCAGGAAGCCGCCGTACAGGCGCCGGAAGGCGAAGAGCCGTGGCAGCGCCCGACGCGGGACGACCTTGGAGCTGATGTCCATCCACGGAACCGCCAGCACCCCCACGCCCGACATTGCCAGCCAGAGCAGCACCACGATTGCCCAGAACAACAGCCGGGGCGGGATCGCCTCACCGACGAGCAACAGCGCGATGGCGGCCGTCATCGCGACGACATTGATCGCCGCTCCGAGCTTGTAGGTGCGCATCTTCAGCGGGCGCTTCTCGACCTGTCCGGCGATCAGCAACTGCGGCCACTGCCACCCCAGCGGAAGCGCGCACGCGATCACCCCGACCAACACCGCCGAACCGGTGAGCCGATGCGCCAGCGCCGGCAGCACGGTTCCATACTCGATGAAGCTGGTGGACAGCGTCCAGAAGATCCCGTCGAGAACAATCAGGTTGAAGTGACGCCGGACGTCATCCGGTGAGTGGTTGCTGGACATGACCAGAGTGCCCGCGGCCCGCCCTTACTCCAGGAAGTCCTCTCGCTGAGGAGTGAACGCGTCCAGGACCGTCCCTCGCTCCGTCAGCAGCCGCACTCCATGCTGCACGTCAGCCGGAACGTTGTAGCTGTCGCCAGGCCCGCACAGCACCGTCTCGTCGCCGCAGGTGACCTCAAACTCACCCGACACGATGTAGCCGATCTGCTCGTGGGGGTGGGCATGCGTCGGCAGTTGCGGCGTGCGGTCGAACCGGAACTCGACCAACATCAGGTTGCCGCCGCGGTTGAGGAGGCGGCGCTGGATGCCGTCGCTCAATCGCGTGCAGGGGACTTCGCTGTACTTGCTGACCACCAACAGACTCCTTTCAGGCGCCGGAACACAACGTTTTCGATGTGTTATACTTGGGACATCGAGATTGTTGTGTCCGACCAGTCATCGCCGGGGAGAGGATTGTGCCCGCGTTACCTGAGTTCGATGAGAACGGCAACCTACCTCCCGGCACCTACCGCGTGCCATTGGCTGACATCGAGCGTCGCTTCACCTGGAACGCACGTCGAAAGGAGCTGTTCGACGGCCTCCGGCGCGCACTGGAGAACCTCGCCTCGGCCGGCGTAGAGCGCGTGTGAATCGGCGGCAGCTTCGTCACCGCAAAGGAAGAGCCAAACGATGTCGATGGCTGCTGGGAAGTCCCGGAGTTGCTGGACGCAGAGAAGCTCGACATGGCGTTCCTGTTCATCGACCCTCCGCGCGTGCCAATGCGGAGGAGATACGGCGTCGACCTTCTCATCGCTGGAGCTGAGCTTGCAGACCCGGGGTTCAGCGGACGGCGAGTCGAGGAGTTCTTCCAGAGAGATGCGAGAGGAAACCCCAAAGGCGTGCTAGTCGTTGAGTTGAGTGTGCCGCTATGATTCAGAACCAGCGTGAGTACAACGTGACGAAAGGGCAGATAGAGTTGCTTGAGAGTGCTCGGATCCACTCCCAGACTGCAGAGGGTAAGGTGGATCCCCGGGTCTACCGGGCCATGATTGCCGGCATCGAGGACCAGCTCCGTGAGCTCCGTGAGCAGTTGCACGAATACGACGAGCTCGGAAGAGCGAGAAGCCTCAGCCTGACGCGCACGGAGGACCTCCCTCAGACACTCGTCAAGGCACGGGTAGCGCGTGGCTACACCCAGAAGGAACTCGCCAAGAGGCTGAACGTCCGCCCCCAACAGGTCCAGCGTTACGAGGCGACAGGCTACCGGTCTGCCAGCTTGAAGCGGGTCCTCGAGGTGATGAGAGCGCTCGACCTCAAGCTCGAGGCAGAGATCCCGCTGCGTTGAGCCGAATCGCCCAGTTGCGCAACTGGGCACTGGGCAGACGACAATCAGAGCGGCAGCGACGGAGAGCCTGCCCTACGCCGGCCTGAAGCTGATTGCACACCTGCAACGTCTGCCAACGAGTACGCGCTGGGGAAGCGCCATTCACGCCGGGCGTCATCCGGTGGCGGATTGCTGGACGTGGCCCGAGTGCCCGCGGCGCGCGCCAAGGGACCCCGGAACTACGAACTGCCTTTGTTCGAGGAAGCAGACGGGACGCCTGCGGTACGGTTCGCTTTGCGGTACACCACCGTCCCGCCCGGCAACCGCTGCGGCACGTAGCCGGCGAACGCGCGGGGGGCGCGCAGGAGCAGACGCCACGGGATCGAGTCGGGTGCCTCGACGCCTGGCACTGCGGCGGTCGCTGGCGTCAGCACGATGCCGGTCACGGGTGTCACTTGCGTCTCCAGCGCGGCAAGCTCACCGGTAGTGAGCGGCAGCCCGATCACCGTGCAGTTGGCGTACCACGCCGTCACGGCAGGCTGGTCGCTCAGGAGCACACTCTTCGGCGGCAGCCCCTCCTTCAGGGCGGCGAGGGAGGGCCCCCACAGGCTTTCGACGCGGTCGCCCCCTGCCATGCGGGCAAGCACTGGCAGCGCCGCCAGCACGAGCACGGCAGCCACGACCCCTCCCCGTGCCAGCCTCGGGCGCCGGTGCCTCTTCCGGGCAACGCCCGAGTCAGCGGGCATTGCTCCCTGCGCGACCACGTCTACCAGTGCCGCCGTAGCGAGGCAGAGCGCGACCGGCGCGAACGGCAGGAGCGACCCGACCGGCCAGTCGAACACGCACCCCACGAGTGTGCGGCAGACCATGAACAGGAGCAGCCACGACCACAGGCGCGACCGCCGTGCCTCCGCAGAAGGGAAGAGCAACGCGACCAGCAAGACACCCAGCAGGTAAAAGTCCAGCCAGCCGGCAAACTGATCGCGGACGCTCAGCAGGCGGCGGCCGAAGCGCCGCGCCGCTCCCTGCCAGTCGCTGGCCGCCAGCGCCAATGGGCTGAGGGACGAGGGGGAAAGTGCGCGCAAGGCGGTGTCGCCCGGATGCGTCTCGGTGTCGGCAGCCGCGGCATACAGGTGCAGGGAGAACAGCGGGCTCCCGGTCACCCGGGCGTTGCGCACGCCCCACGGGAGCGCCAGCAGGGCGAGCCCGGCGGCGAAGGCCGCCACGCCGCGCCGGTCCGCCAGGCAGTGCCGCCAGACGACGACAACCGCCACGGGCCACAGGCAGGCGAAGTGCCAATCTGCCAGCATCAGCAGCCCGAAGAGTGCGCCGTGCTGGAACAGGCGCTTCGGCGGCCAGCGCCCTGGGCCAACCGGGAGCGACTCGCCCTTGTCCTCGCCAGCCGGCGGGAGATCGGGGAGCATCCGGTAGAGCCACAGCGTGAACAACAGCGCCGCCATCTGCGTGCCGGTGCCCGAGAAGGCGCCCCGCAGCACAGACAGGGAGAGCACGCAGGCCAGGCTGGCAAGGAACCCCACCGTCCTCCCGCCCAGTCGCTGGCCGAGCAGGAACACGAGCCACAGCGTCGGCACCAGGAATAGCCCCGAGGCAGCGGCGGCCACTCGGTCACTGGGTCGCCGCAGCACGAACGCCACAGCCGTCGCAAACGCCTGCGCCGGGGGCACGACCAAGTCCGGATGGCGCTCCACGTTGCCGGAGACCGCGAGGCTGAGCGGCCGGATAGCACTCGTCGTCAATCCGCGCGCTTCGGCGACGTTGCGCGCCGTCTGCGCCAACTCGATCCCCGCCGGGTCGGTAAGGTCGCCGACGTTGCCGGCGAAGTACGCTGCGGCGACGACCGCGCAGAAGAAGAGCGTCAGCACCACCGGTTGTCGCTGGCTGCCCCCGACGGACTGCCCCAGGCGAACGGCCCCATCGAGGACCCAGACGGAGGCGCTCCTTAGGGCAACGAGAACGGGTCGAAGCGTCTTCTCGTGGACCCACCCGGCCGCAGTAGCGACGGGAGCGAGGAGCGACTCAAGGGCCGACGCCCCGTCCTCCAGCCCCCGGCCAAGCGCTGAGCCCCCCCCGGTGAGCAAGCGACCCAGCCAGCCGAAGAGGTCGTGAAGTGGCCACAGGACGAACCGCTCGAACAGCGTTAGCAGGAACACAAGCAGCGCACCGACGGCCCGGAGGAGCTGGCGGCAGACCCACACGACTCCGTCCTCGAGCGGCCAGACAATCCACTCAAGCAGTGCGATCCACAGTTTGTTCAGGAGACGGAACATGACGTAGGGTTCACGATTCACGCCCCGCCCTTCATCGAGGCGCGAATCTTCTGTAGCCACTGCCGGCACGCAGCCCGCTCCCTAAACTCCCGCGGGTTCTGCAGCGCCTCGGTAAGCAGCCGCTCAGCCGACTTCGGGGCGCCATACTCCGCGTAGGCCATGCCCAGGTGGCACGCGATCTCGAGGTCCTTCGGCGCTCGGGCGTGGGCTTTCTCGAGCAGGTTGATGGCTTCCGCCGATCGCCCGCGCCGAAGCAGCACGTAGCCCAGCGTGTCGAGGAAGCTCCCGTTGGTGGGCGCGACCGACAGGGCGGCCCGGGCCATGTCCTCTGCCATGACGAGATTGCCCTTCTCTTCGAGGTAGAGGTACGCCAGATTGTTGTAGGCGTTGACGTGTCGGCTGTCGAGGGAGAGGGCCTGGCGATAGGCTGACTCCGCCTCCTCGAAGCGCCCCGCCTGCTGACACCACGCGCCTAACTCCGTCCAGACGTCCGGCGACCGCGGCGAGGCTTTGACCGTTTGCCGAAGGAGTTTCAGCGCCTCTCCCTGCCTGTTCTGCCGCGACTGCAACTGCGAAAGCGCGGACACGCAAGTCAGGTCGCCAGGGTGGGCCTTCACGAACACTCGCAGCAGCCCCTCGGCCTCCGCCGGCTGCCCCAGATTGAGAGAAACCGAAGCGAGCGCCAACACAACCCGCGAGCTGTCCGGCGCCAGTCGCCGCGCCACCTCGTAGCTCTGCCGGGCCTCGCCGTAACGGCGGGCGGCGACCAGCAGACTCCCCAGAGCGGCGGGCGGCTCTGGCGCTTTGGGGTGGTCGGCGGCACACTGGCGCAGTTCCTTCTCTGCCTCCGCGACCTTACCCTCGGCCCCCAGCGCCACCGCCAGCGCGAGGCGCGATTCAAGCGGCAGCGGGGCAGAAGCGGCGGCTCGGGCGAGGCGTTCCCGAACCTGCGCGGGGCGACCGAATGCAAGCGCTAACTCCGCGTCGCGCAGAGCCGTGGGCCGGTCGTTGCGCGCCAGGTGAAGGGCGTTGGGCGGAACGCGGGCGCACCCGCCGAGGAGACCGGCGACGAGCAATGGCACGAGCCGCCGTGCCAGGCGGCGGAAAGCGTTGCATTTCCCGGTCCTGAAAGGACCGAATGAGAATAGCCCAGGGGCTTCAGCCCTGGGACTCCGGACCGGACAGAGCTCCGCCAAGTCCTGAAAGGACGACTGAACGAGCGCGCACACCCTCAGCCGTCCTTTCAGGACTCTGGTGGTCATTCGCCGCCACCGAGGTCCCAGGGCTGAAGCCCCTTGGCTATTCCCACTGTGTCCCTTCAGGACACCTCGGCGCCTGCCGCCGACGGCGCGCGGTTGCCGCGTCTGCCGGCCGCTCCCCACCTCACTCGCCCTCCTTCTCGACCCGGCGATACACGAGGGTACCGTTCGCCAATCGGGTCTCAGGGCGGAAGCCGTACAGGAAGCCGGGGTCGTCGCGGAACGCCTGCCACGGGAGCGCCTCGGGGTACGGTTCGCCCACATTCGTCCGCGTCTGCGAAGTCAGCGCGATGCCCGCTATGGGCGTCACGGTCTGCTGCAGCCGGTCGAGATCGTGGGGCGTCAGCGGGGCCCACACGGCCGGGCACTTGCCGTACCAGGCGACACTCCACGGGGCGTCGCTGACGAGCACCTCGCCCGGGCGGAACGTCTGTGTCAGCGCCTTCAGGTCCGCGTCCGGGTTGTGCGGAGCTTTGCCGACCACCAGCCCCTGGACGGTCGGGATCAGCGTGAGTGCCAACACTGCAACCGCCGGCGCAGCCCGGCGAAGTCGCAACTGCCACGGCACTCCCCCATCGCCTCCCTCGCCCTCCGCCGCCGCAACCCGCCCATACCGAACCAGCAGCTCCGCCACCAACATCACCGCCAACGGCAGAAACGGCACAAACCCGCCCACCGGCTGGTCGAACAGACACCCTAACAACGCCCGGGGCAACAGAAGGCACAGCAGCACGACCTTCACCATGGCGCCCGCGTCGGTTGCGGTGCAGGCAAACAGAGCCACTAAGAACAGCGCCAGCAGGTACGGATCCGCCCACTGGGTGAAGTAGTCCCGAAGGCCGAGCAGGCGGAACGCAGCCTTTTTCAACGCCAGCGCGCTTGCGCCTGCTGTGTCCGGACGCGACAGCGTGCGCTCCAGAACGCTCCCGGGGTACCGTCGCGTGTCGGTGGCGAGTTGACGAGCATAGTGCGACGAGAACGGGCTGCCGGTGGCGCGCTGGTTGCGCACCAGCCAGGGCGTTACGACCACAAGCCCGCCGACAAGGAGCAGCCCGACCGCCCGCGGGAGGCTCCAGTCGGCCGACCATTTCGTCGCGAGCGCCAGTGCCACCGGCCACAGCAGGGCCAGGTGCCAGTCGGTCAGCATCAGCAGACCGAACACGACACCGGCCGCGAGCAGGCGAAGGACCGACCAGCGGGGCGCGTCTTTGTCGTCCAGTGCGCCCACGCCGCTAACCCCGACATACGTCCACAGGAGAATCAGCAGCGCCGTGGTCTGTGTGGCTGTGCCGGCGAAGGCGTGGGCCAGCGCGGTTGCTGAGCCGGCGTAAAGCAGCGTCGCCAGCCCCCCGACTAACGGCCCGCCGACGCGCCCGCCGAGGAGGAACACCAACACCAGCGTCGGCGCCAGCAGTATCCCCGAGGCCAGCGCAGCCGCCCGGTCGGTCGCCCCGCCGAGCCGAAACACCAACGCCGTCAGCAACGTCGGCACGGGAGCGACGTGCTGTGCGGGGCGCTGCTTCAGGTTGCTGCGGCCCCGCAAGTCCGCGGGCCGGAGGCTGTCGGTGGTGAAGCCCTTCCCTTCAGCCACATTGCGGGCAACCTGCGCCGACTCCAGCGCCTCGGGCTGCGTCAGGTCGCCCACGGTGCGGACGTACCGGGTGACGCAGAGGGCAGCGCACAGCACGAGCAGACCAACGGGCTGCGCCAGGTTGCGGAGTTGTGCTTGGGGGAGCTTCAACCAGCCACTGCCTCTCTCCTCCGGGAACGTGCCGCCAGTCCGAACCGCGACCGTGAGGGAGCGCGTGACACGCTGACTTGGTCCGCAACGCCGACGGGGCACGCGCTCCCTCACGGTCGCGGTTCGGATTGGGCTCGCGTCACCATCCGGCGGGTGTCCATTGCACCCGCCCGGTCTCGACCGCCGCTACGGCACCACAAACAGAATCACCCGCCGCACACACACAGAGACCGCCCGCTCGAGGGAGCGGGCGGTCTCGGAGATCATTCGGTTTACTTGTCAACGGGCTACGCAGCCTGCCGGTTGCGGCGCCGCGTCGCCAGCGCGCCCAAGCCCAAGGCGAACAGGGCGCAGGTGCTCGGCTCGGGGACTACTTGGCTGCCGGTGAACGACAGAGTCAATACGTCGTGATTCTCGGCAGAGGCTCCCGATCCTGCCCAGAAGCCCATGTACGCACCGCTGGTGCCGAACACGCTACCCAGATCAACAGTTTGCGTGTCCGTCGCATAGAGGCTCCCACCCCGTTTGAACTGGGAAATCAGGGTGTTTGTGGAGGCAACGTAGTCCACCAGCAGGTCGAAGGTGAACGAGTCGCCTGACCCTGCGTTTTCCAGGTCTTGCCCGGCCCCTGTCGGGATCTCCGTCTGCCCGACAGGGTTAGATCCGCTAACGGAGTCGAACACCTGTATGGCGTTGGTATATGAGTCGGGCGTAGAAGGCCCAGAAGAATTCTTGAAAGTATCCAGGTTGATGGCGAGGAAGGAACTGCCCAGCCCCGTTCCGTTGGTGGGGTCGAACCAGTACTTGTCTGGCAGGGCGGCGGTGCCGTAAGTCTGGAAGATCAGTGCCATCCCGTCGGCACCGCTGCCTCCCGGGTAGGAGATCTGCCCGTGAAGCGTGGCAGACCAATCGTTCTGGGGCAGGACTTGCATCGTGTTCAACCAAGCCGAGCCATTTCGGTTGTCGATGTTATCTGTCAGTCGCAGGCAAGGTCCGACGCGCCTTCAGCGCCTCTCGCGCCACAGCGCGCACCGCCTCGGAGGGCGCCACGTGCAGGTCCTTCTGCACCAAGCGCTCCAGCTCCCGGTACTGCTGGAGTGCCAGTTCCGGATGACCCGCCCGCGTTTGCAGCCGCATAAGCCGAGCGTGGTGCTCCTCCCCAAGCGGGTCCAACCGAACGGCCCGCCAGGCGTGCTCCAGGGCGTGCGCCAAGTCCCCCACCTCCTCCAGCACGGCCGTGACCTCCCCCAGCGCCCGGTGGGCGAGGTCGCCCAGCCGCCGCTGCTCGGCGAGCACCCAGTCTTCGTAATACCCCGCCATGAACTCGCCAGCGTACAGCTCCAGCGCGGCCGTCGAGAGCTCCTGCCGCTCCGCCGGCCCAGCGGCGGCTGCCGCTCGCAGCAGGCGCTCAAACTCGGCCATGTCGGTTCCCACCGACTCGCGGCGGACGGCGATGGTGTGACGGTCCGCGAGGAGGACGCTGCCCGGCTCGAAGCCCGTCGGCTCCAACTCGTGCCGCAGGGACCAGAGGGCCGTGCTCAGGCTGCTCCGACCGGCGCTGAGACCGCACTCCGGCCAGAGCATCTCGACCAGCGCCTCTCGGCGGTGCGGTGTGCCGGGCGCGTGCGCCAAGTACCCCAGGAGCGCCCCCGTCTTCTGGGTGTTAATACTACAACCGTACTTAGCTCGGGGCAGGTCTCCGACCGCCCCGAAACGCTTGACCGGAAGGTCTCAAAGGGCTGCGAATCCACGGGATTCGAGGAGACCTGTCGGTCCGGGGAGCGGCGGGGTCAG
>Ga0210056_1000734_pt1 | contig 28057 bp, 28 predicted proteins | sample CryGeyCG2014_080_2_FD_183965 | JGI IMG/M metagenome (GOLD analysis project Ga0210056, IMG submission 183965) | Groundwater microbial communities from aquifer - Crystal Geyser CG07_land_8/20/14_0.80 (SPAdes) (version 2) | ecosystem: Environmental > Aquatic > Deep subsurface > Groundwater | place...
TGCTGGATGATACCTAACAAAGGCCGAAGCGTCAGGTTATTCATCTGCCAAAAAAATAAAAAACCCCGATAAATCGGGGTCAATAAATGCGTTTTTTTGCCTTAAACACGGTTCAGTGAATAGTTACCTACACTCAGTATACTGGAACTGCGATTTTCTTTTTTGGCTTAATATGATTTTGAATTACTTCATCCATCCATTCAGCAGTCCTTCCAGGAATCCAAATCTCTCCACACTGCTGACACACATCAGCAGAGACTTTCTCGAAAAGATAAAACTTATTCTCAACGATTCTATCTAATGTTACTTTTCTATTAGCTATTTTGCCTCCACAGATGGCGCATAATTTATCTTTCATATTTTCTTTTCCCTCCTGGTTATGGGGTCTAACCATTTTTCTGGATCCAACCAATGCACTGTGATAATATGTGCTAATTCATTTACTGCACACAAAACATATAAAGGTCTTTCATTAATATACCCAAGAATTAAATAACTTGGATATGGCTTATCTCCAGTATAACTTTCTACTACGTTGCCCTCTAGAATTACTTTAATTACATCTTTCTCTGGAATTTCTCTCTCGTCACATCTTTTCAATGCATGTTTGGATAATCTATATTGTCCTTCTTTTATCTTAACTCTAATTTTTTCTATCATCTCATTATAAAATATGCTACTAAATTTTAACTGGAATGTCAAAAGAGCTGAAATTTAGAAGCGGAAGCGGGTGGAGAAACGGAGTGTGTCGGCTAATTTTTCAAAACGGTAGGATATGTCTTTTAAATTTGTTATTTCTACTTTGTTTCTAAGATATTAGAAATTTTATTGGTTTTAATGATTCCAATTAAATAATACTTCTATATTTGCTCACATATCTCTTTTGGAGTGAAAACATTTATACAATGGTGTGCCTTTTCTTTTTGCTGTAGGTCTAATGTAATCAAAGGAACATTAAAGTATTTTGCAGTAGCAACATAAATTGCATCTGCACCTTTTAGTTTATATCTTGCTGCTAATTCTGCAGCAAGAAAAGAAATTTCTCTGTCAATAGGAATAAAATTAAAGGTTGGTACAGATAACAACTCTTCAGCAAACTCAATGGCAAGTTTAGAATCATTTGTCCCTCGGCCAATTGCTGAACTTACTTCCGGTAAAACAATTTCAGGCAAATAGATGCTAATTCCTTCATTCTGTATTGTTTTTAGTAATTCGTGACTATATTGATGATGGGATTCTTTTAGAAAAAATGAATTTAATATAACGCTGGCGTCAAGACAATACATAAATTATCTACGTCCTTCAGAAATCAATTGCAGGCTTGTTTTTGAGATCTCCCATCTACTGGAGATTTTTTTGCCTAATTCTTCCAACTTTTTCCATGCAGAAGGATTCTTTTTTTCTAATTTTGCTTGATTAATTTTTTTCAGCACTTGTGATTCTAATAAAGTAGTTGATTTCATGATTACTCACCTCTACTAGTATTTTATAATTATAATAAATAATTGTCAACTTTAAAAACGGAATTTGGTGGAGAAACGGAGTGTATCGGCTAATTTTTCAAAGCATAGATTTCCTAAGTAAAGTCAAGTGTTCTTAAAAAAATCTTTTTTGCTCATTGACATTTTGGTTATGCTTATATGAATCAGCCCGTTAAAATTTAACCTACGTGCATTTAAGAGGCATTGTTGAAATACTTCTCAAATTTTTGTAACATATCTTTTGGAGGAATGTTATACGAATCTTGAGAAGCTTCAAGCTGTCTCTTAAATAAATTGCGTATACGTTCCTCCTTTCTATTTTTACGACTTCTTCTAGAACGTGTACGTTGTCTAATTTCTTCCGGTACGGTGAATTGCTGTTTAATTGTTTGTTCTGCTTCTTTTGTTGAAATTGGATTGCCATCGGTGTCACGTAGTTCGTATGGTCGATTTTCTTTCAATACACAGAGAATTCGATTAAGAAGATTTGGTATAACAGCACAAATGGCTTCTGTATGACAGTGTCCCTTATTGACCATTTCTTCATAATAGATCTTTGCTAATTGTGGGTCCCATTGTCTGGATATCTCGGCAGCTAAAAACAAGTCACGACGAAATCGAGATGGTCCCTCTTGGGTCATTCGTAGTCCTTTTTTATTATTTTCTCCCGATTCGTCTTGTTTAGGTATCATTCCGGCAAAGGAACGGAGTTTACTCTGTGATGAAAAACGTTGAGAATTACCAATCATGCTGACAAATGATGGACCTAAGTTTTCACCAATACCTTTAATTGTCTCAATGATTTTTGACGGGTGTACTTCTTCATATAACGATTCAACACGATCTTTAACTTGAGCGAGAGATTCTTCTTGTGCTTCTAAAAGCTGAAGTTCAATGTGTACTTCATTCTGGATTTCTTTAAAGTCAATCCATGAAGACGCATTGGCATAAAGTTTACAAGCAGAACATGCAACTGAGTATAGTTTTTCTGGTAAATCTGGTTTCATTTTCTGGCGACCTGCTGGTTCAAGAATTCGGTTTATTCCGTCAACTCCGGCTTATTTTGCTCTAAAGGGATTGGTAAAATGACGATAGAATTCCCGAGCACGACTGTCAAAATGACATTCAAAGCAATCTAATAGACCAGGCATCACCCAGTGATAAAGAGAGGACAACCGGTTTTTAATTGCAGCGATATCATTAGTAATTTTCTCTTTCTGCCGGTTACATCGTTCAAGTGCAAATGTTTTTGCATCAGGCAGATAAATTTCTTCTGTTGCTTTTTCGTCAATCATGGGCATTACAGATAATACATTAGCGTCAAGTTTATCGTCTTTTTTATGCCGGGCAAAATATTTACGCAGGTCATGTGCTTTGTGTGATTTAATCCGGATAATTTCATGGTCATTGCTTTTGGCATAAATTGTTAAAGGAAACCATGACATTTCCGTAGGTTCGCATATGAACCGTAGTTTAGTTCCTTGACTGGCACCTTCAAGTGCTTTCTGGCATAAAGCATCAAGGTTTTCTTTAGAAATGTGGAAAGAAAAATTTGGTACAATTTTCTTTCCTTGTTCGTCAAGTACCTGTGCTTTATGCTTGGCGGTTACGCCCAAGTCAACACCAATGTTCCTGTAAGACATAGTTTTACCTCCTTGCGGGCTTTAAGTTTTGGAAGACAATGCTAACCGCACGAGACTCATCCTTGTGGTTGATAAGAGACACTTTCTTATGTTTCAGTATATCTATGATATACTGAAAACTATTAAGAAGTTCTCAATTTCCTTAACAGAGTCTCATCCTCGTGCAGTGGGCAAACAATCTATGCTAAGAGACATCCCGTTTATATTCGTATGAGTGGGATTCTCAGGAAATTTTATCAGTTACGCTTCCAATCTGCCCAAGGATATTATACAATTTTTCGTGCGGCGTTTTCTATGAGCATAACCATTAATATTGTCAAAGAACTAATACCAGTTATTATACAAGGAAATTATAAAAGGGTAAACCCTTAATTCCTGGAGTTAAGATATCGGTGACAGTCTTTACTTATTTACTTTCTTTTGTCACACATCAACAAACTTTCACATTTCAAGGTCTGACCCCGAATACCCCGAATATCAGAACCGTCCCCATACTTTCCATAAGAAAAGGTATGCCGCACCGACAGCAACTAACGTAAAAGGAAGTCCTATTCTGACAAAATCCATAAATTTTATCTCATACCCTTCTTTTTTGAGCAGTCCGCAGGCAACAATATTTGCTGAAGCGCCAAAGGGTGTTATATTGCCGCCTAAACTTGCCCCGATTAAAAGACCGAACAGGAATAGTTGCGGCGGGACACCTAACGAACCTGACATTGATATTGCAACAGGCAGCATTGCTGCTAAAAACGGAACATTATCCACAAAGGCAGACAGGAAAACCGATGCAAATACTATGACAGTGTATCCGAGAAATAGATTACCGCCTATCAGATTTGAGAGATTTAAGGCAATGGCATCAATCCAGCCATTCACGGTTAAACTCCCTACAATAATGAAAACTCCCATCAGAAACAAAGTCGTTTCCCAGTCCAGAACAATAATCCGTTTTGTTAGAAGCGATTTATTAAATATCTTATCCCATATAAGACCGAGAAACCCTAACACCATACAGATTGCACCGGCATAACTGAACCCTTCGCTGAGGAATGAGGATAATGCTAAACTCACTACTAATAGGACTAAAATAACTGTGGGTATTAATGACTTTATTTTTTCAACGCTTACGAGACTGATTTTCTCTTTATGTTTTTTAAATATGTAAAAAAGAACAAATATAGAAGCAATGGCACCCAGCTCAACTGCAAAAAATATGCCTGGTTTACCGTGATAGATAAAGAAATCCCAGAAGTTCATTTTTGCAAACCCGGCCAGAAGCATACTCGGAGGGTCGCCAACCAATGTCGCTACACCCTGCAGGTTTGACGATATGGCGATGCTGATAATCATATTTACAGGGTTAATGTTCAACTTCTTTGCTAAAGACAGGGCAATCGGTGCAATTATCAGGACTGTCGCTACGTTCTCAACAACAGCAGATATAAAACCGGTTAATATACATATTGAGAGTATCGCCTGGGCAGTATTTCTGGAACTATTGACAATCCTTTCAGCAATGTATGCGGGCATTCCGCTGTCCATAAAAAGGTCAGCGATTATGAGCGTTCCTACAAAGATGCCCATTACATTCCAGTTTATAGCAAAAAATGCTTCTTTGAAGGATATTGCTCCGGCAGATAATAAAAATGCCACACTGGCAAGGGCAACGGACGTCCTTTTTCCTGGCAGGATTATAAAAAATATATAAGTTGCTATGAAAATTATCAGGGATAGTATTTTAGTATTCATAACTTTTTATTTCCTTCTGAATATTCTGTCTGTCAGACTTAATTCCGGAGACGCTCCTAATATCGTATATAACATCTTTTCTTCAGTAATCTCATCTACTTTCCTTACTTCATGAAAACTATTTAGCATAAAAAAATTAACAATCGCCCTCCCTAATCCTGATACACAGAAAATGGTGAGTAGTTTAGAACCAAAAACTATACCGGGTAGACGTAGCGCCAGAAAACCTCCTAGGAATGCTCCCAAACAGATAAATATTCCATTGGTAAAATTAAAATATGCAAAACATTTTGTTCTTAATTCCGGTGACGCAGAATCAAATATATAATTCACGGCTGCCAGGTTAAATCCCGCCCATAGATAACCTGCAAAAGCATTTATGACTAGAAGGTAAAAAGGATTTTTTGAAAATATCCAGAGGACCGGGAGTATCGGTACAAATAGGGCTGATGCTTTTATTATTTTTACATTGCCATACCTGTCGGCAAGTTTACCCCAGAACGGTAGTGTAATCAGGGTAGCTAATCCCGCAATTGAAATGATGAGCGTATACGTAGAGTAGTCAAATTTCAAATCATTTAACATATACACTGCAAAAAATGGTCCTGCGATAAATGTAGTAAAATTTATCAGGGATACAAACAGGACAAATTTTACAAAATTACTTTGTGGTAAGCGTCGGATAAATTCTATGTATGTAAAATCCTTCTTTTCGGGGTGCGCAACGGGTATATCGTCCATTTTCCCGACATATATCCCTGAAAAGATTCTGCTAATACCTGCAACCAGCAATAAAATAACAAATGCAAGAAACTTGTCAGGTAACAGGAATAAGAAAAAACCTGCCAGCAAATTAGTTACTAAAACGACTGTTCCAAGGACTTTACCACGCCAGGCAAAATATTTCCCATAGTTATTCTTCTCTACGGTATCGCTCATTAGACTTGCCCAGGCGGGTGTGGATACAGCAGTAAACAGGGAACCTAAAGTTATTAAAAATATATAATTTGGTATTTGTAGTCGTTCCGGTAATAGTATGACGACAGGAACTAAAAGAAGTGCGGTTGCCTGCAAAAACACGGTTGCTGAGATTAATTTTAATCTGCTGCCCACTTTTTTGACAAGTTCTGTAGACCATAACTGTACAAAAGAACTTGCAATCAGAGGAAACGAGGTCAGCAGTCCTATGTGGAAACTTGTAGCACCCAGCAGTAACCCGAATGGTGTAATATAGTTAGCTATAAGACCAATCATTATGGAAGCGAAAAAACCATCAAAATAAGATGCTTTTAAACTACTTTCTTTAGACATACCCTATCAATTGACTAAACCTTTCTTATTTTGTAAAATTAATTATAATGGCTGAAATAAAAAACCTTTCACTCATAAAAGAGGTGGACCTTTTTAAGGATTTATCAGATGATGAATTATCAAGAATTTTATACATGGCGTTTGTCAAAGACTATGAAACCGACCTTCTGTTGTTCAATGAAGGTCAGGAAGGCAATGTAATGTTCATTATTTTATCCGGCGAAGTCCAGCTATTTAAGAAAGATAAAAACAATGAAAATAAACTGATTCTTACACTGAAAGATAGTGAATTCTTTGGTGAGATGTCTCTCATTGAAAACCAAGCCCGTTCTACTTCAGCACGTATCAGCAAACCAACTAAAATGCTGGTTATCACCAAAAGAGCATTCCAGAACATGTTAGATGCCGACCCGCATATAACTTCAAAGTTATTAATGAAGTTTTTGAAGATTTTATCCGAACGCCTTCGTAAAACAACCTCTAAATACCTTCAGGGGAATTAGCGGTTACCCCTTCCTCTTTTTTATCACCCAGAATCTCGTCAACCTTATCTCTTATTCTTTGAAGGCTAAAGGGTTTAACAATATATCCTACCGCACCCAGCCTGAAACTTTCGTCAACATCAGATACAGAATCTCTGGCAGTACACATTATTACGGGTATATTTTTGGTTTTCTCATTTGCTTTTAACGATTTTATAATTTGTAAACCATCCATTATCAAAAACGGTTCATCGTCAACTATAAGTATTGTAGCCATATATGAATACTGTAACTCACTGAAGTATGTTTGGAATAGAGGCTTTAGCCTCGTAAAGGACCCTAAAGGGTCTATTCCAAGTTTTTACCATGGTTCAGTGAATAGATACTGAATACTCTTGGTGTCAAACTTCTCGTATTATCGGCAGTTCAATAACTATTATCGTTCCTTCTCTTTCCTTACTTAAAGCATATATTTTTCCGTTATGTTTTTCAATAATGTCTTTAGCGATACTCAACCCTAACCCCGTTCCTCCTTCAGATTCCTTTGTTGTATAAAAAGGTTCAAAAATTGTCTCCAGTTTTTCTTCAGGTATACCTGTTCCGGTGTCAGTAATCATTACCTTTGTAATTTTATCATCAAAATCCGTTTTTACTGTTAATTGTCCCGGTATTCCTTTTTGGAGAATAGATTGACGGGCATTATGTATGATATTTAAAATAACCTGTTGAAACAAATCCGGGTCAGCATAACTATCAGGCAGTGATAATTTTAACTGTTTAATAACCGTAATTCCGTCAATCTTAAACTGGTCATTATTCAATTCCAGTACGTCCATAATCAGACGATTGATATTTGTTTTTACCTGTCCAACTTTTTTCTCCCGGACAAATCCTAAAAATTTTTCTATGAAATTTGCACACTCTCTTCCTTTAATAGCGGCATTCCGGGCTCTTTCTTTGATAACATTCATATCATTCTGTAAAAGGATAGATTCACAGGAGACCACCAGTGAACTTATAGGGTGCCTCAATTGATGAACAATTCCTGAAATAGATTCTCCCAAGTACAAAACTTTTTCCTTCTGCCTGATTTGCGCAAAAGTTTTTTCTTTTTGCAGTCGGGACTCTTCTGCGATATAACTTCCCATCATAGAAATGAGTAAAAGGAATGGTATCCTCAACAATATTTCTGTAGTGAAGACATTTATTTTTCCCTGCGTCCTTAATAACAGTCCGAGATATATAAGCCCGGAAACAATACCTATTATTATGCTTCCCTTTATCTCCTGCCTTAATGTCGCCATAAAGATTACCAGGAAATAAACCAGATATATGTCGGAATTAAATCCCTGGGCGAAATACATCCCCAGAGAAATCATAATCACATCAAACAATAGAATAAAATAAATAAAAAATTTTCCTGTAAATAAATTAAATGGAACAAACCCGAGAATTATATTAGAAGATAAATATAATGAAAATAATACAACAAATCTATTCCAATAGAGTAGTGATTTATAATCCTGTGTCCACAACATAAAACAGGATAAAAAAATAAGTACCAGGTACCTTAATATGATTATTGTTGATTTTTGATTGAGTGTAAACATTTATTTCACATTTTTTTCAATAGAAATAAGTTCTACCGTAAAAACCAAAGCTGCATTTGACCCTATAATATTTCCCGCTCCCCTTTCACCATACGCAAGTTCAGAAGGAATAAACAACTCGTATTTTGAACCTTTACTCATCAATTGTAATGCTTCCGTCCATCCAGGTATTACGCCGTTTACAGGGAAGGTTGCCGGTTGTCCCCGTTCATAAGAACTATCAAATACACTACCATCAATTAATGTACCTTTATAATTGACTGTAACAGTATCATTCAATTCCGGCTTATCACCCTTCCCTTCTTCAATTACTCTGTATTGCAATCCGGTAGCAGTGGTTTTTACACCTTTTTTTTGTTTGTTTTTTACAAGAAATTCTTCACCTTCTTTTTTGTTTTTTTCACCCGTTTCATTCCTGGTTTTTGCTTGTTTTTCCATCATTTCTTTTTGAAAAGACTGCATAACCCCCTGCATTTCATTCTCGTTTAAAGATGAATCAATGCCTCCCAATGCATCTTTTAGTCCTCTTAACATGATATCAGTGTCAATATCAATAGACTGTGTTTTAAAGTTACTCCCGATATCCCAGCCGATAGTATAACTTATTTTATCTTTTTTAGTTTCTAAAATCTGTTTTCCAAACCCTGAATCGCTGAAAAAAACCAGCAAAGATACTAAAGTTACGGTTGCAGAATGCATAAATTTTTTCCTCATTTTTTCCTCCTATTGTAGAACATAACTGAAGTATGTTTGGAATAGAGGCTTTAGCCTCGTAAATAAGATAATCCTGCGGATAAATCGAGAAATTCCTGGAATTTACCCTTTAGGGTTTTATCCTTCAGGATTTTACTGGAAGAAAAAAAACTATTTAAAATAATATCTTAAACCAATACCTATATTAATATCAAGTTTAACATCAGGTGTAATTACTAAAAGAGGAACCAACTCAAGAAAAGGTTCCCATTTCTTATATTTTAATAGTATTCCCAAAGTTCCCCGTACAGCAATAAGTGACTCTTTAGCCACTGTGATATTTTCGTATACTGGTTTTCCTTGGGGATTTGTTCCTGTTTGTTGGCGTTCATTTTTAGTACCACCAACCCTTAATGTCAATCCAGTGCCAACATATGGAATCCAACTTGGGTTGGATATAATATTTTGTATATGCCAAAGATATGTACCGTGAAGTTCTATACTGTCTGTGTAAATGCCTATTACTCCATCCAAGGCTTTTATATCATCTAAATAATATTTCAAAGTCAAGCCATTAGGCGCTCCTAAAATAATACCACCAAGATAATTTGTCTTTTTTTTACTAAACGAGGCAAATGCACAGTTAGTTACTAAAGAAACTGTAACAAATATCACTAACAAAATACAAATTAAATATCTACTTATCATTGAATGCTTCTCCTGAATTCCTTATTATATCACTAAATTAGCAAGTTTTGCTTCGCAAAAACATATAATTATACCCCATTTTTCCCCGTTTGTCAAGTGAAGTTTGCCGTCGGGAATTTCATTTCTTAGACCATTTATTCTTAATTTTAGTTTTAACAATATCAATACCGAACATTTTAGCTGCATCCAAATCTTTAATCACACGGGATGTCTTTTTCTCTGCTTTCTTAAGCATCTTTTTTGATTTATCCCGCAGGGCTTCTGTTATCAAATCGTCCATTTCAGCTTTGCGCAACAGGAAAAATAGTTTAGGGTCATCGTCTAATTTTACCCCAATCCCATAAAGCGTTGCTGCTACGTGTTTGCACATACTTGCCCAGTCCGGACAACTACAGCTAAATTTAATTTCTTTTGGTGAAGGGAATAATCCTTTCCCTTTTGCTGTAAATATTTCAATGAGCTCCCTGGGAAACTTACCTTCAATAAGTTCCTGTAAAGATTCAATTTTACCTTCACATTGTTCCTTTATTTCTTTCCAGGATTTTTTGTCCAACGGCTTTATTTTTATTGCCACTTCATAAGGAGTAGAGCTTATTCCCTGCACCAACGAAGTTACTTCACCCGGGTTTATTTTAAAATCCAGAACACACCCGTTCCTGATATAACTGCGGCCCCTGCCAATTCTGTTTGAGTAATCCGCATACTTTTCAAGGTTCGTATTCCATGCCATACCCCACCATGTCCGTGCAAGTCTGGTTCCCTGTAAAATCAGGGGTGTAATGCTGAAATTTTTCTTCTTCAGCCGTTCCAAATTCCTCTGTGCTTTTGCACGTTTTTCACCTACAGAAACGTACTCTGGAAATCCCCGCCAATAGTATCCCATGTTCTTATTAACCTCCTGCGATAAAATTATTTTATCTTGATATATAAAAGGGTAAACCCTTAATTCCTGGAGTTAACCCTTAATTCCTGGAGTTAACCCTTCAGATTTCCTAAGTTAAGTCAAGTGGTTTTTTAAGAAATCTTTTTTGCTCCTTGACATTTTGGTTATACTCAGTATTCATAGCCCATAAAAATGCTAATTTTGTGCGTTTAAGAGGCATTGTTGAAATACTTCTCAAATTTTTGTAACATATCTTTTGGAGGAATGTTATGCGAATTTTGAGGAGTCATTTCAGATGACTGCCTCTTGAATAAATTGCGTATACGTTCCTCCTTTTTGTTTTTATTTATTTTTGAGCGTGTTCGCTGTCTAATTTCCTCCGGTACAGTAAATTGTTCTTTGATAATTTGTCTTGCTTGTGTTGCTGAAATTGGATTTCCTTCTATGTTCCGTAACTGGTAAGTTCGATTCTCTTTTAGAACACAAAGAATTCGATTAAGAAGATTTGGTATCGTAGCACAAATTGCCTGTGTATGACAATGTCCTTTGTTAACCATTTCTTCATAATAAATTTTTGCCAGTTGGGGATCCCATTGTCTGGCAACATCAGTGGCTAAAAATAAATCCCGACGGAATCGTGATGGTCCTTCTTGGGTCATTGGTAATCCTTTTTTATTAGTTTCACCCGAGTCGTCTTGTTTGGGTATCATTCCGGCAAAACAACGAAGTTTACTCTGAGACGAAAAACGGTCAGGATTTCCGATTATTCCAATGAACGATGGTCCGAGATTTTCACTGATACCTTTTAATGACTCAATATTCTTTGAAGGATGGACTTTTTCGTACAACGATTCAACCCGATCTTTGATTTGGGCTAAAGCTTCTTCCTGTGCTTCAAGAAGTTGAAGTTCAATATGTACTTCATCCTGGATTTCTGTGAAATCAACATAACAAGAGGCTTTAGCATAAAGTTCACAAGACCTACAGGCAATAGAATAAAGTTTTTCTGGTAAATCAGGTTTCATTTTCTGTCTACCTGCTGGTTCAAGAATTTGTCTGATTCCATCTATGCCGGATTCTTTTGCTCTAAAAGGATTACTAAAGTGACGATAGAATTCACGGGCACGAGAATCGAACGAATCTCCAAAGCAATCAAGTAATCCTGGCATTACCCAATGGTAAAGGGAAGACAGACGATTTTTAATGGCAGCAATTTCATTAGTGATTTTTTCTTTCTGCCGGTTACGTCGTTCAAGCGAAAATGTTTTTGCATCGGACAAATAAATTTGTTCTGTTGCTTTTTCATCAATCATAGGCATTACAGCTAATACGCTTGCATCAAGTTTATCGTTTTTCTTATGTCTTGAAAAATACTTGCGCAGGTCATGTGCCTTATGAGACTTAACCCGGACAATATCGTGGTTATTAGTTTTGGCATAAATAGCAAAGGGAAACCATGACATTTCCGTAGGTTCACATATGAACCTTAGCTTTGTTCCTTGATTAGTACCTGAAAGTGCTTGTTGACATAAAGCATCAAGGTCATCTTTAGAAGTGGAGAAAGAAAAATTTGGTACAACTTTCTTTCCTTGTTCATCAAGTACCTGTGCTTTATGTTTAGCAGTTACACCCAGGTCAACACCAATGTTTCTGTAAAGCATAGCTTTACCTCCTTTTGGGCTTTTAGGAAGACGAGGCTAACCGCACGAGACTCATCCTTGTGGTTCATAAGAGACACTCTCTTATGTTTCAGTATATCATAGATATACTGAAAGATTAATAAGAAGTTCTCAATTTCCTTAAACAGAGTCTCAACCTCGTGCAGTGGGCCAACAATCTGAAGGAAGAGGCATTCTGTTGTTAGCAGAATCCGTCAGGCTTTTTTACCAGTTACGCTTCCAACTGCCCAAGGAGTACTATACAAAATTTTTCGTGCGATTTTTTCTTTTTACTGAGTATAACTACTAATATAAAATCAAAGAACCATTAACACCAGTTATTATACAAGGATTTTACTTGGAGTATAGGAAATTATAAAATATCCTCAACAAGTTGAGGATTCCCTTTGGAATCCCGAACTTGTTCGGGTTTACTTGAGCTTTACAGGGACAGTGTAAATAGGTTCATTAGTTTTTCGTTGTTCATTTCAGTTATCCAGGCCTCGTCAGAGCTTTGTATAATTTCGTTTGACAGATTCGCTTTTTCCTGAAGCATGGCATCAATCTTTTCTTCCAGCGTACCTCTGGTAATAAACTTATGTACTATCACGTTTTTTTTCTGCCCTATCCTGAAGACCCTGTCGGTTGCCTGGTTTTCAACTGCCGGGTTCCACCACCTATCAAAATGAATAACGTGGTTTGCAGCTGTCAGGTTCAAGCCAAATCCCCCTGCTTTGATAGATAATACCATGAACGGAACGTATTCATGACTTTGAAACTTTTCAACGAGTTCTTTACGTTTATTAACAGGTGTACTGCCGTGAAAAACCAAACCCTTATGCTTAAATACAGTTTCAAGATATTCCTTGAGTGGTTCGGTGATTTCCTTGAATTGCGTAAACACTAATACCTTTTCTCTTTTTTCATAAATTGTCTCACATATTTCGCGTAGCCTTAAGAATTTGCCGCTATCAAGTTCAGCATACTCGTCTCTTCCCAGATACTGGTCGGGGTGATTACAGAGTTGCTTAAATTTCATAAGAGATGCAAGAATCAGTCCTTTTCTCTTGATACCCTCAGTTTCAGATTCAAGCATCGTTTTTATTTCTTCTATAAGTTTACCGTAAAGGACAACTTGTTTTTTGCTTAAATCCGAATACGTTTTCATCTCAACTTTATCAGGCAGGTCGGAAATAACGGACCTGTCGGTTTTTAACCTTCTTAAAATGTAGGGTGACGTGATTTTTTTCAGTTTTGCATACCCGTTTGGATTGTCTTTTAGTTCCCTGGAAAAATCTGAAAACTCTTTGCTGCTGCCAAGCAGCCCGGGATTTAAAAAATCAAATAACGACCAAAGGTCGCTTAATCGGTTTTCAATGGGTGTGCCGGTCAAGATTATTCTATTGTTTGCATCCAGGTTTTTAACAACTCTTGTTTGTTTTGTGCCGGGATTTTTTATGGCTTGAGCTTCATCCAGAATAACATAGTTCCATTTATACGTTTTAAGCCAATCATACTTCTTGGATAAAGAATAAGTTGTTATTACAAGGTCATATTTGTCTATGAATCTCCCAAGAGCGGAATCCTGCCCGTCCCGTTTTGGCGGGACTGGCTGCAGGATAAAATCCTTATCCGACTCGTTCGGGTAACCGTTTCCATTTTTCTCAAAGGCCGGATGAGCTATGTAATACTTAATTTCAGGTGAAAACCTGTGAATTTCGTTAACCCAGTTTGAAATCAGAGAAGCAGGTATTATCAGAAGACTTGCCGGATTTTTCTTATTTGCTTTAAGGGCATTTAAGAAAGCTAATAATTGTATGGTTTTCCCCAGTCCCATATCATCTGCCAGGCAGGCCCCAAACTGCAGGGAATGCAGGAAATAAAGCCAGTTCAATCCCTTCTGCTGGTATGGTCGAAGTTCTCCCGTGAAGTTTCCCGGCAATCTTACTGAATCTATCAGGTCAGGTTTACGAAGTTTTTCAATAACGGATTCAAGCCATTCTCCGTTGGAAATATCTACTGTATCATCTTCAGCAATACCAAGGTCTTTCTGCAAATTAAGTTGCAGGCGCAAGGCATCCTTTAAACTCAAACCGTCCCGTTCCATCAGTTGTTGTGCTTTTTTGTAAGCTTCAAGTGTTTTTTTGAGTTTTTCCGGATCCACCTCAACCCATTTCCCTTTAATAAACGCAAGCCCTTCCGATTCACTTAACAATTTTCTTGCCTCAGTTTCAGTCATATCGTTGTCGCTAAATAAAAGATTTATTTTGAAATCAAGAATTGAGTCTTTACCAAGAAATGAAGGTGAGGTATTGCCGATACTTATATCAAGTTTCAGTGTGCTTGTCCTGTTTTTCCACCAGTTTGGAATCCGGCAAAGTATGCCGTATTTTTCATAAACTGGAATTTCCTTTAAAATATTGTACGCATCTTTTGCCGACAATGCTATTGGATGAAATATCTCGCCATTTTCTATAAGTTCGGCAACAATCCTGCTTTCTCTGGCGGCTAAATATACGGTAGATAGAAGTTCCAGCAGTTTTTTGCTGTTTTTGCCATATTCCATTAAAGCATGCTTTAGCGGAACATGTTTGGATTTCCCCTGCTCATTTAAGCCTGTAGAATATGTTGCTAAGAAAGCAAAAGGTAAATCCTCCTTTTTGCTTTCAACCAGATGGAAATAAACCCGTCCTGCAAGATGAACATCCGGACTTAAGGTTTTTATCAATTCATCAACAGAACCTTTATATGTTTTTACTTTATCCCTGAAGGCTGTGTTTAATTTTAACCAGATAGTTTCAAGAAAAGCCGGGGTTATATACTCTGCCCCAACCATAAAAGGAAGACGGGACAAAAAATCGTCAATTTCATCGGTTGTTAAAACTGGCTCCACCCGTTCACGCAAAACTTCCAGGTCAGGTGTTTGGGTAAGTTTTTTTACGTATAATCCCGCTAACTTTCTAAAAATATCTAAACTTGCCGATAGCGGTGTGGATTGATTGCAAAAACCTAAGAATAAAAGAAAAGAGCTGAAATCTTCCTTATATCTTTTATATAATTCGTTTTGCAGCAATTCCTGAGCCTTATTTACCGGATCTTCGACTTCCTGCCATTCCAGTTCTATATTATGATCCGGCAGGCAAATAGCAGTTAATTCTTTATACATTTTTATTGAAGTATCTACTCAATGAAGTATGTTTGGAATCCCCATATCTGTTCAATATATGTCTAATTATATCTCATTTTTTTCCTGTTTGTCAAATGCTATGTGTCGCAACCGGATTACCCAACTTGTCCGCAGGATTATCGAATTTATTGGGGCTAAAAAATAACAAAATAAATCAAAACATGACAAAACTTGATAGTACTACCCGAACAAGTTCGGGATTCCAACTTAAGTTCGGGATTCCAATCCAAACTTGAGCAACTCCCTTCCAATCGGGTTATGACTAGGTTTGTTATCTTTTCTTAAGCCAAAACTAATTTAGGGTTAATCAGGCGAGAGGCAGGTAAAGGTGTAAGTCCTTTTACCTTTACAATGACGATCCTTTGTTCTTTTTCTTGTTGTGAATGAGCTATCTTCACTGCCCACTTATTGAATTCTGGATTGTCTTCGAGGTTAAATACCACCTGTGCACCATCTGGAATTCGTTCATCAAATTCTGGATGAGTAAGCACATACTTACTGAACTCTGCAGAAAGTGTTCGCTGTAATTACCAAAATATTTCATCTTTTATCATCAGAAACCTCCTTAAAAAATCGTTCACGATAAATATTCCAATTTTGACTTAAATCGTCATCAGCAAAAGTTAAAGCAATTTTGGTATCAAGATTAGGCATGGCAATTTTTTCCTTCTTTCCATTCCAATGTAGAATATCACAATGAGCAATTACCACAACTTATAGTTGTACTACAAATTCAAGTATTTCTTTTTTATCTCTGCGATGAAAATGGCGTTTTCTACAATCGGAAGCATAAAATGTAAAAAATCCTTTTGTTCTTATTGCCACAATAATATCATATCATAAAAACTTATATTTGTCAAAAGGTAGAAAACCCCCAAAAAATTTGACTCATCTTTTTCCCATCCGCCTATTTGCAAAGTTCTTCTTGCTGCGGGTTATAGGGTCGGAATAGTCGCCCAACCAGACACAGAAAAAGACATAACAAGGTTAGGCGAACCCGAACTTTTCTGGGGAGTTACTAACCTTATACGAAAGTATTTCAAAAATACAAAACCGGTAATAATAGGCGGGATAGAAGCACTGAAGAAGACGTATTGAAATATATGGAAAAATGCAGCAACAGGTACTTAATTGAGTTTAAGAAAATACTTGACAGGTTTAACGATAAATGCGGAAAGAATCAGTTTCTCACATATTATCTGATAGCAGCGCATCCGGGGTGTACTGAGAAGAGCATGGCTGAGATGAAAAAATTTGTTTCAGTTAATCTTGCAATAAATCCCGAACAGGTACAAATATTCACTCCTTTACCGTCAACATTCTCAACACTGATGTATTATACCGAAGCCCACCCGTTCACGGGTAAAAAGATATTCGCAGAAAAAAACACCCGTAAAAAAGAAAAACAGAAATATATACTGCAAGAAAGAACGTAAAACGATTTTGCCTCTGATGTTTCTTTTGTTACACTATTGTATAAAATAAAAATAACCCTATGTCAGTCGCCTGACATCGGGTTATCTTTAAACTATTGAAACCTTATATTTTACTGAACATCCATTGTTGAAACTGCAATACGTTTTTCATACCTATTTAGTGATTAAGACCGCTGCATTTTTCACACTGATAATACTTTTTCCCATATCCAGAAGAATAATATTCTAAAAGTTCCGTTTCCGCAATATAAGCAACCGCTTTCGGGGCCATTTATATTTTGGTAATTTTTAACTTGTTTTTCTCATTATAAACAAGTACTTGAACCCTCTCAAATAAAAATTGAATTGTCTGGCTCGGTGATGCCAAATCTGTGTGTTTGATGTTTGGTTATGTCTGGTCAAACAAACGATATCAATCGGCTCAAAATACTTTTCCAATCTTTGCCAGAGTAAAAAACCAACGGCTGTAAATTTCTTTTTTATCCATTGATCAGCGATAATCTGAAATCAACAAAAATCTAATCGTGCGACATCCTCATCGGTCAATCCGTATTTTTTAAGCATCTTTTCATTACTCAAAAACACGACTCTTTCTTGATGATAGTTTTCTGAGTGATAAATGGTAACTGCTTCAGCATAGCCACTAAAAAGAGTTTCCCAATCATCTTTGCCGATTTTTTTAACTTTTATCCGCAATTCAAACTCCTTAATAAATTTCAATATTTTTTCCAATGCCTCTTCGTTGTCTATGGAAAATACACTATCACCTGGATTCAAGCCTACGGATTGTAATATTTTTGTGGCGTTCATAATTTTTTATTTCGCCCAAATTATATTGAAAAAACCGTGTCAGACTTGCTTAACTTGACTAATTATTTTCCCCATTTTCTTATCACTCTGGAAAAGAAAAAGCAGAAAACGGCGCCCGACTTGACTTCTTAAGAACCGTGCTCATTTCTCTATTTTTTCCAATTTATATGTCCATTGATGTCATGTTTCTCATACATAGACAACACATCATAACAAAACTTTTTAATTTTATCATCGTTTATTTTAGTTGCTAACTCATATAACCGTATGAACATCTTTTTCCCTGTTTCTGTTTGATTGTAATTCTTTTTACGAAAGTTACATTGAGCACATAAGGTTTGTCCATTTTCAATTTCTGCCTTCCCACCAAAATCTTTTGCTTTAATATGATCAACTTGAAGCTCTACTCCGTCCTTTCTTTCTTTTCCGCACTTAACACATTTATATCCATCTCTTTTAAATATCATTTCTTTTTGTTCAAGAGTAAAATCTTCAAGTTTTCTATGTTTAATATTGTCAGGTTCGTATCTATAAACTCCCTTTGATATTTTTATTAATTGTCCTTCTTGAGACAGTTTTCTAATTGCTCTATCTGGATCGCGAAATACGCCCCCAGTTCTCTTATTCCATTCTTTCACCGCCCAATCTACAATTTCTGGATGTTTAACATTTTTGTTGGGATGTTTTATGTAATACTCCTTTATTAGTTCGGATTGTGCTAAGTCATTTTTTACTTTTTTATTTTCCATAGGTTATCTCCCACCAAACGATTTTTAGCTAATTCACAATATTTCTTATCTATTTCTATACCAATACCATTTCTTTTATTTTCCTTACAAGCTATAAGAGTTGAGCCACTACCCAAAAATGGATCTAGAACAGTATCTCCAACGAAACTAAATAACTTTATACATCTTTTAGGAAGTTCAACCGGAAATGGGGCAGGATGTCCGATCCTCTTTTTACTTTCACCATTAAACACCCATACTCCATTTGTCCAATCCATAAACTCATTTTTAGTTATATCGGAATATTTCTCTCCTTTCTCTTTTTTCCATAATTTTTTATAAAGAATCACAATTACTTCTACTGGGGCAATCACATAAGGAGCCGATGCGCTCATCCAAGAACCCCATGCAGTTCTTCTAGAGATATTACCCTCATTCCATATAATAGTTGAATGATATTTCCAGCCAACTTTCTTGGCTATTGAAGTGATGTCAGCGCATACGCTTTGTTGACCATTTTTATTCTTATCAAGGGGAATATTTAAACAAAATCTTCCATCATCCTTTGCAAAGGTATAACATCTTTCAAGCCATTCTTCTGTAAATTTAAGGTACTCTTCATATGAAGTCTTATCATCATGTGAGTTATATTCAATATCCAAATTATATGGTGGGGAAGTTATGATTAAATCAACGGAATTTTCCTTAATTACTCCATTTGATTTTAATAAATCAATGTTGTAAATCTTTGTGAAACCATTTTGGTAATAGAGATTTCTTGTTTCATATTTAACAATCGAAGGAAATATATTGTTTTTATTTTCTATACTACAACTTGAAGGCATTTCTCTTACTTTGTAATTTAAATTTTTGTTTTTATAACTAACAAGGGATTTTGTTGTATGTATTTTCCTCCTTTTTTTTAAGTTCTTCCTTTTACTATTAATCTTTTGATATTTTTGCATATAGAAACCCCCTGCTTTATATTTTCCTTATAACACCTTTAACTTTACCAATAATTGAAACTTCTTTTTCTTTCGGGTCAATGATTATTGAGTTCATTGAATCGTTTTCAGGATGTAACCTTATTCTACCTTTTTCTTTAAAGACCCGTTTGATTGTTGCTTCGTCATCAATAAGGACTGCGGCTATTTCACCCTGATTTACCTGCGCCTGTTTCTGTATTATAACATAATCACCATCAAATATCCCAGCATCTTTCATGCTATCACCTTTTATTCTTAAAGCGAATATACTATTCATAATTCCATTGGAAACTTTAATGAATGTTCTATCAACAAAAATACTACCTTCAATGTTTTCCTGGGCTAGTATTGGGGAGCCAGCAGCAATTCTGCCAACCACAGGAATTTCTAGGGTATTATTATCATTTCTCTGATGCTTATTTTTATGATTATTTACTTCAATACCGCGTGATTTTCCGGGGTGGCGAGTGATATATCCTTTTTTCGCTATTGCATTCAGATGGTCGCTGACTGCATTTGGTGATTTGAAAAAAAAGTTTGCTTGTATTTCAGGGATAGTTGGCGGGAACCCGTAGGAATTAATGCTTTTAGTAATAAAATCCAGTATTTCCTGCTGTCTTGTGGTAAGTATGTTGTTTTGCATTTCAACCTCTTAACTATATTATACTATAAATATTTACAGTTGTCAAGAGGGTTGGGAAAGATATTTTTTAATAAGACTGACAAATATTTCACCGTATGCTTTTTGTTTTATTGCGCCGACCCCAAAAACAGTAGAGAACTGGTCGAGCGTTATGGGTTTTTGAAGTGACATATCGCGTAGTGTTTTATCACTGAAAATGATATAAGCGGGTACATTTTTTCCCCGGGCAACCTCGGCGCGTTTAGCGCGTAATTCGCCGAATAATTTTTCGTCTACGCCTTCCCATTCTATCTTGCGCTTTGTTCTTCTTTTCTTTTCTATTTCCTTTTTCTTGGCAGCTACCAACGGTTTTGTCAAAGCAGGGACTGCCTCACCCTTAAGAAGACGATGTCCCGAGTCAGTTATAGCAATTGTAGGGAACTCCTCCCCCTCCCGATTAAGGAATCCCTGACCTATTAGTTGTTCTATCATAAACCTGATAAACACTTTTGTTTCAGTATTCATAAGTGAAAAAGTTGAAAGTTTGTCGTGTCCCCACCGTTCAATGGAAGTAGTGCGGGTACCTTTGAGAATTTCCGCTATATGGTCTGCCCCGAACTTTTCTTTTATACGGGCGATACAGGAGATTATTTTTTGTCCTACGATAAGGGGGTCTTCGACCATCTCAAACTCACCGAGACAATAATCACAAGCACTGCAATTATTTTGCTCGTACTCTTGAGAAAAGTAACGAACAAGATAGCTGTGCCTGCATTCGGGCCGGACGCAAAAGTTGTACATTGCTCTGAGTTTTGAAAGCAGCACCGCTCTATCGGAAGAATCGCGAATCATATATTCCCAAATCCGATAATCATGACCGGAATAAAATAGATAGCAATCTGCGAGAAGGCCGTCTCTTCCGGCGCGGCCGGTTTCCTGCTGATAATGTTCAACGGATTTCGGCATAGCGGCATGTATTACATAGCGGATATTTGAGCGGTCTATGCCCATTCCAAAAGCTATAGTGGCTACGATGAGGGATATGTTTTCAGAAGAAAAATCGTCTTGATTTCTCTTCCGTTCTCCATCAGAAAGACCTGCATGATATGGTAGATTCTTATAGCCAAGTTTGTTTAGCTCCTTTGAGATGTCGTCAACATCTGTGCGTCTTAGACAATAGATGATGCCCGCCTCTTCGGGGTGTTTTTTTATCACATTCACGATATTACCTATGATATTTCCTGCACGAGGCAGGATACGGTATGTAAGATTTGGACGGTCAATGTTGCCTATATATATGTGGGGTTTTTCCAGTTTCAATTGTGTAACTATATCCTGCTGTACCTGTTCGGTAGCAGTAGCGGTAAAAGCATGGACATTGATGTTTTTGAATTCCTGTTTAATAATATCCAATTGGCGGTATTCCGAGCGAAAATTATGTCCCCAGTGGCTGATACAGTGAGCTTCATCAATGACAAAGAAGGAGACATTGATATTTTTAAGAAGATCTCTTGTATGCTCAAACATAAGGCGTTCCGGTGAAATGTAGAGAAGATTTATTTTTCCTGATTTTATATTTTCCGTAATAGTATATTGAACTTTTGCCGGGAGACTTGAATTCAGACATTCGGCAGAAATACCGATATCTTTTAGAAAATCCACCTGGTCTTTCATCAGAGAAATAAGAGGCGAAATAATCACCGCGGTACCGTTAGATATCAAAGCAGGCAGTTGAAAACATACTGATTTACCCCCGCCTGTAGGCAAAATGGTAAGCGTATCGTGTTTTTCAAGGATAGAAAATATTGCGTCTTCCTGGAATGGCCGGAAACTGTTATAACCCCAGTATTGAGACAATGTTTGAAGGATAAGTTTTTTCATGCTTCGAATTCTTTCTTTTTAGATTCATATTGAGAAGTTAGTTTATCAAACTTTTCGTAAAGCGAATCCAGTTCTTCTTTGAGATATTTATGCTTTTTTGAATTATCCGTAATCTGTCCGACATTTCCGTGAGCAATAGCTTTTATCAATATGTCAACGCACAGATTGAGTTCTTTTTCAATATTGATGATGGATTTTTCAAGTTTGTTTATTTCACTTCTTAAGGGTTTAATCGCCGCATCTCTTTCTTTTATTATGTTTGCTTTAGTTATTTTGATATCCTCATTGGACTGCCCGTCGGTTTTATGGTAGTCCTGTTTCACTTGTAAAGATACCTTTGTCTCTTCTTGCGCATCCTTTTCATCGCGCCATCCGATTCTGTCAAGGAAATCCTGGTACCCGCCTTCATAAAGCGTCACTTTATCTTCATCGAAGATTATAAGCCGTTTTGCTATACCTTTTAGAAACATTTCATTATGCGTCACCATAATAACAGAACCTTCAAATTCATTCACCGCCTCCATCAGTGCTTCGGAGGAATCCATATCCAGGTGGTTGCTGGGCTCGTCCAGAAGAAGTATCTGGCATGGCGTAATAACTATCTTTGCCAGCATTACCCTGTTTTTTTCTCCGCCCGATATGACGGATACCTGTTTTAACGCGTTGTCTTCTTTAAACATAAGCATACCTGCAATATTTCTTGCTGCCTGCAGTGAGTTTGAAGGCGAGGCGGACATGATTTCATCAAGTACTGTGTTAGCGGGATTTAACCTGAGCAGGTTCGGCTGACCGAAATATCCTATTTTTAACCCGGGATTTTTCTTTATGGTTCCTTTTATGGGTGAAAGTTCGGAGGCAAGAAGATTCATAAGTGTTGATTTGCCCTTACCGTTTTTCCCTATTACGCATATCCTTTCTTTTTTACCCACGTTTAAGGAAAAATCTTTTATAAGGTAAGGTTCCTTGCCGTCATAGGAAAAAGAGACTTCCTTTGCAGCCAGCATCTGCGCGGATACAAAAGGAATCGCATTGAAGGAAAAGTCCAGTTTTTCTATCTTTTCAAGCTGTTTTTTCTCATCCATTTTCTCAAGCGCTAAGATTTTAGACTGCACCTGGCCTGCCAGCCTTGCTTTTGCCCTGAACCTGTCGATAAACACAGTAAGTTGCCTGCGCTTATTCTCATCATTCAGCCGTGTCTTTTCGTAAACGGATTCTTCCGTCTCAATCTGTTCATGGATTTTTTTTGTTGTGCCTCTTAATTTCCTGATTTTTCTCCTGTGTATGGTGACAGTATGGGTGGTAAAACTGTCCATGAAACCCCGGTCATGAGTGATAACCACAAGTTCATTCTTCCATGCCCTTAAAAAATTCAGAAGCCACCTGGACGCCACAATATCAAGATAATTATTGGGTTCATCCAGCAGTAGAAGGTTCGGTTCGGCCACCAGGACTTTTGCAAGATTCAGTCTTATCTGATACCCTCCGGAAAACACCGAGGGATTTTTATTCATATCCTCTTTTGAAAAACCCAGCCCCGAAAGTATTTTCTCAACTTTCCACGTATCGTATTTGTCCTCTTCCCTTAAACCAAGACAACCCTCTTTTAACACACTATCCTGTGTGAAATTAATATGCTGTTCCAGATGCCCTATCCTGTAATTTTTAGGAATAGATATTTCCCCGTAATCCGGCTGGGTATTGCCGAGGATAAGGTTGAAAAGAGTGGTCTTGCCGTAGCCGTTTTTTCCTACCAGTCCTATTTTCTCCCTGCTGTTGATGCTGAGAGTTATGTCGTCATAAAGCAACTGGGTGCCGAATGATTTTGTGATATTTATCAAGTGTATCATAACACCATATTATACCTAATTTATTTAATTATTGTAAATAATCCCTCCAAAAAACTTGTGTATCGACTGCAAAAAATGTAAAATAAGTATATGCTGCCTGTTAGAAGAGTTCATGCCGGTTCCTATAATATCCTTGCCCGCTATGCCGCAGGTTTTTTCAGCAGGTTAAGAGGGCTTATGTTTTCCGGCAGGCTTAAAGATACCGGGTTGTTGATAAAATGTCCGAAAGAGGGACGGATACAATCTGCTATTCATTCCTTTTTCGTTTTTTTTCCGATAGACGTTGTGTGGATAAATTCAATGGACACGGTTGTCCGGGTAAAAAGGATTATGCCGTTTACGTTTATTGCAGTTCCGCCGAAACCAGCCAGGTACGTCCTTGAATTGCCGGCAGGTGCCGGTATAAATTTCAACGTAGGCGGTAGAATAGAAATTACATGATGAAACAGAACAACCTGGAATTGCTTGCCCCGGCAGGCTCAAAAGAAGCTTTTATTTCGGCTTTACGCGCCGGGGCGGATTCCGTATATATAGGAGTGGAAGGATATAATGCCCGTATCAAGGCAGATGCTTTCAAAAGTTATGACCTTGAAGTTGCCGTTGACTATGCGCATTCGCGCGATAAAAAAGTATATCTCGCACTGAATACATTAATCAAACACGGCGAAATAAACGATGTGGTAAAGACGCTTTACAGTATAAACAAATTTAAACCCGATGCCGTTATCGTCCAGGACATAGGTATTGCAGGGATAATAAAGGAACAGTTTCCTGAAATTATGATACACGCCAGCACCCAGCTTGCCGTGCATAACAGTTACGGGGTTATGCTGCTTTCAAAACTCGGGTTTAACCGTGTTATTCTTGCAAGGGAGCTTTCATTTGCGGAGTTAAAATTAATCGCGTTGAAATCTCCCGTCGGACTTGAAGTATTCTGCCACGGTGCGTTGTGTTTCTGCGTATCCGGGATGTGCCTTTTTTCAAGTATTATAGGCGCCCATAGCGGTAACCGCGGCAGGTGCACACAGCCCTGCCGCAGAATCTGGTCTCACGGTACGAAACGGGGACACCTGTTTTCCCCGAAGGACCTCCAGCTTGCGGAATATATACCTTCATTGAAAAAGGCAGGCATTGGAACGTTGAAAATTGAAGGACGGATGCGGAGCAGCGAATACGTGCACAATACGGTAAAGGCGTACCGTCTGCTTATTGATGCGGAGGAATCCAGCTTCATGCGGGCACTTGAAGAAGCACGGAGTATTCTTTCAACGGATTGGGCGCGGGAAAAAACGTCTTTTCTTTTTTCCGGGAAAAATCCGTCGGTATTAAATCCCTATAAACCACAATGTCTGGGCAGGAGAATAGGCACTGTTATTAAGTCCGAACCGGGTTTAATAACAATCGAAACTGCGGAAGCACTTCAACCCGGAGACAGAATCCGTATTTCAGACCCCGGGAGTGATACGACAGAGGCATTAAAGATTAAAGAAATTTCTAAAAGCGGTAATGCCTGCAGTATCCCCTTTGCCGGAGAAGCGTTTTCCCCGGGCAGCCAGGTATTTAAGGCGGGAGACGCCGGTTGGGACGAGAAAAATATTGAGAAAGAAATAGACATGATGTATTCTTCACACGCCGGCAGTCCCGCGGACAGGAAACCCGGGCACCAGAACGATTATTCCAACAAATATGCGTCACTGATTGCGCGACAATGGATAAACACAGACAAAAGCAGTTCCGTCCAACTCCGGGTCAGGATTGACGACCCCGGCTGGATTGCCCTCCTCCCACGGAATGGACAAGACCTTAACGTGGTGCTTTCATTGAAGAAAGAAAATATCGGTATCTTTAAGGAAACATGTTCCGGACAATTTTTTGACTGCAGTAGCACCGTCTGCGAACTTTTGCCGTATATCAGCCAGAGAGAAATTTCCGGATACAGGCAGGTTATAGACCGACTGATTGCGTCGGGTATAAAGAGGTGGGTGCTTAACAACATTTCGCAGTTCGGGTTCTTTCCGTCAGAAGGCCTGGAGCTTACCGCAGGGCATTTTTTATATACCTGGAATGCTTTTAGCGCGCGTATATTGAAAGACCTGGGGACAGCTTATTTTGTTACTTCCTGGGAAGATGATATTCTTAACATACGTAAACTCGCAGAAGCCGGGTTAAGAAGCCGTCTGATTGTCTATCTCTACGGGTATCCGCCGGTGGCTCGTTCCCGCATGCTTTCAAGGGATACATATTCAGAAGGTATTTATTCAGAGCAGGACATTAAGTTGAGAATGATTTTTGAATCCGGGGCAGGAGTTTTGATTCCGGATAAACCGGTTATGCTTTTCAATATGCGAGAAAAACTTACTCTTTCCGGTATAAGAAATTTCGGCATTGACCTGAGCTATATTAAACCTGAAAAAAGTATTTGGGAAAACATATACGATGCCTACCAGAAAAAAACAAACTTTCCAGATTCAATTAAATTCAACTTCAAACGCACAGTAAAATAACATAATTATTCACTTAACCATGGTAGCCGCAACCTTTAGGTTGCGAGTCCGATTCAGGTATTAACACAGGAAGTGTGCGCCTTTATTTTGCGTAAAAGTTCCTTATAGCCGTCCTGACCCAGAAAATCCGTTATTTCTTTCTTGCAGGTCTTGTATATTGCGGGTCCTTTACTATCCCGGGAATCGTCAAGGCATGGCAGGCTGTTCCACTTATACACAACAAGCCTGTTACCGATAAGGTCAATGGGAAAAGACCAGCACCCGGGAGGCTTAAGCTCGTCCTTTATGTTTTTCATTTTACAATATTTCTGTAAAACGCACCCTCCCTTATCGTCATAATTCAGGAAAACGCACATACCCTTGACAGTCCGGATATAATGGTGTTTGTGGCTCTGGTCCAGGTCAGACCTGTTAAAAACAGAATCGAGATGAAACCCTTTTTTTCTGACAAATTCAACAGCTTCGGGGCGCATTAGCGGAAAAAGATCTGGCAGCAGTTTTTTTATCTTTCTAATCCTTACGGTGCCAATCAATGCACCGCTTCTACAGCAGGCGTGCCCGCATTCACGCAGATTGCAGGGAGAAAATGATTTACTCAACAGTTCCTTTGCAATACTGATTCCATTCACGTTTATCTTCATATTGGTATTGAGTCGGTTATATCTGACGCTGCCCCTTAGTCTTTGTCGTTATCTTTTATGAATTTCTTTATTTCTTCAATCGCTTCAACGCATAATTTAGCTTTTGTCAGTCCCATGGAAAGTCCGAACCTGTCATCTTCATCACGCTTGATTTGAATTACCGGTTTGTCTTTGAATGTTGTAAATGTTACCAGCATTAATCGCCTCCTTTAGATTTGTGTAGTTTTGGAGAAGTTAAAAAGAATCAGAACCGTCCCCATACTTTCGGTATTATACAAATTTCTAAAGTATTTTGCAATCAATCTGTTTTAATCCTTCTAGCTTTGCGAATTGATTTTCTGCTACGATCCAAACCCGATATTTACGAATAACTCAATTCATTGAGTTATTCGTTTGACATATGTTTCCTAATTTGCTAATATTTTTGCATTATGAAAGATTACATCAGAAGATCCCTGTTCGATGAACTGGATAAAAGGTTGCAAGGAGAACCAAATCTAATTCAGGTTGTTATTGGGCCACGGCAGGTTGGAAAAACAACTCTTGTTCTGCAGTTATACAAGAAGTGGTCAGGTCCAAAACATTATAAGACAGCAGATTTGCCGAATACTCCTACCATTGATTGGATTACAACACAATGGGAGGAGGCCAGGGTATTATACAGAAAGAAAAGAAATAAAACTCTTCTTATACTTGATGAAGTGCAAAAAATACCGCGTTGGAGTGAAGTTGTAAAACAATTATTTGATGAAGATAAGAGAACAAAAAGGCCAATAAGAGTTATTCTGTTAGGTTCTTCGTCGCTTTTAATGCAAAAAGGGTTGACTGAAAGCCTTGCAGGACGTTTTGAAATTCACAGGCATACCCACTGGTCATTTTCTGAATGTGAAGAATACTTTAAAATGAAAATAAATGAATACCTTTATTTTGGGGGATACCCCGGAGCGATTCCTCTGCGTAATGATGAGTCAAGATGGTCAAAATATATAAGAGATTCGTTGATAGAAACTGTCTTGTCAAAGGATGTCCTACTGATGTCGACGATTACCAAACCCGCATTGTTACGCCAGTTGCTCGGCGTTGGTCTTGTACATCCTGCTGAAATAATAAGCTACCAAAAAATGCTGGGTCAGTTACAGGATGCCGGAAATACTACAACAATAGCATCTTATCTGAAGTTGTTATCTAATGCATTCC
>Ga0210056_1000744_pt1 | contig 27856 bp, 33 predicted proteins | sample CryGeyCG2014_080_2_FD_183965 | JGI IMG/M metagenome (GOLD analysis project Ga0210056, IMG submission 183965) | Groundwater microbial communities from aquifer - Crystal Geyser CG07_land_8/20/14_0.80 (SPAdes) (version 2) | ecosystem: Environmental > Aquatic > Deep subsurface > Groundwater | place...
ACACCTTCCCCCGCCCCGTCGCTACCACCGCCGGCGGGGCGGTGTACATCCGCTCAGAGGTCGAGGAGTGGCTGAGGCAGACGGGGAGGCTACAGCACCCCCAGGACGCGCAGCACGATCAGTAGCAGCGCGGCGTCCGCCGGGGACGTCTCTGTATGCCACGGCTCCAGCGGCACGGTGGGGAGCGTCTTACGCCGGGATGCGTCGATGGGCAGCCGTTTAGCGATCTGCCACAGCCACGTGCGCGGTTTGTGTCCCCTCGCTGTAGGTGCCTCTGAGCGCCCGTGCGAAAGTCTCTTGCATGAGGTCCTCCGCCGTCTCCCGGTTGCGCACTGAGCGGCGGAAGAAGCGCTCAAGCATAGGTGCCTCGGCGCGGTAGAGGGCGGCGATCACGACGGACGGCTCACGTCGTGGCGGCCATCTGCTGCTCGGCGATCTCTGTCCGCCGCAAACGGTCGGCGATGATATCCTGCAACTCCGCCACCCGCAGGTCGCATGAGGCCAACGCGATCCGCGCCTCCCCCCTGGGCGGTAGCCCGTTGATTGCCCTCATGGCAGATACCTCGCGGATCATCGCCGCTTCGCGCACAGTGGCGGCCAGTTCTGCCTGCAACGCGGCGGTCATCTGAGAGTTGACCAGGGTGTGGATGGCCTCCAGCTTACCGTTGGTCACGTCACCCTGCGCGGCCACCCGTTCATTCGCCTCGAGCAGCAGTCGCGCGGCTGCGGCGGCTTGCGCGGCCACCAGGTCCTGCCGGGCGTAATCCTCCAGCTTGTCCGCATGTCTGCGCCGGGTGACGAAGTAGGCCAGGACCAGCGGCGAGAACATCGTCCCGAACAGGGCGATGAGCGCGACATAAATTGCCTCCATGTGTTCCGGCATCCCACTCACTCCTTGTCCGGTTGCGCAGCGGGGGTCATCCCTTCGCCCGCGGCCTGCGGCACATCTGGGGACACGAGCACCACGCGCCGCACTGCTCACAATGGCACCCGCGGTTCGCGATGATGAGCGCCTCGATGTCCGTGCCGTAGTAGCCGTCCCGCACGGGACGCTGATAGCCGTTAGCGGCCACCAGGCGGCCGTCCTTGTCGTACTCGCGATGGTCGTCTACGACGGTGACGGTGCGCGGGTCGAGGCTCATGGTACGCTCTGCCCCGTCATGATCAGCTCGCCTCCGTCGATAGGAACTTCTGGCCAAACACGGTTCCGCGTACGCCGCCGGTGGTCCCGTTCGTGGCGGTCGCGAATGCGAGGGTATGCCACCCCTCGGCTACTCTACCGTTCGAGTTCTTGCCTACGAATGGCAGAAGATCGAAGTCGGACACGTCGATGAGGTCATCCAGCGCCGGGATCGTCACCCCGTCGAGCGCTACCCGCACGGTCGCCGGGATGCCACTCTCATAGATGCCATAGCTCAAAGTGTGTGCGTGGTCGGGCAGCGCGTGCACGTGGTCCGGTGTCGCATGCGTGTGAGCGGGCGTTGTGTGCGTGTGCTCCATCCCATGGCTATGGGTGCTGTAGCCGATCATCGAGCAGGTCACGTCGAAATTCGCGCTTGCGTCCCGCTTGATCATGAAGCAGGCGGCCGTGGTGTAGGCCGACCAGTCGTGGTATAGGGCCTGGGTCGCGAAGCCGCCGATGGTGATTGCGGTCGTGTCCACGACGATGGCGCCGTTCTCGCCGGTCTGCCGCCACTGGTAGTAGTAGGTGGCGCTGGAGCCGGACTGGTCCTGCACTGTGGCGTACGCGCCCCGGGTAGTGTAGCTGCCCACGTTGGGAGCTACCACGTCGTAGTAGGTGGCGTCCGCCGTACAGCGCCGGGATACCCCGGTGGAGGCGGTGACCGCCTGTGCCACGGCGTCCGCCGTACTCTTGCTCGAGGCGCCGGAGGTAGACCCGCCGCCCGAGGGAGTGGTCGATCCGCCCCCGGATGGAGTGTTGACGCCCCCGCCCCCGCCCACAGCCTTGGCGTAGGCGCGCATCCCCCCCACCTGATAGCGCAGCCGCAGGGCCTGGAGGTCGGCGGCGTAGGGGACGTAAAAGGCGACCTCAGCAGGCACGTCCACCCCGGCGAGGGTGCGCTCGAAGGCCTCGGAGAAGGAGTCGTTCGAGTCGGTGGGGCTCCCCTGGTAGCTCTTTTGCAACGTGGCGAGCTCCCGGCGGGTCCCGGCCACGATGTCGGCCAGCGTCTCGGCCGTGTCCCCCAGCACCATGGAGGCCGTCGTCCCGTCGTTCTGCCGGACGATCTCCAGGATGCGCAGCGTCAGGTTCACGCCGCGGAAGACGAAGTGCCCGGTGTCGCCCACGATGCAGAGCGCGGCCGTCGTGTCCGGCACCTCTGCCCGATAGGTGTACTGCGGGAAGGCGGCCGCATTGACCAGCCGAGTCAACTCGGCCGAGGCGGTCGCCAGGTCCTTCCAGTCCTTGTTGACGATCTTCCCCCGCCGGATGCCGTAGCGGTCCTGCGAGGTCTCCCCGGTGGGAGGCGCTTCGGGGGCGCCTGTATCGAGGGACACTATCTCGGACCGCGCAGGCAGCGAGTCGGAGACGGCCTTGCTTGGCGTCAGGTCATAGGCGACACTGACCTCATTGGACCAGTCGCTGTCCACCCCGTCGAGGGTGCGCTTGGCCCTATACCAGTAGGTGACCCCGTCAGTGAGACCGGCGGCTGGATCCGTCCAGGGAGATCCGGTCCAAGCTTGGGTCGTTACATCGGCGTAGGCCCCGGTGGTCTTGCGCTGGATGGTTAGGGTATCGGCCATGGCCCGCCCCTACTGAGTCGCGGTGGCGTCGACGGTCACCTTCAACTGATACTCGCCCGAGCCGTAGCCCAGGCCGGTCAGCTGGTTCACGATCTGCGTTCGGTCCTCTGCCCTCCTGAACGAGGCGATGTTGGAGCCGCGGCGGAAGTCGACGATGTTGGAGGCGGTGAGGTCCCGCCCGATGGTGGGCGCGTGGGTGATGACCCGGTTCACCGCATCGAAGCCCAGCTCTCCGCCCACGGCTTGGCGGACCGCAGCCAGGGCCTCGAATACCGTGATGAAGTCCCAACGCATGGAGATGAGGTTGTCTGTGGACACGGTGAGGCTCTTGATGCCCACCTTGACGGCGGCCACCTCCACCTCGAGCACGTGGGATTCGGTCGGATCCAGGCCGGAGAGGGTGTACGTGGTGTCAGACGAGACGTCGAGCGCGGTCTCTTTGACTACGCCGTTCAGGCGCACCTCGGCTAGAGCGCCTGCTCCCCCGCCCTTGAAGAGGATGGATACGAATGGGCCGTTGAAGACATGGGCCGCGTAGTCGCCTACAGCGGTCGAGTAGACGTGGTCCGTGGACGGCGTCCACACCCCGTACGTGACCCAGGCCCCGTCCGAGTAGGGGATGCTGGCGGGCCGGGAGTCCATGGACCCGTCGTACGTCCACCCGGTGTCCGGGCCGTGCTCGTAGAGGAGCGCGTCGTCGAACCAGATGGACCCGTTCGTGTCGGAGGGCGCCAGGCGAAGCCGCACCTTGCTCTCTTTCGCGGTGAACTGCGTCCCGACCAGTTGACCCGGACCCGCCGATACCAGACGCGTGTCCGCCGCCTCCGCCGTCTCCGTGCCGTCCTCCGCTACCCAAACGAGTTGCAGCATCCAGGATCCCAATGTGGCTGTTCCGATGCCGCACTCAACTGTGGCCGAGTAGACGATGCCCCGGGTCACAGGTATGGGGTCGCTGTCAGATGACAGTGCCCCTCCGCCGGTGTCCCACACACGTCGGTTGGCCACCACAGCAGAGACCCAGCCGGTCGAATGTGTCCAGTTGGTCGGCAGTCCATCCGCGTCCAAGACCCCGAACCCGGGGTTGCGCACCCGCCGGGCAATCTTCCCCGCGAGCACGGCGTCCATGATCTGGGTGGGGGTGCGGTTCAGGTAGGTGGCGCCGCCGGGCGATTGATTCGAGCTGTAGTTCTGGAGCTCCACCTCGGCGGAGGTGCACTGCATCGTCCCCCCGAACTCGAAGTCCGTGTCCGGGTTGTCGATAAGGTAGCGCCCGTCCCCGTAGAGGATCTGGTAGCCGTCCTCCACGAGCGGCCAGCGGTCCTCTCCGGTGCCATCCGCCTTGGTGTAGCTGCCCGCGATCTCGACGTCCAGGGTGTCTGTGTTCGCGAGCTGCTGTACCCGCTTGACCTTGGCTGGGATGATGCCCACCAGGAGCCCGTCGGCGTCGAGCAGGCGCACTTCATCCGGCATGAGGGCCGTCGAGGTCATCGGTACCACCGCCGGTAATCGGCGCCGAGTGTGAATCCGCTGCTGGACTTGGTGATGGCATTGGCGCCGACTGCCAGCCAGGGAAACTCGGCCGTGGTGAGCGTGTTCGCCATGTCCGCCACCGCGTTTAGGGCGACCGCGGGCAGGTCCGTACTGACCACCAGCACGTCGGTCGTTGCCAGCGCGCCCGAGTAGGTGAAACGTACGCCGCCCACCTCGAACCAGAGGCCGGTGGGCAGGGCGGCGGTGACCGTGCAGGTCCAGGTGACCGGGCAGGGCTCGTGTCCGTCATTCGTGATTTCCGCGCCCACCGGGGTCACGGCGACCAGCGAGCCATCCTCCCAGAATGAGTGCAGGCTCTTGAGGTTCCAGACAAACCTCAGGTAGAGGGTGTCCCAGGCGAGCTCGGGCCGGGGCATGGCTATCTCGCCATCGGTGTGCACCATGAGCCGCCGGGCGGTGATGTCGGGGACGGTGAGCGCTACGAAGTCGGAACCCGAAACCAGCGCGAGGAAGCTGGCCCGATAGGAAAGCAGCGTCGCATGGGTCGTGGCGATGAGCGCGCAGCTCAGACGGATGTCCCGCGGGTCCCGGCCCAAGTCCACCACCTCCGGCCACGCACGCCCGGGCATGTCGGTGACCTGGCGGCGCATGCCCGGCAGGCTGAGGAGCCCGGATTCTTCTGAGCCCTCGCCCATGAGGGTGAAGCCGTAGGTGGACAAGTCCGTTCCGTCCCAGACGATCGACATGATCAGCCCCCGTACTCGTTACTCGCGACGTAGACCTCGCGCTTCATTCGGGCGCTGATCTTCTCGGCCAGCTGGTCGAGGGTCTCCTGGTCGGTGCCCCCGCCGTCGTGCAGATAGATGTGGTCCTCGTGGCGGATCTCCTGCTGCACCTGCACCTTTGAGGGTCCGAAGCTGTCCATGATGGGCTGCGCGATGTCCGCCATATTGAGCGGACGCAGGATGGTGGGCGCAAAGTCCTCGAACCACTCGTCCAGGTCGGCGAGGGGCCCTCGCTTGGCTGGGGAATGCAGCTCCAGGTAGTTGGCCGCGGTCTGGGCTGCGGCGGTCGCGGCGGCCTCGATCTGCGGAAGAGACGCGAGGATGCCCAGGCCGAAGGAGTTCCCCAGCTCCATCCCGGCCGCCTGCCAGTTGGGCATGCGGGACAGCAGCGCCTGCTCCTGGTCGATGACCGCCTGCATCTCGGTGGCGTAGTAGGCGGCCCGCTGGTCGAGCAGAGAATCGAACGAGGCCTGAGCCGCGACGCGCTGAGCCTCGAAGGCAGCCGCGGCCGCCGTGCGCCGGTCCTCTGCCGCCCAGTCCTCCTCCTGGCGGGCCATGGCATCGCGCTGGTCCTGCGCCTGGGCTTCGAGCTCGTGCATGCGCTGGATGTCGCCCTCTTCATAGAAACCCTGTCCCTGCAGGATGCGCAGCTCATCCTGGGTCTTTCCCAGGTCCTTCTGGGCGGCGTTGCGCGCGCGGGAGCGGTCGCGGGCCTGGTCTATCGCATCGATGGAGCGAAGGTATGCGGCCTCCGATGCATCGATCTTCTGCATGGTGTCATCCAGGGCGTTCTGCAGAGCACCCTGCTCCTGCCGATATAGCTGCGAAAGGTCGCCGATGGCGGCGGAGGCGGCCCCTTGTATCTCCTCCTGCGTCCGCCCATGGCGCATGAGGTAGCTGTCCAAGCTGAACGAACTGCGGCTGAGGGACTCCATCCAGGGCAGCAGGTCCGTCTGACCCTGCAGCGCCCCCGAGGTATCGGCCAGCACGTTGAGCACGCTGGTCAGTTGATCCACCTCGGTCGTCCAGCGGTCGATGCTTTTAGTCCAGGGGACCCGGCCCAACTGCCACAGTTCCTCAGCGGCGTCCGCCGCAGATGCCTGCAGGTCGAACAGCTGAGACGCCAGTTTGTTGATTTCCTCGGCGGGAAGCCTGCGGGCCTTGGCCGCGATCAGCTGAGCCTCGGCGCCAGCCACTTCCTTGTCCAGCAGCGCCAGGATGCGCGTTTGCTGATTCCACCGGTCAATCTCGCCCGCTCCGGAGGCTACCAGCACGCTCATGCGCGACTGCTCGCGGCTGGAGTAGCTGCCCATGCGGGTCATCATGGCGGCCATGGCGTCCAGGATGCGCTGATTGGCCTCGGCCCCCTTATTCTTGATCTTTTTGTCGGCGTTCACCTGGCGGCGGATCTCCAGGACCAGCTTGGTGACCGCGTCGGTCAGTCCACCCAGGGCGGCCAGCTGGGCGGCAGTGAGGATGGCCTCGGGCCGCCCGGTGAGGTTCTTGGTCAGGCTCATGCCGGGTTGCAGCCAGCCCCCGGTGTCATAGGTGGAGACATGCACATGGTCAGTGTGGGGGTTCTGGCCGTGGTAGGGGCGCCAGCCGCCTCCATTGTCGATCTGATGGTTGTAAATGATGTACTTGAGCGGCAGTCGGCCGAAGGAGAGCGCCAGCATCGTGGCGATGTTCTGCATGACGGATTTGCTGCCGCCCACGTCGAAGGCGTGCCCCGTCGCGTGGTCGCTGAGCTTGTTGGTCCCCGCGATGTTGCGGTAGCTGTAGCCGCCCATGAAGGTGGCACCGGGGAACATGGAGCGGACCGCGTTCCACACGCCCGAGGTGGTCGCCGCCATGCCGCCACTTGTGCCGCCGCTAGGGACGTCGTACAAGCTGGCGAGGCCGGAGAGGTCGATGTCTCCGCCCGTACTCTTCCCGTAGTTGTAGAGGCCGAGGCCGGAGTAATTGCCGAGGCTCGGGGTCCAGCCGCGTAGCGCATGCTCCACCCCGCTCTTGTAGCCGCCTGCGAAGGAGGCCCCGGCGGCAGCGCCGGACGGCCGCACGCCTTCCAGCCGCGTCTTGGCACCGGCAGCGGTATTTGAGATCACGGGGAGATACTTGTTCTGAAAGACCTTGGCCGCGGGCGCCCCGTCCGGCCTTACATAGGTTAGCTTGGCGACGACGTCCTTCCGGAGGTCCGCGATGGGCGTGGTCCAGGCTCCCTTGAACTGGTAGGCGGCGGCGGACCCGGTGTTCTCGGCCGCCTGGGAGATGTCCGGCTCGCCCAATTCGATGCCGTTCGCCATCTTGTCGCGCATCTCTTGCGCGGCCGCGGAGGAGAGTTCCCCGGTCTTCGCCAGGAACTCGACCGCGCTGCGCTCCGAGATCCTGAACTTGGCGGCGAAGGTGATGACCCGCGCCTCTTCCTTCTGCGGCTTCACCCCGGCGTCTTTGCCCAGGCCACCGATATGGATGTCCTTGCCAGAGACCCAACCCATAGCCTTCATGAGCAATGTGAACGGGCTCTTCGCGATGCCCTCTATGAAGCCCCAGGCGATCTTCGCCCCGGCCTCCGCCCAGACGTTGCCGGTATCGACGCCGACCGCCTCCAAGAAGAATTGACCGACGAAGCCGCCGACCGCCGCACCGATCTGGCCCGCACCCACGATCAGAGTCTCGCTGATCTTCTCGGCGATGTTCGGAGCCTCTTCGGAGCCTATCGTGGCCCACCAGCGCGAGAAGTCGTCGGTAAGTTGGTCGAGCCCGAGCTTGATCTTCCCGCGAAGGTCGGCGCCCTTCCACCCGGAGATGGCCTCTAGACGGTCTTGGAAGTCGAGGGCTTTGTTGAGGCTCTCGGTGAAGGCGTCCGTAAGGTCACGAAGTCCACCCATGAGCGGCGTACCCGCCCCGATGGCGAGCGTCTCTAAGGACCCCGTCAGCTGTTCCCAGCTGCCCTTCAGGTTGTCCATCTTCTTGGCGGCGACGCGGTTGGCTTCGCCTGCCTTGGAGACCTCGGTGGTCATGGCCTCGAGGCCAGCCGAGCCCTTGTTGATGAGGGAGAGTGCGACTGAGGCCGACTCTCGTCCGAATATCTTGGAGAGGAGGTCGTTCCGCGTGGGCTCATCCAGCTTGGCGAACTTCTCCTGAAGCTCTCCAAGCAGTTGCGGCATGGCCTTGAACTTGCCCTGAGCGTCGTAGACCTTGAGGCCCAGCTCTGCGATGGCCTTCTTGGCTATGCTGGAGGGACCTACTAGGGAATCCAGCATCCCCCGCAGCCCTGTCCCCGCCTTCTCCCCCTTGATGCCCTGGTTGCCAAGCTCCGCCATCATGGCGATCAGTTCTTCGAAGGGGATATGCAGGTTCCTGGCGACGGGGCCGATGAAGCCCATAGCCATGGAGAGGTCGCTCACCTCGAGGCTCGAGGCGTTGGCGGCCCCGGCCAGGGCGTCAGCCACCGCCATGACGTCCTTGCCACCCAGGCCGAACATGTTCATCGCGTTAGCGGCCGTCTCCGCCGCCTGGGCCACTTCTATCTCGCCCGCCGCGGCCAGAGCCAGGGTGCCCGGCAGTGCCGCGGAGGTCTCTCCGATAGTCAGCCCCGCCTTGATCAGCTCCATGGCCGCCTGGGCGCTCTCCCCCGCGCTGAACACAGTGTCCTTGCCCAGCTGGATGATGGCCTTCCGCAGCGGTACAAGCTTGGCCGCCGTCGCACCCGAGACGGCCTGGATGCGGCTCATCTCGTATTCGAAGGAGGCGGCGGCCTTGATAGCGCCCGTGCCGATGGCCGCGATACCTCCGACGACGGCGAGCGCTCCCATGCGCACGGCCATATTCGACCAGACGCGCGTGACCCGGTGGGAGGCCCGCTCCATGACGCCCATGTGCTTGGCCGTGCCCCGCGACATCGCGTCTGTGTGGCGGGTGATGTTCCGGCTCTCGCGGGCGGTAGTCGCGCTCGCGGAGCGCCAGCCCTTGGTGTAGGAGTCGGCGTCCAGCCCCAGCTCGACGTAGAGGGAGTCAAGGGGAGTGGCCAAGGGGAGATCACCTCCTTGAGGAGCGCGTGGACTTCATGAACCCAGCCAGGCTGGCGAGGCCAGCATGGTTCCTGTGCTTCTGGATGCGGCGCCGGGCGAGCTCGTCAGGGTCGGGCTCGAGCTCGTCCGGGCCCTCGTCCCTGTCCAGGCCGAACGCCTCGCGGTAGCGGTCCGAGCGGGGCTCGTACGCTGGGGGGGTTTCCGCCTCCGAGGAGAACGCCCGGCCGATGGCCTCGTACACCGCCCGGCGGAGCACGGTGCTGAGCGTCAGGAATAGTTCGTCGAGTTGTTCTAAGCGTCCCTCGGCCAGCTGTTGCACCCAGGGGATGGGCTGCTCCATGAGGGAGCCCGGGAACGGCAGGACGCCGTAGTGGTGGGAGAGGTCGCGGTAGCGCCGGAACAGATCCTCGTCGGTCAGATCCCGCGGAGGCCCGGTCCGGCCAGGAGTTTTTTTGCCGCCTCTCCTGTGGTCTCCTGCGTGACCCGCTCCCAAAGGACGTGCACCAGGGACTCGCCCAACTCCTCGAGCACGACGCCCGGGTCGAGCCCGACCGGTTTGAGGTGGCAGGCCACGATGGCGGCCGCCTGGTAGCGCGGGGTGACATCGACCGGGGGGGCCTCGTCTTGGACCGGCTCGTCCTCCAGCCATTGGCGCGCCGCCTTGTCGGGATCATCATCACCCCCTTCGGTCTCGGCCTGAGCGCGCACCTCTTCCATGCGCTCGGCCAACGCGTCTACCTCGGCCTGTCGCGCGTCCACGTACGCCTTCACACGCGCGTCGTGCTCGGCGATGGCCGCCTGCACCTTGTACCTGGTCTCTTCGGTGGGGCGGTAGAGATACCAGTTCTTGCCGTTCTCCAGTTCCAGCGTTTCCAGCGGCTCGTGTTTGAAGTCGCGGACTTTGATGCGTCCCATGATGATGCCTCCCGGATGTGTTAGCTTCCCGCCGGCCCCGGACACTCCGGGAAAACGCCCGGGGCCGGCGGGAAGGAGTCGAGACGCTGTTAGGCGTCGTAGGCGGTCGACACGTTGTTTTTCAAGGTGACGGTCATGAGGGGGGCGGTGCCTTCGGCGTCGCCCACCATCCGGTAGTAGGACTCGGTACCGTTCGCGTCAGGCACGATGGCGATGCCCTCGGGGCGGTACTCGATGTAGCCCACGTCGAACGTGAGAATGTCGTTCACAGCCTCACATGTGAGGGTGAAGTTCAGGGAGCCGGTCACCAGCGCCATGTTTATGGCCGCAAGGTCGGCGGGGTCGCTGGCACCGAACAGGTGCAGAAACTCCACCACGTGGTCGGTGGCCAGCACGTCGTAGCCGAGCTCGATGTTGCCGACGCCGTGGAAGGCGTCGGCGGGCAAGAATGTCTCGCCCTTCGGCGTGGACGTCGGCCGGGTGGCGGCGATGCGCACCTTGCCGATCCCGGACTGGGCGACTTCCGAGCCGCCACCCATGTTCACGAGCCAGGCACCCGTCCCCATCCAGAACGTGTAGAACTGCGTCTCCTTCGTGGGCAGGTTCGCCGGGGCGGTGGCGAGGTGCACCGGTAGGGCGCAGACCGCGAACTTGAGCACGAAGCGGGCCACGATGCTGTCACCTTCGTTCGCCGCCTCGAACGCCCACTCGACGATCTTGCAGTCCTTCATGCGCTGCCACTGGTCGTCCACCTGGCGCCACAGCGTGACCCAGGGAGAGGTAGCTGCCGGGACCATGGTGTGGGTCCAAGGATCGACCGTACCGGTGATGGCGTCGTCTCCCAGGCACCAGGCCATGACCGCGCCCGCCATCTTCGGCGAGCACATGACAGTGATGGTGTCTGAGGTCATCTTCACGCCGGAGAGGTAGGCGCGGCCGCCGCCCCAACCGGCCGTGCCGCCGGTCTGGAGCTTGGCCCATTCCTTGTCTACCGCGACGTCGCCCTCGATGCGCTCGAGGAAGTAGCTAGTGGCGGCCATGGTGGCGGCCGTGCCCTTCGCGGTCTGCTTCTCGATGTAGAAACCGTAGTTCGCGGGGTTTATGCTCATCGGTCACCGTCCGTCTTCTTGTGCCGCTCCGGTGCTTCCACCATCTCGATGCCGAGGACCTGCTCGATCTCGACCCTCTCCGCTGCCGAGCAGGGGAGCTGGATCGTGACCGAGTCTCCGATCTTTGTGGCGTACGAGGTGGCGGTAGCATCGGGGGCGTAGGGCAGGATGTAACGCATCGTTGCCTTCACCTCCGTAGGGGTCAGGTCGTCTTCTGGTAGAACACGCGCACCTCGACGATGCGCCGGTAGTAGCCCGTCTCGGGGTCGTGGTCGTCACGCTCGGAGTCCACCCAGGACAGGGCGTGGACCGCGCCGAGCGCGCCGTGGTAGTGGTCGAGCGCGGAGCGCACCTGAGCGGCCAGGGCGTCCGCTGCTGCGTAGGTGAGTCCCCAGCAGCTCAGACGGACGCGCGGCTCCAGATAGCCTGCCGCGAGGCCGGGCGGAGTGGAGATACGCTGGTAGACGATGGCCGGGGGACTGCCCGTGAGTACCATCGGTTCGATGTGGGTAGCGATGATGGCGGCGACGCCCTGATGGGTCGTCAGGTAGGTGACGAGGTCGGTTTCGAGACTCATAGCGCGGAGGCCCTGACGACGACCTTGAGTGCGCGCTTGACCTCGCGCACGGCTTCGTCCTTCTTCTCGTCGAATGCGGGCTGGGCGGACGGCCGCGCAGCCATGCGGACGGTACCGTTCTCCAGGTCGACGGGATAGGCCGGGTCGGTGATGGCCGTGCCGACGATGATCTTGGCGCCGTCGTTCGCACTCTTATTCTGGCCCAGGTCGTCGCCCCCGAAGTCGGACGTCTGGTCGGTGTGCCCGCCGACGTGGATGGACCGGCGATAGCTGCCGGTCTTCACGGGAGCGAGTTGCTTCCAACGGGTCGCGATGACGAGACCACCGGCGACGAGCGCCGTCTCCAGCGCGTCACCGCGGGCTATCTCGCCCATGCGGCCGAACTTGCGGGAGAGCGACTGAGCGCCGACGAGTTTGGTCGTCACCTTCATGTCGTGAGCCTCTCTACCAGGAGCGTGGTGTAGACGCTCGAGCCGTCGTGCGTCACGTCCAGGATGTTGTAGGTGACATTGCCAATCACCGCCTGCATGGCGGCGGTGACGGCCGGGTAGTAGCCCGCGAGGGCGACCACGTGCGTCGCGGTGGTCACGGTCATGCCCGCCCGGCGCGACTCGCCTCGACGAGACGATGTGATGGGGGCGACACGGCAGTCGATGTCCGCGGTCAGCGTCGTCCAGGTGGACGCGGGCTGACCGTAGCCGTCTCTCGTGGTGCTCGCCTGTTGGATGGTGCAGAGACTGACGAAGAATGCGGCCAGGTCGGCCAGCAGCGCCGGTCCGTCGACGAGGGTCACAGGTTGCCCCGCAGCCACTCGTCGTGGAGGCGCTCCCGATAGGTGAAGTCGTTCGTGATCATCTCGATCACATCGAGGCCGCCGCCGTCCTCGTCCTCAGCCTGCCGCGACTGCTCACGCAGCTGCTGAGCTTCGGCGCGCAGCTCCTTGGCGACCGCGGCGCCGTCCGTCTTCACGTCGAGGATGGTGATCACCTTGAGCAGTAGGATCTGCTGCGCGGCGATCGTCTCCAGGGCGAGCGCGGCCGCCCGGCGCCAGTCCCCTTCGATGCTGACGAAGGCGTCGATCTCCTCGTCGGCGAAGATGGGCGCATCGGCGGCTGTGTCCCGGATGCGCAGGCGCACGCGGGCCAGGTCGGAGTCGAGGTCGAGGACCGAGAAGGTAAACGCCATGGTGGGCTATCCCTTCCGCCGGGGCTTCCGGGGTGGCTTGGGCTCGCGCAGCTCGACCGTGCCCTCTGCGGGCTCGGAGGGCGGTGCGGGCCGCAGGGCCTGGAGGAGTTCCCCCAGGTCCTTGCGCAGTCCGCGCACTTCGGCCGTGAGGTCGTCGAGGCGAGATTCGACGCCGTTTATGGGAGGGAGTCCCATGGCTACGCCGCGGCGCCGGTGGAGGCGAGGGCCAGTTTCGGGTCCAGTTGGACTCCCCCGAAAATGTGCCTTACCTTGTACTGTAGGGAATCGAGATCGAAGTCGAAGGCATCCTCGCCGCCGCCGATGCGCCGGGCGTTGGGGGCCTTCATGAAGATCTCGGGGGTCGCGTGGCCGCGGAGGAAGCCCATCTCCAGGGCGGCGGCACCCACGGCGGGAGTCGCGAACATGAACCAGCAGGTGTGGTCGTTCGAGCTCGCGATGATCGGGATCCAGGGGTTGACGACGAGCCTGGTGCGATTGCGCATCCAGTTCGCGACGCGGAGCTCCTGGTCGGTGGCAGCGCCGCCCACCGTGCCGGTCAGCAACAGTTCGGTGGCGGACAGGATGTTCTGGCCGACGATCTCAAGCGCAGGCGGCACCACCAGTGAGACCATGGTGACCGCGATGGGGTTGCCGTCGGCCGAGACCATGTTACCCAACATCTTGTAGGCGTCCTGCAGGGCGGCGATGGACAGAGGCGGGTTGGCTGTGGCGGCACCGGCGGCCACCGACATGATGTTCAAATGGGCGTCCGTGAACAGAGTCGTGTCCGGGCCCGTGGCACCCACGTAGAGCCCGGTGGCGAACTTCTCCTCGCTCATGCGGGCAGCGAGGGCGAAGCGCTCGGGCACGTCCTTGAGGGCGTCCAGGTCATCGTTCGTCCAAGTTTCCAAGGACATGGGGATCCGGCGCCCGTACTTGTTGACGTGGTAGGTGATCGGCGTGCCCTCGTCGATTTCAGACTCGGGGTAGGCCGCGTTCTCGGCGACCGGGTCCAGGGTGGCTTCCGCGCCGGTCGGCCGTGGGAAGCGCTTCACATCGCGGAAGTCGCGGACCTCTTTACGCACGCACACCGCGGGCCACGTGGGCTCGACGGAGATGTACTTCGCCAGCAATTGGCGGTCCAGGATGTCGGCGAACAACAGCGGGAAGTCGGATGTCGTCATTGCTTCCTGGAGTTGGAGCGTGGCCAGGCGGCTGCCGGAGTAGGCGCGCTCGACCAGTCGGGCCGCCTCCAGGAGCTGCGATGAGTAGGCCGGGCCCTTGGCCCGGGAGTGGGTGGCGTCGCCTTCGCCGCCGAAGAGCCGCTGTGGAGAAGCGGCCTCGGCTTCGATGGATTCCAGGAGTTCGAGGAACTCCATGTTCACCTCGCTTTGAATCGTATTTGGAGCATGAAAAGGGTCCGCTCAAAGCGGACCCGGGAGAGGGAGCCAGAAGGGGGGGCGGACTAGACCGCGGCGCCCTTGTGCAGCACTCGGATGGTAGCGGTGCCGTTGGTCGCCACCGCTTCCAGCGCGACGCCGAAGAGGCCATCCGCGGAGGCGGGCGTGTTATTGAGGTTGGTCGCTGGGGTGCCGGTGGCCGTGTCGTGGTAGTAGATGGGGTCACCTACGGCGATGGCTGTGCCGGTGCCGGGAGTGGTAATCCCATTGTCGTCGACAGTTAGATCCCACACCTTGTCTGTGAAGTCGACCGTGGCCTCGGTCGCAATGTTGCCACCGTCGCCCTCGCCGGTGAGCGCCACGCCGGTCAACTTCTTGAGACGGACAGGGTCGCCGCTCACCGGGGCAGCCGGGTGCGAGCAGGCGACCGACAGGATCAACTCCTCGAAGATTTCGTTCTTGGCCATGGTTCCTACTTTCTACGGCGTGAGCGCCGCGTCTATTGGTTAGCGACCGCGAACGGCGGTCTTCGCCTCGGCCTCGGACAGACCCAATCCCTGGAAGGTGGCCGCGAGCGCAGCTGCGGTCTCGGCGACTGCGATGTCGCCGTCGTCACCCATGCCGGTGACCCGGCCCGAGCCGATGACCTTGGCCAGGTACTCGATCTCGGCCTTGACGGCCGATTCGACGGCCGCCGTCATGCCGTCCGTGTCCAGGACGCCGTCCTTGATGACGGGGCGGGTGGACAGGGACTCGGTCAGGCGGGCCCGGGTCAGCTCCGGCATCTCGACGCCCGCGAGCGCCTGAGCCACGAAGGAGTGCGACTCGTTGAACAGTCGCATCTCGTGGAGCCGCGTCAACTCCAGGTCCTTCTGGTCGTTGGCCTCGGTGAGCGTCGCCACCTCGGCTTCTTTGGCGGCCAGGGCGTCCCGGGCCTCCTTCAGCTCTTGCTCATTCGCCATGTCTGTGTCTGCCTCCAGGTACGTTGGTGCGAACTCGACGGCTGCGCGGTTGCGCGCCGACTCAAAGAGGGAAAGGATCTGGCCGCCGGCGCCGGCGGCGGTAACCAGATCTACGGACTGCGCGGAGACCAGCTCCTTGATGATACGCATGGGCTCGCCGTCCACTTCGCCCATCGTGCCGCGGCCCTGCGCTCGGATGGACATGCCGATGTGCGGCGCCAGCTCCTCGACGAAGGGCTGCCAGGGGGCGAACACCTTCGCGTCGGCGTAGAGCCCGGGCCCGGCTGCTCCCTGCGTCTCCCAGCGGGCGTCAGAGACGAACTCCCCGGCCAGGTCACGGACGGACCGCTCTGGGCGGTCGGCCTCTTCGGTGGCGGTGGGGTGGTCCACGAAGATGCGGGTGCCCTTAGCGAACACCTTGGGCCCATCGCGCTCCAAGACGCCCGCCGGGTAGAAGCCGCTCGTGCCGACGCCCGGCTGGATGACCTTGACGGCCATGGTCCCATCTTTGCGCACGGCTTTCTCCACCAGAGCGACGAACTCCCCGCCGGTGGTGAAGTCCTCGGCTTCGGTGGTGGACGCTGCCCCTACCGGTACGTACGTCGTCTTGCGTTCGACCTGTACCGGCTCCCCGATGGTCACCTGTTGCTGGTCATCGATGGCATAGGTGGTCCGGTAGGTGGTCCCGTCCGCCTCGGTCGGGCTCTTGGGCGTCACCTCGTAGACCACCTCGATGTCCGACACGTCCTGCACCCAGCAGTAGGAGCCCGGGTAGCGTGCCCTCAGCGCATCCTGGAGCAGTCGGTCAACCTCGGAGTGGAAGAGCGCAGCCTCCAGGAGATCGCGCGCCTCGGCCAGCTTCTTATTCATCGTGCCTCCTTGGGCAACATTCACGCCGCGCGGCGCATCTGCGACATCACGCCCGGAGCGCCGAAGGTCTCCCGCCGCCACCAACTCGCCCACGCATTGCCGGAGGCGTGCCCACCGATGAAGCGCACGACCACCGGGCGCATGTCGCCTGCATCCGGCGTGTATTGCAGCATGAACGCCTGGTCGTCGGTGGAGTCGGCAGGCAAGAACTCAGCCAACGCCGATTGTCCGGCCAGCGGGTCGTTGCCGGGCGCCACCAACTGGATACGGGGCCGGTACGTCATGCCCGTGACCCCCAGCCGCACCACGCCCTCGATAGTGAGGAGGCCGCCGACACCCTGCACGCTCAAAGGTTCTTCTGCCCGTGCGTGTCGGGCCGCATCCTGCATAGTCAGCTTGATGCTGTCCCGGCCGCCGAGATTGACGGTGGTATCCGTGGCCGCATACCCGCCGTAGGCCCAGCTGCGGTAGTCCCCCGCTACACCCCCGTGACGGAATGATGTGTCGAACGTCACCGGTCCCAGGTTCAGGTACAGGACATCAACGACATTGCCGCTGAACGTCATGCCCACAGCCGTGAACCCGCCATAGTAGACCCCATAGGTACAGCCCGATACCGTGCCGGAGATGATGTGGCCGGAGCTATAGTAGACCCCATAGGCACAGCTCGATACCGTGCCGGAGATGATGTGGCCGGAGCTATAGTAGAGCCCATAGTCACAGCCCGATATTGTGCCGGAGATGATGTAGCCGGAGCCGTAGTAGAGTCCATAGGTACAGCCCGATATCGTGCCGGAGACGATGTGGCCGGAGCCGTATAAGGGCCCCTTCGTACAGCCCGATATTGTGCCGGAGATGATGTGGCCGGACCCCGCGCAGAGTCCATAGGCACAGCCCGATACCGTGCCGGAGATGATGTGGCCGGAGCCGTAGTAGACCCCATAGGCCCCACTCGCCGGACGCAGTTCACAGCCGAGGTGTGAGCCTATGCCCGAGTTGAAACACCGGCCCGCGCCGGTCTGGCCGATGACACGGATATTGCGGGTAATAAGGTGGACAAACGAGCCGACCTCTTTCTGCGCCGTAAGTCCGGCGGTGATGGTGATGGTCTCGGCGGCTACCCCCGCCGTGGCGATGGTACGCAATTCGGACGCGGCGGAGGTGCCCGGTACCACTACTCGATCGATACGGACCTCGGCTCCATCAAACCAGTGATTGGTCTCCGCCGTGACATCGGTGTCCACAGACAGGACTGTCTGTCCGGCGGCCTCAGTGGCTCCGGCGATTTTGACATAGGAGTGGATCGGGGCGCTCTCATACCAGCGCACCGCACCATCAGTCAGCGTGACCTCGTGGGCACCATTTAGGTCGAGTGTGAAACGGTCGGTGGCCGCGTAGGGAGTCTCGGCCGTACCGATGCGCCACTCGCGGATGCCGGACGCTCCGAATGTGACATGACCGGCCAATTTCATGTAGCGTGTGCCGCCGGACTTGACGGTAAGAATACCGTCGATGCGCAGGGTAATGCCGGTGGCAAACGCCGACTGGTCCACGTCGAAGGCCACCTCATGCCCCGCCGCGACAATAACGCTAGCGCCGTCGGTGGGGACGCCGGTATCCCAAGTCCCTGCCGCCGACCAATCGCCCGAACCGACTGAGGTCGCCATTATTCCACCACCGCCGAATGGGGCTGCACCACGTCGGTGAGCGCCTGCACTATCTGTGCCTTAGTCATAGTGCCCTGCTTACTGGTCATGTGCGCCACGGCCGCCCGCAGTCTCGCCAGGTCGGCCACCGCAGTGTCGCGCTCATCCATGGACGGAGGGGCTTCCCCGGCCACAGCCTGAGCAGCCATCGTCAAAAACACAGCGTCGGCGGGGCGTTTAGTCTGCCGACCAGCCTCATCGTACTGGTGGAGTAGGAGACGGCTGCCGTCGTCGGTCTCTACATCGGCGTACCAGCCGTCGCCGAAGGGCGATATGGTAAGGATTTTCACGGCTACCCCTTCAGCTGCGAGGCGAAGGCTACGGCCGACGTCGCCCCGGTGCAGATGAACTTTGCGGCGGAGGCCAGCTCCTTGCGCCAGATATCGGTGTACCCAACTGGAAGCAGCTCGCCGTTCGCAGCGGTGGGTGCGGAGCCGTCGAACGTCACCCGAACATCGGCGGTCTGCACCTGCAGCCGGACGTGGGTGGTGTCCGCGTGGAAGGCCGCGAATTGAACGCCGCCCGCGGTGGCATCCACAGCGAGAGCCTGGTCCACTTGGGTGCCGTTTGGCTGGAGATTCTGCGCCTCGGTGAGCGCCTCGGTGAGCGCCGCCGTGAGCTCGACTGAGAGCGGATTCTCGGAATTGATGACGTTCCCGCCGATCAGGTGCTCAGCCATCGGTCAGACCTCCTCGGGTTTCATCCGTTGCAGAAGTACGCATCGACAAGCGGGGTGTGCCAGGGGGTGATCGTGCCCGCTGGAGAACGCGTCGGCGAGGGGAATCCAACCCTGCCCTTGGTTGCCCCGGCACTCATCCGATACTCTCGCGTCGCCCACCGACAGCCAGCTCTTTTCCATCTCCAGCCCGGCGGCCGCGAGACGCTGCCCCACCATGTGATTCCCAGCCTCGTATCCTTGCCCAGCCTCGGTGGTTGCGATCATGTGGGCCCGACTCTCGATGTGCTCCTGTGGCCGCCCCACCGCCATCTCGTGATAGCGCTCCTTGATCGCCTCGGCCGTCTTGCCGTAGCTCCATCCGCTGTCCGCAGCGTCGGTCAGGATGCCCCGTAGGCCGGTGCGCGTCGTCTCATTGATCTGCGCCACCAGGGCCGCCCCGTGCTCCTCGACGTAGGCGATCGCCTCCGGGAAGGCCAGATCGAAGCTCATATCCACGCCCAGGTCGGCGATGGCCTCGCGTGCGCCCGCGTCGAGTGCCGCCCGCGCGATCGCGGTCATCGGTTCCATGAACAGGTCCAGCGTCTCCATCTCTGCCTCGCTGAACAGGACCGACCAGTCGTCCTCCCGGATGGCGTCCTCCTGCAGCCGGGCCTCGGTGGTTGTGAAGCGCGGCTTCAGCACGACGAAGCGCCGGAGGACGGCCTTGCTTTGAGCGCGGAAGGCCCGCGCAAGGCGGCGCTCCCCCTTGACGACCGTGGTCGCGAGCGCCCGTTCTCGGCGGTAGTGCGTGGTGGCTTCGAGGAAGCGGTCCAGAGCCTCAAGCCGCGTCGTCACGGATGCTCCTCAGAGCCTCGCGGAGCTCACGCACAGCCTCCACGAAGGACTCCTGTATGGGAGGGCCTGGCTGGGGCTCCGGTGCCGGGGGCATGACCGCGGCGCGGGCCGCCATCTCGTCGGCGATCTCCTGGTCGAGCTCGTCCAGTTGGTCCAGCAGTTCGTCCACGTCATCTTCGCCCAGGGCGGTCAGGAGCAGCCGCCGCAAGTTCCGCTTGTCGAGCACGCCCGCGTCTGTGGAGCCGTCCAGTGTGACGGCTGACACGATGGCCCCGACGCTCTTGGCTACGTCCTGCTCCAAGATGGACGGGAACGAGATGTCGATGTGCCGCTCGTCCTCTTTCAGTGTGGCGGGCAGTGCCCCGCTCGGTGCCTGCATGGCCCGATCGATCGCGTACTGCAAGAGCCTGTCGAACACGTTGCCCAGCAGCATCTGACGGTCCCTGAACTTGAGTTCAGTGGGGCGGTCGAGTGAGCGGGCGGTGGCGAGCGAACCTACACTCGCATCCCCGAAGAATGTCTCCGGGAGCCCCATAGCGGCGGCTACCATGAGCAGCCCGCGGCGTCCGTCCTCCGCCTTGGTAGTCGCCCCCGCCGTGCGGATGGGGTCCAGGCTCTGGCCCTCCCCCATGCTGATGAGGGCGCCGGGCAGTGGTGGCGGGTTGGTCTCGTACGGACTCCCCCCGGTGATGGAGGTGCCCAGCTTGGCCTTGGCAGTCGCCACGCTGCGGGCGCCGCCCTTGGCCGTGTGGCGCCACGCGAAGCGCGCGTAGGCCTTGACAATGGAAAACCAGTCTTGCAGGAACTGCTGGTAGGCCCGCGCCCAGGCGAGCGCCGAATAGGTCTCCGGGAAGCCGAAGCGCATGCCGGCGAAGCCACCTACTTTGACGTGGTAAATAGGGGTGGTCCAGTCGACGGCGAGATTGACGCCCTCGACGCTGTACATCATCGGTTTGCGGCCCTCGGGCACATACTCCCAGTCGGGGTAAAGCGCCTCCTGGGGACGCTTCTGCGCATCGGTCCAGTGACGCAGGTAGTACCAGGGCTCGGAGCGATCCTCTGGGTTCGTGACGATCTCGCGGATCTCGTCCACAGGGACCATGCGCACCCGGACCTCGCCCGATGAGATGTTGGGGAAGAGGCGGAAGACGAGATTGCCCGTGCAGGCGAGCTCCACCTCTTTACTCCCCAGCGCCTGATGCGAGAACTCCCGCTTGTTCAGCCGCAGGAAGCCCTTCACGATCTCGTTCACACGTTCGTCCTCGGCGCCAAAGGAGACGCCCTGGCCAAACACGTAGAGGCGCTGGATCTCAACGCCCCGGTTTATCAGCGGGTTCGCGATATAGAAGAGGCGGGACCGGCGGATGATCCGGTCCAGACCGTCGCGGGAGAACTCGTTCTCACCGCCGCTGGCGAGGCGGCTCCAGCCCTCGTCATCTAGGGCCAGTTCCAGCTCCGCCATGCGTTCTTCGAGCAGTTCAAGAGTGGACTCGAGCTGGCCGTTCACTTCGCGCAGCTCTGTCATCTCTGAGCTCGCGTCGGTGAGCCCCAGGTAATCGCGTAATCCCACGCTCACCTCCTCATCAGGTGCTATATATAATCAATATATGGGTAGGCAATGCCACACCGGGAGGTCACGATGCTGCGCACGGACAAACGCACGTACACACTGACGTTGGTCGAGCCGATGCTCGGCACCGTCCCAAAGGACCGGGAGATCTATGCCACCTACATCGCGTCGAAGGCGCCCGACGGGGCTGCCGACGACGAGGTGGAGACGGTGACCGAAGACCTGGAGGCAAAGGGCTGGACCGGCTTTCACTCCGACGACAACGGCCTCTTCGTGTACGACTATCTAGTCAAAGGTTTTCTCAAAGAGGCCGGTAACACGCTCAAGGAGCAATTGAGCGTCAAGGCCCTCCGCTCCAAACTCGACCAGTTCGTATTCGTGGCGCCGCGTCGGCTCTATCTGCTGGACCCGGACGGAGCTGTGAAGACCACTCCCGATCACGTCGTCGAGCGTCCGCTCCGTGCCATGACGTGTCAGTCTCGCCCGTTTCGATGCTGTGGAAGCCGGGACGCAGCTCCGGTTCACCGTGACCATGCTCCCCAACAAAGAGCTTTCGTGGGATCTGCTCGAGACCATCCTCGACTACGGCCAGTACAAAGCCCTCGGGCAGTTCCGCAACGGCGGGTACGGGCCGCATCACCTGGAAGTCAGACGCCGCAGCGTAACCGTAGAGTAGTGTCCCGTCCAGTTGAGTACTGTCACGTCCAGTTGAGTACTGTCACGTCCAGTAGCGCTAGCGTATCGTGACGTAAGGTACCGCGCGGTGAGGGTGTAGTCGTGTACTGTTGTGTCTCGTGGGGTAGCGGTTGGGTAGCGTGGAGTGTAGTCCTGCAGCGTGTCGGCACTGTACGATAGGGTCAGGTCCCGTGGCGTTACGGTAGAGTGGCGTCTCGTCTCGTGACGTGCCGGTGAAGTTGAGTGGAGTATCGTGCAGTTCCAGTGAGGTGTTGTCCCGTGCAGTTGCGGTAATGTGGCGTAAGGTCCGGTGCGGGTTGGGTTACGTCGGGTTGCGCAATGTGGGGTGAGGGTGTGGTCTCGTAGAGTATGGTCGCGTCTGGTGCCGTGACGTGGATGTTATGTATGGTGGTGCAGAGCTGAGTGCAGATATAGTGGAGTAGAGTTGAGTGCAGGTAACGTTCGGTCCGGTCGCGTTACGTGGGATACAGGTACGGTGACGCCAGGTGCAGCGCCGTGAGGGTGGGGTAGGGTTGAGTCAAGTTGTGTGACGGTGAGGTTGGGTCGCGTGTGGCACGGTCGCGTGCCGTGACAGTGCGGTCAGATCTGCGGGCCGATGGTGACCGGGTCGTCGTAGTACACGAGCTCGTCCGGTAGCGGCGCGAGGATCAGCTTGTTGAAGGCGCCGGAACTACCGTCGACCATGTCGTCGTGACCGCCCAACGGAAAACTGCACAGTTCGTCCAGGTAGACCGCGTTCCAGTCGCCCCGGATGAGCTTTACGTTGCCCGCCTCGCATTGTGCGGCGAAGGGACCGGAGCGGGTCAGCTTGTCGCCGGTGACCGTGGCCGCGTAGACCTCTTCCCCAGCCAGATTGCGGATGCTCGCCTCGGCGGACTCCTTGCCGCCGGAGCCCGGTTCCTGCTCCAGCCAGACGACTACGCGGCCACGTTGCCGATCGAGTTCCGCGGTCTGGCGCATGATGCGCTCGCGCACCAAAGCCGACCACTGCCCCCGGACCACGTCCTCGACGAATAGTCCGCCGTCATATCCCCAGGCCAGGAGGACGCCGGCGGAGTAGTCACCCCCATCCTCGGTCCCCGCCTTGTCCCAGTAGCGCAGCCGTAATGCCTGCGTCGGAGACTGCTCCACAATGTCGAACCACTGGCGTTTGAAGCGCGTACCCTCCGGCAGCACTGTCCAATCGCCCCGCAGGAGCTGCGCCCGGGTGACCGGGTCAAGCTCCATGAGGCTATGTTCGTATTCGGCCTGGTCGAGGTAGGGGTTGTCCGCCAGGAGCGCGGGCACGAATACTCGGTCCTCGCTGGCGTCTGCGTCGATGAAACGGGCCCGCACCCACTCATGGCCTATCCCGCCCGGGTTGCTCCCGGCACGCATGCGCAAAGGGACGCTCGAGCCTTCCAGGCGACGCAGTCGGCTGAACAGGTAGCGGTACTGCGACTCACCGAACTGGGTCAACTCATCGAAGGCGATAAACTGCATCTCCGCGCCTTGATATCGGTACTTGTCGTGCTCAGTGTCCAAGTAGCCGAAGCTAAGCGTCGCGCCCGAAGGGAAGGTCCAGGTCTTCTCCCGCCCATTCCACCGGGCGGCTGATCCGCCTAACCAGTCCCCAGCTCGGTCCATGATGGCCCCCGGCAGAGCCAGGTCGGCATAGGTGCGGCGGAAGATGATGGCCGCGTACCCAGGAACATCCACGTACTGCAGGGCCGCCATGAGAAGCGCGTCCGACTTCCCACCCCCAGCTGCTCCCCCATACAGGGCCTCGCGGCACCCGAGCGCCAGGAAGGCGCGCTGGCGATCAGTCGGCCGATGGGGGCTCCAGCGCCGTAGACGCCGGACGATCTCCCGGGTCAGATCGTCCAGTCTCTCGCGCTTCGCGCAGGATAGACTCAGCCTCGGCGATGAGGTCGTCGGTGGACCGCTCCAAGAGGTCATGTCGTACCTCCTCCCGAGACGTCGCCTCGCCCTCCTCCAGCCGAGCATTGATTATGCAGGACCCGGCCGCCCACGCGAGGTGCCGCTTGTCCTGAGCGCTTGCGTCCAGCATCTCGTCCAGGCACCCTTCGGCGCGTTCCCACAGCTTGAGTCTCACCCGCTCGCGGATCTCCTTCCTCCGGCTGATGGCCATGCGGGTAGCGGCGGCGGTACGTTCGGGGGCCTCCGACTGCACGCCTTCTAGCCGCGCCCAGCGGTATACCGTCGTCCGGTGGATATGCTGACCTATCTCCGCGGACAGGCGACGGGCGGCCTCTGCTGGTCCGTGCATCCGACAGAGTTCCACCGCGCGGTCGTGCTGTTCCTGCGTGGCCGCCCGGGGTATCATCACGACCAGCTCACCTGGATGTCGTTACCAACCTGGGAGGCGGCGATGGTAGGTGGCGTGATGTAGGTGGCGTAAATCCACCAGTTCGTGCCGGATTCTGTCAACGCTCCAAATGGATCGGAGGGGCCGTCAGAATAGGTGTCATTCCCATAGTGAGACAGCCCAGTGCCACCGTTGTTGTACCACTGGATGGTGTTTGTATTGGCCCCCATAATGAGACCTAGGTGATAGTACGTTCCCGCTATAATCGGGATGCCAGAGGCAAATAAAAAGTCCACTTCCCCGGCGGCTTGGCCGTCAGTGACTGTTACCTCTGCGGTGGCCGCCCATAGCGCATTGGGGTCTGCGGCCGAGTCAGCATAGACCATAGCCTTCACTACCTGGGACCCCGCTCCCGGTCCCATCCCATCCAACTTGGCGGTCAATTTCGTAATGGTGCCTGACTCTGGAGCCTGCGCACGTAAGACCGCCTTGGTGTTCGTCGACCGTGCGCTAACACTGGTTCCTACGGCATTCCCGAAGGTCCCCATCACTGCCAGCTATTGCCGGATTGAGGTATGACGGAGGGCGAGATATCGCAGGGATTCCCGCAGTTGGTCGCCGTGCTGTTCGTGATGCTGCTATTCGTGGGAGCCGTGCTGTAGAGAGTGAACCCCTTCGTGGCGCCGTCTACATCGCAGTCGTCCACGTCGATGTTGTCGCCACCCGTGGGGAAGTAGTAGCCACGCTCTGTGATTCCGGTACCGTGGCATCTGCGCACAATGACATTCTTGGCGTAGGGGATGGAGACGACGCAGATGGAGTTCGTTGCCGTATTGTCTTCGACGATGATCCCGGTGTTAGGCGTGTCTGTCTCCCGTGTCACCTTGAAGGCGGAGACCTCGTTCTTGGCCGCGTTCTCGTCCCGGTCTACATCATCGGCGGTGTTACGGGCGATGAGTCCACCGTTCACGTCATCGTAGTACACAGCGTGAGCCGGGTTTGTGCGGGAGTGAAAGTGAGCAAAGGTGGAGTCTATGACCGTGGCGTTGACCGTGCCCAGCTTCATATGCACACCGAAGTCGGCGCAATGGTTGGCGACTACCCGGTCGAATACCGCCCCCGTAGTGACGGCATTAGTGGGAGCCCAGAACCCGGAGAATCCCCAGTCGTAGGCCGCTACCCGCAAGATGTAGGGGTCTACGTTCGTGCCCGTGAACACCACTCCGGCGTTGTCCGTGTAGGCGTAGTCACCGACCAACTTCATGTCGCGCAACGTGTCGCGGACAGTCCCGCCGGTGAACTTGACGGCTCCCGATGCACTGCCGTTAGCCGTGCTGTTGAGGATGGTTGCCGCCATGCCCGCGCCCATCAGAACCAGGTCGGTCTTCCCGTTTAGGACGAGCGTGCCGATGGTGTAGGAACCGGCCGGAATGTAGACCGTCTGCCCGGTAGTGGCCGCGTTGATGGCCGCCTGGATATGGTCGGTCGTATCGACCTCGCCGGTGTGAGCACCGTAGTCCGTGACCACGTTGATCGCGCCAGGAGGTATCCATAGCGGGTCAGAGGTGGGTGTCGTCCAGGTGGGGATAGTGGGATTAGTCACGGGCACCCCCGTCGTGGTCGTGCTGGGCAGCGTCGTGGTCGTTGTCGTAGCGATGACCCGCGCCGCAGTGGTCGTCCTGCGCTTGAGTTGCCCTGGGGGCCCGGGCGGCTTGGCGCTGTAGGCCACCACAGCCGAGCCGATGAGAACGAGGGCGGCTATGAGGGCGAGTACCGCCCACAGATGCCACCGTGGGTGGTTCATACTACCCCCTTTAGGCGGCGACGAGACTCAGGGTCAAGGTCCAGGTCTGCCCGGAGGTCTTGGTCCCCTGCGCGCTCACCTTGCGGTTGAGGCAGATGAGCGACGTGATCTGTTTGAGCACAAACTCCTCCCAGGCGTAGTTGGCGTCCGTCGACCCGAAGTCCGTCTTTGCCTCGATCGTGTCGTTCGTCCACGTGGTCGTGACCAACTTGGGCCAGGTGGCTGTGCAGGCTTTGTACAACTTGTTGGTGGCGGCCTGTAGGTCGGTCTGGGTGGCGCCCTCGGCCGTGGCCGAATCGCCGACGCCGAGGGTGGCGTTTGTGCCGGCGAAGGTGTTCGCACTGTCGCCGATGATGAGCGCGTTGATCTCGGCCTTGCCGCTGTTGAGCGCGACGTTGCCCTCGAACTCGGAGACGTCGTACGGTGCACCGGCGGCGCGGGCATCGTCGTCCGCGAACCGCTCGATCGTCCAGACGGGTTTGTACCACGACCGGTAGTCCACCAGCCCGGCCCGCGGGTCAAATTTCACGACCTCGATGTGGTCGCCCAGATTGCTGATTTGCTCATGCATGAGACGACCCTCCAAGACGGCTGTGGCAAGAGAAAAGCCCGCCTCGAATGAGCGGCCTGCCTAATCGCGAGCGTAACTGTCCTGGGGGCACTTTAGTACTAACTCGCGGAAAAGTCAACTGCTGACAGCGGTGCTTTTCCGCCTCCGGCGGCCTCCCCGTGCGATACAAACGTCTCGGACTTCCCCCTTAGAACACCTCAACGCTGTACGTATCTCATCGTAGGTCGGAGGCTTACCGTCGTCTTTGAGATCACAGCGCATCTGCCATATCAAATCCGCCCGTCGATCCATCCCAAGTCGTGGCGACAGCATCATCTCCTCGCACGCCAAGATCTCCCCAGGTAGCCTCGCGGCCATCCAACGGACTCCCTTGCGCGCTGAATAAGCCCTTCCGCGAGGGTCATATTCGGCGAACGGCTGGACGTACTCGTGGTACACCGCTCGAGCATAGGCGGCGCCGGAGTCGTGGTCACTGCCGAAGGGATCGGGACAGTCGGCCAGCGCATAGAGCGCGTACTCCACATCCACCACCCGCCACCGCCGGCGATTGAACGCACCCAGACCCAGCAGCACGTCCAGCGGATCCCGCGGCCCACCATCGTACGGATCGACTGGCGACGGTGTGCCGTCCCACTTGTCGTCCGGCTCTCCGTAGCGCTGAGTGATGCGGACCAGGATGTACAGGTGGTCTTCGATCAACCGCAGCAGCGAGATGACGGCCTGCTCGCGGGCGGTGAGAGGTGGATCATCGCGGGGGATGGTCATGTGTTCGTCGTGTAAGAATCCGGGGCTACCCACTGCTGCTGCCGCCACTGCTCGAGGCGCCGCTGCTCGAGGCGCCGCAGTCGATCTACTTCAGCCAGGAGGTCATCGAAGTCCGCCGATTCCAGGTAGTTGCCGAACGTTAGTGTCGGAGTCTTTTGCTCTGCATTCAGCCGGTATCGCGCAAGCCGTATCTCATCCAGCCGCTCGTCTGCCATCGGTTCCCTCATGCCGCGCCCGCCTCCCATGCTGTGGTCTTTTCCCCGGCGCACCGTCCTGTCCTCAAAGCTCCACCGCCGATCTCTCGCGGACCAAATGGTCCCACTCCTCGTCGTCTACCACGGTCGGCCACCAGATACACGCAGGTCCGCTGCCCATGATGTGCTGTTCGAGCTCTCGCTGACCCCGGTGGGCTATCCGCACCGTCCCAGGCTGCAGAGGTCGAAGAGCGGAGGCATCGGGGGCCCGAGTGGCGATCCTCATGGTACACCTCCTCTCGCCTCGACGGATCCGGTCATACGTCCGATCTCCTCCCACTCGTCGGCGAAGCAGAATGCCTGTGCGGCCGCTGCGTCCTGACCGGAGCGAAGGGCGAGGAGTGCGTGCTGGATCCGGGTGTTCCTGGCGGCGCCCTTGGGTGGTGGTAAGCCGACAGGCTCCACCCGTCCCATCCACGACGCGAACGTACGGCCGAACGCGGTGTAGTCCCGTTGGGCGGCATAGGCTTTGAACTTGAGGATCTCTGCCCGTAGCTGCTCTGGAGGGAAGCGCTCGGTAAGCGCGGCGAGGGTGCGCCGGTCAGCCCTGGATGGAGTCCACTGCGCCTTCTTGCTGCTGA
>Ga0210056_1000746_pt1 | contig 27836 bp, 18 predicted proteins | sample CryGeyCG2014_080_2_FD_183965 | JGI IMG/M metagenome (GOLD analysis project Ga0210056, IMG submission 183965) | Groundwater microbial communities from aquifer - Crystal Geyser CG07_land_8/20/14_0.80 (SPAdes) (version 2) | ecosystem: Environmental > Aquatic > Deep subsurface > Groundwater | place...
CAGACAAGCTGCTGCCCCGGCTGCCGCGGGGAGGCGCCACCGCGCTCTGGATGCTGCCGGTCGAGGACCAGTCGCCCTACCAGCCGCGCGATTACTACAAGTTCCAGGCCGGCTTGGGCACTCCCGAGGAATTCCAGGCACTGGTGAGCCGCGCTCACCAACTTGGGCTCAAGGTGCTGATGGATCTGGTCCCTCACGGCGGCAGCAATGTCAACGAACGGGCGCAAACCCACCCGGAGTGGTTGGCGTACAACTTGGACGGCAGCACTCTCTCGTACTGGTGTTTCGACTTCAATCACCCCGGTTGGCAGGAGTACATCGGTCAGGTCGCCAGCCACTATGTGAAGGAGTACGACGTCGACGGCTACCGGGTCGATGCCTGTTCCGGCAGCAAGATCCCGAACTGGGCGAAGGACCTGCCGTACCAACGCGCCAGCGAATCGCTGCTGCAGGGCGGGCTCGGCATGTTGGGCAGCATTCGCCGTTCCGTCAAGGCGCTCAAGCCGCAGGTCGGCGGGCTCTTGGCCGAGACCCAGGGCGCGCCCTATGCCACCACGGCTGACGCGGTCTACGACTTCACCTTCTGCAACAGCATCCTCCACGACTGGCGCAACAGCCCGCCCGACGTGTTCGTGCGGCGCACTCGCACCTGGCTCGAAGAACAGCAGTACACCGATCCGCAAGGCACGATCCACCTGCGTCACGTCGAGAACCACGACACGCTCCGCGGGCAGGGCTGGTTCGGCGTCCGCGGCATGCGCACCGTGGCCGCGCTCATGGCGTGGATCCATGGCATGCCGATGATCTACGACCACGAAGAGGTCGGGCACGAGGACGCCCTGCGGCAGATCTACGACATCCGCGCGCTGTTGCCTGAACTCCGGCGCGGCGAAGCTCATTACGTGGCCGTCGGGGCGACGCCTGGCGAGGTGTTCGCCTTCCTGCGTCGGGACGGCGCCAGAGCCTCGTTGGTGGCGCTCAACTTCGGTCCCAACGCCGTCCACGCCAAGCTGACCTGGGACGCGGACAAGTGGCTGACCGGCCGCAGCAAGCTGTGCGTCTATGACGCGATGCAGGGGCGTCTGGTCAGCGAAGGCCAGAGCGTCGCCCAACTACGGACGCTGAGCCTGGACCTGCCCGCGTTGGGCTACACCGTCCTGGCAATCCGCGACGCTGCCCAGCGCGGCGAGTTGCCGCCGGACGCCAGCCGACCGAAGCCCCTCGGCGTCGGCAGTCTTCGCCTGGCCAAGTCCGCTGGTCCCGCTCCGCTGCCGTTGCTCCTGCTCGACAACCAGCGGCCCGTCCTCGAACTCACCGATCTCCTCCTCCCCACCGCCTGCCGACCGACCGACGCCCGCGCCAGTGCACTCAGCACCCCCGCCACCCAGGTACCCAATTACCCAGTCACCCAGTTACCCCTTGCTTCCGGTTCCGCCCGCCTCGAACCAACACCATCGCCAACCGGCGTCTCCTTTCGCGCCCACTTGGTCAACGTCCCTATCGGCACCGCGGCCGGGCTGGTCTTGCGCGTGCCCAACGCCACGCACTACCAGGTCCGCACGACCGACGGCGTGCTCTCGTCGTCGGTCTTCCCCGTGTGCCGCAGCGCCGCGGGTACGTATGGCTCGATCTACTGGCGGCCGCAAGGCACCAGCGCCCTGTTCGATTCGCGGCTCACCCCGTTGGCCGAGACCGACGGGTGGTTGACGTTCCGCGGCGACGGCGTCCGCGAGTTCGCCTTGCGGTTCCCGCAGACCGACCGCCTGCCTGCCGTCGTGCAACTGCACGACCGGTACGGTGACCAGCAAGGGCTGTTCGTCCTGCTCCACTGGCGGCTGGACGGCTTGCGCGCGGACGACTTCACGTTCGAAGTGACCTCCGCGCTCCCGGCAGCCGGCGCCGAGACTGCCGAGCCGAAGATGGGTTCGCTCACCGTCCGGCAAGTCGGTCCCTGGTGGATTGCGGAGAACGCGTACTACCGGCTGACACTCCACAAGTCGGGCGGCGTGATTCGCGAACTAATCGACAAGCCGCACCCGGAGCAACCAGTCATCTCCTCCGGCGCGTTCTACACCGACCGCGGGCTGTGTATCACGCGAGACGGCGGCCGGCAGCGGACCAGCGCCGAGTATGACGTGGAGTCGGCGGTGCAAGTTCGGCGGGAGGGCGCGAGGGTGCGGCTGCGGTTTGAGGGGCAGTTCCGCGGCCAGTATCGGTTCGACAAGGCCAGCCCGCCACTGCGGTTCTACACCGAGTACGTGTTCGACGACGGCCCTACGTTTCGGCATACCTGGGGGTGGGAGAGCGACCGGGGGCTGACGAAGGAAGACGGCTTTCTCGCCCAGATGTGGGCGGTGGACTCGTGGGATCAGTTCCGGTGCGCCAACGGCGGCAAGGTGATTCTGCAAGGTGAGCGAGGCGAGAAGCCGGGTCGCGTCGGCGAGACCAAGCGCCTGACGCCGCCGCTGACGCCTGCCCACCTCGAAGTGCTGGCCAAAGGGCAGCCGTTGCTGCGCCTCGACGAGATCGCCACCAACGGCCCGGCGCCACTGCGCAACGTGTTCTTCGACGGCCACAACTTCTTTCTCGCCAGCCTCGACGGCGCCGACGAGACGTGCCTCCGCAACCGCTGGTACGAAGCGTCGGCGCTGCTGACCGTCGGTTCGGCGAAGCCCGAGGCGCTCCCGCTGGACGCCTGGCAAGCGGCTGGGACCGCACCGGAGAGGACCGGCTCCCTGGTGCGCGACGGCTCGTTTGAGCAGTCGGGCAGCAGCAACCTCGTATCGTATCGCACCGGCGAACGTGTGCCGTGGCCGGCGACCGGGTTGGTGTGGGACGCCCCGGCCGGCGGAACGTTCACGTCCGAGACGAACCACGGTGGCGGAACCTGCGCCAAAGTCGTCAACACCAGCGGCGACTATCTGCTCTTCCGCCAGCCCGTCACGTTGGATCTCGCGCCCGGAAAGAAGTACCGGCTGACGGCGTGGGTCCGCGGCGAGAACCTGGTCCGCGGCGTCGACGCGTGGCGGACAGGAAGTGTGCGGTTGGCGTTCACCACGCCCACCGGCCAACACTACGCGCAAGTGGCCGAGCTGTTGGGGACGTTCGACTGGAAGCTGGCAGCCGGCGTCGTCGAAGTGCCCGCCGGAGCCAGTTCGGCGGAAGTGCAGGTCGGCGTCAACGGCGGCACGGGGACGATGTGGATCGACGAGGTGACGGTGGCGGCGGAGTAGCGGAGGGCAGTTGGGCGAGCAGACGGGACCAGCCCGACGCAGTTGCCTACGAGCACTTCGCGGGCTACGATGGACGAAGGAATCTGTCAGGCGGTGAAGCAAAGTGCGTAGGTATGACCCGCGAAGGTTGGGAACACACCGAAGTGGAAGTTCGCGGAACTTCCCCGGCAGGCGGGCAGCAGACGTAGGACAGAGGGTATTCTCCCAGACGGAGCCGAAGTCGCACCGGGACTTCGGTGTGTTCTTAACCTTCGCGGGTATCTGACCCCAAGCTCTGCTCCCTGTGCTGCTGCCTCGTCGCGCTCACATCCCTCGCCCTCCTGGGCGACGACCTGCCGCTGCTGACCGCGCCGTAGGTGGCGGTTGGCCCGGCCGGTGCTCCCGACTGGAGCCGCGCGCCTGAGGTCACGGGCTTCCGCCTGCTGAAAGGCGGCCGACTGGCGTCGGCGCAAAGCCACGCGCAGGTCTGCTACGACGCCCGCAACCTCTACGTCCGCTTCCGCTGTCCGGCACCCGATCCGGCCACGCTCACCGGGGAAGTGCGCGAACGCGACGGGGCCGTCTGGCAAGACGACGCGGTGGAGCTGTTCCTGGACCCCGGGAAGACGGGTGCGCATTCGTACCAGTTCATAGCCAACTGCAAGGGCTCGCAGTACGACGGCCGCGACGGCGAGTCGGGGTGGAATGGGGAGTGGGCCGCGTCGGCCGCGGTAGATCCAGAAGCGCGAGAGTGGGTCTGCGCACTCACCATTCCCTTCGCGACCCTCGACCGTGGCGCGCCCGCTCCCGAGGAGCAGTGGGGAGTCAACTTTTGCGCCGACTCCGCCGCCGCGGGCGAGAACAGCGCCTGGGCGGACGTGCCGGGGAAGTACGATCAGCCGGCGCTCTTCGGGCTGCTTCGGTTCGCGCCGGGGGCGCCCGCCGTTCAGTTGCTGAACCTGGGCAACCTCGGCACCGGTTCGGGGCAGCTTGGCCTGTCCTTCTACGCTCAGACCACCCAAACGGTGAACGTGGCCGCGCGCCTCGCCGGAACGGAGCGAACGCTGTTGGACGACACCCGGGCTGTGCCACTACAAGCTGAGGCGAAGGAGACCGTCCGGCTGGAGTTCAAGGCTGAACCGGCAGGAGAGTACCTCGCTGACCTCACCGTCCACAGCGGTGACGGGCGGCTTCTGTTTGCCGCGCACTCGCCCGTGGCTGTACTGCCGAACGTGCAGCTCACCACGCGCAGTTTCCCGACGGCAGGCCGCGTCGAGGTCTCGGTTGACGCCAGCGTGCTGCCTCAGGCGGCCGGCGAGCTGCGCGCCGTCGTGACTGCGAGTGGGGGCGCCGGGAAGGAACTGGCGCGTCAGCAGATCGCCGCGTTGAAGGCGGGACGAGGCACCGCGGAACTGGGCCTCGGCACCGCCACCGGCGCAATCACGTTGACGGCTCAGGTGCTCGACCCAACCGGAACGGTGCTGGGCAGCGCCGAGACGCTGGTCGAGCGCCCTCCCGCACCCGCGTGGGCCAAGACGCGCGCCGGGCTGACAGACAAGGTCCTGCGCCCGTTCGAGCCGCTCCGATTTGGCAAAGACGTGGCGCGAATCTGGGGCCGGACGCTGACCTACGGCAAGCGGCTGTTGCCGGCGTCGATCACCAGCCGCGACAAGGAGCTGCTCGCGGCCCCGGTTCGGTTCCGGTTGCGTAGCGGGGACAAGCAGCAGACGGTGGAACTCCCCGGCACCACCAAGTCCGCTTCGGCGCTGGCGCTGGTTCGGGAGGGGCAGACAACCGTGCGCGGTCTCCGGCTGCGGGGCCGGCAGACCCTTGAGTACGACGGCTGCCTGAAGCTGGAGCTGGACGTGTCGTCGGCCGGCGCCGTCCCGATCCAGGAGCTGTCATTCGAGATCCCGCTGCGCCCCGAGGTCGCCCGCTACCTGCACACCTGCCGGGCCGACTGGGCCACCTCGCGCTCGCAGGCGATCCCTCCCGAGGGCTGGAAGAGCAAGTTCATGCCGTTCCTGTGGGTGGGCGACGAAGACCGCGGGCTGGCGTGGTTCAGCGAGACGGATGAGCCATTCCGGGTGGCTGATCCCAACGCGGTGATAGAGATCGTGCCGGCGGGGACGCAGACGATCCTGCGGGTGCATGTCATCGACACCCCGACTGAACTGCGCCAGCCGTTCAAGCTCGTCTTCGGCCTCCAACCGACTCCCGTCAAACCCGTCCCGCCGCGGAAGGCGCGGCTCTGGCACGGCGTCCACTTCGGCATGGAGAATGAAACGGCCAGCGGGGAAGGCTGCCTCAAGCTGCCCGCAGCCGGCAACCTCGACCTGCGCCGCGGCACGCTGGAACTCGTCGCCACGCTGGACTTCGACCCCGAGGAAGTCGCTCGCACGAAGCACAACCACACCCTCTTCCACTTGGCGCAGGCCAACGGCGATCAGGTGTACGTGTTCTGGGACCACCCCGCGCGCAGCCTGTGGTTCTACCTCGGACTGGGCGAGACCTACCCGCAGAAGTACCCGATCCACTTGACCACTCAGAACCTCGGCTGGAAGAAGGGCGAGACGCATCACATCGCCGTAACCTGGGGCGAGCGCACTACGCTGTACCTCGATGGCAAGGCAGCCGGCGCGGCGGGGCCCTATGACGGCTGGATGTCGGGGCCGCTGACGACGGAGTCGGTGGCCTTCGGCTCCGACCTGGGGCACGAGCAGACCGAGTGGATCATCAACGCTGTGCAGATCACGTCGCAGCCGCTCGAGGCCGACGCCCTGGCGAGTTCTGCGGCGCGCGTCGCTCAGCAAGGCCCGCAGGCGCGGCTCACGGCCACGCCCGACACCTTGGTCCTCTACCACCCGCGCGCTGCCGCCGACAGCAGGACACTGCCGCCGGTCCAGACCCCAGACAGGCTTGCAGCCGGTGCGCCACAGCTTGTCGGTGGCGCCGTCGCGCGGGCGGATGGTGTCCATTGCAGCGTCGGCCAAGAGCAGACCGTACTCGACGTGCTCAAAGCGGCCGGGGTCGAGGTCGTCGTCTACCACCATACGTGGACCGATCACTATGGCTACCCCGCAACCACCCACGGCGACGAGCTGGAGTCGCTCGCCAAAGCCTGCCACGGGCGCGGTCTCAAGCTGCTGCTCTATTTCGGCTACGGGCTCGGCAACCGCACGCCGGAAATGCAGGTGTATCACGACGAATGGACCGTCCAACCGCTCATCTTCTGGGGCACCGGGTACCCGCCGGAGCAGCAGTTCGATGCCGCGTGCAACCGCAGCCTGGAGCCCGAGTTCCTGCTGGACGGCATTAGCAAGCTGCTGGACCAGTACGCCCTCAACGGCGTCTACCTCGACGGCACCACCGAGGCCTTCGGTTGCGTCAACCACTACCACGGCTGCGGCTACCAGCAGGACGGCGCGTGGAAACCCACCTACCCGATCTGGCGCACGCGCGAGTTCATGCGCCGGTTGGCCGGGCTGTTCCAGGCGAAGCGCAAGGACTACCTCATCGACGTTCACATGTCCGCCAACCTGACCATCCCCACCCTTGCCTTCTGCGACAGCTACTGGGACGGCGAGCAGTTCGAAATGTACGTCCACGGACAGAAGGACCCGCGCGCCCTGCTGCCGCTGAACACCTTCCGCGCCGAGTTCATGGGCCGGCAGTGGGGGCTCGACCCCGAGTTCCTGGTCTACGACGGCCGCCCCTTCACCCGCGATGAAGCCCTCGCCGTCACCCTCCTCCACGACGTCCTCACCCGCCCGACGGGAATCGCCGACGCCCTCTCGGCAGCGGCCGCCCTGTGGAAAGCCCGCGACGACTTCGGCGTCGAGCGCGCCGAGTTCCTGCCATACTGGAACAACGGCAACGTGTTCACGCCAGCGCCTGCAGGCGTCTACGTCTCCGCCTACCGCCGCCCCGAGACCGGGCTGCTGCTGGTGGTGTCGAACTTGGCGAAAGAGCCGGCAGCCGCCACGATCACCTTGTCCGCCGCCGCCCTCAAGGGTCTCAGCGGCGCCCCAACAGCCGTCGATGCCCTGACCGGTGAGCGCCTCCAGATACAACCGAAGCAGGCAGCCGGCGGCCGGGAATGGGTGCTCTCCACGCCCCTGGACCCACTGCGGTGGAGGCTGGTCACCGTGTCGGCGCGGGAGCACTGAGACCGGGAGGCGCGGCCAGCTCTCTTGCTGGCGCTCTACCTCGTCTATCGCCCCGGTTCCAGCAACCGCGGACGGTCCGTCACGGCGACCTCGACAGTGACGGAGCCATTGCCCTGGCTCGCAACCTGGAGAGGTGCGCTCTGATCGTGCAGCGGGTCGTCGGGGCGGAGTGCCGTCGCGCCGTTGGGGAGGCCGCTGAGGGTTGGCTGGTGTTGACGCCGATTCCGTTCAGAACGCCCTACCCGCCCCGCGGCTCCTCACCCATAGTTGTCCACATCGTCAGCAACAAGCCGTACATGAGTTCCTACTGCGGCACCATGCTGGACGCCATCGAGGCCCCAACCTGGGTGCTCCGCGGCTATGGTGGCGCCATGGCCGCAGCGCTGAGCTTGGGGCCGCAAACCTACCTTCATGTCGTCTACCGAGAGGTGGGCCCTGACGATGGGTTGATCGTCACCGCGTTCCTCTCCCGCACCGTGAACAGGAGACAGATCATCTGGCCAGAGAGGTCTTAGAGGAATCGAGCCTTGGCTCGCTTCTCACAGCCACGTCGCACTTGGTTCGGCTGCCAAGGCCCCGCATGTGGCTGGACCACGATTCCGACGTCGATTGCCTATACGTGCACTTCGAGGACCAGCCGGAGTCCAGCCACAGCGCAATACCGGACGATGGGGTCATCCTGGATTACCAAGAGGACAGGCTGGTGGGTCTGATGGTCCTGGAAGCCTCCCGTCGGTAGGCGGCCGGACCAGTGGCAGACCCCGAAGTCGCCGGCGCCGCTCACCGCACCTCCAGCCGAAACCGGTTGAGGACGATTGCCTGGTCGGTCTTGCCGTACGGGTCGTCGCTGCCGGTGTGACCGACGGCGAGGATTGTGCCGTCGGGGAGTTGGGTGGCGTGGGGGTAGTAGCCGGTGCCGGGGCAGTCGAGCTTCGTCCAAGTGCTGCCGCGGTCGGCTGTCCAGGAGAAGGCGGTCGGGGCGACGTGGAGGATGGGGCCCTCGCGGGTGCGGAGCAGCTCCGGGTGGCCGTCGTGGGGGAACGGGGTCGGGGAGACCGGCCCCGGCTCCCAGGTGTCGCCCTTCTTCGTCAGGATGCTCTGGCGGCGGTCCTGGCGGACGGCTTTGCCCGAGGCGTCGTAGGTGATGGCGCGGAAGACCGCCAAAAGGTCGCCGTTCTCCAGTTCGGCGGTGTCCCACTCCTCGCAGGCGAAGTCCGCCCCGAGCGTCACGTACACCGGACCTGACCACGACTTCCCCGCCGGGTCATCGCTGATCCACAGGCAGTGGCGCGTCTTCGGGAGCAGGTCCATCCACCGCCACTTGTCGGGGTCGAAGGGGGCGGCGCCGCCGGTGACGATCAGCCGGCCGTCACGCAGGCGGCGAATGCGGGTGGGGTCGGTCTGCAGGTGCGGATCGGGCGAGAGGTACTCCGGCGGGTCCCACGTCTTCGCGCCATCGGTCGAGCGCTGCAGGAAGCCCGTCGGGCGCACGTCGCAGTACGTCAGCGCATGCCCCCAGCCCGCGCGCAGGAGCGTGCCATCGGCCAGCACCACCACGCTGCCTTCCGAGTAGCCGTTCATGGCGGAGCTGAACGGGTCAGAGCTGAACCGGGACCAGGTCTCGCCGCCGTCGGTCGACCGCAGGCACAGGTTCTCCTGAACCAGACCCGTCATGTCGTAGGCCGGGAGGTCCTGCTGCCCGGTGGGCAGGCGCTTCAGGATCTCCTTCGGCGCGCGCTGGCGCCAACCTTCGAGGGGCCCGGTGGCCTGGGTGAAGGAGACCAGCACGCTGCCGTCCGGCATGGTCCAGATCCCGGCCCAGCAGGTGTAGCCGGGTGTCTGGGGTGAATGGTAGATCGTGCGGCGCTCGTGGTCGCGGACGGTGACTTCCATGGCACCAGCCTCCAGGATGGTCGCTGCTGTCAGCAGGGGCAGAATGAGCGGCGCTGCTGCGGCGCGTGTGGATCGCGTGTGCATCGGACTACCCTCCCGGCAGGACACGCCGTTGAGCGCAGCCCTGCTCACTCGGCGGGCTCTTCGCACCAAAGCTTCAGCGTCTTGATCTCGAAGGGCCGCAAGTCGAACTGAACCGTGTCGGCCGCCACTTCGAGTGGCGAGCCAGCTTCCTCCATGAGGTCGACTTCCGCTGCGGACGTCACTGGCGTGGCGAACGTGATCCCGACCGCGGTCGTCGGCTTCCCGGCGGCTTCGTAGACTCGGAGCACGGCGGTGCCGTCGTCTCCTGCCTTCAGTGTCGAGACCACGACACTGGGGTGCGTGACCTCGAGGAAGCCATGCCTGTTCGGTAGCACGCCGGCATATGAGGCCGCCGTGAAAGCAACGAGCGGGTTGTTGAACGCCAGCCCCTCGCGGCAGATCCCGGCTTCGCGCCAGTCGCCGGCGTGGGGGACGAGCGCGTAGTCGAAGGAGAGTTCCTTCCCCAACTCCAGCCCGGAGTCGGACGACATGCCCGGCTCGTAGCCGCCGCCGAAGCCGTAGGCCACGATGCGCGTACTGCGGCACAGAGAGAGCAGCATGGTCCCGTCGGCCACGTTGTTGCCGGGCAAGCCGCGGTTGAGCAGGGCGATGCCCCGCTCCCCGTCGCCGTAGTCCACCCAGTTCTGCGCCGGGAACTCGATGCCCAGCGGCCGTTCCTGGGCGCCGAAGGGGATCTCGTGAACGCCCCGCCCGTCCGCGACCGCCGTTGGGAACAAGGCACGGTAGCGCACGAACTCGTCGTTGTTGACCAGGCGCGTGTGGACCTCGACGCGACGCAGACCGGCGCACACCCGGACGCGGGTGCTGAAGCTGCCCTTGTCGCCAAAAGGATGGCTGACAGCGAACTCCGAGAAGACGGCGCCGTTCGTCAGGCAACCGGGTTCGCCGGTCTGCTCGTTGCTGAAGACGGCTTGCCCCGGCTGTGGCACGCCGTGCACTTCCTTCATGGCGAGGCGGCTGCCGCCGTCGAGGGGGTGGTACGGTTCCCACAGGTCGCCGTGGTCTTCTTCGCGGGCCACGACGTTCCCGGGGCTGCGGAGCGCGTCCCACTGGCCCGACTTGACGACGAGGCTGGTGATGGCGCCGGTGGCGTCGACCGCGACCCGGTAGTGCTCGTTCTCGAGTACGCCGGCGTCCTGCTGCGTCGGCGCGGCGTTGCTTGCCCCACCGGGCGAGGCCGTCGGGAGCACCCGGTAGAGACTGTGCCCGAGCGCGGGAACGTCACGGGCGACGAAGGCGACCTCGGCGCGAAGCAAGGCGCCGTTGCTGTCACGCTCGGCTTGCACGAGCTGCACCGGGACGGGCTTCCCGTCGGGGTCGAGGAGCTGCACGCCGGAGATTCCTTCGTCGGTGAAGCCGACATTGGCGAAGACGAGATCCGTGCGCGTCCACCCCAGCGGGTTGAACACGACGACCGAAACGCCCTCGCCCTGTGTGTCGATCCGGTCGGCGTAGCTACGGAGCCGCGCTTCGACCTCCTCCACGGCCAGGCGTCGCGAGAAGTCGAAGCTGGAGAGCGTGTCCTCGTACACGTGGTCGGTCATCACGCCGGACATCAGGTCGTGCGCCTGGTTGAAGAGCATTGGCTCCCAGGCACGCCAGAGGTTCCCATCATCGACCGACGCTCCACACGAGCGGAGTAGCACGCCCAACTTCTCGGCGGTGGTGAGCAGCCCTTCCAGTTCGCGCGTCCGCTGCTTGAGCTCGATCCGGCTGCTGTACGTGCCCTGGAAGACGGGGTTCAGCTCACCGGTCACGACGGGTTGGTCGGGGCGCTGCGCCACGAAGGCTTCGTACTCGGCCGGCACCGCAAGGCGCACCTGGAACGGCGCGTCCGGCTGGCTGTTGAACTTCTCTACCAACGGCGCGACGTGCTCCTCGGGCTCACACACGTCGGCCCCAGCCAGCCCCACGCGACCTGCTCCTCGGGCAAACGGTGCCAGCAACTCAAACCGCTGCTTGAAGAACTCCACGAACTCCGGCAGCGTCTTGGGGGAGCCGTAAGTCACGGCGTACCCCTGGGCCAACCAGAAGGCTGGAATCCTGCTGCCGTCGAGACCCTCCCACAGGAACTCGGCGGGAACGTCCCAGTCGGCGACTCCCCGGAAGAACCAGAATGACTGGTAGCCGGCCTGCTTCAGCAACTGCGGCATCTGCGCGTGATGGCCGAACGTATCCAGTTGCCACCCCACGGTCACGTCGACTCCCAGCGCGTCCCGGAAGTACCGCTTGCCGTACAGCACCTGGCGCACGAAGGACTCGCCGCCGGGCATGTTCACATCGAGCATCACGTCGGTGCCGCCGACGACCGCCAGACGCCCCTCGGCGACGAACTGCCGAAACGCCGCCGCCTCTTCCGGGTAGCGCTGCAGGAACGGCTTCACGTAGCACGCCTGGTCGAGGGTGAAGCGATAGCCGGGATGCCGCTTCAGCAGCCGGAGTGCCCGCAGGATGTTGGGCAGCCCCAGGTCCAGGTACGCCTCGCGCGTCTTGAAGACTGCGCCTTCCCAATGGGTGTGCGGGATGAAGAAGAACGTGTCCTTCGGACCGTCGTTCGCTATCGTCATTGGTCTGCTGCTCCACAGAGCGTGACCCGGGACACGCTGGTCGCCGGTCGCGAGACCTCCAGCGTCCGCTGTCCCCGGCTATCCTGCCGCGGCAGCGGTAAGCGCAGCGCCCAACGCCTCCAGCTCGTCGACCGCCTCTCCTTCGGGACGGCCTTTGACCAACACGGAGTCCGTGACCTGCTTGAGTTTGAAGGTCCGCGCGATGGACTCGACGCTCTCAATGGCCTTTCCCCCGCCCCCATGGGTGACGAAGGCGGCGCAGGGCTTGTCCGTCACGGAGCCTTGGGTGGGGTAGAAGGCACGGTCGAAGAAGTCCTTCAGCCCGCCGCCCATGTAGCTGAATGCATCATAGGAACCCAAGGCAACGGCATCGCAGCCAAGCAGATCCTCGGGCTGGGCCTCAAAGCCGTCTTTCACAACGACCTCGGCCCCCGCGGCGCGGGCGCCGTCGGCGACAGCCTCCGCTGCTGCCTTGGTATTCCCGGACATACTGCAGTAGACCACCAGCACTTTGGACATGACGTTGTTCCTTTCGGTGTGAGATTGCCGATCGCAGCGGACGCTGAATTTGCCGCCGTTCCTGAAAGACCTTCAGAGATTCCAGGCAAGTTGCCAACGGCCGGTCTGCTCGTTCTCACCCCAACTCCGCCAGCGTCTCCAGTACCACGGGGAACAACTCCTCCCAGCCTCTCAGCAGGTCCTCCGAGACCTCGAAGGCGAAGCCGCGCTTTCCCGCTCGTCACCGCTACTGCTCCATGAAGTAGTACGCCAGCACGTGCATCACGACGAAGTGCCCGTCTTCGATGCGCCCCATGTGGTTGGAGTCCACGATCAGGCTGTGCCGGCACAGCGGCGCCAGCTTGCCGCCTTTGAACCCGGCGACGCCGATTGTGACCATGCCGATCTCGTTGGCGTACTCCACCGCGCGCAGCACGTTCGGGGAGTTGCCGCTGCCACTGATGGCGATGAGCACGTCGCCCGGCTCGGCGAAGTTCCGCAACTGCTCGACGAAGACCGACTCGTAGTTGATGTCGTTGGCGAGAGACGAGAACCACGGCACATTGTCCGACAGGGACAGCACTTTGAACCGCTTGGGCTTCCCCAGCGAGCCCCCTTTGCCCAGGTCAGACGCGAAGTGCGACGCCGTAGCGCTGCTGCCGCCGTTGCCGCAGACGAAGAGTTGCCGGCCTTCGTCGCGGACCTTCGCCACGATCTCGCAGAAGGCGTCGATCCTCTCGGCGTCGAGCGAGTCGAGCGCGGTTCGGAGCTTCATAAGGTAGTCGGTTGCGTAGGACATAGGGGACTCCATTCCGGTATCAGATTGCGGTGCAGCCTCGCCACCCTCAGCCCTTCACGGCGCCGAGCTGAATGCCCTCTACCAACTGTTTCTGCAGCACCACAAAAAGGACGATAAGCGGCACGATGCACATGACGGTGGCGGCCATCAGCAACTCGGTCTGCTGGCCGTAGCTGTTCTGGAAGCTCAACATACCCACGGGCAATGTCCGCAGCCAGTCGTCCTTGATCATGACCAGCGGCCAGAAGAACGACTGGTAATTGCCGAGGAACGTGAAGATCGCCAAGGTGACAAGCCCGGGGCGAGCCAGGGGCAGAATGACTTCCAAGAAGATCTGCACATGGGTGGCGCCGTCGATCTCGGCGGCTTCGTCCAGGCTTGGGGGGATGGTCAGCATGAACTGCCGCAGCATGAAGGTGCCGAAGGCCGAGAACGCCGCCGGGAGGATTAGCCCGGTGTAGGTGTTGACGAAGTGCATCGCTACCATGGCCTGGTAGTTGGGGATCATCAACACCAGCCCCGGGATCATCATCGTCGCCAAGTAGAGGAGGAACACCTTGTCGCGCAGCTTCCACTGGATACGGCTGAAGGCATACGCTGCCATCGCGCTGGTGAGCACCTGCAGCGTCGTGACCCAGCAAGCAATGAACAGGCTGTTGAGGTACCACTTGGGGAAGTCCAGGTCGAGAAGCCGCTTGGTTACCGGGTCGGGCCGTTTCTTCAGGACGATCAAGTAGTTGGACGGCTGCGCTTGCTTGGCTACGAAACTCGGCTGCTCCACCTCGCTGTGGGGCTTGAAGCTCGCGCACACCATCCAGACGAACGGGATCGTCATCGTGCAGGCGAACATCACGAGCACGACGTAGATCAGGATTTGCCTGGTTATGCGCAGTCCGGGGGAGGGAGTCATGGTGGGTGAGCGGCGCGAATTGGGGTTCGACGAGGAGTGCCGGAACGGGATCGGGGAGCGCTGCCGGGCGTTGCGGATCGCGGCCCCTGCCCGTCCGGCCTCAGTAGTTCACATGTCGGTTCCCATACTTCCAGTTCAGCAATGTCAACGCAAAGATGATCACGAACAGCACCCAGGCGACGGCGGAGGCGTAACCGAGTTTGAGCTGCTCGAAGGCGACCGTATAAATGTAGTAGCTGAGGGTCGTGGTGATTCCGGCAGGGCCGCCCTGAGTCATGACGCGGGCCTGCTCGAACCCTCCTTGCAGACCGCCGATGGTGCTCATGACGACGATGAAGAACGTGGTCGGCGCGAGCTGTGGCCACGTGACGTGGCGGAACTTGGCCCACTTCCCGGCGCCGTCAATGTCCGCGGCTTCGTAGAGTTCCAGGGGGATGTTGCTGATGCCGGCAAGGTAGAGCAGCATGTTGTTGCCGCCGATGCCAGTCCAGATCCCCATGAACATAATGGCTTCGCGTGCTCCCAGACCGAAGCCTTCATTGTTGAAGTAGTCCGGTAAGGGCAGCAAGCCCAGCAACGACTTCGTGCTCGACAGCCACGTCGGCAGTTCGCCGCCCACGTGCAGGAACGCGAACGCCCGCTCCAGGAACCCGTTGATCAGCCCGAAGTGTGGGTTGTAGAGCTGCATCCACAAGATGATGAGCGCAACGCCGGCGGTGAAGTGCGGCAGGTAGAAGGTCGTACGGAACACCACATTCCCGCCGAGCACGCCGAGGGCGCCGAGGGCGAACACGACCGCCAGCAGCAGCCCAGCATCCCGATTGCCGCTGGCCCACGCAGTCAACGCCGTGGCCGCGCCGATTGCGGCGAACGCCAGCGTCAGCCCGGCGCGAACCTTCCAGTCCCCCAGCCGGATGGGTTTGCTCAGAATCACCGCGAGGAACAGCGACCCGGCGATGGACAGCGGAATGCCCAGCATGAAGTAGGCGGTGTTGTAGAAGTAGAACCAGAAGTACCGGTCGTGGACAAGTTGGACGAAGTTGTCCAAGCCGACGAAGCGCAGATCGACCGTTGGCTTGGGGCTCCAGTTGGTGAAGCTCATCACCAGCGAGAAGAGGACCGGGAAGGTGGTGAAGAGCAAGAAGCCCAGGAAGTTGGGCAGCAGAAAGCCGAGGGCGGCCGCGGTGTTCCTTCGGTTGCGGGGGTTGGCGGTTGCTGTTGCCACGGGCGTATCAGTTGCGGGAGCTGTGATCTGCCGATTCGGGGTTCGCGCCGTCGGGCGACGAACAAGGGAGCGGAAGTGAAATGATACGCCATATCCCGCCCCGTGTCCACGGGCAACGGGGCCAAACTGGGGCTCCACCGGCTACGCCGTCGGCTGCTTCCTTGGCACGCTCCACTGCCCGCAGCAGCAGTAGAGGTCGTCCGGAGACATCGCGATCTCGTCGCCAACGGCGTCCCACACGGCGCGCTCGTCGGTGCAGAGGTTGACCGGCGTCTCGGGGCTGAGGCGCTTGATCTCGCGGAGGTAGTGGCGGTAGATCTCGGCGCGGACGTGGACGGGGAACGGGCCGGCGTGCCGGCCGTCCATCTCCGCCCGCGTCTTTCGCATCTCCTCCAGGCACCACGCGTCCAGGTTCTCCGCGCCGAAGATCTGCTCGGTCTCCTTGACCAGCATCATCGAGACGACCCACAGGCGCACCGTGTCGGGGGTACAGGCGGCAAAGAGCTTCTCCAGGGCGACGGTGGCTTCCTCGCGCCAGTTGCGGTGTGGCACGATTGGCGAGAAGCCGGCCCGGACCACGTAGCCGGCCCGCTCGCACTTGCGCATGGCTTCGAGACGCTCATCGAGGCTGGGTGTGTCGCGTTCGATCACGCTGCACTGCGTCTCTGTCCCCAGCGTCCAGTAGCAGGGCATGTGGTCTTTGTAGGGCAGGTCCAGCAGGTGGTCGATGTTGTTGCTCTTCGTGTAGACCAGCAGGTAGCGGTCGTTTCGCGCGAAGCACTCGCCAAGCAGCTCGGACGCGCCGTACTCCGGCTCGAAGCATGGATAGTCGCTCTTCAGGTCGTACCGGTAGAGCTTCTGCGTCGGCCGTTCCTGGAAGTGCCGCTCCAAGTCAACACAGAAGTCCTCCAAGTCGAGCATGAAGTTGACGAAGTAGCTCTGGGTGCAGTAATCGCACTTGTGAACGCAGCCCTCGAGGGTGTGCACGCCCCAGCCGCCCTGACAGACCCACTCCTTGCCCGGGTCGAGGCCGTTGGAGCAGTCCCGCCGGCTGTAGGCGAAGTCCTGCGCGCAGCCCGCCATGTTCCGGGCGATGGCTTGGGCTCGGGGGTTCTTGTACTGCTTCCGTTCGGTGCGCTTCGCCGGGTCCCACACGAACGTGTTGAACAGGAATACCGGATCGGTCGCGAGCTTCTCAATCCCCTGGCGCACGCGGCCGGACTGCACCGGCAAGTCCTCCCGCGTGCCGGCGGCCTCGATCACCTCGTCGACATCGCCGTCTTCGACTTCCTCGAGTGGCGGATCGCCGAGCGCGTTCAGCATGCGCTCCATGCGGGCAACGGCCTGCTGATTCCCGTAGACGCGCTTGTGGACGAAGAGGTGGGGTGGATGGAGGTCGTACATGGCGTGATCCTCGGTGGGCGTTTCCAGGTAGCCGCTATTGTGCAACAATCTGGCAGCTATGAGCACCGGTACCGATGACCTGCCAATCCACGATCTCGTCCGTCAGTTCCCCGACCGCGCATTCCGTTGGCTCCTGGAACTGCCGGAGAACGTCCGTGGACTGCTGAAGCTGGCCGGCTTGCCGTTCGTGGACGAGCTGGACTTCGCGAACATGCGGCCGGTCAAGTTGTCGACGATCCATGACAACCTCCGCGAGGAGATCCAGGACGTGCTTCACGAGGCGCCGTTGCGAGTCGCCCCAGAGCGCACAATCAGCGTCTACATCCTCGCCGAGCACAGCAGCACCAAGATGCCCACCGCCCGCACCGACCTGTTGCGGGGGATGGGCAACGCGTGGCTGGAGCAGGAGCTGGAATGGGAACGGCAAGACACCGCACGGGGCGAGAGACGGCCGAAACCAGTGGTGAGCGGCGTTCTCTACACGGGAGACGATCCCTGGGAGGAACCACCGCAGTTGGCCGAGCAGTTGCGGCTTCCGACAGGCATCGCAGAATACGTGCCGAGCTTCCGCATGTTCTACGTCGACCCGGCGCGACTGCCCGAACAGGTGCTGAGTCTGTCCGATGAGCCGTTCGCGTGGCTGCTCAGCCTGTTCAAAGTGGCGAAGGCGCCGCGCGAGGTGTTCCTGACGGCCTTCCGCGGCGTTCTGGAGCGGCTGAGCACATTGCCACATAGGCTGGCGCGCCAACAGAAGCGCCTCGCGCTGATTGCCGATGTCATGGCGTACCACCGCCGCCCGCCCGCGGAGAGAGAGACAATCTCTGGTATAATCAGCGACATCACTCCGAGACTCCCCGCACTGGAGGAGGTGAACGTTGTGGCTCAGACAATCGTCGAGTACTACTTGGAGCAAGGACTCCAACGAGGACGGCAGGACACACTGCTCCACCTCCTGACCCATCGGTTTGGTGCCGTACCCCCCGACCTCACTGAAAAGGTGCGGTCCATTCGGGACTTGGCCCGGCTGGATGATCTCCTGGTGCGCCTTGTCGACGCCGCGGGTCTGGACGACTTGGGGTTGAACTGATTGCGGGTCCTATGCGCAACTGTCTGTGCTGTGCTCCTCAACGCCTCCTCGTTCCTTGCGGTCACTTTCGGGGATCTGGGCGAGGCGATGATCGATGTTCGCACGCTCGGCGCAACCGGCGACGGGCAGACCGACGACACCGCCGCCTTCCTCAAGGCCGTCGAGCAAGGCAAGGCCGACGGCAAGCACGTCTTCGTCCCGCGCGGGACGTACGTCCTGTCGAAGCCCATCGCCTTGGAGAACGTCGCCCTCGCCGGGCCCGAGGCGGGCGCTTGGCCGGCCGACGTTGACGCGCTGCCCTCGATCCTTCCCACGCACCGCGACGGACCGGCGTTCCATCTGCTGGCCGGCGGCGGGCTCAGCGGCATCGACGTCACCTACCGTTGGCAAGCCGAGCCGGAGAGCGGCCCGCCGGCCGTGCTCATCAGCGGCATCGGCGCCTGCATTCGCAACGTCCGCGTTCGCTACCCGTGGGACGGGATCCTCACCGACGGCGAGCACAACGTCGGGCGGCTGAACGTTGAAAACGTCTTCCTGGTGTCGCCGCGCAACGTCGGCGTGCGGGTCACCGGGACGTGGGACGTGCCGAGGCTGAGCAACGTGGAAGTCTGGAACGCGGGGCCGGTGCCGCGCGGGTTGAGCGAGGGCGTCGGCTTCCAGCTTGGCAAGAACGACCTCATTCGCCTGACCGACTGCTTTGCCTTCGCCATGCACTACGGGTTCCTGCTCGAAGACAAGATCGAGGGCTGCAAGATCGAGGGCGGCACGTGGGGGGTGATGAACGGCTGCGCCACCGACTTCTGCGGAACGGGCATCGCCGTCCACGGAGCGCATACGCTGTCAGTGGCGGGCGGCTCCTTCTGGGACCATCAGACCGGTCTGCTGGTCGATGGCGAGGGAGCGCGTGTGCGGATCACCGGTTCGGAACTGAAGTCCAACGGCGCGCCCTGCGTCCACGTCCGAGCGTGCGACCATACGGTGGTCAGCGGATGCAGCTTGTTGCGACCGATGGAGGAACACAAGGGTCCCGGCGTAATCCTGGAGGGCGGCAGCACCCTCCTCGGCACGAATCAGCTCGACTGCTTCGGCGAAGGGGTGAAGATCCTCGCCGGCGTGCGCGCTGCCGTGGTCCAGGGGAACGTCGTCAATCCCCACGGCAGCACGATGGTGGCGGATGAGAGCGGTGGCACCGGTAAGGTGCAAATCGCAGGCAACGTAGAGCTGGGCGAGGGCAGGCTCCGAGAGTAGGGCGACCGACGAAACCTCGTCCAAAGCCCTGCTGGCCGGAAGGCTTGACGGCTGGCCGAGGTGCTGCTACAATTGCGGCAATTACGGACATGCGCAGTTGCGACGGATCACCGAAGTGCGCTGAGGCGCGTGCACCGCGACCACGAGGAGGTGAAGAGAGACACTCGACTCGGGGCTCTTAGACGCAGACTCAAGCAAGGAGGATGTATCCGTGAATCGCAGGAAAGGCTTTACACTAATCGAGCTGCTCGTGGTGATCGCGATCATCGCGATTCTGGCAGCGATCCTATTCCCCGTGTTCGCCAAGGCGCGGGAGAAGGCGAGGCAGGCGTCCTGCCAGAGCAACCTCAAGCAGATCACCCTCGCGTTCCTGATGTATGCGAGTGACTACGACGAGGCATACCCGATCTTCAACTGGGGGAATCGTCCGTGCGGAGGGAACCCCGCGTGGCCCAACATGGTGATGTGGTACGCGGCAACCTACCCGTACACGAAGAACGCGCAGATCTACGAGTGCCCGTCGCAAGCCAGGGGCAAGTGCGCCAACAGCGCCTCAGCTCCGTGGAGCTCGATCATCCCGACCACCAGTTACGCCATGAACGAGCCGATCTCGACCGGACCCTTCGGCTGTTGCAGCAAGTGGCACAAGGAGAAAGAGCTCGGCTTTCCTGCCGCGACCCTGCTCATCGGCGACGGTCGGAACAACCTGGGTGGCTGGGACAATAACAGCCAGAAGGTGCTCATGCGCTATGCCTACCCGGATCCGGGCGTCTGCTATGGCTGTGGCGGCACCATTCCGCCGGACGCAGAGAAGTCGACGGCCCACAACGGCGGCTCGAACCTCGGGTTCGCCGATGGGCACGTGAAGTGGCGGCAGGCGCTGACCATCAGGACCATCGAGTTCGGCGGTGACATTCGCTACCGGACTTGGCAGTTGAAATAGCCCGGGCGTCCCAGTTCTGAGCGTGGACGACTCGTGGCGTCTGACGAGCATGTTGTCCCGGAAGGAGTACGGCGAATGGTGAAGATAAAGCGAGAACGCGTTGGTTCGAGGTTAGCGGCCCTCCTGGCAGCTCTATCCTTCATGGCCGTTGCGCTTCTGCTCACAGGCTGCCCCAAGAAGGGCGGTACAGGCGCGAAGGATCAGACCGCCAGCCAAGCAGACATGAAGGCGCAGATGCAGAAGTCCAACGACTACATGAAGTCCAACCCGGGCAAGGGAAAGGGCGGCAGGTAGTCGCGCACTTGCTCCATCGCGCTGCCTGGTGACGTCCTTCCGCTGAGCAGCGTCCGACTCCCTGCGCACAGGAGCCCGACGATTCGCCTGTAGTGGGATCGCCGGCCTCTTCGCTTTGCGCAATCGCTTCGGGGCGCACGGAAGCGCCGGCGGCTCGCAGCACCGTGTGCTGACTGGCTCTACATCATCTGCAAGCACGGGTCGTCGCGGAGGTGCGGGAACTCCGGACCCAGGTAGCGCACCGGCGCCAGCCCGTGGAGTTCTCGGAGCAGGTGATACGCGCAAGACGTGAGCATCTGCGTTTGCTCGACTGCTTCGCGCCAGTCGGGCTTCAGGACGGCGTGTAGCGTCTCCGGCACGGGCATGATGCCGAAATCCCACGCGCCGCACAGACGCGCGACGAAATCGATCCGGTCGCCGAGGGCTGTCAGCGTCTCCGGCGCCGGCTCGTCCGGGTACAGCGAGCCGTCAATCCAGTCCGAGTCGGCCTTTGCAGAACTCACGCTTGTACCACCCCCTCACTTCCTCCGCCAGTTTCCCGTCGGCTTCGTCAGAGATGGCGCCGAGAGGTCTCTGCTTCTCGATCCGAGCCAACGACGGTATGACTGCGCTGCGCGAACGAGACGGCACTACCGCCCCACAGCAAGCGCAAACTCCTGCTCCGCCCGCCCCCCGAACTGGTTCGTGACCTCCACCTTCACGCGGGCCTCTCCGGCATCCCCAGCCTGCGGCGTGCCGGACAGGACGCCGGCCTTCCCGTCGAGGGTCAGCCACTTGGGTCCGGCCACCAGCTTGAACGTGTTCTCCTCGCTGTCCCAGAGCTTGTCGCCCGGCGCGTCGTAGTGGTGCTGCACGTCGTTGAGGGACCGCAGGCTCCTGGCTTCATACGTGTAGGGCTCCCCCGTCTTGGCTTGGGTCACCGGGGATGTGCGCACGAACGGATGCGGCGCCTCGGCGTAGTCCGAGCAGCCGCTGACCGTTCCGCCTCCGTCGATGGCGACGACGCGGTAGTAGACCTTGTTCGCGTTCTCCTGTGCAGCCTCCGGTCCGATCACGAGCATCTCCGTCTCCGTCGTCTCACCCAGGAAGTTCCCGGGCACTTTGCCGCGGGTGTACGCCGCGTGCTCGTCCTTGCAGACGGAGAACCCCTTCTCATCGCTGCCGTAGACCTCGTACTTCACCGGCCGCTCGCCACGCGGGTTGGGGGCCCAGCGAAGGGTGAACGTCTGTCCCGTCTGTTCGAGCCGGGCATTGACCGGCACCCGTGGGCCGCGCCAGGTGAACGTCCAGCCTTCGCTCCACTTGCCCCACACGCCCCACTGTTCCTTGCAGCGGAGCCGCCAGTAGTAGGGCGTATCCGGGCTGAAAATGCCGGTGTAGGGCACGCCCCACTTGGTGGTGGGGATGATCACATCCAAGCTGGTTCGGTACGGGTAGGCGAAGTCCGGCCGACGGCTGACTTGCAGGTGGTACTGGTCCGCCCCCTCCGCGGCCGGCCAGGAGAAGGTGACGATCGAGTCGGGGATCGTCGCGCCCGGCTTCGGGTACTCGGGCGCAGCGATTGGCGGCAGCGGCTGGACGGCGTCGCTCTCCTGCCAGTCGTGGGTGAGGCGCAGGCGATGCGGGCCTTCGGTGGCATCCCAGTACACCGCCTTGTTCGTGCCGACGCAGAGCCGGGGCAGCGACACCGGCGCCGCCATCACGTCCGTCTCGATCTCCAGCGAGCACAGGTTCGCCCCGGGCGTCTCGTCCGCGGAGCCCAGACCGACGCGGACGAAGTACCGGTACTTCGCCGGCTTGTTGCGGACGTCCAGCGCCTGGTCGAGCGCAACCTCCGCCGCATGGGCACCCGCGCCTTGCTCCGTCCACAGCTCCTTCCAGGACTTGCCATCCAGCGACAAGGCCACCGCAAAACGATCCTGCGCACTCGCCCCGGCGAACTCCGCGCGCACCGTGCCGCCGCAGACCGTGTAGGGCACCTTGATCTCGTAGTCCAGATGCGCGTCGGCTGATTGGCCTGCTAACCTGCCGCCGTTGCCGGGGGAGGTAGCCGGACCGAGGTCCTTGGTCTCACTCCCCTCCGCCTGCACCGCTGGCAGCTCCAGCCGCGGCTGGAAGACGAACTTGGAGTTGCCGAAGTACCTGGGCAGGTGCTCCCATTCCTTGCTCTCGGCGCAGTACTTGCGGGTGTTGTCCCACCGGAAGACGACCTTCTCGCCGGGACGCAAGGTGTAGGCGATCTCGTGCCCGCGAAGCTGCGCGTCGAACAGCGTGTCGTCGGGACCAAACAGGGCAGCAGGCGCGTCGCTCGGCGTGAACCGCGCGACAACCCGACCGTAGTTCAGCTCGCGCCGGACCAAGTCGTGGTCGCGGGCGCACTCGTCGCCGCTGACGGGATGCTCGTTCTCCCGGTCGAGGTAGAACGCATCCATGTCCACGTCCAGGAACTGCAGCTTGCCGTTGACAGCCGCCTCGCACTGGACGTGCCCGTGCAGCGCGCGGTTCTTGGAGCCCACCAACCCGGCGTGATGGAACAGCGAGCAGCCGGAGTTGCCGGCATCGTCGCACAGGTTGAACCCGAAGATGTTGAACAGCCGCACCGGATCGTGCGGTTCAGCGTTGGCGTAGAGCGGTGTGTCGTGGTAGGTGTTCTGGCGCATGTTCTCCCAGATGAAGTACGCCTTGTCCTGGTCGGTCTTCGCACCGCGGGTGAACTCGGCCAACAGGCTGTCGAACGTGTACCAGTTACCGCGGCCATTGAGAACCAGCCGTGGGTTGACTACCGGTGTGTCGCCCACGTTCTCGAGGGTCAGAGCGAGGTTGTTCTGGAATGCAACGAAGCAGTTGCTTGAGGCCAACGTCCGCGTGTTGTCCATGTCCAGCGTGCCGCCCACGGCGAGGGCGTACTCGTGCCGGCTCGAGGTGATCTCCTCGACGTGCCTCTTCGGCGTTGCGGGGAACCTGGCCAGCCCGCCCAGGCCGCTCTTCGGGTTGGTGGAGGCGACTTCGTATCTTCGGCCGTTGGTCCGCGGGTCGGTGTTGTCCGAGGCGGAGAAGTAGAGCCCTTCCCTCGTCCAGTGCGAGTACCGCCCTTGGCCCTGCTCCCGAATGTCGGCGTGAAACGACCGCGACGGCCCCAGCGGCTTGCCGTCTTCGAACAGCAGCAGACCCGACTTGTTGGCGGTGGACTTGTCGCCTTCTTCGCCGAAGTCCCTCCCAGCGAGGTAGCAACAGCCCTGCTCCGGCCGAATGCACTCAGGCGGAAGCGATTGCCGCTTGGGCTCGGCCGCCCCCGTGCAGGCGGCGCAGTGAACAGCAAGCATGACGCAGAGAGTCCGCATGTGCTTCGTCCTTCCCAGGAACTGTCGTCGGGCGCCCGCGGGGGCTACAACCATCGGAGAGAGTGTACCAACTCTCTCGGGGCGGTGGGGCGGAAGCGACTGCTGCTGAGCGCCGTGTGGAGGGATTGCCCGGGCGGGCGGCGAAGACTCCGCCGCGGCGCGGCCCGTAGATCGCCCGAGAGGCAACGGATGACCACCCAAGAGCTCTTCCTCGAGACTTGCCGCTTCGGCAGCCCGGCTCGCTCCCATCGCTGGGAGGTGTGCGGAGCATGGCACTCCACGCTGGACCGCTGGCACCGCGAAGGGATGCCGCCGGACGGCGACTTCCACGGCTTCTTCGGGATGGAGACGCAGGTCAGCTTCCTGACCTTTCAGAACGAAACAGGACTGCGGACGGGATTCACCAACTCGCCCTATATGCCGCCGTTCCCGACCGAGGTCCTCAGCGAAGATGAGACCACGCGCACTGTCCGCAACGGCGACGGCGTCGTGCAGCGCGAACTGAAGACCCGCGCCGACACCTCGATGCCGCAGTTCTTGAGCTTCCCCGTCCGCAACCGGGCCGACTGGGAGCGCGTTCGCGACGAGCATCTGCAGCTACAGCCCGAACTGCGATTCCCGGCCGACTGGACGCCGCTCGAACAGCGCTTCCGCAACCGCGACTTCCCGCTGGGCATGTCCCTCTGCGGTGCCTTCGGCCACCCTCGCAACCTCTTCGGCGACGACCACCTGCTGGTCCGCTACTACGACGGCCCGGCACTGCTCCACGAAATCCAGGAGCACTGGGTCTGGCTGTACAAACAGCTCATCGACATGCTCGACCACACCGCCCCGCCCGACCTCTCGCTTGACGCCATCAAGTTCCTGATCGAGCGCGTTCGGTACTGGGGCGAGAAGGTGTATGGGGCGTGAACGAGGCGCCTCGCCAGTGGGCACGCTGCCGGCTCCCTTGTCAGGCACAGCACTCGCAGCGATACTGGCTGTCGGGCAATTGAGTGGAGGACTTGACGACATGATGACACAGCAGAACGCAGACCCCCTCGCCTGGTGGCGCGAGGCACGATTCGGGATGTTCATCCACTGGGGCGTCTACGCCGTTCCCGCGGGGGAATGGCAGGGGGAACGCATCCCCAGCCTGGGCGAGTGGATCATGCGCAACGCCAAGATCCCAATCGCCGAGTACGAGAAGCTGGCTGAGCAGTTCGCCCCGGTGAAGTTCGACGCCGAGGAGTGGGTGGCGATTGCCAAGGAAGCCGGCATGAAGTACCTGGTGATCACCTCCAAGCACCACGACGGCTTTGCCATGTTCAAGTCGGCGCATCCGTACAACATTGTTGATGCCACGCCCTACAGGCAGGACGTGATGGCAGCACTGGCTGCCGCCTGCGCCAAGGCGGGAATCCGGCTGTGCTTCTACTACTCGCAAGCCCAGGACTGGCACGCTCCGGGCGGCGCCGGACACTGGGAAGAGGATCCCGGCGTGGGCTGGTGGAGCCAGCAGGTGGAGCCGGAGCGGTTTGCGCAGTACCTTGAGGAGAAGGCGAAGCCACAGGTCCGGGAGCTGCTCACACAGTACGGCCCCATCGGCCTGATCTGGTTCGATACGCCGGTGGTCATCACCAGAGAGCAAAGCACCGAGCTGCGCGACCTCGTCCACTCGCTGCAGCCGGAGTGCCTGGTCAGCGGCCGCGTCGGCCACGATGTCGGCGACTACGGCAGCCTCGGCGACAATCAGCACCCCGCCGGCCCGCTGCAAGGCGACTGGGAGACCCCCTGCACAATCAACGACACCTGGGGCTACAAGCACTATGACGAGAACTGGAAGTCCGTCGACTACCTCGTCAAGCTGCTGGTCAACTGCGCCTCGAAGGGCGTGAACTACCTGCTGAATGTCGGCCCGACGGCAGAAGGGATCATCCCGGCGCCGAGCGTCGAGCGCCTGAAGGCAGTCGGGCAATGGCTCAAGGTCAACGGCGAGGCCATCTACGGGACCCGCGCCACGCCGTTCCCGTATGACTTCGACTGGGGCCGCGTCACCTGCAAGCCCGGCCGGCTCTACCTGCACGTGATGAAGTGGCCGGGCAAGCGGCTGCTCGTCGCGGGGCTGAAGAACCGCGTCCTCGGCGCGCGGCTGCTGACCGACGGCCGCACGATTGTGCGCTGCACCCAGACGCACGACGCGGAAAGCGACTACCACCTGCTGGAGCTGAGCCTCCCGGCCGAACAGCCCGACCCGGATGTCTCCGTTGTGGCGCTGGACATCGAGGGCGAGCCCCAGGTCGAGCCACTGCCGCTCGAGCAACCGGAGGGCAGCGTCCTGCTTCCCGCCCACCTGGCCGAGCTTGGCGGTTCAGCGGAACTGGCGATTGACCGGGCGGGCGTCGTGAGTGGCTGGAAGAGCGAAGACGGCCGGCTTTCTTGGCAGTTGCGGATTCGGCAAGGCGGGACGTTCCAGGTGCGCGTGCAGACCTCCATGGAGCACGGCAACCCCAAGGCGCTGGGCAACCACGAGGTCTGCGTCACCGTTGCCAACGCGACGACTCGCGGACTTGTCGGCTGCAAGGACGCCGTAACCGACGCACCTGGCGACCACGGGAACTTCGTGGAAAGCAGCCTGGGGCAGATCCAGATTCTCAGCGCTGGGCTGCACACGCTGACCCTCAGAGCCGACCGGATCGACAAGGAAGCCTGGGCTGGTCTGGCCGTCGCGGGGATCCGGCTGACGCGCCAACACTAAGCGCGTGCCGTCTGCGCGTCGCTCCCCACCCAATGAGAACACCTGCCAATCCGGGCCGCCCTTCACAGGCGCGGTTCGGGTTGGGTGCACATGCGCGAAAGAGAGTCTGAGTGACGATGAGTACGCTCCACCGCTGGCTCGCCCTTTCCGTCGCCCTCGCCGCCGGCCCGCTTGGAGCCGCACCCGACAGGCAAGCTGCCGACAAAGAGGACCTCGCCAACATGACCGCCCAGTTCCCGGCCCAACACCCCTACCTGGCGCTGACCCCCGCGGACAGCGCGCGAGCCAAGGAACGTGCGGCGCAGTTCCCCTGGGCAAAGAAGGCGTTAGAGAAGGTGGCCGACGACGCTCGCGGCGCGGTCGCCAAGCCACTGGGGAAGCTCCCCGAGAAAGGCGACACCGAGCACTGGAGCATCGCCAACCGGCTGCAGTCAGTGGCATTGGCATACGGGCTCACCGGCGAGACGCAGCACGCCGAGTGGGTGCGCGACGGGCTGCTGGCCTATGCCGACGTGTACCCAACCATGTCGCTGACCAACGGCCGCTGCAAGGTGTTCACGCAGTCGTCGCTGTACGAGGCGATGTGGGTGGAGCCGATTGCCCAGGCATACGACCTGGTCGCCGACAGTGGCGTGCTCACCGACGAACAGAAGGCGCATATTGAGGCCGACCTGTTGCGGCCGACGGTGGCGTGCTTCAAGATCGACGACTTCGAGAACGACCCGCGGATCCGGGACCTTCACTACCGCTGCTACAACTTCCAGGCGTGGCACCTCGGCGCGGTGGGTCTCGTCGGGCTGGCGCTGCGCGATCCCGAGCTGGTGGACTATGCGGTCAACAGCCCCTACGGTTTCCGGCACCTGGTGGCGCATGACATCCGCGAAGACGGGCTGTTCTGGGAGCGCTCCGTCGGCTACCACCACTTCGTCCTCAATGCCCTGCTACCGTTCACCGAAGCCATGCTGCACTGCGGCGTCGACCTGTACCACTTCACTGTACCCAACGACCGCGCGAAGGACGAAGACTGCCACTGCGTGACCGATGTCACCGACCAGCCCAAGTCGCTCCGGCTGATGTTCGAGGCGCCGTTCTACCTGGGCTTCCCCGACCTGAGCTACCTCGCGCTTGGCGACAGCGATCGCGGTCCGCTGCACGCAACCTGGATGGATTTGATCGGCTACGACCGCTACCGCGATCCCAAACTTGCCTGGCTGCTGCAGCGCGATGTGCCGTTGAGCGCGGAGGAGACGCGCAGCGGGCGGGTGGGCTTCCTTCATTACTACCGCTACCGGTACCGCTACGACCAGGTCCGCCTGAACGGGCAACCGGTGAAGTGGGAGCGGCGCGACCCCACGTTCGAGCTGCAAGGGGACGCGATCACAGTGGACGACGGCGGCGCCAGCC
>Ga0210056_1000750_pt1 | contig 27780 bp, 24 predicted proteins | sample CryGeyCG2014_080_2_FD_183965 | JGI IMG/M metagenome (GOLD analysis project Ga0210056, IMG submission 183965) | Groundwater microbial communities from aquifer - Crystal Geyser CG07_land_8/20/14_0.80 (SPAdes) (version 2) | ecosystem: Environmental > Aquatic > Deep subsurface > Groundwater | place...
AAAAGAAAGAATTCTTGAAAAACTGCAGCCAAAGATAAAATTTTTAGAAAATGGATTGAAGAAATTTGAGGTTTTAAAGAGTGTTTGCGATATCAGGCAAAAGGGCTTTATGGTTGGCATAGAGTTAGGGCCTTATGATTGGAAAGAAAAGATAGGCGTAAAGGTATGTATGAAGGTCCGCGAGCGAGGCGTAATACTACGTCCTTTGGGCAACGTAATCGTGCTCATGCCACCCTTGGCTATTTCTAAAAGAGAACTAAAACAGCTTTTGGATGTTACTTATTGGGCTATTTGCGAAATAACTGGAAAAATATAATATATATGGTATAATAACCATCTCGGTGGGGACAGGTTGTTACGAGAAAACCTTCATGGAAAACAAAGCGCAAAAGTGGTATTTTAAGACATCGATAATTGTGGTGGCGTTTTTATGCGTCGGGCCATTGGCGTTGCCTCTTGTATGGTTTAATCCGCGCTTTAGCCTGAGGACAAAACTGATCATAAGCGTTATTGCTATAGCGTTGACATATTACCTGACAGCGCTAACAATGGATGCTATCAATAAAATAGTAACTTATTACAAGCAAATGGGCTTGACATTTTAAGGAGTTTTTTATGAACCCCGCACCTTCTGGTTATTTAAAGTTTTTACAGAATGGCATAGTGTTGGGTGTGAATAAAACATGAATAAGAAAGAAGGTGCGGGGTGAAGGCATTTTTTGTAGGTTTATTGTTTCTTGCGGCGGCATTGATTATGGCCGGGTTCGGGGTGTTTCTTTACCCGTTTATATTCCTGCTTGCGGTTGTGCTGCGCGTTGTTGTGTCTATCGGGCTGGTAATTTTTGCGATATGGCTTTTGGGAAAATTCATAATTTTTATTTGGGATAAATTAAATAATAAGGAAGTCCCTCGCAACTAAACGTGATAGCTGGTTACTCGGGATGAATTTTAAGCCAAATATATTCTACTGGAAAATTCAGGAGAAGATTTCATGTTCAGGGAAAAAATAAAGGTTTTTGACTGCACTATCCGCGACGGCGGGCTTATAAATAATCACGATTTTGACGAGCGTTTCGTAAGAGAAGTTTATAAGGCGCTTTCAGCAGCAGGCGTTGATTACATGGAGGCCGGCTATAAAAACTCAAAGAAATTATTCTCGCCTAAAGAATACGGCAAGTGGAAATTTTGTGACGACGAAATTATTAAGAAAGTAATAGACGGCATAGAGTCAAAGACAAAGATATCCGTAATGGTAGACATAGGCCGCGTTGACATGGATGATGTAAAGCCGAAATCGGAAAGTCCTGTGGACATGATAAGGGTTGCCACATATGTAAAGGATATTGACAAGGCCATATACATGGTAAATCAATTTGCCGATAAGGGTTATGAGACCACCGTAAATATAATGGCTATATCAAGGGCGCTTGACAATGAATTGAACGAGGCGCTTCATCAGCTTGAAGAAGAAAGTAAGGCGCAGGTTATTTATATAGTGGATAGTTTTGGAGCGCTTTACCAGGAATCAACCGAGTTTTTGGTGAAGAAATTTAAAGCTATTTTAAAGACAAAAGAAGTCGGGATGCACGCGCATAATAATCAGCAGCTTGGATTCGGCAACACAATAGAGGCGATAATACACGACGCCAATTATGTAGACGGCACTATATACGGTATAGGTAGGGCCGCTGGAAATTGCCCGCTTGAACTATTGATAGGATTTCTTAAAAATCCTAAGTATGATATAAGGCCTATATTGGATTTGATATCAAAAGAGTTTATTCCGCTGCGCGGAAAAATAGAGTGGGGATATATCATTCCGTACGCGATAACAGGGATACTTGATAAGCATCCCAAGGCAGCCATGGCCTTAAGAAACAGCCATAAAAAAGAGGATTACAGGGAGTTTTACGATACAATGGTTTCAGAGGATCTTGAGCAGTGACCAAAAAACCAAAACAAACCGAAAAAATATCCAAACCGCCGCTTGATAAGCATATTGAGGCGCTGTCAAAGATCAGTAATGCTATTACTTCAGAGCTTTACATAGAGGATATACTGCGCCTGATAGTAATAGTGACCGCGCAGATGATGAAATCAAAAATCTGTTCGCTTATGCTGGTTGATGAGAAAAAAGGCGAGATTTCAATTCGCGCAACACAGTCAATGAGCGAGGAATATAATAAAAAACCGCCGCTTAAAATCGGAGAAGGCGTTGTAGGCATGGCAGTGCTTGATAAAAAACCTATAACTATAATGGATGTAACAGCCAAAGATAGCGGTTACAAATACCGTGACATCGCGGCAAAAGCAGGCCTTAAGTCGTTTTTGTGCGTTCCTATGATAGTAAAGGACAAGGTTATCGGAGTCATAGATTGCTATACGCAAAAGCCGCATAAATTCACTGACACAGAGATAAATATTCTGACAGCTGTTGCCAATCAGGCAGCGGTTGCCATAGAAAATACCGAACTTCTGGTAAAGACAAAGGTTATTCAGGAAGAACTTGAATCAAGAAAGATCGTCGAGAAGGCAAAGGGTATTTTGATGAGCCAGCAGGGGCTTTCAGAAGAAGAGGCGTTTAAAAGGATACAGCGCCACAGCATGGATAACCGTCGTTCGATGCGCGAAATAGCCGAAGCAATCATACTGACATCACAAATGAAAGGCAAATAATATGTGCGGAATTTTTGGTATATATAATCATAAGGACGCGGCGCGCTTGACCTATCTTGGGCTTTATGCTTTACAGCACAGGGGCCAGGAATCAGCAGGCATAGTTGCATCAGACGGCATAAATGTAACCGAGCACCGCGGCATGGGCCTGGTGGCAGATGTTTTTAAAAGAAATGCGCTCAACAGATTAAAAGGCAGGATAGCAATAGGCCATACTCGTTATTCAACAACAGGTTCATCTGACATAAAAAACGCGCAGCCGTTTTCTGTAAAATATTTCCGCGGTTCGCTTGCCATAGGCCATAACGGAAACCTTGTCAATGCCAAATTTCTAAAAGACCAGCTTGAAAAAGAAGGCGCTATATTCCAGACAAGCATAGACAGCGAGGTTATAATACATCTTATAGCGCGTTCACAAAAAGAAGATTTGATAGATGCTGTTATTGACGGGCTATCCCAGGTAAAGGGCGCTTATTCACTTGTTTTTATGACCGAGGATAAAATAATAGCCGCGCGCGACCCTAAGGGCTTTAAGCCATTATGCCTGGGCTCACTTGATGGCAGCTATGTTGTTGCTTCTGAGACATGCGCGTTTGATTTGATACAGACAAAATATATAAGGGATGTAGAGCCCGGCGAAATAGTGGTTATAGATAAAACAGGCATGAAATCAATAAAACCGTTTAAAGAGGAAAAACATACTTACTGCATTTTTGAACTTATATATTTTTCCAGGCCTGACAGTAAGGTATTCGGCAGAAATGTTTATATGGCCAGAAAAAGAATGGGCGAGCAGCTTGCAAAAGAAAGCCCTGTAAAAGGCGCGGATATGGTTGTGCCGATACCTGATTCAGGTAATTGCGCCGGGCTTGGATTTGCTCAAAAATCAAAAATTCCGTTTGAAATAGCTATTATAAGAAACCACTATATCGGCCGCACATTCATACAGCCGTCACAGTATGTGAGAAACCTCGGGGTGAAGGTGAAATTAAATCCAGTGAGGGATGTTATTAAAAATAAGAATATTGTTGTGCTTGAGGACTCTATTGTGCGCGGTACAACAAGTAAGGCGCGTATCAGAACATTAAGACAGGCAGGCGTAAAAGAGGTGCATATGAGGGTAAGCTGCCCGCCTCACAGGTACCCGTGTTTTTATGGCATTGATTTTCCTGACAGAAAAAAATTAATCGCCTGCAGAAAAGATTTAAAGAAGATCCGTAAATTTATAAATCTCGACAGTTTGTCATACTTGAGCCTTCAGGGACTTTACAAGGCAACGGGCCTGCCTGAGCAAAAATTCTGCGCCGCGTGTTTTACCGGCGAGTATCCGGTTTGTTTTGATGACAGCTGCGCGCGCAAGAACATATTGGAAAAATAATGCCAACATTAAAGATAAGAGTGTATCCTGACCCTATATTAAAAAAGAAGACGTCTTTTGTGGCCGGGATAACAGATGACGAGAAAAAACTTTTTGAGGACATGGCCAAAACCATGTACGTAGCAGGTGGCGTAGGCCTTGCCGCAAATCAGGTAGGTGTAAGTAAACAAATAATGGTGCTTGATGTTGGCCGTGGCCTTTTGAAACTTGCAAACCCCAAGATACTAAAAGCATCGTGCAAAAAGTCAGGCGAAGAAGGGTGCTTGAGTTTTCCGGAGATTTCTGTTAAAATAAAAAGGCCTGAAAAAGTTGTTATTGAGGCGATGAATCATGAAGGCGCCAAAGTAAAGATAGAAGCAGACGGGCTTTTTGCAAGGGCATTGCAGCATGAGATGGATCACTTGGCAGGGGTTGTGATTATTGATAAAATAGGTATAAGGCAAAAATTTCTCATCGCTGGAAAATTAAGGAAACTTAAGAAAAAGTAAGGTAGCCCCTCGTTACTAAACGTGATAACTGGTAAAATTGGAGGTGTGAATATGGGGAAAATTTTAACTATTATGGGCGGCACAGCAGCAGTGGTATTGGGTGTTTCCGGGCTTGCGAGCTGGTGGTGGTCTTTTGTAGAACTTTTTAAGGGCGCGGTCCCGTGTTTTCTTATCATGGGCGGGCTCATAGCTTTATTTGTCGGAATAAGTGAACTCAAAGACGAATTGTCCTCAAAGAAAGAAGAGAAAAAAGCGTAAGATTGTCCTCGTCAACTTTTATGCAAAATCAGGATATAGCGCAAGTTTTTAATGAAATAGCGGATATCTTAGAGATACAGAATGAGGATCGTTTTCGTATCCGTTCCTATCGTAACGCCGCAGCTTCAATAGAAAGCCTTGCGGAAGACATAAACTCCATTTATAAAAAAGGCGCTTTAAGGCAAATTCCCGCCATAGGCAAATCTATAGCCGAAAAAATAGAAGAGCTTATTAAAACAGCCAAGTGCGGCATGCATCAGGAATTATTAAAAAATGTGCCGCGCGGGGTTTTGGATGTTATGCGCGTGCCTGGTATGGGGCCGAAACACGCGATGCTTGTGTATAAAAGCTTGGGCGTAGACAGTATGAACCGTTTGCGCCGCGCTGCAGAAGCCGGTAAGTTAGAGGCCTTGCCGGGACTTGGGAAAAAATCAGAGCAGAAGATTTTAAAAGGCATAAAGGGGCTTTCTATTACAGAAGGCAAGTTTAAACTTATTACCGCTTACAAATACGCCAGCCAGATAAGAGACGAACTTAAAAAATCAAATGCAATTGGGCGCGTTGAATTTGCAGGAAGCCTGCGCAGGAAAAAAGAACTTGTGGGCGATGTTGATATATTGGTTACCTCAGATAATCCCAAGGCAGCAATGAAGGTGTTTGTAAAGATAGACGGCGTAAAAGAGGTTTTGGCTAAAGGCGATACAAAGTCAAGCGTCAGGTTAAACTGCGGTTTGCAGGTTGATTTGCGGATCCTTGACAAGGATAGTTTCGGCGCGGGGCTTTATTATTTTACAGGCTCAAAAGAACATAATGTCACAGCGCGCGATATGGCCAAAAAGGCCGGCTTAAAAATAAACGAGTACGGCGCTTACAAAGGCAGCAGAAAAATTGCTTCAAAGACAGAAGAGGATATTTTTAAGGCAATAGGCCTTAAATATATAGAACCCGAGCTTCGCGAGAACAGAGGCGAGATACAGCTGGCTGCCTCGGGTAATCTGCCGATTTTAATCAGGCAAAAAGATTTACGCGGCGATTTTCATATGCATACCAAGACTTCAGACGGCAAAAATACCCCAGAGGAAATGGCCGTTAAAGCAATCCAAATGGGTTATGAATATATCGCGATAACAGACCATTCAAAGGCAGTGCGTATTGCCGGCGGAAAAGATGAAAAGGCGCTGCTTGCGCATTTTAAGAACATAGACAGGGTAAATAAAAAATTAAAGGGTTTTGTGATATTAAAAGGCGTTGAGGTTGATATAAAATCCGACGGCTCGCTTGATTTAGAAGATTGGTTTTTGAAAGAATGTGATGTTGTTATAACGGCCATACATTCGGGCTTTACGATGCCAAGCGATAAAATGACAAAGCGTATAGTAAAGGCGTTTAAAAATAAAAACGTCGATATCTTTGCGCATCCGACAGGCCGGCTATTAAAAGAAAGGCAGCCATACGCATTTGACATGGAAGAAATTTTTAACGTTGCCAGGGACAATAATGTTGCAATGGAATTAAGCGCTTATCCTGACAGGCTTGATCTAAATGATATACACTGCCGGATGGCAAAAGATATGGGTGTCAAGATTGCCGTCGGCACGGATTCACACTCTGCAAAACAACTTGACAACATGCAATGGGGAGTATATACTGCAAGGCGCGGTTGGCTTGAGAAGAAAAATGTTTTAAATACTTTGCCTGCCAGGGAAATACTTAAAATCTTCAGCAAATAATAAAAAAATACCTTCGAGAGCATAAAAATTTTAAATTTTTTGCTTGACAAATTTTTTTTCAGGGATACAATATGTAGTGTCAAGTAGAGCTATAACAACAATATGTAGTATTCGCCAGGGGAGGAACAAGATATGTCTCGTCAGGAAAAACCAATCAAATTAACAGAGAACGCCAAGACAGTTCTCGAGAAACGTTATCTCAGAAAAGATGAAAATGGAGCGCCCGTTGAGAAGCCTGAGGAAATGTTAAGGCGCGTTGCAGCCAACATAGCGCAGGCAGACCGTTTTTATGACAGGGCTGCTGATGTGAGAAAAACAGAAGACGAGTTTTATTCTTTAATGTCAGAGCTTGAGTTTTTGCCTAATTCCCCCACGCTTATGAACGCAGGCCGTGACCTGCAGCAATTGTCGGCATGCTTTGTCCTTCCTATTGAAGATTCCATGGAAGGCATTTTTGAGACGCTTAAATTAACCGCACTCATACATAAATCAGGCGGCGGTACAGGATATTCTTTTTCCAGGCTCAGGGCCCAGGGCAGCCAGGTAAAATCAACCAGCGGCATTGCCAGCGGCCCTATTTCATTTTTAAGGGTTTTTGACGCGGCAACCCAGGCAGTAAAGCAGGGCGGGACGCGCAGAGGCGCAAACATGGGTATTTTGCGCGTAGACCATCCGGATATACTTGAGTTTATAACCTGCAAGGAAGACGACAAGTCCATAACCAATTTTAATATTTCAGTGGCCGTTACCGACGAGTTTATGGAAAAGGTGGAAAGCGGCGAAGAATATGACCTTGTTGATCCTCATAATAATAAGCCCCTCAGGAAATTAAAAGCAAGGGATGTGTTTGAGCTTATAATAAAGCAGGCGCATAAAAACGGCGAGCCGGGCATCATTTTTATTGACAGGATGAATAAGGATAACCCAACGCCGAAAATAGCCAAGATAGAATCAACTAATCCTTGCGGAGAGCAGCCGCTTTTGCCCTATGAGAGCTGTAATCTCGGCAGTATAAATCTGGCGAAGATGCTTATAGAAACAGGCTCCAAATTTGAAATGGACTGGCAAAAGCTTGCCAAGGTTACGCATTCGGCGGTACATTTTCTTGATAACGTTATTGATATGAACAAATATCCTGTTAAAAAGATAGATCAGATGACCCGCTCAAACAGAAAGATAGGATTGGGCGTTATGGGTTTTGCGGACATGCTTATAGCCCTCGGCATCCCCTATAGCAGTGACGAGGCAGTGGCGCTGGCCGAGCGCGTTATGAAGTTTATGCTTGATGAGGCGACAAAGGCGTCTGTGATGCTGGCGAAAAAAAGAAACCCCTTTCCTAATTATAGAGACAGTATTTTCGCAGGCACTACACCTTTAAGAAACGCCACCCTTACCACAATAGCGCCCACAGGGACATTAAGTATTATAGCCAGTTGTTCAAGCGGGGTTGAACCGATATTTTCATTGTGTTTCTACAGAAAGGTTTTAGATGGGGCGAAGCTGATGGAGGTAAATCCGTATTTTGAAAAGGTGGCAAGGGAAAAAGGTTTTTACAGTGAAGGCCTGATGAAAAAGGTTTCTCAACATTCTTCCATAAAGGATATTAGTGAGATCCCTGAAGATGTTAGAAGGGTTTTTGTAACCGCACATGACATCACCCCTTTGTGGCATATAAAAATGCAGGCGGCTTTTCAGAAGTATACAAATAATGCCGTTAGCAAGACGGTTAATTTTCCATACCAGGCCTCACCCGAGGATGTAAAAGAGGTTTACACCCTTGCTTACAAGCTTGGTTGTAAGGGTGTTACTATATATAGGGACGGTTCAAGGTCTGAGCAGGTTTTGAATATAGACAGGGGCTCAAGGACAACAGAATCAAATCTGGATGTAACAGACGGCACCAAGGATGCCATGGAAAAGCACGAAAAAAACGAAGAGCTTGACAAAGTTATAAACCAGCTTCAGCCTGCAAAAGAAAAAATAGCTCCCAGGCCCAGGCCAAAGGTTGTCTGCGGTACAACAACCAAGATACAGACAGGATGCGGCAACCTGTATGTTACAATAAACGAGGATGAGCACAACAGGCCTTTTGAGGTGTTTACCCAGATGGGCAAGGCAGGCGGCTGCGCTGCCAGCCAGCTTGAGGCAGTTGGCAGGCTTGTATCGCTGGCATTGCGAAGCGGCATAGATATAAAGTCAATAATAGACCAGCTTGAAGGCATACGCTGCCCGTCTCCGTCATGGGAAAAAGGCGGCAGGATATTTTCATGCGCAGACGGCCTGGCAAAGGTTATAGAAAGGATCCTGCTTAAAAAAAATAAACCCAATACGACTTTTGCCAAGATAGAGGATATGACAGAAAGCATGGGCAAGGATAAAAACGGCAGGGGCCAGGACTTTGGGGATGAGCAGTATTACGGAAAGACAGCAACAAAGGCAAAGGCCAGCGCTGTGGTTGGCGTCTGCCCTGATTGCGGGGGCGCGCTTGTTTATCAGGAAGGATGCATGATCTGCCACAGTTGCGCCTATACCAAATGTGGATAGTGTTTATTTTACGCTAGTGAGCGCGAGCGGCGTGTTCTAGCTGCTGGCAGCCACGAAGGCTTGCCAGCACAGCGAATGAAATGAGCGAGCAGGCAAGCCGAAGTCGGCTGCCAGCCTGCAGCGAGCATTCCGCAAGATTTTGATTGACAGCCATGCTCTTTTAGGTTAAAATTAGATTAATTATTATAATATAATTAACCTTTAAAGGGAGGTGAATTATGGATTGGAGAGCAATCATAATCGAGCCAGCCAGTATAATACTGGATAAGACGGTGGGTTATGCTTATAAAGGCATAGCCATAGCTGTTATACTTATTGTCGGTTGGTTTGTGGCCAAGGCAGTCGAAAAGATAGTTATACGTTTTTTGAAGATTGCACAACTTGATGTGGCTGCTGACAAGGCAGGCGTAACAAAGATACTTGTAAAAGGCGAAATCAAGCATACGCTGTCCGAACTCGTAGGCGCGCTTATTTACTGGATCATAATACTTATTGTTGCTGTAGCCGCCGTCAATGCCTTGAATCTGACTGTTGCCGCCGCTTTATTGCAACAGATAATCGCCTATCTGCCTAATGTTGTTGCAGCTATTTTCGTGCTTGCAGCAGGTATGTTTCTGGCGTCTTTTACCGCATCGGCTATTAATACAGTTGCCATAAATTCAGGCATAGCCCAGGCATCGCTTCTGTCAAAGATAGCGCAGAGCGTTATAGTTGTGCTTGCGGTAATCATGGCGCTTGAACAGCTTAGGATAGCGACAACAATCATAAATCTCATCATACCGATATTGCTTGCATCTGCCGGATTGGCGCTCGGGCTTGCTTTTGGTTTAGGAGGCAGGGACGCAGCCGCTAAAATTATCAAGGAAGCTCTGGATAAGGCAAGAAAGTAAATATTAGCCAATAGTCATAAAAACTTAAGGGGCTCTCCGAAGAAGAGAGCCCCTTTCGGTAAACAAAAATGATATCAAAAAAACGCATCCTATTAGTTGCTTGCTGTTTGTCGTTGGTTATTGTATGCGGCTGCTCTCCGATATCCATTACCGAGGAGCAGAAAAAACAACTCATTTCCGCTGACCCTGTTTTTGAAAAAACCCTCGAGGCAAAAGCCGAGTTTGACAGCCAGATTGCCGAATTGCGCGCAAGGTTTTCAGGAGAGAAAAGTATATACGAATCAAAGGCGGTCATGCTGCGCAGGGAATTTGAGGCCAGGAGGGCGCAGTTTTATTCTGACGTGAATCAGATAAAGTCATATCTTTCGCCTCAGCGCAAAAAGATAAAGGTAGAACTTGATATTGTAACAGAGGATTATAAAAATAAGCTCAGAAACCAGAAGGCAGTAAGGGATATGCTTAACCAGGCTAAATCCATAGTAGACGGAAAGATAAGCGCCACCCTTTCGCCAAAAGACAAGGATGAATGGCGTAAAAGATACGATTCCTTAAGCCAGGAATATGATACTATTACCCGCGAAGTTTCCCTGTTGAAAGAAAAACTCTATATACTTAAGTTAAAACAAAGATCTCTTATTCAGTAATGTATTATCCTTCCCTTAGCGCTGCCAGGACTATCCGGCAAAAAGGTTTTTTAATCCCGTTGAAAAAAGAAATAGATTATAAAGGTTGCCCGCAGGATTTTTATAAAAGCGCCTCAGGCAGTTTTCTCCTGGAGAGTTGCCGTTATAATGTGAATACAGGCAGGTTTTCCTTTGTGGGCGCAGAACCTTTTTTAACCTTTAAGAGCAAGCGGGATAATATAAGCATAATAAGCAAAGGCAGCCAGGAGTCTTTCAGGGCAGACCCTGTAAAGACGCTGCGTTCTTTGTTTTATAAATACAGGTCTGTTAAGCTGCCGGGCATAAACGGTTTTACAGGAGGCGCAGTCGGGTATTTTTCGTATGATTGCAGGCACTTGTTTGAGGATCTTCCGGCCGCAGCGCACGATGATCTGGGAATGTTTGATATCTTTTTGATGTTTGTTGATACATTGGCTGTTTTTGACCATGTGAAAAATAAAGTTTCAATAATATCAAACATATATCCTGACGAACCGTTTGAAAAGGCGTATAATAAGGCAGCGGAAAGAATCGAGAGAATGGAATCGTCATTGCGAGGAGCTCCGACGAAGCCGGAGCGACGAAGCAATCTCTCTTTGTCCGACGGAGTCAATTTTCATTCCACATTCACTAAAGACGGCTTTGAAGAAGTTGTCCGCCGCGCAAAGGAACATATAGCGGCAGGTGATATTTATCAGGCAAACCTGTCGCAGCGTTTTTGTTTTGATATTCACGGGATTGACGCGTTTGAATTGTATAAAAATTTAAGCAGGATAAACCCGTCGCCTTTTGCCTGTTTTATGGATTTGGGGGATTTTAAAATTGCAAGCTCTTCGCCCGAGCGGCTGGTAAAGCTTGAAGGTGACCTGGTAGAGACAAGGCCGATAGCAGGCACAAGGCCGAGGGGTAAGACAGTGTCTGAAGATGCGTCTTTGTCATGCGAGCTTATCCTTAGCGATAAGGAAAGGGCAGAGCATATAATGCTGGTTGACCTTGAGAGAAATGATTTAGGCAGGGTATGCCGTTACGGTAGCGTCAGGGTTAATGAGCTTATGGTAATAGAGCCGTATTCGCATGTTATGCATATTGTTTCAAATGTTTTCGGCAGATTAAGGCCTGAGGCCGACAGGTTTGATCTCTTGGCCGCGGTTTTTCCGGGCGGCACGATAACCGGCTGCCCCAAGATAAGGTGCATGCAGATAATTGATGAGCTTGAACCTGTGGCAAGGAATATTTATACCGGGTCTGTGGGGTATATGGATTTTAACGGGGACATGGATTTAAATATAGCGATAAGGACATTTGCCATAAAAGATGGCAAGGCATATATACAGGTTGGCTCCGGTATTGTGGCGGATTCAGACCCGGAAAAAGAATATTATGAGACCATTTATAAGGCAGAGGCATTATTTGAGGCGATAAATGTTGGAAAGATGCAGCATATTTGAGTCAATGCGCAGTTATAACAAAGAGATATTCAAGCTCGATGAGCATTTAGAGCGCCTGGATGAATCCGCCAGGACATTGGGCGTTAGGTTGTCAGAAAAAGAAATCATAAATTTTAAAAATAAAATAGAATCCGCGCATAAAAAAAGCGCTGTGAAAAATGCCTATATCAGGATAGCCGTACCTCTCTTAAGCAGGAAACCGCAGATAATAATAAAAAATATAAACCCGTATCCGCAAAAATTTTATAAAAAAGGCATCAGCATAATGACGGCTGTTACCAGAAGGCAAAACGCCCTGGCTTCTTTTGTAAAATCCTCTGATTACCTGCCGGGTATCTCTGCTGTGATGGATACGCCGGGGGATCCTGAGGCAATAATGCTTAATGAGAGAGGGTTTGTTTCAGAGGCAACAGTGTCAAATATATTTATTGTTAAAGACAGGCGCCTTTTGACGCCTTTTTCATACGCAGCACTTTTAAACGGCATTACAAGGCAGCATGTTTTTAATCTGGCGGCTGCTTTGGATATTAATGTAATAGAGCAGGATTTTACAAGGCATGATGTTTACAATGCTGATGAATGTTTTTTGACGAATACAACAATGGAAATTATGCCTGTGGTTAGAGTGGATAAAAGAAAAATAGGGAAAGGAAAACCCGGAAAGATAACAAAAGAATTAATGAAAAGGTTTCATAAGGTAGTCCCTCGTGACTAAACGTGATAACTGGTCATTCGGGACAAATTTTCTAAACGGGATAAATGGAAAATTTGGAGGACGAGATGTCAAAAATCAAGACAGCGCTGATAAGCGTTTCGGATAAGGAAGGCCTGGATGATTTTGTAAAGGGGCTTGACGAGCTGGGTATTAAGATTATCTCAACAGGTGGCACGGCAAAAAAGATAGAGTCCCTTGGCATAAAGGTTGAGAAGGTTTCAGAACACACTGGGTTTCCTGAGATGCTTGACGGCAGGGTTAAAACCCTGCATCCTAAGATTCACGGCGGGCTGTTATCTTTAAGAGATAATCCTGATCACATGAGACAGGTAAAAGAGCACGCAATAGAACTTATAGATATGGTGGTTGTAAACCTGTATCCTTTTGAAAAGACTATTGCCAGGCCTGATGTGGAACTGGCTGAGGCTATAGAAAATATCGATATCGGCGGGCCTTCAATGCTGCGCTCTGCGGCAAAAAATTATAAGGGAGTTGTGGCTATATCTGACCCGTCAACATACGCAGAGGTTCTTAAAGAGATGCAGGAAAATAATTGCCAGGTATCTGTTAAAATGCGGGCAAAACTGGCTATGGATGTTTTTAAAAGAACATCGCAGTATGATGCCGCTATTAACAAGTATTTGAATTTGCAGTTTGATTTTAAAGGGCAGAATGTTCCGCGCGAAAGATTCTGCCATGAATTGGAATTAAAGTATAAAAAAGCCCAGGGTTTAAGATACGGCGAGAATCCGCACCAGATGGCGGCGTTTTACGCCAATGATACATGCAAAGAGCCGTCAGTAGCCCTGGCAAAACAATTACACGGTAAAGAATTATCGTTTAATAATATTGTAGATTTGGCGGCAGCGCTTGAGATTTTAAAGGATTTTGATGAGCCTACGGCAACAGTAATCAAACATACAAACCCGTGCGGCCTGGCTTCTGCTGAAACGATTGCAAAGGCGTACAAACTTGCGTTAAATGCTGATAGGTTGTCTGCATTCGGCAGCATAGTGGGATTAAACAGAAAAGTTGACAAGCAGGCCGCAGAAGAGCTTCTTAAGGCGGATTTTATAGAGTGCATAATCGCGCCCGGATTTGATAAAAAGGCCCTGGATATGCTTAAGGTGAAAAAGAACCTGCGCATACTGGATGTGCCGCCATTTTCAGCCAAGCGCGACGAGAATGAATTGGATTATAAGGGTGTAACAGGCGGCATGCTTGTTCAGGACAGAGATCTTAAGGATTTTGATATAGAGAACCTTAAGGTTGCCACAAAGAAAAAACCAACAAAGGCGCAAATGGAGTCATTGTTATTTGCGTGGAAGGTCGCAAAACATGTTAAGTCAAACTCAATAGTTTTGTGCAAGGGTAAGGTTACAGTCGGTGTGGGCGCAGGGCAGATGTCGCGCGTTGTTTCAGTTGAGATTGCAGCGAAAAAAGCAGGCAAATTTGCTAAGGGAAGCTGCCTTGCGGGTGACGCGTTCTTTCCGAAAGAAGATGGTGTCATAGCCGCGGCAAAAGCAGGTGTTAAGGCGATTATCCAGCCAGGCGGCTCAATCCGCGATGCTGAAACCATCAAGGCCGCAGATAAATACGGCCTTGCCATGGTGCTCACTGGCTTTCGTCACTTCAAACACTAACATTAATGACGTACAAACAGGCGATAAAATATCTCGAATCATTTATTGACTACGAGAAGCTCGATAATTATGCCTATAACAAGGCATTTGGGCTTAAGCGGATAAAGGCGTTATTGTCAGCGCTTGACAATCCACAGGATGATTTGAGATGTATTCATGTAGCAGGCACAAAGGGTAAGGGTTCGATCTGCGCGTTTATTGCTTACGCGCTGCGTGAAGCAGGTTACAATACCGGGCTTTATACATCTCCGCATTTGTCGGATTTCAGGGAAAGAATAAGAATATTAAGTGTAAAGCGCAAAGCGAAAAGCGCAAAACTTGACTTTGAAGGCATGATTTCAAAACAGGATCTGGCGCGGCTGGTTGAAAAAATCCGTAAAAAGATCGCCCCGCCGAAGCCGACATTCTTTGAAGTTTATACAGCGCTTGCGTTTCTTTATTTTAAAGAAAAAAAAGTTGATTTCGCGGTGCTTGAGACAGGGCTTGGCGGCAGGTTGGATGCGACTAATGTTATAAGCCCTTTAGTTTCTGTTATTACGCCAATCAGCTTAGAGCACACCAAATATTTAGGTAATACGTTAAAAAAGATTGCAATTGAAAAGGTTGGAATAATTAAACGCGCGCCTGTAATTACTGCGTCGCAAAAGAGAGAGGTTTTAGAAGTTATAAGAAAAAAATGCAAAGAAACCGGCGCAAGCCTCTGTGCGGTAAAAAATTATAAAAAGCGCAGCTTAAAACTTTTAGGCAAGCATCAGCAAATAAACGCAGAGGTTGCTGCCAGTGTAGCTAGAGGATTGTGTTCGTTTAAGGATATAGAAAATGGCCTTAAAAATACCATTTGGCCTGGAAGGTGCGAGGTTGTTCATCATAAGCCATTTGTAGTTTTAGACGGCGCTCAGAATGCCGCGTCCATCGCTGTTTTAAAAAAAGCAATAAAAGATAATTTCAGATATAAAAGATTAACACTTGTTTTTGGCGTTTCATCCGATAAAGACGTAAAAGGCATGGCATCAAAACTTAGCGGTTTTTTTGACGAGGCCATTTTGACAAAATCAGCTAACCCGCGCGCAAGAAGCCCGAAAGATCTGCTGCCATATTTTATAGGTAAAAAAATACAGATAACGGATAATACAAAAGAGGCAATTAAAAGGGCAATGGCAATTGCTTCCGGAAGTGATTTGGTTTTAGTTGCAGGCTCACTGTTCGTGGCAGCAGAAGCCAGAGAATATATAAGGACAAGATGATTGATTCCAGAGATACTATAGCAGCAATAGCAACTGCGCCGGGCGAGGCTGGCATAGGTATTGTGCGCATAAGCGGTAAAAAGGCGCTGGCTATAGCCGATAAAGTTTTTAAGCCCAAGAATGGCAGGAAACCGTCAACATTTAAAACGCGCACAATACATTATGGCTGGGTTATTGACGATGAGGCGCTCTTAACAGTGATGCGTTCGCCGAAATCTTTTACAAGAGAGGATGTGGTTGAGATAAACTGCCACGGCGGGATAATCGCCATGCGCAGGGCGCTTGACTTTGCGTTGGTTTCCGGCTGCCGTTTGGCCGAGCCGGGAGAGTTTACAAAGCGCGCTTTTTTAAACGGCAGGATTGACCTGGCTCAGGCAGAGGCAGTGCTTGATATTATAAGAGCCAAGACAGATTCATCCCTGAAATTAGGCGCCGGGCAATTAAAGGGTTTTCTGTCTTCAGAGATTAATACTTTAAGAAACAGCCTGCTTGAGGCGTTGGCTGCGCTTGAGGCGAATATTGATTTTCCCGAAGAGGAAATTACCCCGGCGGATTCAGGAAAGATCAAAAAGAGATTGCTAAAAACCAGAGAAAAGCTCGACGCTATATTAAAAGCGTCACAGCGCGGCCGCGTGCTTCGCGAAGGCATACATGCGGTTATATGCGGTTCGCCCAATGTCGGTAAATCATCGCTTTTAAACGCGCTATTAAAACAGGAGCGTTCGATAGTTACATCAGTGGCCGGCACAACAAGGGATACGATAGAGGAGATTATTGACATAAACGGTATCCCTGTAAGGATAGTTGATACCGCAGGCATAATAGAGCCCAGGGACTTAGTTGAGAAAAAAGCGGTTTCGCGCTCAAGAAGATATATTAATATGGCTGATATTGTAATTTTGGTATTTGACGCCAGTAGAAAACTAAACAGCCAGGATAAGGCGCTTATCTTGAAATTAAAATCAAAGCCGGTAATCGCCGTAATAAATAAAATAGATTTAAAACAAAGGATAGAAAAGGATAAATTAGCCGGTTATTTTAAAAATATAATCTTTATATCAGCAAGGCGCCTTAAAGGCATAGATTTGTTTGAGAAGGCGATTACAGATTTTATTTATGGCAATAGTTTGATTATCCCGGAACATGCTTTGGTTTCTAATATGCGCCATATAGAGGCGCTTAAAGAGTCCGGTAAATTCATTGACAGCGCATTAAAAGCGATTGATAAGGATTTGGACATTGAATTGGTTTCGCAGGACATAAAGGACGCGTTGGGTTTTTTAGACGATATACTGGGTAAAAGGTTTTCGGAAAAATTACTGGATAAAATATTTAACGAGTTTTGCATAGGAAAGTAGGAGAATAAAATGGATAAGAATAAGATAGAAAAAGCTGTAAAAGCGATATTAGAGGCAATAGGGGAAAATCCCAACAGGGCGGATCTGAAAGAAACCCCTCGTCGGGTAGCGCAGATGTACGAGGAGATTTTTAGCGGTATTAAGCAGGATCCCGAGAAGGAACTGGAAATTACCTTAGACCATAAACACCAGGAGATAGTGCTTCTTAAAGGGATTCCGCTTTATTCGGTTTGTGAACATCATCTGCTTCCGTTTATAGGCACAGCGCATATCGCCTATATACCAAAACAGGGCTGCGTAACAGGTTTAAGCAAATTAGCGCGCGTTGTGGATATTCTATCCAAGAGGCCGCAGGTGCAGGAGCGGCTTACTACGCAGATCGCCGATATTATTATGCGTAAGCTTAAACCGCAGGGGTGCATGGTTGTCATAGAGGCGGAGCATTTGTGTATGTCAATGCGCGGCGTAAAAAAGCCGGGCGTTACAACCGTTACAAGCGCTGTAAGAGGGATATTTAGAGAAAATAATAAGACCCGCACAGAGGCGTTGGTTCTTATAAAAGATAGATGAAAAAAATAAATATTTTCAAATTGTGGCCGCTTATAATTTTTACGTTCGCGCTGGCTGTAAGGTTTATTTTCTTAAACCAGTTTCAGGCCAGCCCGTTTTTTGATGTGGATGTCAAGGGCGTTGACCCGTCGCTTTATCATGAATGGGCAAAGGAGCTTGCCGAAGGCTATTGGCCCGGCTACAGGCTTCTTTACGGCCATCCTTTTTATCCCTATGTAGTTTCTTTTATTTACAGGATATTTGCGGCAGACAGCTATATTGTGACGGTTTTTCAGTGTTTAAGCGGCGCCTTGTCTTCAGTGTTAATCTATTTTATAGCCAGGCGTTTATTTTCCAGGCCAGCCGGGATCATAGCGTCGGTTTTAGCGGCTTTATATGCGCCTTTTTTATTTTACGAAGGCCTTTTAGTCCCGAATACCCTGGCAATATTGTTAAATCTTTCAGCTTTTTTAATGCTTCTTAATATCCTGGATTGGCCCAACGTAAGAAGGACATTTTTGGCAGGCCTGCTTTTGGGGTGTTCCTTGATTACAAACAGCGGCATCGCGCCTTTCATTATTGTATCTTTTTTTTGGATGGTGTTTGCCCTGAGGAAAAATAAAAAAGCCGTTTTTACGCATGCTGCATGTATTTTAGTCGGTATAGCCCTTCCTTTGGCTATGATATCGCTGAAACATTTTACTGCTGAAGGCCGTTTTGATACATTTGGCGCGCACGGAGGCATAAATTTTTACGTCGGCAACAATCCTGAGGCAAACGGCGCATTCAGGGCTCCGATGGGTTTTACGCCGAGCGCAGAAGGCCTGTCTATGGATTCGGCTAAATATGCCTCGGATTTATCAGGCAGGGAGCTTTCAGCTAAAGAGGTCTCGGAGTTTTGGTATAAGAGGGCATTTTCTTATATAAAATCACACCCGTTTCTATGGTTAAAGCTCCAAATGAGGAAATTTATTCTTTTCTGGAACGGCGCCGAACTCGGCGATGTTGCGGATTACTATCTTTCAAAGCAATATTCATCGCTTTTAAAGTTTAATCCGTTTATTTTCGGCCTTATAGGCCCGCTGGGGCTGTTAGGCATGTTTTTGGCAAGGAAAAAGCCAACGCCAGGTGTTTTTCTTTTGTATACGGGAGTTTTCGGTATTATGTCTTCGTGTATATTGTTTTTTGTGAATTCCAGGTACAGGCTTTCTGTGGTGCCGTATCTTTTGATGTTTTCAGGGTTTGCCTTATACAGGCTATGGCAGGAGCTGCGAAATAAAAATTTAAAATATTTCAAGGTACCTTTGGCGCTTTTTATATTATTTTTTGTTTTTTCGAATGTCAGGGCCATATCTGCGGATTCCACAACGCCTCTTTATAACCTTTCGGTGATTTACGCAAAGAAAGAAATGTATGACGAGGCAATAGGCATATCTAAAAAACTTTTAAAACAGGATTGGCAGCTGCCCATGGTGCATTTTAACCTGGGCGTGTGTTACTACGGGAAAAAAGAGATGCCTGAGGCGATTTCCGAGTTTAAACAGGCGTTGCTTTTGTCTCCCGAACATCATGATTCTCACTTTAACCTCGGTATGATATATTATAATGAAACTAAAGACCTTGTCTTGGCGCTTAGAGAGTTTAAATTATCCATAAGAGGCAATGAAAAGGACCTGGCCGCGCATTACTGGATAGGTAAGATATATCAGGATTATGGTAAATTTGACAGCGCAGCCGAAGAGTTTAAGGCAGCGCTTAAGATAAATCCTGAGGTTGAACAAGTTAAAAAGGCCCTTAAAGAGGTGTCAAAATATAACTTGCTAAAAGCCAAAAAATAATATAATATTATAATATTAATGACTAATCCTTTCCTAGAGGTTATAACAAGTAAAATTTCAGTGGTAACTATCTTTGCGTGGCTTTTTGCGCAGTGCATAAAGATAGCGATAGCGCTTATTACTACAAGAAGGTTTAATTTTCGGCTGCTTTTGGGCACAGGCGGCATGCCCAGCGCGCATGCTGCCAGTGTGAGCGCATTGGCGATTTCAGTCGGCAAGACAGTGGGTTTTTCTAACCCTTTATGCATAGTTACCATGGCGTTTGCGTTTATTACCATGTTTGACGCGCAGGGCGTGCGCAGGCAAGCAGGCGCTCAGGCGGCAACGCTTAATAAAATTGCCGAAGAGATTTATTCTAACAAGGGTATACGGCCGGAACGGCTTAAGGAATTGCTGGGGCATACGCCCGTCGAGGTTTTTGCGGGCGCATTAACAGGCGCTTTATTGGCATTTATCATGTTTAAATTTTAAGAAAGGTGCATTTAAATGAACAAGAAGATATGGTTGGCAACAGTATCTTTTGCGGCCGTGTGCGCTATGGCGTTTGCCGGCATAGGCATAAAAAACAATATGCGTAATAGCAAGTTAAAGGCGCAGTTTGCCCAGGCAGAGCAAAGCCAGGCAGGCGGAAATTTGATAGAGGCGCGCGATGCCTACAAAGGTCTTATGCAGCAAAATTTTGACGTGGAAAAGGCCAAAGAGGTCTACGGCAAGATAGAAAAACTTAACGTCGATATTTTATTTTCACCGGTAAAGACAGAGGATAGCGTAATTTATAAGGTTCAGCCCGGAGATACGCTTGATGCGATAGCAAAGAAATACGGCACAACCGTACAGCTTATAAAAAGAGCCAATAATTTAACATCTTCTATGATAAAGCCAGGCGCTGAGCTTAAGGTAAACACGGCAAAATTCAGCATAGTTGTTGATAAATCGCAGAACATACTTACGCTTAAAGCCAATGAGCAGGCTATAAAAACGTATAATGTGGCGACGGGTACTAATAATTGCACTCCTGTCGGGATATTTAAAATAGCCACAAAGATTATTGACCCGCCGTGGTATTCAAGCGGCAGGATTATACCTCCTGATGATCCCAAAAATATCCTTGGTTCAAGATGGATGGGTTTTACTATAAAAAGTTACGGCATACACGGCACGACAGACGACAGCTCCATAGGCACACAGCAGACCCAGGGTTGCGTCAGGATGCATAATAGCGACGTTGAGGAGCTTTATGATATTATACCGGTAGGCACAGAAGTGACTATACTGGATTAGGGGTAATATTATGGTAGGCACAGGCCTTGATTTTGAAAAACCTATAATAGAGCTTGAGAAAAAGATAGAAGAGCTTAAAAGTTTTACCAAAGGCCAGAAGCTTGAGTTTAAGGATGAAATAAAGAAATTTGAGCAAAAGCTTGAAAAGGTAAAACACGATATTTTTGAGAAGCTTACGCCATGGCAAAGGGTGCAGATAGCGCGCCATCCTAAAAGGCCGTATACGCTTGATTATATCGCCGCTATAATGACGGATTTTGTCGAGATTCACGGAGACAGGCTTTTTGCCGACGACAAGGCGTTGATAACCGGTTTTGCAAAAATAGATTCTCATGATATTCTGGTTTTGGGTCATCAGAAGGGCAGGGACACAAAGGGAAATCTTATGCGCAATTTCGGCAGCGCCCATCCTGAAGGGTACAGAAAGGCAATGCGCGCTATGAAGCTTGCTGAAAAATTCGGTTTGCCTGTGATTGCTTTTGTTGATACTCCGGGGGCATATCCCGGTATAGGCGCAGAAGAGCGCGGCCAGGCAGAGGCCATTGCTTGTAATTTGGCTGAAATGGCAAGGCTTAAGGTTCCGATAATAGTTATAGTCATAGGTGAGGGCGGTTCAGGCGGCGCGCTTGGAATCGGAGTAGGCGACAGGGTTATGGTGCTTGAAAATGCCTATTATTCGGTTATTTCACCGGAAGGATGCGCCGCGATTTTATGGAAAGACAGGTTAAAGGCGCCGCAGGCAGCCGAGGTTTTAAAACTCACAGGCCCGGACTTGCTCGAGCTTGGCGTTATAGACGAGGTTATTAAAGAGCCTCTTGGCGGCGCCCACAGAGGCGTGGTTGAAATAGCAAACAATATAAAAGAAACAATTTTGCGTAATCTCAAAGAGTTAAATAAACTCACACCTATAGAATTAGTCAAGGCCCGTTACGATAAATTCCGCAAGATGGGCGTTTTTGAAGAATAAATGTAGCCCCTCGCCGCTAAATGCTAAAGTTGGCGGCTCGGGACAAAATTTTATTGCATAAAATTTTGCCGGAGTGGTGAAATTGGCAGACACGCAGGTCTCAAAAACCTGTGGGCTTAAACCCGTGTCGGTTCGACTCCGACCTCCGGCACCAAAATCTGTCTGCCAAAGGCAGGCAGATTTTGATCCTGTTTCACCAGTTATTACGTTCTAGTGAAACAGGACCTTCGAGTAAACATTGATAACTTGAAATGCGATAGGTCCTGTTTTGCCGCTAGGAATAACATGCAAAACAGGATCAAATTCGCTTTCAGCGAATTTGGGGCTGTGGTGAAGAGGGATCACGACACAATGGCATTGTGTAGTCACGAGTTCGATTCTCGTCAGCTCCACCAATTTTTGCGAAGCAAAAATTGTCCCGAGTCCCTCGCTGCGACAATTTTACGTGCTGGCGGCTCGGGATGAGGGACATAAACTAAACATGTCAGAATATAATTTCAAACAAATCGAATCCAAGTGGCATAAGGCCTGGGAAAAGCAAAGGCTGTTCAGCGTTGATGAAAAAAAGACGCAGAATAAATATTACTGCCTTGTAATGTTTCCTTATCCTTCAGGCGACCTGCATGTAGGCCACGGAAGAAATTATATTATAGGCGATGCCGTGGTAAGGTATAAATTGATGCATGGTGAGAGCGTACTTTCTCCCATGGGTTGGGATGCATTCGGCCTTCCAGCCGAAAACGCCGCCATAAAGTCAAATACCCACCCTAAAACATGGACCCTTAAAAATATAAAGCGCATGAAAGAGCAATTTTACCAGTGGGGCTGCGGTTATGACTGGGACAGGGAGATCGCATCCTGTCTGCCGGATTATTACAAATGGACGCAATGGGTATTTTTAAAACTTTATGAAAAAGGCCTTGCCTACAGAAAGTTAGGCGCAGTTAATTGGTGCCCTTCATGCCAGACAGTGCTGGCGAATGAACAGGTTGTAGGCGGCAATTGCGAGCGCTGTTCGACAAAGGTTTTAGATAAGGATCTTGAGCAGTGGTTTTTTAAGATAACAGAGTATGCAGACAAACTGCTGGAAGACATTTCACTTTTGAATGACTGGCCTGCGCGCGTTAAGACAATGCAGGAAAATTGGATCGGCAGATCAACAGGCGTGCAGATAGATTTTCCTGTGGATGGCTCGCAGGAAAAATTAACCTGTTACACGACGAGAGTTGATACTATTTTCGGAGCCACGTATATGGTGCTGGCGCCCGAGCATCCAAGTGTGGCAAAATTAACGGTAAGCGCGCCTAACAAGGCGCAGATACAGCAGTTTATGCAAAAGGCGCGCTCGCAGTCAAAAGTGGACCGCTCATCGGCGGATGTTGAAAAAGAAGGCATCTTTAGCGGCCGCTATGTTATAAATCCGGTAAACGGGAAAAAGATCCCTTTATGGATTGCCAATTATGTACTTACAGAATATGGCACAGGCGCGGTAATGGCTGTGCCTGCGCATGATCAAAGAGATTTTGAGTTTGCGAAAAAATATAATCTGCCGGTAGAGATAGTAATAGTTCCAGACGGGCATATGGGGCCAGGTTTAAAACCTGACCCCATATGCCTTAAAGAGGCCTACGAAGGCGACGGCATACTGGTAAATTCCGGGCAATTTAACGGCCTTAATAACCGTGACGCAATGGAGGATATTGCTGACTGGATACAGGATGAAAATACAGGCAGGCGCGCCACGCATTACCGTTTGCGCGACTGGCTGATTTCACGCCAAAGGTATTGGGGCGCGCCGATACCTATAATTTACTGCGATAAATGCGGGGTGGTGCCTGTGCCGGAAAATCAGCTGCCTGTTTTGCTGCCTGAGAATGTTAAATTTAAACCGTCAGGCGATTCGCCGCTTAAAGATGTAAAAGAATTTATAAATTGCAGGTGCCCCAACTGTAAGAGTAAAGCCCGCCGCGAAACAGACACAATGGATACATTTGTTGACTCAAGCTGGTATTATTTAAGGTATCTTTCGCCTAAAAATAACGCAAAGGCATTTGATGCGGACACTGTGAATAAATGGCTGCCGGTTGACCAGTATATAGGCGGCGTAGAGCATGCCATATTGCATCTTTTGTATTCGAGGTTTATTACAAAGGTTTTATATAATTTAGGCCTGATTGGTTTTAAAGAGCCGTTTGCAAGGCTTTTTACGCAGGGTATGATAACTAAAAACAGCATCAAGATGTCAAAGTCCAGGGGCAATGTAGTTGCGCCTGATGAATTGATAGAAAAATATGGCGCAGATACCATGCGGCTTTACACGCTTTTTATAGGACCGCCTGAAAAAGACGCTGAATGGAATGACAGGGGCGTTGAGGGCGCGTGGAGATTTTTAAACCGGGTATGGAGACTGGTTGATTCAGTAACATCGGCAACGCTTAATTCTAGTTCTCAGGATTTAAAGAGAAAAATACACCAGACAATAAAAAAAGTTACAGAAGATATAGAGGGCGGTTTTTATTTTAATACAGCTATAGCCTCTATAATGGAGCTGGTAAACGAAACATATAAGTGCGCCAACGAGATTATGGGGTCAGGTTTAGAACCTGACCCCATAATCCTGAAAGAGGCAACGGAAACAATCGTTTTGCTCCTGGCGCCGTTTACGCCTCATATATGCGAGGAGCTCTGGGAAAAGCTTGGCCATAAAGGCAGTATATTCAAGGCCTCATGGCCTAAATATGACCCGGGCCTTATACAATCGGAAACCATTGAGATAATTATACAGGTAAACAGCAGGGTGCGCTCTAAGATAGTCGTGGCCTTAAACACCGCAGAAGAAGAGATTAAGCGAATAGCCCTGGCTGATGAAAAGGCAAAGATATGGATCAGCGATAACCCCATAAAGAAATTCATACTAATCCCGAACAAACTGGTGAATATAGTAGTGTAGAATGAAGATTAAGAATTTCTCCGACAAGCTCGTCTGGGCAGCGATCACTGTATATGCTGCTTTTTTTTCTTATATATCCATCCTGAAATACAATAATTTTATCTATAATGATTTTGACCTTGCCATAGACGCCCAGACGCTGTGGAATATTATCCACGGCTCAACGTATAGCTCAATACACGGAATAGTTTTTTTAGGCAATCATATGCGGCTGATTCTTTTTTTGATTGCGCCGTTTTACGCCATCTTTAAGACGCCGGTGTTTTTACTTGTGCTGCAGTCTATTTTGCTTGGCCTGACCGCCTATCCTTTATACAGAATCGCAAAAGGTAACCTTGATGTAAAATTTGCCGTTGTTATCGCGTTGTCATATTTATTGTACCCTGCGCTTATGTATATGAACTTGTTTGAGTTTCATCCTACGGCGCTCGCAACATGTTTTTTGATGTTCATGTTGTATTATTTTTACACGGACAAGTTTCTGAAATTTTGCGTATTTGCAGGCATGGCATTAAGCTGCCAGGAAAATATACCTTTATTGCTTGCGGGTATGGGTATTTTTTCTTTGTTTGTGAAAAAAAGCGGAAAATGGATTTTTGCCCCAATAATTGCGGGCGCGGTTTATTTTTACCTGGCGGTATTTAAAATTATGCCGCATTTTAACAGGGGGGCAATAGATTTTTTTAGTTTATACGGGCATATTAATATTTTAAATCCCGCCGGAGCGGTTATTATGATGTTTTCGCCGGAAAACACCTTTTTTTTATTCCAGTTATTTACTCCGGTATTATTTATGCCTCTATTCTATTTGCCGCTATTGGCGGTTGCCTCGCCTATATTTTTGCAGCATATGTTGTCCTCAAGATTTATGGAACATACTATTTTCTATCATTACTCAGCAGAGCTGGTGCCTTTTATATTCGTTTCGGCTGTTTACGCAATAAAAAGAATAACAGTATTTATGGACAATAATCAGTCCCAAAGGGCGTTTTTATGGGCCATAGCGCTGGCTGCGATTTTTTCATCCGTGCATTTCGGGCCGCTGGGTAATATATTAAGAAGTATAGAAGCGTGGCGTAATGCCCGGCCGGCCGCGTTGGAAAAAGACGCTTTGTTGAGGCGGATACCGCCTGATGCGTCGGTTGCTGCGACTTTTGAGTTTTTGCCGAAGCTGTCCGGCAGGAAACATCTTTATTCATTTCACCATTTTTATTCAGGTGAAAGCACTTTATCGCAAAAGAAATACCCGTTGCCTGAAAAAATAGACTATGCATTGATCGATTTCGGCGACAAGCACACATTCGGCGATTTTCGTTCACCTAGCAGCGCAAAAAATATAAAACATTTTTTCAGAAAATACCGCCTCAGGCAGATAACCTCAGCCGGCGAAACAGCGCTTTACGAAAGCCATTAATATGAACAAGAGTATTTTAATCCGGAATATCGTGATAATTGTTTTAGCGGCTGTGATTCTCGGGCTGCCCTTTATTAACCAGGCATTTCATATAGACGATACCAATTTTTTATACATAACAAAGCAAATACTTAAAGATCCGTTAAGGCCGTATTCTTTTAATATAAATTGGAGGGGCGCCGATGAACGTGCTTTTGATATACTGGCTAACCCGCCATTGTGCCCGTATTATTCCGCGTTAGCGATAAAACTGTTTGGTCAGTCGGAGCCGGCGCTGCACGGCGCATATTTGATTTTTGCCGTCGCAGCAGGGTTATTTATGTTTTTCTTAAGCCGGCGTTTTACGCGCCATGCATTGATTTGCAGCCTGTTAATGCTGGTTACCCCGGCATTTATGGTTATGTCGCATACAATAATGCCTGATACCGCGCTTTTGGTTTTTTACCTGGCAGGCATAACATTGTTTATATACGGGGTTGATAAAAACAGGCCGGGATTTTTGGTTTTATCAGGTATTTTTATGGGATTGGCAAGCCTTTGCCGCTACAGCGGGCTGACGGTATTTTTTATAGTGATTATGTATATCGCGATACAGCGTAAAAAGTTTAAGGCAATCATATTGATACCGTTTTTTACAGGAGGCCTGATATTTTTAGCATGGTGCGCGCATAATACTATTTTTTACGGCAGAATGCATTTTATGGCTGCCAGCGGTTTTCAACTGGTTACTTTGACTGCTGAAGATATATTCTGCAAGATAGAGGCGCTGTTGTCTTATATCGGCTCCACAAGCGTGTTTTTTGTGTTTTTGATAGTTGGTTTTTTCACGGCGCGCTATAAAAAGATATTTTTTATATTGGCTGCCCCGTGTTTTTACCTGGGAGTTATTGCTGCCATGAAATACCATGCAAGCGCGCTTCAAATTATATTTATATCTATTTTTATGCTTTCATCATTGCATTTTTTCTTTATAGCCATAGACAGTATAATCGCCCAAAAGGCGAAGAATATAAAAAAAGATTATCTTTTTCTTATAGGATGGGTGTTTTTTATAATAATTTTTACAGGGACCATATATTTCTCCGCGGTAAAACATATTTTATTATTGCTGCCGGCTTTTTTGATATTATTTGTCGTGCTAATAGAGCGGTTTTGCGCAAGATTCGTAAAAATCTATCTGGCGGTCGCGCTTATTGCCACGTTTTTGTGCGGCATATCGGTTTCATACGCGGATTTTATGTATGCGGATGTTTACAGGGATTTCGCGTATAAAAACGCGTTAAAATATAAAAATTCCTCCAATACCGTGTGGTTTGCCGGGCACTGGGGTTTTCAGTATTACATGGAAAGCCTCGGGTGCAAGGCGCTTACATACGACGACAATTCGCCAAAAAAAGGAGACGTGTTAATTATGCCTGTTTTAATAGCCGAACACCAGTGGCCTTGTGAGCTTTTGCAAAAGAGGCTTAGTTTATTGGATGTATATGGCTATGGATTAATTTTTCCCATAAGAACCATGAATGCCAGAAAGAATTTTTCTTTTTATACTAACATAATGTTAGGTTACAACCCTGGATTTTTAGCATATTATTTTAGCAGCCAGAATTTAGAGCAATTTGTAGTATATAAAATCATGTGAGGTATTTAATGAAAACAATTGCAGTGTTGCCGGCATATAACGCCGCAAAGACGTTAAAAATAACATTGGATGATATCCCGCGCGATTGCGTGGATGATATTATCCTGG
>Ga0210056_1000751_pt1 | contig 27745 bp, 18 predicted proteins | sample CryGeyCG2014_080_2_FD_183965 | JGI IMG/M metagenome (GOLD analysis project Ga0210056, IMG submission 183965) | Groundwater microbial communities from aquifer - Crystal Geyser CG07_land_8/20/14_0.80 (SPAdes) (version 2) | ecosystem: Environmental > Aquatic > Deep subsurface > Groundwater | place...
TCAAAGGCGATGGCAGTGACAGCGCTGATTTAGTCATCGGCCAGGCCGATTTTACTCACGGCTCAGCCAACCGCGGCGGCAGCATTGCCGCTAATGGCTTTTCCGGCCCACGCGGGATTACCCTGGCCGGTGATCATTACTTTATCCCCGATTCATCCAATAATCGAGTACTCCGCTTTCCGGCTCCGCTTGTAGGCGATGGCAGTGACAGCGCTGATTTAGTCATCGGCCAGGCCGATTTTACTCACGGCTCAGCTAACAGAGGCAATTTATACCCCGACTCGACCTCTCTCTCCTTGCCTTTTAAACCTGTTTTCAATGGTTTTGACCAAATTTTTATCCCCGAGTACAGTAACAGTCGAGTTTCGGTCTTTAATCTTTTTCCGGCCGCCGCCTCGGTAACTATAAATGATGGGGCTTCAACTACTTTATCAGTGCAAGTTCAACTGTCACTATCTGCTCTGGAAGCCAGCGAAATGCGAATCTCAAACAATCCTGATTTTGCCGCTTCAAGTTGGGCCCAGACTTGTCCTGATTGCGGCGGCCAGATCTCAAACAATCCTGATTTTGCCGCTTCAAGTTGGGAGCCATATTCGACTTCAAAAAACTGGCAGCTAGATCCAGGCGACGGCGTGAAAACTGTCTATCTTCAATTTCGTGATTCATCGGGAGTGGAAGCCCCGGCTGTTTCTGCTTCGATCTATCTGTTGACTTTGAAGATACTGCCTGAGACCGGAGCGGAGGGTGGATAAAGTAATGAAAATTGTTCCAGTGTTTTTATCAATAGTAAAAAAAGTTTACTTTACATTCGGAAAGCGTCTCAAGAGAAAACATTTTAAAATTGTCCTAGCTGTCCTGGTTGCTTTATTGGTAATCAGTAGTTATGCAGTTTTCCACAAATTGCCTGATAATGCTGCAAACAAAACAAGGGCTAATTTGGACGATCAAATCAAAAAACCTTCAGAGTGGACTCTTTCAATTAAAAAACTTGGTATTTCTGTTCCAATAGTGCTTAATGTCAGCGGCGCTGACAAAGATGAATACTTCGCTGCCTTACAAAGCGGAGTTGCCCAGATGGAAGGCACTGCCCTTCCAGGCGAAGGCAATACGGTTATCTTTGGCCATTCAAGTTATTATAAAGATGATCCCGGCCAATATAAGAAAATATTCTCGACTTTGGATCAACTTAAGACCGGCGACGAAATTAAAATCTTAAAAAAAGACGGCGAATTAACTTATATAGTTAGAGAAAATAAATTGTTCGATCCGACTGATGTGGAAATAGTCGGGCCAACTAATGATAAGCAATTAACCTTAATCACTTGTTGGCCGCCCGGAGCTCTAGATCAAAGATTGGTAGTAATTGCTGATCTTAAATAATTTTATCGCAAAAATTTCTCGATTTCTTTTTCTGCTGATTTTAGATCTTTACACCAGATAATTTTCGGAAAACGCCGGAACCAGGTTAGCTGGCGCCGGGCATAAGCATGAATAGCAAACTTCATTTCTCGCTTCATCGCAAGAAATTCATTACTACATTGTCCCATTGTTTCATTGCCAGATTGCTTCGTCGCTTCGCTCCTCGCAATGACATTTTTACATTTTGAATTGTCATTTTGATCTTTGCATTTTACATTTTGAATTAAATATTGTGTCAAAATTCTATACTCCAATCCAATTTTCTCCAGCCACTTTGGATCAACGCCGCGATCTAATAATCCGCCAACTTCCGTGACAAATCCCTCGTGAAACCAGTCATCAACTCGCTGATCTATCCGCCGATAAAGGACTTCGCGCGGCAGATCAATCGCAATCTGCAAAACCTCAAAATCAGGTTTCTTTTTTGCGACCACTTCTCCGGCTTGCGCCCGCTCAATCGCTCTAATTAAGCGATGTGGATTATTAATATCAATTTTGCAATTTTCAATTTCCAATTTACAAAAAATATCCTGTAATTGTTTAAGGGATTTCTTTTCTAATTCTTTTCTGGAATATTTGACATCTGGATTTTGGATTTTGGATTTTTCAAGCTCGAAACCCTCGGTGAGTGCTTGAATATAAAGGCCTGTTCCTCCGACGATGATTGGAATTTTACCACGGGCAAAAATATCATCGATCACTTTCCGCGCCGCCGCTAGCCAGTCGAACATCGTGAACTTAGTTCCCGGCTCGATAATATCAATCAACCACTGCGGCACTCCATCAATCCAACGAATGTTGGATCTCAATTGCTCAATTGTTAAATTGTTAAATTGTTGTTTATTTGTAATTTTGTACTTTTGTACTTTTGTAATTTTTGTACTTTCGTTAGGAGCGCTTGGAGCGCCTTCTTTGCCCGTTCCGATATCGAGTCCGCGATAAACTTGCCGCGAGTCCGCTGAAACAATTTCACCATTACATTTTTTGGCAATTTCAACTCCCCAATCGCTCTTCCCACTGGCCGTCGGCCCAATAATGGCAATAAGTTTTTTATCCCTATTTATAGTTCTTTCTGACATATTTATAGATCTCTTCAAGAACCAGCAAAATTACTCCAAACATCAGTGCCCGCAGCCAAAGAGTTGAAGGCAAAATAGCAGTTTGCAGATAGCGATCCATAGACGGCAGATAAATCATCGCCAAAATTAATGCCAGCGAAAAAACCTCGGCTGCAATTAAATAGTGATTTCGCCAAAAACGATATCGAAAAATCGAAACATTCGGACAGCGCGAAAGAAAAACATTAAACACCTGAACGATAACCAAAGTCAAAAGCGAAGCGGTTGTCGCCGCTTGATAATTGCCGGAAAGCCGCATGATGTAGGTGAAATTTAAAACCGCTCCGCCGCCCATAATCAAACCGATCGCCGAAAGATGTAAAAACGACTTGCCGGTTAGAAGCTGAACATCTTTTGAGCGCGGTTTGGTTTTCATTATCTCTCGCTCCTGCGGCTCAAAAATCAAGGCCATTGAGGGCAAAACATCAGTGCCGACATCAACGCAAAGAATCTGGATTGCGCTGATCGGCAAAGGCAAGCCGAAAATCATCCCGATGACAACGGTTAAAAGTTCACCGAAATTCGAAGAGAAAATATAAAATAAAAATTTTTTGATGTTGTCAAAGATCGCCCGGCCCTCTTTGATGGCGTGAACGATGGTGGCAAAATTATCATCCAAAAGCACCAAATCCGCCGCTTCGCGAGAAACATCAGTGCCTTTTTCGCCCATAGCAATGCCGATATCGGCGCGCTTCAGCGCCGGCGCGTCGTTGACACCATCGCCGGTAACGGCAACGATCTCGCCCATTTTCATTAAATTATCAACGATGCGAAATTTATGCTCCGGCAATATTCGGGCAAAGATCGGCTCCCGTTGCAAATGGCCGCGAAGCTGGACATCTGACAATTGATCAATTTGTTTACCATCAATAACTTCAACTTTATCGTCATCAGCAATGCCGACCATCTTAGCGATTGAAAGGGCGGTTAGTGGATTATCGCCGGTAAGCATAATCAGCCGAATATTGCCGGCTTGGCAATCGTCAATCGCCTCTTTGATTCCTTCGCGCGGCGGATCGAAAATCGCCACCAGAGCGAGAAATTGGCCGTCGGCCGCCAGCGCCAAGACCCGAAAACCCTCATCGGCAAAGGCCGAAAATTTTTCCTCGATTTGCTTTTTTTCTTTGCCCTCTATTTTGGTTAGTTCGATAATTACCTCCGGCGCGCCTTTCAGATAATTAATTTTTTTGCCGCCGATTTGATATGTTACTCTCATATAGCGCTTTTCGGCCTCAAAGGGAATTTCAGCAATTTTTCGGCCGCTTTTTCTGATTTTTTCAGTCGCCGCCCCGCTATCTTTGGCAAAGCGCAAAAGAGCGATTTCCGTCGGATTATCCGGCGAATTTTCGCTGATAATTTCGGCGTTATTACAGAGAACCAAAGTGTTTTGGATCGCTTTTTCCAATTCGTCAGCGCTTAATTTACTCTCGGGATTTTGCCAAAGTTCTTTGACCTTCATCTCACCGGTGGTCAGAGTGCCGGTTTTGTCGCTGCAAATAACTGTCACCGAACCCAGGGTCTCAACCGAGACCAAATTCCGCACCAATGCTCGGCGCTTGGCCAAATTTCGCGCACCTAAAGATAGAGCAACCGAGATCGTTGCCGGCAGGCCTTCAGGCACCAGTGCCGCTGCCACCGCAATGGAAAAAGTTAAGGCCGAGATAAAATTCCGGTCGGTAAAATATTTATAAATCACCAATCCGATAACAACAAAAGCAGCGATAATCGCCACCCGTTTTGCCATTTTTCCGATCTTTTCCTGCAGGGGCGAAAGGGTTTTTCGAATCGCCACCGATTTTTCGGCGATTTTGCCGAATTCGGTCTTAAGACCGGTAGCAACAACAACACCGGAGGCCTCGCCTCTGGCAACAATCGTACCCATAAAAAGCATATTGAAAATTTGGCTTGGGATGGGCGAGGCATCTTTAATTTCCTTTACCTCTTTTCTGACCGCAGCTGATTCGCCGGTCAGCGCTTGTTCATTAGCCAAGAGATCATAGGCCTCTAAAAGCCGGATATCGGCCGGGACTTTATCGCCCTGGCCGAGTATAACGATATCACCGGGAAATAAATGACTGCTTTTGATCAATTTCTCCCTGCCATCTCGGCGGACGCGGACCATTTGCGGCAAAAGTTTCGCCAGCGCCCGGATGACTTTTTCCGCTTTATACTCCTGGGAAAAACCGATGATAGTGTTGATCAGGACAATAATCATAATGATTGTGCCGCTTCGACTGTCGCCGAGAATAAAAGACAAAACACCGGCGATTATCAACAGAAGGACCAGAAGATCAACCAATTGGTCGAAAAAAATCGTGATAATTGGAATTGGCGCCCGGCGCTTAATTGAATTCAGACCATATTTAAAAAGCCGTTTTTCGGCTTCAAAGTTTTTTAGGCCGGCACTACCGGTTTCAAGGGTTTTCAGTATCGTTTCAGTTGTCCCCTGCCATGGATTCATTATCTGCTATTTATCTTGCTCTTCCTCTAATTTTTTCCGTTTTAGCCGCTCAATTTCAAAAACGCTTTTGCCGGAAACCGGCATTTCTTTTTTATCCGTCTTATCGGCATCTTCCAGCAATTTCTCCTCTAACTCTTCAAAATACTCATCATTAAACTCATCCGAATCATTGCTGGCTAGTTTATTATCGTCCATATTTTTATTATATAACAATTTGGCCTGCCATGCCTGTCCGCCTCTGGCGGAAGCGAAACCGAATGGTGCCCGAGGTCGGAGTTCCCACTTCGTTCCGAAGCAACTTCGGGACTTCGTTAGGGGCAAGCGAACCTCCAATCTTGGTGCTCTATTCTTAAAATAGTCCGAACGCATTTCGCCGCCTTCGGCGGCGAGGAATTCCCCCCGCGAAAATTCGGAAAGACGGCGAAGCCGCACCGCTGACAATTTCAAGTTTTTCTTTGGCGGCATATTCTTTTATTCTAAAACAAAAGATTCAATAGCGCCATGCGAATATACAATCCATTTCGAGCTTGTCGAAAATATGCAGCGCGCTTGTCGTCATCAACTTCTCGGCTAATTTCGTTGACTCTCGGTAATGGATGCATAATAACAGCACGCTTGTTGAGTTTATCAAGCAGTTTTTTATTCAAAACAAATGAATTTTTCACTCGCTCATAAAGTCGCGCAGAAGAAAACCGTTCTTTCTGAATTCGCGTCATATACAAGACATCAATTTTTGGAAGTATACTTTCCAAGTTGTCAGATTCAGAAAATTTTATTTTTCGCGAATTCAAGAAAGATTTATATTTTGCTGGCAATTTCAACTCTTGTGGTGCAACTAAAAATATTTCGACATTATGACTAATCGAAAGAAGATAAATGAGCGAGTGAATTGTTCTGCCATAGAGCAGATCGCCAACCATACCGATTTTCAGATTATCAATACTGCCAAGTTCTTTTTGAATAGTGTACAAATCAAGGAGTGCTTGGGTAGGATGTTCGCCATCGCCATCTCCTGCGTTGATAATTGGAACGGGAGAAACTTTTGTAGCCCGTTCGGCAGCTCCATGTTCGTTGTGGCGCAGGACAATCATGTCGGAGTATCCAGAAATAATCTTTATACTATCTTCCAGTGTTTCCCCTTTGATAGCCGAAGAAAAATGTCCTGCGCTTTCGGTAGAAATTACTTGACCGCCCAGCTTGAGCATAGCGGATTCGAAAGAAAACCGAGTACGAGTACTCGGTTCGTAGAAAACACAGGAGAGAATTTTATTCTGCAAGAGTTTCGGAATTTTACCTTGGCGGTCTGCTTTTTCAAATTTATCTGCTCTTCTGAAAATATCTACAAGTACTTTTTTATTCAAAAATTGTTGCGTGCTTAAAATATGCTTAAAGTCCATATGATTAAAAATTTTTCTTCCCCCAAAATTAAAATGTGGTTCGAACCGATGTTTTTCTCCGGGTTCTTTTGCGGTTTTAAGCGGTGCGGCTTCGCCGTCTTTCCGAATTTTCGCGGGGGGAATTCCTCGCCGCCGCAGGCGGCGACGGCAAGCCCCCAAAATTTGAGCGGATTCGCCACGATCTTTGACAATTTCAAGTTTTTCTAATGAGTTAATCATAACTCATTACAGTAAATTTTTCAAGAAAAATGAGCTTGAAAAAATTACTGCTTTGGCGGCAAATTCTTTTCGGAAAAAAAGGGTTCAATCCCCGAAGGAATTAGAACCCCATAGTGATAGCTTTAGCCCCGATGTCTTTTCGGAACTGTTTGCCCTTGAACTTGATGCAATAGACTGCTTTGTACGCCCGATCAAGCGCTTCTTGAAGAGTATCGCCGGTTGCTGTAACTCCGAGAACACGCCCGCCAGAAGTCAGAAGCTGGTCGCTATACATTGTGCCAGCGTGGAAAACAATGACACTGGGAATTTTCTCCGCCTCAGCAATGCCGAATATCGGGATTTCCTTTTTGTACTTTCCAGGATACCCTCCCGAAGCGAGAACAACGCAAGCAGCAAAACCGGAATTCCATTCAACAGCAAGGTTGGCGAGTTTTCCGTCAACGCATGCGTCCAACACATCAAGCAGATCGGTTTTGAGAAGACGCATATAGCTTTGCGTTTCGGGGTCGCCAAATCTTGCGTTGAATTCAAGCACTTTCGGCCCTTTGTCTGTCATCTTGAGTCCGGGGTACAAACAGCCAGTAAACGGCTTTCCTTTCTTCGCAAGCGCTTGCAAAGTCGGATGAACGATTTGCTCGTTCACTTCTCGCAAGGTCTGATCCGTAACCCACGGCACAGGTGCGATTGTCCCCATACCGCCAGTATTCTTGCCCTTATCGCCGTCGGAAATCGGCTTGTGGTCTTGCGCGGTTGGCAGCAGGATTGAAGTTTTGCCGTCGCAGAGAGCGTGAATAGAAACCTCTTGTCCATTCAGAAATTCTTCGACGATAACTTCATTGCCGGCTTGTTTGTAAGCGTGCTCAAGCATAATTTCTGCCAGAGCTTCCTCGGCTTTAGCAAGCGTCTTACAGGGATATGCACCTTTGCCAAGCGCTAATCCGCTTGCCTTGACGACAATCGGCGCCCCATGTTTGCGAACATATTCTAACGCACTTTCATGCTTTCGAAATATCCGAAATGGTGCAGTTGGAATATTACTATCGCGCATAAGTCGTTTGGCAAACGCTTTAGACGCTTCAATCTGTGCCGCAGCACGAGTTGGTCCGAAAATGCGCAAGCCACGAGATTGAAAAACATCAACTACGCCAAGCGCAAGTGGGTCGTCAGGACCGACTATTGTCAGATTGATTGAATTCTTTTCGGCAAAATGAGCCAAACTTTTGGCGTCCGCAGCTTCAATCGCAATATTTTCAGCGATATCACGAGTGCCACCATTTCCGGGCGCAACATACAACTTGCCAATGCGTGGTGATTGAGCGAGTTTCCATGCAAGTGAATGCTCTCTTCCGCCTCCACCGATAATCAGGACATTGCTGATCATAGTTTTCCCTCCTTTCTTGTTAATGTGCTGTTTGTTTGTTTGTTTTAGCCATATCTACCTAAATTATAGCTCAAAAAGAAAAAAACCGAAACTAAATTCGGAATCAAATATGAAAAAATTTTCTTTTACAAAATGCGGTTCGAGCCGATATTTTTATCAGGTTCTTTGGCAGTTTTTAATATCGTGGCGAATCTGCTCAAATTTTGGGGGGCTTGCCGTCGCCGCCTTCGGCGGCGAAATGCGTTCGGACTATTTTAAGAATAGAGCACCAGTAAGGAAAAGTCAAATTTCGTTGGTTCGCCTCGCTTCGCTCGGCGACCAAATTGTAGGGAATTTTGGGCGAAAAAATCAATTGGCGGTTTTGTTTTGAATTAAATTCAAAGTAAAAGAAAATTTTTTCAAATAATTATTAACTAACCAAGGAGAAATATGAAATACATTATCTATGCTCGCAAGAGTACTGAAGAAGATGATAGGCAAATTTTAAGTATTGAAGCCCAATTTGTTGAATTAAAAGAATTTGCCGCCAAAGAAAAACTTGAAATTGTCGCCTCGCTTTGCGAGGCAAAAACTGCCAAAGAACCTGGGCGAACGAAGTTCGCCGAAATGTTGTCATTAATTGAAAAAGGAAAGGCGGACGGGATTATTTCGTGGCACCCCGACCGCCTCGCGAGAAATTCTGTGGACGGTGGTAAAATTATTCATTTCGTAGATCGCGGCTTGATTAAGTCCCTCAAATTTCCCACTTTTTGGTTTGAGCCAACGCCACAGGGTTTGTTTATGCTTAGTATCGCATTTGGACAATCAAAATATTTTGTAGATAATTTGCGAGAGAATGTGAAAAGAGGTTTGCGACAAAAAATCAGAAATGGCGTTTGGCCCGACTGGGCGCCAGTGGGTTATTTGAATAATCCTAAAACGAGAATGATTGATATCGACCGAGAAAAATCTGGCAAAGTGAAAAAACTTTTTCAACTTTACGCCACTGGCGAATATACTCTAAAATCTCTCGCAAATTGGTGTAAAGAAAAAAATCTGCGAGGCAATCTTGGCAAAGAGATAGCTGTTAGTAATATCCAAAAAATCCTACAAAATATTTTCTACATTGGCCTGATGAAATACGGTGGGGAAATTTTTGAGGGACGACACGAGCCGTTAATATCAAAAAAACTTTTTGATAAGTGCCAAGAAGTTATGAGTAAGCGTGGAAAAGTGCAGGAGGTTCGCAAGCACAATTTTGCTTTTCTTGGCCTGCTAAAATGTGCCTCTTGTGGCGCAAGCATAACTGCCGAAATTCAAAAGGGGCATAATTATTATCGTTGCACCAAAAAGAAAGGGGCTTGCCAAGAAAAGCATTATTTGCGAGAGGAACTTTTAAGCGAGCAAATAAAATCATTTCTTCAAAAAGTTTCTTTGCCGAGCCAAGACACAGAAAAAGTTTTGGCGGCGTTGGATAGCGAACAAGAGCAGGTAAAACAACAAGCTCAATCAAAAGTAGGAAATTTAAAAGAGCAACTAAACCAAGTAGAAACAAAGCTTGCGAAATTGCTTGATGTGTTTTTGACAGATGTTTTATCCATAAAAGAATACACAGCCAAAAAGCAGGAATTGTTATCGCAAAAAGTGGAGTTGCAAGAGAAAATTAGCGACTTTGAACAAAAAGGGTTGTCTTGGCTCGAACCGGCTCGCGAGTTCGTTTTATCCCTTAATCAAGCCACAAAATTAATGGAAACAGAAAACAAAAAAGAAATGACAACATTTTTTAAAAATATCGGCTCGAACCACATTTTACAAAACCGCCAATTGATTTTTTCGCCCAAAATTCCCTACAATTTGGTCGCCGAGCGAAGCGAGGCGAACCAACGAAATTTGACTTTTCCTTACTGGTGCCGAAGGAGAGACTCGAACTCTCATGGGATTGCTCCCGCACGATTTTGAGTCGTGTGCGTCTACCAATTCCGCCACTTCGGCTAATCATTTTGTTAAGTTGCAAAATTATAGTATAATGCAATTGCGGTTTTCAAAAATTTCAAACTATTTTTTGAAGCTAAAAAGATTCTAGCGTCTTTTTGCAAAAATGCAAACGATTCTTTCTTAACATATTTCTATTATGGCTAAAATTATCGCACTCGTCAACCAAAAAGGAGGAGTGGGCAAAACTACCTCAGCTATAAATTTGGCAACTTATCTGGCGCAAGCGGGAAAGTTTGTCTTGTTAGTGGATCTTGATCCGCAAGGAAATGCTTCTTCCGGATTGGGAATAGATGTCAGAAGTGCTGAAAAAAGTTTGTATCATTCTATGATAATTGGAGAGCATCCTTCCAAAATAATTATTCGCAAAAAAGAATTGTCGCATGATTTAATTCCGGCTTCTCAAGATTTGGCTGGTGCCGGCATAGAATTGGTGCATATGGAAAATAGGGAATTTCGTCTATACAATGTTTTGCGTGAAATCAGAATTAATTATGATTATATTATTATTGATTCTCCACCCAGCCTTGGTCTTCTGACAATCAATGGTTTGGTTGCCAGTGATGAAGTGATCATTCCGGTGCAAACGGAATATTTTGCTTTGGAAGGCTTGAGCCAACTTTTGGGAACGATTGAATTGGTGAAAGAAAATTTGCAACCGGAATTGAAAATTATGGGCGCGCTTCTCACGATGTATGACAAGAGAAATCGTTTGTCGCGACAAGTGGTCAAAGAAGTAAGAGATCATTTTCCGGGATATGTTTTTGATAGTGTTATCCCGCGGAGCGTGCGTTTGGCGGAGGCACCCGGATTTGGAAAATCAATTTTAAGTTTTGATTCTTTTTCCAAGGGCGCACGATCATACAAAAATTTATCTCGAGAGATTATTGAATTGGAAAATAAAAACAAGAAAAAATTTACAATCTGATTTGTTATTTTTACGCGCAAGAGTTCGCATGTTCGCTCAAAGATCATTGTGGTATAAACTTAAAACTGATGAAATCAAAACGGTTTAGGCAATTTTAATTCAATGATAACCGGTTTGCCGGATATATTTTTTCAAAAGGGAGTTAATTTCGGTGAAAATTATAACGCGAAAAAAATATCGTTCATTGATTTTTATAATTTATAATTTTTTAATTTTTTTTAAATTAACGTAAAAAATTTTTCGTTACTTTTTTCAAAAAATATGGCGCAAAATTATGGTTTGGGCAGGGGATTGTCTTCATTGATCCCAAACAAAAAAAATCCTTCAATATCGCAAAGTGAAAAGATAAATCAACCGCAAGATGATTTCAATTATTTTGGCGGGAATGTTTTGCCGAAGGATGAAAAATCAGATGAAGGAAAGAGATTGGGCGGAGATGACAAGAAGTTGATTCGTGAAATAGAGTTGGAAAAAATTGTTCCCAATCCGCATCAACCGAGAAATTTTTTTGATGAAGAAAAATTGAAAGAATTGGCGATGTCTATAAAAGAGCATGGGATTATTCAACCGATTATTGTCAGTCCCAAAGGAGATAAATTTGAAATTGTTGCCGGAGAGCGACGTTTCCAATCGGCCAAATTGGCGGGACTCTTGCGAATTCCGGCTATTGTGAGAAAAACTGGAGAAAAAGAAAAATTAGAATTGGCAATTGTGGAAAATATACAAAGACAAAATCTTAATCCGATTGAAGAAGCCAAAAGTTATTTCAAATTGGTAGAAGAATTTGATTTGGAACAAGAAGAAATTGCTCAAAAAATGGGCAAAAGCCGAAGCGCGATAGCCAATAAAATAAGAATGCTAAATTTGCCTTTAGAAATCCAAAAAGCTTTAGCGGAAGGAAAAATAACGGAAGGACATGCTAAATCTATTTTGGCTGTTTCCGGCGCGGAAAAACAAAGAGCTTTATATGAATTGATCCTAAAAAACAAATGGACTGTCAGACAAACGGAGGAAAAAACCAAAGAAGTTTCGGTGCGAAGCCACAACAGAAAAATTGTGATTGATCCGGAAACAAAACAATTGGAAGATGAATTGACTCAAGCTTTGGGAACGAAAGTAAAAATAAAAAAATCTGGCGGAGGCGGAAAAATTTTGATTGAATATTATTCTCAGGAGGAATTGGGTTCGCTTTTGGATAAAATCAAAAAATAAGATTTATTTTGAATTTTTTTTTAAATCATTCCTTCTCTTTTCATAAATTTTCGGATATGACTTTTGGCTTCGGAAGTGCGAACAAAGCGAATCCAGTCGCGACTGGGGTTTTTGTGTTCGCGAGAAGTTATGATTTCCACCACTTCTCCATTTTTGATTTTATAATTTAAGGGAACGATTTTCTTGTCCACTTTGGCGCCAATAGCGCGGTTGCCAATCTCGCTGTGAACTTTGTAAGCGAAATCAATCGGGGTGGCTTCTTCTGGGAGATCAATGATATCTCCTTTGGGAGTGAAAGCGAAGATGCGATTTTTAAAAAAATCTATTTTTAAACTCTCCATAAATTCTTTACTGTTTTTCCCCAATTCTTTTTGCCAATCTCGCAGTTGTTTTGTCCAAGATAATTCTTTGGGAAGAACTTGAGTGGGTTTTCTAAAAAAGAAATCGCGCAAACTTCTTTTTTGTTGAGAATAAATCCAGTGAGCGGCGATTCCAAATTCCGCTTCGTCATTCATTTTTTGGGTGCGTATTTGAATTTCAAGAAATTTTCCTTTTTCACCAAAAATAGTGGTGTGAATGGATTGATATCCATTGGGTTTAGGAAGAGAAATATAATCTTTAATTCTGCCTACTAGCGGACGATATTTTTTATGAACCACGCCTAACGCTTCATAACAATTAACTACTTCTGAAACAATTATTCTTATTCCCGCCAAATCGTAAATTTTGCTGATGTCCATATCATGTTTTTGGAGTTTTTGAAAAAGACTGAAAAGATGTTTGCTTCGACCATAAATTTCAAGAGTTTTGATGCCTTCCTTTTCTAGTTTTTTTTTCAATTCTGCTATCATTTCGTCAATATATTGTTTTCTTTCCTCCTGTTCTTCTTGAGAAATTTTCAAAACATAAGCATAATTTTTTTCGTCTAAATACTTAAAAGCCAAATCTTCCAGCTGACATTTGACTTCCCCCATTCCTAGCCGATTGGCAATAGGAGCGAATATCTCCATTGTTTCTTGCGAAATTCTTTCCTGTTTTTCTTTGGGAACGGCGTCTAATGTTTCCATATTATGCAAACGATCGGCTAATTTTATCAAGACAACGCGAATGTCTTCTGCCATTGCCAAAAACATTTTTCTCAGGTTTTCCAAATGAATTTCTTCTTGACTGCCTCGCAATCTTATTCTTCCTAATTTTGTCACGCCATCAACCAAACTGGAAATTTCCGAGCCGAATTTTTCTTCTATTTCTTTTAAAGAAACTTGAGTGTCTTCGGGAACATCGTGCAAAATTCCTCCAATAATTGTTTTGATGCCTAATCCTATTTTGGCTAAATTCAGAGCGGTATGAAGAGGGTGTTGAATGTAGTCTTCTCCCGATTTTCTTTTTTGTCCATCATGAGCCTTTTGTGCCAAATTGTAAGCTTCCCGAATAAGTTTTATTCCGGCGGGAGTTGTTTTAAGACGGATATTTTTTATGACATCATCTATGGATATTTCTTTCATATTTTTTGTCCAAGGTTAAGACTGGCAATTGCGAATATAATATAAGGTTAAAGATTTTTTATTTTTCATAGGAGCAATTCTTATTGGAACACTTGAGTTTTCCTTTGGCGACAAAAACTAAAAGACTTTTGCAACGGGGGCAAATTTCTCCGGAAGGTTTGTTCCAAAGAGCGAAATCGCAAGCGGGATATTTATTGCATCCGTAAAAAAGACGACCGGTTTTGGTTTTCTTTTCTATAATTTCTCCGGTTTTGCACTTGAGACACTGAATGCCGGTTTTAGTTTCAATTTTTTTGATATTTTTGCATTGGGGATAGTTAGAACAACCCAAAAAAAATCCAAATCGTCCCTTTTTGATAACCATTGGTGCTTGACAAAGCTCGCATTTTTCTTGAGGATTTTGTTTTTCAATTTCTTCTTCCTGCTTTTTTTCAATGGCGGTTTTTTCAGTGTAGCGACAATTGGGATAATTGGAACAAGCAATAAATTTTCCAAAACGTCCGAATTTTGAAACTAGATCTCCTCCGCATTCGGGACAACTTTTATCAATTTTTTCTTGGAATTCTTCTTTTTTTATCTCCTTGCTTTTTTCTAGCAAATTTTTGTGAAATGAACGGTAAAAATTTCCAATAATAGGAACCCATTCTTTTTTTCCTTCAGCGATTTCATCCAAATTATTTTCCATTTCAGCGGTGAAATTATAGTCCACTATTTTGGAGAAATGTTTAACCAAAAGATCTGAAACCAGAATGCCTATCTCGGTGGGATAGAATTTTTTATTTTCATCTTTCTCCACATATTTTCTTTCCACAATAGTGGAAATAGTGGGAGCATAAGTGGATGGTCTCCCAATTCCGTTTTCTTCCAAAATTTTTATCAAAGTAGCTTCTGAATAACGAGAAGGGGGCAGAGTAAATTTTTGTTCCGAATTTATTTTTTTAAGGTCGAGTTCTTCTTCTTTGGAAACTTGCGGAAGCAGATTCTCAATTATTTTTCGGCCGGAATAAATTTCCATATAACCATTGAACTTAACAGTGGAGCCTAACGCTTTCAAAAGATATTGCCAAGAAGATTTTTCTTTTGTTGCGGTAATTTCAATTGCAACATTTTCAATAATTGCTGGCGCCATTTGACAAGCAAGAGTTCTCTCCCAAATAATTTTATAAAGTCTGTATTGGTTTGAATCAAGATATTTTTTTAAAGATTCGGGATCTTTTTCGGGGAAAGTGGGACGGATAGCTTCATGAGCTTCTTGCGCGTTTTTGGATTTATTTTTGTAAAATCTGGGATTTTTGAGGCAATAATGGGAACCGAATTTTTTTTCAATTATTTTTTGAGCGGATAAAAGAAATTCCAAAGACAAATTCAAGCTATCGGTTCTCATATAAGTTATTAAGCCGACTGTTTCTTTGTTGTCCAAAGAAATTCCTTCATAAAGTTTTTGCGCTACTGACATTGTTTTTTTGGAACTGAATCCCAAACGAGTGTTAGCGTCTTGTTGCAACGTAGAAGTGGTATAGGGGGGAGGCGGAGTTTTTAAAGTTTCTTTTTGAGAGATAGCAGAAACTCTAAAGTGAGCCTTTTTCAAAAATTCAACTATTTTTTCTGCCTGTTTTTTGTTGGATATGCCCATTTTACCCAAAGATTTTCCGTTTTCTTTGATAATTTTAGCTTCAAAAAAGGAGGATTCTTTTTGATGAGGGAACAAAAGAACGGAAAGATTCCAGTATTCTTGAGGTTTGAAATTTTTAATTTCTTTTTCCTTTTCCACTACAAAACGAAGCGCTACTGATTGAACTCTTCCGGCACTCAATCCAAAACGAATTTTTTTCCAAAGAAAAGGGGAAAGCTCATAACCCACCAATCTATCTAAAATTCTTCGGGCTTGTTGAGCATTTACCAAATTTTCATCAATAGAACGAGGATTTTCCAAAGCTTTTAAAATGGCTTTTTGAGTGATTTCATGAAAAACAATTCTTTTTTTCTTTTTATTTTTTATTTTTAAAGTTTCTAATAAGTGCCAGGAAATAGCTTCTCCCTCGCGGTCCTCGTCAGTGGCCAAAATAATTTCCTCCGCTTTATCGGATAACTCTTTCAGTTTGGCGAGACGCGCTTTGGCGGAGTCGGGAACGATATATCGCGGGGTGAAATTATTTTCAATTTCAATGCCCATTTCTTTTTTGGGAAGATCGCGGACATGACCGTAAGAAGATTTTACTCGAAATCCTCTAGGCAAAAATTTTTCAATGGTTTTGGCTTTAGTGGGAGATTCCACAATAACTAATTTCATAAGAGAAAAAAGATAGAATGCGCGATAAAATTTTTCTTTATTTCACGCTTCATATCTTGAATTTATATGATTATATAATTTTGTCCGCCGATATTTTTTATCCAACCTTTCATTTCCATAACGGTTAAAGCTCCGGAAACGATAGTTGGTTGAAGTCTAGTGAGTGAAATTATTTTGTCAATATGCAAAGGTTCGCCGGAAAAAGATTTTAAAATCAGTTTTTCTTCTTGGGTATCAGGAACAGGGAGCGGTTTTTTTTCTTTTTCCGTTTTTAAATTCAACTCTTCTAAGATATCATTTATCCCGCAAACTGTTTTAGCACCAGATTTTATCAGAGAATTTGTCCCGATGGATTGTTCGGAAAAAATCGGTCCGGGAATGGAAAAAACTTCTCTATTATAGTCCAATGCCATTCGGGCAGTTATCAATGCTCCGCTTTTTTCTCCCGCTTCAACCACTAAAACTCCTTGAGACAATCCGGCAATGATTCTGTTTCTGGCGGGGAAAGTTAGCGGTCCGGCGGAAGTTTCCGGAGGATATTCGCTTATGAGTGTTCCTTCTTGCGAAAGAATGAGATGTGCCAAATTGACATTATTTTTAGGATAAAGATTTTTTTCATCTAAACTGTTTCCCAAGACTGCGATAGTTTTTCCTTGAGACTCCAAAGCACCTCTATGGGCGAAAGAGTCAATTCCCAAGGCCATACCGCTGACAATAGCCATTCCCAATCGTGCCAGTTTTTTGCCAAAAGTTTGGGCGACTTGAGCTCCATAAGAAGTGAATTTTCGCGATCCAACGATTGCGAGAGTGGGCAAATTTTGAAAATCAAGATTTCCTTTGTAATAAAGCAAATAAGGAGGATTGGAAATTTCTTTTAATAGAGCGGGGTAGAGCGGATCTTTTAAAGATATAACCCGAATGTTTTCTTTTGTTAATTTTTCCCATTCTTCGTCCGGATTTATTTTTTTCTTTTTCAAGAAAAATTTTTCGGCTAGTTTTTCTCCAGAAAAATATTTTTTTAAATCGTCCAAATCAATTTTCCAAGCCGAGTGAGAGTCGGGAAAATTTTTTAAAAGAATTTTCATTCTTTGCGGACCCATTCCGGGAATTTTATTGAGAGCGTTTAGATATTTCATTTATTTTCTAAAAAATTCTTTTTTTAATTTAACACAATCCTGGCTTTCTGTATACTTGAAAGACAAGAATAACATTTTTAAAGATGTTTTTCCGGTGGAAGTAAGTCGTTAAGAGTGAAACGAATTCTTTCAAAGTTAAAAATAATGTCACTATTTATATCTCAGCGTTTGCAATAGCGATAGGCTATGGTGGTGAAAATGTCCAGATTTAATTCTCGCTTAATTAATTTAACAGGTATTGATCCTAACTATATCAAGTGTTACCTTGTGGTGTTAACTGTACAAAAACTTGACATTTTTTGTTTCTATGATAGAATAATTTGATTTAAAGATTATTGTAAACTTTTATATCATTATGAATAAACAAGAAATTAGAAAGAATTCAAAAAAAGAATCACGGAGAAAATCTGAGGAAAGTTTTTCATCGTTGGTGGAACTTACATTGAAAAATCTTCCGGACAGATCAGCTGAAATTGTCAAAAAAAGATTCGGTCTTGTAAGTGGAAAAAGAAAAACATTGGAAGAAATTGGAAATGAATACAAAATAACTCGCGAAAGGGTTAGACAGATAATTTTTCAATCTTTCAAAAGTATTTCTTTAAAAAACGATGAAATCATTTATTTTTTAAAAGCGAAAAATAAAATATTTTTTACAATCAATCAAAATAATGGTATAGTTAAAAAAAGCGACACTCAAAAGATATTTAATGTTAAAGAAGAAAAAGAAGTAAATTCAATCAGCTTTTTTATCAGCTGTTTTGAAGAGATTTTTGAAGGAGGAAAAAAAGGAATTTTGGAAAAGGCGTGGTTTTCTTCAAAGGAAAAATTTTTCCAAGCTGTCAAAATTGTCAATCAAGGGGAAAAAATTTTGGAAGAAGGAAAAAGAGCCTTATTGGATAAATTTATTTTTGAGAAAATTTTTCAATTTTTTCCCGATTTTTCTCAATCTCAATTGAATAGCTTTTTGAATCTGTCTGTCAAAATCAAAAAAAATCCTTTTAACAAATGGGGAATGATTAATTGGTTGGAAATAAATCCCAAAGGAACCAAAGAGAGAGTGTATCTTGTTCTTAAAGAATCTCAAAAACCGATGCATTTCAGACAAATCGCTCAGTTGATTGACAAATATAAATTAGGAAAAAGAAAAGCTCATCCGCAAACGGTTCATAATGAGCTTATAAAAGACAGTCGGTTTGTTTTAATTGGAAGAGGCATTTATGCTCTTCGCGAATGGGGATATTTCAAGGGAACCACCAAAGAAGTTTTAAAGCGAATCTTGGCTGAAAATGGAAAACCGCTAGAAAAAGATAAAATTTTGCAAGAAATTCTTAAGGTAAGAAAAGTAAAAAAAACGACCATAATGATCAACCTTAATGATCGTCGAGTGTTTCAAAAGAAAGGAGAATTATATAAATTGAAAAAATAATTTTTCAAATTCGCCATTTTTTTTCATGTTTAGAGGAAATTATTTTATTCAAAAAAAATAAAAATCGCAAAAAACAATGAATGAAATTTCTCAAGAATTTCAAATACTAAAAATTTTCGGAGAAGTCATCTCTTTTTTTTGGTGGATTATTTTGCCTCTTTGTTTTTATCCGATTTTCAAAATTCTTTGGGTGGATTTTGTCGCTTTTTATTCCGCGAATTCTTGGAATGCGTCGCAGGAATGGATTTTCTTGGAAGCGATTCCGCCCCGCGATATTGAAAGGAGTCCTAAAATTATGGAAAATTTTTTTACTGGACTTACAGGAGTGCTAACCACCTATAACACTTTTGACGAATATCTTAAAGGAGCTTTTTGGCATGATCGTTTTTCAATGGAATTGGTTAGCGAAGAAGGCAGAATTCATTTTTATGTTCGCGCGCAAAAAAAATATCGCAATATGGTTGAGGCTCAGCTTTATGCGCAATACCCAGATATTGAAATTTTGGAAACGGAAGATTATTATAAAAATTTTCCCAAGATTATTCCCAACAAAAATTGGGATCTTTGGGGAACTGATTTTGAACTTGTTAGCGACGATCCCATTCCTATTAAAACTTATGACAAATTTGAAGAAATGGTTACGGGAGAAACTATTGATCCGATGGCGGCGATTACGGAAGTTTTGGGAAAATTGGGACCCGGACAACATCTTTGGTTGCAATTGGTTTTGCAACCTTTACCGGAAGCAAACAAAAAAAAATACGATGCTGTCATAAAAAAACTTAAAGGAGAACCAGTGATAGCCCCAAAAGGCATTTGGGAAAGTATAATAGAACTTTTTTCGGTTTTTTTTCGCGCTTTTTGGGGACCAGTGGAATTTGGTTCGGTGGAAAAAAAGGATTTGCAACCGTTGGAATTTCGTCTTTCACCCGGAGAAAAAGAACTTCTTAAAGCGACTGAAGAAAATTTGGGAAAAAATATTTTCAAAACCAAAATGAGGATGATATATTTGGGGCGAAGAGAAAATTTTGATCGTTCTTTCGTAGGCGCTTTTATCGGAGCACTAAAGCAATTTAACGATATCGGTTTTAACCAAATAAAGCCGGAGGATATCAGCAAAACTTATGGGATAATATTCGCAAAAGAAAAAAGAGCCGATTTCAGAAAGAGAAAAATTTATGATCGCTATCGGAGAAGAAATATGGACGGGAAAAACATTATTTTTTCCACTAAGGAGTTGGCAACGATTTTTCATTTTCCTGATATGAATGTCAAAACGCCGGCTATTCCGAGAGTAGCTTCCAAGTTGGGTTCGGCCCCTATTAATTTGCCGGTGGAATAAAAAACCCCAAATTTGACAGTGTTTTTTGATAAATTTTAAAGTTTAATTTTTGCGTCTATCCTCGTTAAAAATTTAGTCATCTGTTTTTAATTATAATTAGAAGTTTAGGCATTTTTTTGAAAAAACGATAAAAGTGAAATTTTTTCACAAAGCGACATTATTTGAATATAAATAAATTTCAAAAATTGTATCCGGTAATTTTAAGATAAATATTTGAAAGGTAAAAAATAATTAATCAAAAAAATATTTGAAATATAAAAATGTCTAAAATAAATTTTTTCGCAAAAACCAATTATAGAAACCAAGAACGAATTTTTGGGATAAAGGAGGACGATCGCAGAAGACATATGTATGTTATTGGAAAGACTGGAATGGGAAAATCAAATTTGTTGGAAAATATGGCAATTCAGGATGTGCAAAATGACAAAGGAGTTTGCGTGGTTGATCCTCATGGCGAGTTTGCTGAAAAAATTGTCAAAATGATTCCTTCCAAAAGAACCAATGATTTGGTTTATTTTAATCCGGCTGATTTGGAATTTCCGATTGCTTTTAACATTTTAGAATCAGTGGAGGAAGATAAAAAAAATTTGGTGGCTTCAGGAATGATGGGCGTTTTCAAAAAAATTTGGCCGGATGTTTGGAGTTCCAGAATGGAATATATTCTCAATAATACAATCTTGGCACTTTTGGATTATCCTGGATCAACAATGCTGGGAGTGAATCGCATGATGAGCGACAGTGATTTTAGAAAAAGAGTTTATCCCAAAATAAAAGATCCGGTAGTAAAATCTTTTTGGTTAAATGAGTTTGACAAATGGGACGATCGTTTTAGAAAGGAAGCGGTGGCGGCTATTCAAAATAAGGTGGGTCAGTTTCTTTCTTCTCCAATTATTCGTCATATTGTAGGACAGCCCAAATCTACCATTGATATGAGAAAAATTATGGATGAAGGGAAAATTTTGATCGTTAATCTTTCCAAAGGTCGCATCGGGGAAGACGCAATGCATCTTTTGGGTGGGATGGTGGTAACCAAGCTTCAACTGGCGGCGATGGGGAGAGTGGATATTCCGGAAGAAGAACGTAAAGATTTTTATCTTTATGTGGACGAATTTCAAAATTTTGCCACAGAGTCTTTTGCCAATATCTTGTCGGAGGCAAGAAAATACCGTTTGAGTTTGATTCTGGCTCATCAATATATCAACCAACTTATTTTTGATGGAAACTCTACGGTGAAAGACGCTATTTTTGGAAATGTTGGCACAATAATTTCTTTTCGCGTTGGCGCCGATGACGCAGAATATCTGGAAAAAGAATTTGACCCGATTTTTTTGATGAACGATATTGTTAATTTGCCCAAGTACCATATTTATCTGAAATTAATGATTGATGGAATTGCCGGAGACGCTTTTTCTGCCATAACCTTGCCTCCTTCGGATATTTCATCCAATAAAGAAAATGAAAATAAAGCAATCCAAACTTCTCGCGAAAGATATGGAAAAAGCAGAAAAGAAATTGAAGAAAAAATTGCTCGCTGGAGTGGAATGTTTGATTTTGAAAAAATAAATAGAAATGAAAATAGAATAGGTTTAACACGGAAAACTGAAAATAAAACTGATGAAGTTAAGACGACTAACAGAATAGAGAAAAGAAATGTTTTTCAAAATAATGGAATTGTTTCGGAAAAAATTCCGGAGAGTTTTTCCCAAAATGAAAAAAAAATTGATAATGAGAAAAAAAATAAGAGTGGAGAAACGGTCAATGGTAGGGCAGAAAAACCGGTAGCAAAAAACAATCAAATGTTTGAAGCAGTTTGCTATACCTGTGAAGAAAAAATATTTGTTCCTTTTCGTCCTGATCCAAATCGTCCCACTTTTTGCAAGGAGTGTCTCAAAGACTATCAAAGATCTAAGGCGAGATTGCAAAACGATAAGAGACAGTTCCAACAATTACAACAATCAAAAGAAAAAATAAATTCTTTTTCAAATGCAGATAAGGGAGGGAATGCGAGGGACGATCAAAAAACGGGGACGGTTTCTTATACTAGTCAAGAAAAACCATTGAGTCTTTCTCAAATTTCTCATATTGCTCCGAAAAATTTCCAAAAAAAACCTAAAGTTAAGATTGACTTGGCAGGGGTAAGAGAACTGATTAACAAGAATAAAAATGAGAAATAAAATCAAAGAGAAAGTGATTGTAGCAATGTCCGGAGGAGTGGATTCCTCAGTCGTGGCGGTCATTCTTAAAAATAAAGGATATGATGTCAAAGGAGTTTTTTTCCATTTGTGGAAAGATGAAATTGAGAATAAGGGCAAAGAAAAAATAAAAGATATTTCACTTTTTAATGCTAAAAAAGTTGCCAAAATTCTTGGTATTCCGCTTAAAATAATTGAAATTGAAAAAGAATTTAAAAAAACGGTGGTGGATTATTTTTTGCGAGAATATGACACGGGAAACACTCCCAATCCATGTATTTTTTGCAATGAAGAAATTAAATTTAAAACTCTTTTTAAAGAGATGAAAAAAGGAAGGGCGGATTTTGTGGCAACAGGACATTATGCAATTGTGAAAAAGGATAAAATTAAAAATTTGCGTTATGAAAATAAAATTTTTTTTCCCCGACTTTTTAGAGCGAAAGACGCGAGGAAAGATCAATCTTATTTTTTATATCGCTTAAGAAAAACTCAATTAAAAAAAATTATTTTTCCATTGGGAAATTTGCAAAAATTTCAAGTAAGAGAAATGGCAAAAAATTTCGGACTTCCAGTTTGGAACAAAAAAGAATCGCAAGACATTTGTTTTTTGGGGCGTCAAAAACCGGAAGATTTTTTGAAAAAGAAATTAAAAGCCAAGCCGGGTTATATATTTGACGAGAAAGGGAAAATCATTGGAAGTCACCAGGGACTTTTTTTGTATACTTTGGGGCAGAGAAAAGGAATAGGCATCGGAGGCAGAGGACCTTTTTTTGTTATCAAGAAAGATTTTCAAAAGAATGAACTGATAGTAAGCGATAATTTTGAAAATTTGTTATTGTATTCAAAAAATGTTAAATTGAAAAAGATAAACTGGATTAAAAAACCAATTTTTTTCCCTGAAAAAATTTTGGCGCAAACCAGATATCAAAAATCGTTAGTCAAAGCAACGATTTTTTGCGAGAAAAAAAAAGGAGAATATTTTTTGAAATTTGAAAAATCTCAAAAAGCGTTGGCTTCCGGGCAGTCAATTGTTTTCTATTCTTCTTGGAAAGAAGTTTTGGGAGGTGGAATTATAAAATAGACCAAATCATTATCGTCAAAACAAAAAACAATTTTTTTCAAAAATGAAAAATGAAAATTAATGAAAAAAAATAAATAACCGAAAAATAAAAATGATAAGCGGAATGTCTTTTTTACTGGGGTTTTCTCAAGCTTTTTTTATCTATGTAATGTCCACATATTTGAAATTAGCATCGGGTTTGGAAAATGTCGGTTTTTTTTATTTTTTTTCTTACTTTTTTGTTTTTATTATCTTTTTAAATTTGCACAAGATAATAAAAAAAATCGGAGAAGCGGATATTTTTCATTTAGCGCTAACTGTCAAAATTATCAGCGTTTGTTTTCTTTCCGTTTCTAATCCGTCGTTCTGGGGAGCTTTTTGGGTAATTGTCTATATGATTTCTAGCAATGTTGAATGGGTAAGCATGGATATAATTTTGGAATCGTATTCATCGGATCATATGTCTGGGAGAATTAGAGGCAAATATCTGACCATTATGAATGCGGGAATTTTATTAGGACCATTTTTATCCACTTTTATTTTAGATAAGTATGATTTTAACGGATTGTTTTTGGTTTTACTTTTTTTAAATGTCGCGATTTCCGCTATTGCGATAACGGGGATAAAAAAAATAGGAGAAAAACAAAAAAAATCAAAATATCGTTTTGGCAAAAACATTTCAGTGTTTAGCGTGGCACAAAAATTTTTGACTAGAAAAAATGTTAGAAAAGTCTATTATATATCTTTTATGCTTGAGTTTTTTTATGCTTTAACGATTATCTTTGTTCCTTTGCATCTTTATAATATAGGACTAACATTAAAAGAAATCGGTTTTATTTTTACGATTATGTTGATTCCTTTTGTTTTGGTTCAATACCCAATCGGTTTTTGGGCGGACAAAAAATTAGGAGAAAAGGAAATGTTGATTGCGGGTATTTTTATTATGGCTTTTTCGGGGTTAGGGATATTTTTCTTTTCCTCGCAAGAAGTTTTTCTCTGGGTGATAATTTTGTTTCTTGGACGATTAGGAGCGGCGATGGTGGAAATTTTGCGCGATTCTTATTTTTACAAAAGAATTGACAGTTGTGATGTGGATATGATAAATTTTTTTCGCACCTCTAAATCTTTGGCATACATAGTTTCTTCTGGCATAGCGGGGTTCACATTGATGATTTTTCCTTTGAAAAGTGTTTTCATATTATTGGGAATAGTTTCATTTTCCGCTTTGTGGTCAGCGTTCAGATTGAAAGATAATAAGTGTGAGAAAGAATTAGTGGCGGGGGAAAAAGTTGCTGGTTTGTCTTATGACAGGTATTGATGTATACTAAAAAAAGATATAAGAAAGGGTATTTAATTTTATAATATTTTTTTTAATTAGTTTTAAAAATGTAACTATGATTATAGACAATCAACCAGTAAAAATAAATAGGGATAAAAATCCTAGAAGCGATTGGAGAGGAATGTCTTCTCAAACTGCAGTCAAAAGTTTTGCAAGACCGGAAGCGAACAATAGAGAAGGAGAAAACGAAAAATTTAAAAACAATAAATTGATGACCAAAATGTTAGATCGCTTAATTGGTTTTTCAATGTTTATGATTTTTTTTGGGATCCCTTTATATTTTACCGGATTTTCTTTTCAAGGAGTTGGATTTGAGAAACAGATTTATTTTTATGCTTGGCTTCTTTTAGGAATAGTTGTTTGGGTGATTAAAGGAATTGTTTTGGGAGAAATGCGTTTGCAGAGAACTTTTTTAGATATTCCCATTTTAGGATTGTGGTTGTCTTTTGGTTTATCCACAATTTTTTCGGTGGATAAATGGAGGAGTTTTTTTGGTGCTTTTTTTGATCCATCTACTGGTTTTATAGGCACGACAGCTTTGGTAATTGCTTACTATTTCATAATGAGCAATTTCAATGAAAAAAGATTAAAAATGATTCTTATCGCCTTGATTTCTTCTGGACTTATATTGATTGCTTGGACAATTATGGCGATATTGCAAATTCATATTTTTCCCGATTCAGTTGCACTTTATTTGCCGGTCAGTCTTTTGGGAGATTTTTCTTCTTTGGGCGTTATGTTTGCTTTTTTAGCGATTATTTTTACTTTAGCGATTCTTAAATTAGCAGAAGCTGAATTGGATAAGATAAGGAAAAATATTTTTTTAAGTGTAATGTTTATTTTTTTGGTGCTTGATCTTTATTTAGTGATGGCTTTTTATAGCCAAGTGCCATGGCTGGGTCTTTTTGCGGGTATAGGAATTTTTCTTATCTATATCTTGGCGAGAATTGTTCGTCCTAAAGCAAGTTGGGTATGGTTTCCGATGGTGGTTTTTATTGTAATCATGATTTTGCGAATGATTGGACCAGTTCAAATTTCTAAAATTTCTCTTTTAGGAGGAGCGAATTTGGATTATAAAAATTCTTTAGAAATAGCTAAAGAAAGTTTGAAGGAAAATTTCATAATTGGATCCGGACCGGCTACTTATGGATATGATTTTTCATTGAAAAAACCCCAAAGTTTAAACGAAAGTGCTCTTTCTGAAATTAGATTTTACAGATCGGGGCTTCTTTTTGAGTCTATTTCAACCTTGGGAGCTTTGGGGGCTTTTTTTCTGATAATTTTGGCACTTTCTTTTCTTGGCACTCAAATGTGTTTTGCTTACATTGAAAAAGAAAAAAATAAAATGTATTCATTAGGATTTTTTTCAGCTTCTTCCGTTTTATTCTTTAGCGTGCTTTTCTCTAGAGTAAGCGGACCCGTATTGGTTTTGTCAGTCTTAATAGCGACTGTCTCTTTAGCTGTTTCTCTTTGGGAATCAGACGCGGAGAAAAAGCAAATCAATTTAACTTTAAAATCTTCTCCTAAATATGCGTTGGCAATGGCTTTTGTTTTTATGGTAGTGATTACTGGAGTAGCCTTTTTGTTCGCTTTTTTAGGCAAAATTTATATAGCGGATGTTTATGCTGGAAAGGGGGCACGAGAAATTTCCAAAAATACCGATCAAGCGTTTCTTTATCTTCAGAGAGCGATAAATCTCAATCGTCAAGAATCCAAATATTATATTCAAGCGAGTCAATATTATATGGCTATTGCCAATGATGAAGCTTCTAAGGATGAAAATTCTAGAGATACGGTTAAAATACAGGAGTATCTTAATAATTCTATTATTCTTGGGAAAAAATCGGTTGAAATGAGTAAAAATGATGTGGAAACATTGGAATCTTTGGCTTTGATTTATGAAAATGCTGGTCTTTATGTTTCCGATTCTTTAGCGTTAGCTCAGGAGCAATATAAAGAAGCGCAAAAACTGGAACCGCAAAACCCGGCTTATTATCTTAAATTAGGTCTTTTGGAAATCAGTCAAGCTATCAGAAAAGAAAAACCAGAAGAAAAAAAACAACTTTTAGAAGAAGCCAATAAACTTTTTCAAAAAGCGATTGAAAAAAATAAAAATTATCCAGATGCTTACTATCAAACGGCTTTGGTTAATGAAGCTCTAGAAAACTTTGATCAAGCCATTGAAGCGGGGGAAAAAGCCATTAGAATAAATCCAAGAAATTCTAACTACTTGTTATTTTTAGGACGTGTTTATCAAAAAAGAGGAAAAGAAGGCGATCAAGATATTGCTCAAAGATATTATCAAGGAGTTGTAGCGATTAATGATAAGGATGTAGTAGGACATTTTTATTTAGGTCTTTTTTGGGAAAAAACTAAAAAGATGGATGAAGCCAAAAAAGAATATCAAAAAGTGTTAAGTCTGTTTGAAGAGGCGGATAAAAATGGTCAAGGAAACAAAGAAACGGAGGAAAAAATTAGAGAAATGATTTCTAATGTTGAAAAAGGAGTGGAAAATACGCCGGAGAATTTAGGCTTGATTGAAAAAGCGACTCAACCGGAAAAGGCTGAGACACTGGTCAATGACTCAGTTATTCCTACTTCTACGCCTGAAGGATCTGGAAGCCCATCTTTTATTCCTTCAGAAAATGTTACTCCTGCTCCTGCTCCTGCTCCTGCTCTCGCTCCTGAAGAAAATCCTGAAAATCAATAGGCTTTCAATTTTTATGAATTATTTATTTTTTGTCTTAATTTCTTTTTACAATAAGGATGATATGGAAAATTATGACAAAAGATTTTATTTTCAGACAATTCAGACTTAGCTTAATTGAGAAAATATTATTTTAAAAAAAAATAATTCAGAAGGGAGGTATTTAATTTATGAATGAATTTCAAACATGGGGAGAAGCTATAACTTCGGCTCTTGTGGAACTGGGAGAGAAAGTGATTGTTTTTTTGCCTTCTTTTTTGGCTGCTGTAATCATTTTTTTAGCAGGATGGGTTGTCGCAATATCAGTGGGAAAGTTGGTGGAAAAGTTTTTTAGCAGTCTTAAAATTGATAAAATAGCCAGTAGAATAGGGTTTAACGGAAAAATCATTCAAGAAAGTGAGTTTTCTTTTTCCATTTCAAATTTGGCGGGAGGATTGGTAAAATGGTTTTTGATTCTTTCTTTTTTGTTGGCGGCAACGGATATTTTGGGGTTATCGCAAGTGTCTGTTTTTCTCAATAATATTTTGTTGTATGTTCCGAATGTTTTTGTAGCGGTGATTATTCTGTCAGCAGTGTTTATTTTGGGAAACTTTACTTTTGCTGTAGTCAAAGGAAGTACAAAAGCGGCAGGAGTAATGTCGG
>Ga0210056_1000756_pt1 | contig 27643 bp, 39 predicted proteins | sample CryGeyCG2014_080_2_FD_183965 | JGI IMG/M metagenome (GOLD analysis project Ga0210056, IMG submission 183965) | Groundwater microbial communities from aquifer - Crystal Geyser CG07_land_8/20/14_0.80 (SPAdes) (version 2) | ecosystem: Environmental > Aquatic > Deep subsurface > Groundwater | place...
GCGTTCTTGACCATTTTAAAATCTTGTGTTAAATTAGGATAAGTAATTTACCCTATGAAATTGCTACGCACCGGCGGAGTCGGATTTCATAGGGTGAAGTTTTACACATCCCTAAGCTTAGGGATTTGTTTTAATATAAAATCCCCCTAACCCCCTTTGTTAAAGGGGGCAAGTAAATTGTTATGCCAACCGTAAATCAGCTGGTCCGCCAAGGCCGGCATTCAAGTAGAAATAAAACCAAGTCGCCGGCGCTGCAAACCACGCTGGATACTTTACATCGCCAGCGCACGGAATTGCCGAATGGAGCGCCGTTTAAGCGCGGCGTTTGCGTTAAAGTTACCACTACTACGCCAAAAAAGCCCAACTCGGCTTTAAGAAAAATCGCCCGTGTTCGTTTATCCAACGGCATGGAGGTGACGGCTTATATCCCGGGCATCGGCCACAACCTGCAGGAACACTCAATCGTTTTAATTAAGGGCGGCCGAACCAAAGACCTGCCGGGCGTGCGTTATAAAATAATCAGGGGAGTTTACGATACCCAGGGCGTGGAAGGTCGGAAGCAATCAAGGAGCCGGTATGGCGCCAAAATGCCTAAACAATAATCTATGAGAGGAAAAGCAGTTTCCAAAAGAAAAATTCAGCCGGAAGCCAAGTTTAACGATCCGGAAATCGCCAAATTCATTAATTACATCATGGAGCGGGGCAAAAAAACCGTGGCGCAGCAAATCGTCTACGGTTGTTTTGAGATTATTAAAGACGCGACCAAGCAGGACCCGCGCCATGTTTTTAACAAAGCCTTAAAGCAGGTCAGTCCGCTACTGGAAATTCGCGGCCGGCGCATCGGCGGCGCCAACTACCAAATTCCGTTTCAGGTCAGAGGCGAACGGCGCTTTAACCTAGGCAGCCGCTGGCTGATTACCGCGGCCCGGGCCAGAAAAGGCAAGCCCATGGCGGAAAAGCTGGCCATGGAAATCATGGACGCGGCCAGAGGCGAAGGCGCGGCCATGAAAAAGCGGGCCGAAGTGCACCGCATGGCCGAAGCCAACAAGGCCTTCGCTCATTTTGCCAGATAATTTATGCCACGAGAGTACTCACTGGAAAAAACACGTAACATCGGCATTATCGCCCACATTGACGCCGGCAAAACCACGGTTTCCGAGCGCGTTCTTTTTTATACCGGTAAAAAGCATAAAATCGGCGAGGTGCATGAAGGCGCGGCCGAAATGGACTGGATGGAGCAGGAACAGGAACGCGGTATTACCATAACTTCCGCGGCCACGACCTGTTTTTGGAAGGACTGCCGCATTAATTTAATTGATACGCCCGGACACGTGGATTTTACGGCCGAAGTTGAACGCTCTTTGCGCGTCTTGGACGGCGGCGTGGTGGTGTTTGACGGCGTGGCCGGGGTGGAGCCGCAGTCGGAAACCGTCTGGCATCAGGCTGATAAATATCATGTGCCGCGCGTCGCTTTTATTAACAAAATGGACAGGACGGGCGCGAATTTTTACGCCGACCTGGACTCAATTTATAAAAGATTAACCAAACAGGCCCACCCGGTTCAGCTGCCCATCGGCGCCGAAGACCAATTTAGGGGCATTATTGACCTGTTTGAAAGAAAAGCGCGGGTCTATCAGGATGAACTGGGCACTAAATGGGAAGACATGGACGTGCCGGCCGACATGAAAGATAAAACCGAAGAATATCGCGCCAAACTGATTGAAGCGATCGTGGAAAACGACGAGAAGCTGATGGAAAGATACCTGGCCGGCGAAGAATTGGCCATTGCCGATTTAAAAAAGGTTTTGCGTCAGGCCGTGGTCGCGGGTAAAATCGTGCCCGTGCTCTGCGGCAGCGCTTTAAAAAATAAGGGCGTGCAATTTTTATTGGACGCGGTGGTGGAATATCTGCCTTCGCCATTGGAAGTGCCGCCGCTTGTCGGTTTTGCTGCGGACGACAAAGAGAAGAAAATTGAAGTCAAGCCGTCTGACGAGGAGCCGTTCGCGGCTTTGGCTTTTAAGATTGCCACTGACCCGTATGTGGGCAAATTATGTTTTATCAGGGTCTATAGCGGCGTTTTGAAGTCAGGCTCTTATGTTTTAAACACTTCTACCGGCATTAAAGAAAGAATCGGCCGCATCGTCAGGATGCACGCTAATCACCGCGAAGAAGTCCAAGCGGTCTATTCCGGGGAAATCGCCGCCGCCATCGGTTTAAAAGGCACGACCACGGGCAATACTTTATGCGCTGAAAGCCGGGCGGTGGTGCTGGAATCAATCACTTTTCCCGAGCCGGTTATCTATATTGCCATTGAGCCGAAAACTAAAGCCGACCAGGAGAAGATGGGCATGGCTTTGGTTAAATTAGCTGAAGAAGACCCGACTTTCCGGGTCAGAAGCGACGAAGAAACCATGCAGACCATTATCGGTGGCATGGGCGAGTTGCATTTGGACATCATTGTTGACCGGATGAAACGCGAATTTAAAGTTGAAGCCAACGTGGGCAAGCCGCAAGTGGCTTACCGCGAAACCATAAAAAAATCCGCTGAAGCCGAAGGCAGGTACATTAAACAATCCGGCGGCCGCGGCCAATACGGCCATTGCTGGCTCCGGGTTGAACCCAATGAAGCGGGCAAAGGTTTTGAATTTATTGACGAAGTCAAAGGCGGCGCTATTCCGCGCGAATATATTCCAGCCATTGCCAAAGGCGTTAAAGAAGCTTTGGACCGCGGCATTTTGGCTGGCTATCCGATTGTAGACGTTAAAGTGGCGGTGTTTGACGGCTCCTATCATGAAGTGGATTCTTCCGAGGCGGCTTTTAAAATTGCCGGCTCCCTGGCTTTTCAGGACGGCTGTAAGCGCGCCGGTCCGGTAATTCTGGAGCCGATTATGAAGGTCGAAGCGGTAACGCCGGAAGAATTCATGGGCGAGGTTATCGGCGATTTAAATTCCAAAAGAGCGCAAATAGAAGAAATGGGCGACCGGGCTGCGGTTAAATTCATTAAAGCCAAAGTGCCGTTATCGGAAATGTTCGGCTACGCCACCCAGCTAAGGTCAATGACCCAGGGCCGGGCCAGCTACACCATGGAATTCGGCTATTACAGCGAGGTGCCCAGGAACGTGGCCGAAGAGATTATTGGGGAGAAAGAGAAGAAGTAAGTCTCCTAACGGATTTGTTTGACAATTAGCTAAATTAGAATATATAATGTTAATATTCTAAATATTAATCGCCCCTATGCAGGACCAACTCGCAAAAGCCATTAATTTGTCCAAGAAAACCGGTGACCGGTTAATTGTTTTTGACAGTTCTAAACCGGATAATATTTTTGTGGTAATGTCGGTAAAAGATTATGAAAATTTGGTTTTAGGTAAAAGCGAAATTCGCGGCTTGACAGAAGATGAATTACTTGATAAAATAAATCGCGATATTGCAATTTGGAAAAGTGAGCAGGATTTTAACGGCAGTTTGGGCGATCTGGAAAATCCGCAAACTGAAAATTTCCCAGAAGACAATGACCGGCCGGAATCGATTGAAAGAATAATTAAAAAGGCCAAGCGGGGCTGGACGATTCCGCCAACCAGAAAAGTCAATGCCGAAGAAATAATTGAAGAAGACCGGCAGTACCTGGAAGAGGTAATTTTTTGATAAATAATTATATAAAAGACGGTTGGCGCGCCCGTTTGGGCTAGTAACCCCGAGAGGGGGCCGTTGAAGGAAACATAAATATGACGGAAAAATTTGAACGCACCAAGCTCCACCTTAACGTGGGAACTATCGGCCATGTTGACCATGGCAAAACCACCTTGACCGCGGCTATGCTGGCCGTTCTAAAAAGCAAAGGCTTTAAAGCGTCTGATAAGAGCGTCGACCAGATTGATGCGGCGCCGGAAGAGCGCGAGCGCGGCATCACCATCGCCACTTGCCATGTTGAGTATGAAACCGAAAAAAGGCATTATGCTCACGTTGACTGCCCCGGCCACGCTGATTATGTGAAAAACATGATCACCGGCGCGGCCCAAATGGACGGCGCGATTTTAGTGGTGGCGGCCACTGACGGACCAATGCCCCAGACCAGAGAACACATTCTTTTGGCCAGGCAGGTTGGCGTGCCTTACATCGTGGTATTTTTAAACAAATGCGACATGGTTGAAGATAAAGAGTTGATCGATTTAGTTGAAGAAGAAATCCGCGATTTGCTGAAAAAGTACGAGTTCCCGGGCGATACGACGCCGATCATCAGGGGTAGCGCCTTAAAGGCCTTGGAAAATCCTTCGGGCGAGTACGGCCAGGCGATTTTAGATTTGACCAAAGCCCTGGATGAATATATTCCCGAACCCAAGCGCGAAACCGATAAGCCGTTCTTGATGCCGGTTGAAGACATTTTCTCCATTGAAGGCCGCGGCACCGTGGTTACCGGCAGAATTGAAAGAGGCATAATTAAAATCAACGAAGAAGTGGAAATTATCGGTTTAAGGGACACGCAGAAGACCGTAGTCACCAGCATTGAAATGTTCAATAAATCATTGGATGAAGGGCGGGCCGGCGATAACGCCGGCGTGCTGCTTCGCGGCATCAAAAAGGACGAAGTGGAAAGAGGCCAAGTTTTGGCCAAACCGGGCACGGTTCATCCGCACACCGAATATGAAGGCGAAGTCTACGTCTTAACCAAAGAAGAAGGCGGACGCCATAAGCCGTTTTTCAAAGGCTATAAGCCGCAGTTCTATATCCGCACCACCGACGTTACCGGCGAAGTTGAATTGCCGGAAGGCACCGAGATGGTTATGCCGGGCGACACGGTTAATTTGAAAGTCAAATTAATCGCCCCGATTGCTTTGGAAGAAAAGATGAGATTCGCCATCCGCGAAGGCGGACGCACCGTGGGCGCCGGCGTGGTAACCAAGATTATTAAGTAGACATTTTGCCCCCCCAGCAAATTTTGCTGGGGGGTTATAATGCATATTTAATTAAAATATCAAGCAACATGACCGAAGCCAAAGACAAAAAGAAAGAATCAAAACAGGCGGCCAAAGTGGAAACTAAAACTAACGAAGAATTCAAGCAAAGAATCCGCATTAAGATCAAGGCTTTTGACCATAAGATTATTGACCAATCAACCAAAGCCATCATTGAAACGGCCGAACGAACCGGCGCCCAAATTTACGGCCCCATCCCCCTGCCGACCGAGAAAAAAAAGTACACAGTTAATAAGTCCACTTTCGTGCACAAAGATTCCCGCGACCAGTATGAAATCAGAGTCCATAAGAGATTGGTGGATATTATTGAACCCACGGCCAAAACCATTGAGTCATTGACCAATTTAGGATTGCCGGCCGGCGTGGACGTGGAAATTAAAATATAGCCCTACGCTGAAGCTACGGACTATAAATAAGTTTAGATATTTATATATTATATTAATAATCGTTTGGGCGGCTCCGCCGAGGAAAGTGCTCAAATGAAAATTAATATTACCAGAGGTAAAATTCGACAACCAAAATTCTATAATTTGGAATTGATTTAATCCGTCTAGGGCGGACTGAAGCTGGTTTGTTGAAAACCGGTTTTTATTTTTATAAAGTTATGAAATTTATTATAGGAAAAAAATTAGACATGACCCAGGTCTGGCGAGGCGAGAAAGTTATCGGCGTGACCAGAGTCCAGGCCGGCCCTTGCCCGGTGGTTCAGGTTAAAACCGACAGTCAAGACGGTTACAGCGCGGTTCAGCTCGGCTTTGGCCAGAGAAAAGAAAAGAATATTAAAAAACCACAAGCTGGTCATCTGAAAAAAGCCGAATTGTTTTCAAAAGACGGAAAAACCAATTTAAAATATTTGGGTGAATTTAGAGACGAGGTGAAAGAGTTAAAGATTGGTGATGTAGTTGACGTCAGCGCCTTTGCGGTTGGCGATGTTGTCAAAGTTACTGGCACTGCCAAAGGCAAGGGTTTCCAGGGCGGCGTCAGGCGGCATGGTTGGCACGGCCATAACACTAGCCATGGCACCAAAGACCAAGTCAGGACTTCGGGTTCCATCGGCGCCGGCGGCATCCAGCATGTTTTAAAGGGCATGAGAATGCCGGGCCGGATGGGCGACGACCGAGTAACAGTGGCAAATTTAAAAATTGTACAAGTTGATAAAGATAATAATATTTTATATGTCAGCGGGGCGGTACCGGGCGCCAGAAACGGGTTGGTGTTAATTTATGGGCAAGGGGAGCTGAAAATTGCTAAACCGGTAATTGAGGAAAAACCAGCTGAAGCGTCTAAAGAAGAAACAAAATAATTTTTTCTGTCATTGCGAGCGACTGAAAGGAGCGAAGCAATCTCACGGATGAAACATTAATATTAAAGTAAAATATTTTTGTGAAATGTATTGTTCGTGAGATTGCTTCGTCGCTAATGCTCCTCGCAATGACAATAAGGATATGTCGATTAAAGTAAAAGTTTATAATCAGCAAGCAGAAGCAATCGGAGAAATGGAACTTTCGCCAAAAGTTTTTGGCGTGAAGGCCAACGCGGCGCTGGTGCATCAGGCCGTGGTGACGCAAATGGCCAATGAGAGAAAAGTGATCGCTCATACTAAAGACCGAGGCGAAGTGCGCGGCGGCGGACGCAAACCCTGGAAGCAGAAAGGCACGGGCCGGGCGCGCGCCGGCTCCAGCCGGTCGCCGATTTGGATTGGCGGCGGCGTGACGTTCGGGCCGAGAAACGACCGCAATTTTAAAATGAGGATTAATAAAAAAATGAAACAGCAGGCCATATTGATGGCGTTATCCGACAAAGTTGCCAGTAACTGTTTGGTAGTTTTAGATAAACTGGAAATGGCGGAGTTTAAAACTAAAAAATTTAAAGGCATAATGGAGAAATTGGAAAATCAGCTGAAAAAATCAGAGGATAAAAAGCGCAGCCTATTAATTATTGTTGATAAGGCTGATGAAAAGTTAAATTATTCAGCCAGAAATTTGGTTGGCGTCAAGCTGATAAATTTGGATAATATAAATTTAGTTGATTTGTTAAAATATAAAGATTTAATTTTAACTAAAGCGACGGTTGAAAAATTAGAAGAAAGATATAAATAAAAGTTTTCTGTCATTGCGAGCGACTGCAAGGAGCGAAGCAATCTAACGGACAATTAGCTAAGTTAATAGTTCGTGAGATTGCTTCGTCGCTGGCGCTCCTCGCAATGACAATAGAGTTTATGGCGTTATTTGGTAAAAAAACCCCCTCGACAAGCTCGGGGCAAGTGAAAAAAGAAGCGGCTAAAAGCATGAAAGAGCTGTATGGCGCCGCGGCCGCTGGCCAAGCCAAAGAAGTGAAAAAAGGCGAAACCAGGGCGGCTTACGGCAACGCTTATAAAATTTTAGCCAAACCATTGGTTACGGAAAAAGTCAGCAATTTGGGCGCTTTGAATAAATATGTTTTCGCCGTGGCCCCAAAGACCAATAAAATTGAAGTGGCTAAAGCCGTTAAGGAAATTTATGGCGTTAAACCGGTGAGGGTTAACATGATAAAGATGGCAGGCAAGCAGGCGCGCTACGGCCGAATCATCGGGCGTCGCAAAGACTGGAAAAAGGCCATCGTCACCTTACCGGCCGGCCAGACCATTAAAATTTACGAAGGTGTCTAGAAAAAGTTTTAAGTTATAAGTTGTAAGATAAAACTAAAAACTAATAACTTTTTTATATGGGAATAAAAATAGTAAAACCTACGTCACCGGGCCGGCGGTCAGCCACCTTTGATGATTTTTCCGATATTACCAAAACCCAACCGGAAAAAAGTTTGATTATAATCAGAAAAATCCAAGCCGGCCGGAATAACCAGGGAAAAATCACCGTGCGCCATCAAGGCGGCGGCGTTAAAAGATATATCCGCCAGATTGATTTCTTCAGGGATAAGTTTGACGTACCGGGGAAAATTATGTCGGTAGAATACGACCCGAATCGCGGCGCCCGCATCGGCTTAGTGTATTATCAGGATGGCGCCAAGAGATATATTGTTATGCCGATTGGCTTAAAGGTGGGCGAGGTAATTTTAAGCTCCCAAAAGCCGATTGAAATAAAGGCGGGCAACGCCCTGCCGATCAAGTTCATTCCTCCGGGCGTGGCCGTGTACAATATAGAATTGGAGCCGGGCCGCGGCGGTAAAATCGCCCGCGCCGCCGGCAATTTGGTTTACGTCATGGGAGTTGAAGGCAATTACGCTCAGCTAAAAATGCCCTCGGGAGAAATCAGGTTGGTAAATAAAGACTGCCTCTCGACCGTCGGCCAAGTAAGCAATCCGGATTACCGGCATATCACCATCGGCCGAGCCGGCCGGCAGAGGCTTTTGGGCATCAGGCCGACCGTTAGAGGCACGGCGCAAAATCCGGTTGATCATCCGCATGGCGGCGGCGAGGGCAACCAGCCGATTGGCTTAAAACACCCGAAGACTAAATGGGGCAAACCGGCGCTGGGAGTGAAAACCAGAAAAGGCAATAAAAAATCAAACAGATTAATAATTCAGAGAAGAAAGAAATAATTTATAATATATGTCCAGAAGCTTAAAAAAAGGACCGTACGTTAACGAAAGATTATTGAAGAAAATCAAGGCGCTCAAGCCCGGCGACAGAACCATTATTAAGGTTTGGGACCGGGCCGCTACCATTACTCCGGAAATGGTGGGCGTGACTATCGGCGTGCATAACGGCAAGCAGCATCTGCCGGTGTTTATCGTGGAAAATATGGTGGGCCATAAGCTGGGCGAATTCGCGCCGACCAGAAAATTTATTAGCCATGGCGGCAAAATGGCCAAAGACCAAGCCGCGGCCGAGTCCGCCACCGCCGCTCCGGCGCCGGCGCCGACAGCGAAAACGAATAATAAATAACCTTTAAATTTTAACTTGATAAAATAGATATGGAAGTTAAAGCCAAAGCAAAATTTATCAGAATGTCTCCGACTAAAATCAGGCTGGTAGCCAATCTGATTAAGAAATTGCCGGCGGCGAAAGCGCTGGACCAGCTCGCTTTTTCGGGTAAGCGCGCGGCCGGGCCGGTGGTTAAACTGATTAAGTCGGCCTTGGCTAACGCCGAGCATAATTTTGAATTGGCCAAAGACAACTTATTTATAAAAGAAATTACGGTTAACCAGGGGCCAACCTTGAAGCGCTGGCTGCCTCGAGCGCATGGGCGGGCCACGCCTATCAGAAAACAGCTTTCCCACGTTAATTTAGTTTTGGCTGAAATCAAGGCCTCCGGCCAGGTAACGGCCAAAAAGCCAGCGATTGCCGCTCCGGCCAAGCTGGAGACGCAGCCAAAAAAAGAGTCTAAAGTTAAATTAAAAGAATCGGTCAAAGAAGAAATAGTTGAGCCTAAATTGGAGGATAAAAAAGAAAAAGGCAAAGTGGTTGTTGACCCGAGGCTGGCGGGCCGCCATGCCCACGGCAAAATAGAAGGCGGCGCCAAAGGCTTTGCCGCCAGGATGTTCAGGCGCAAGAGCGGATAAATCGTAAATCGTAAATCGAAAATAACTACATGGGACATAAAGTAAATCCAAAATCCATCAGATTGAATATTACCAGGACTTGGCCGTCCAAATGGTTTGGCAGTGGGCAGAATTTGATAAAAAATCTTGAGCAGGATGTTAGGATAAGAAAATATCTGTTTGACGAATTGCGCGAGGCTGGCGTTGACCGGGTGGAGATTGAACGGGGCGGCCACAAAATCACCATCGGTATTTTCACGGCCAAACCAGGCGTGATTATCGGCCGAGGCGGCAGCAGCGCCGGCGATTTAAAGAAGAAGCTGCATGAAAAATTTTTAAAAAATTTCCGGCTGAACGACATCAATTTAAACATTACCGAATTTGACCGGCCGAATTTAAGCTCTAATATTATCGCTCAAGCCATGGCGATTGACCTGGAAAAAAGAATGCCTTTCCGGCGAGTGATGAAGCAAGCGATCGGCCGGATTGAAAGAGCCGGCGCAATGGGGGTCAAAGTCGTGGTCGGCGGGCGGTTGAACGGCGCGGAAATCGCGCGCACGGAAATGTTGACTTCAGGCAAAGTGCCGCTTCATACTTTAAGGGCGGACATTGATTTCGCCAAAGCCACGGCCCAAACCACCTATGGCGCTATTGGTATAAAATTATGGATCTATCGGGGCGATGTTTTTAAAAAAGACGCTGAAGCGGCCAAGGGCGAGGTCGTGGGAGAAAAAAAATAAAGTAAATTCTTTTTATGTTAATGCCAAAGAAAACAAAATGGAGAAAAACGCAGAAGCGCCGACGGGGCGGCAAAGCCAGCCAGAGACTAGCTTTGAGTTTCGGCGATTACGGCCTAAAGAGCCTGGAGGCGCATTGGCTTAGTTCCAAGCAGATTGAAGCGGCGAGAAAAGTACTGACCAAATATATCGCCAAGGGCGGCAAAGTCTGGATCAGAATTTTCCCCGATAAATCAGTGACGGTTAAGGGCGGGGAAATTCCCATGGGTAAAGGCAAGGGCGCGGTTGACCATTATGTCGCCGTGGTTAAGCCCGGCATGGTGATGTTTGAGATGGCGGGAATTCCGGAGCCGACGGCTCGAGAAGCCATGAAGATGGCCGCCTATAAATTGCCGGTGAAATGCAAGTATATTAAGAAATAGTCTATGGATTTTAAAGAATTAAAAAGTAAAACCGAAAAAGAATTAGGGGAACTGCTAAACCAGTCTCGCGATAAATTAAGGGACTTGCGTTTTAAGGATGCCAATAAGCAGCTCAAAAATGTCAGGGAAATAAGGGTAATAAAAAAAACGATTGCCGGAATTTTAACTTTAATTAACAGTCAGAAAAAATAAATCTATGGCTGAAGCAACCAATAAAACGATTCAACGAAAATTCCGCGGCCTGGTGGTGAGCGACAAAATGGATAAAACCAGAGTGGTTAAAGTGGAATCGGTGAAAGTGCACCCTAAATACCGGAAAAGATATTTTGTCAGCAAGAAATTTAAGGTGCACGACGAAACCAATCGGTCTAAAGTCGGCGACCAGGTCCAATTCGTGGCCTGCCGGCCGTTGAGCAAAGATAAAAGATGGCGGCTGGTTTATAATGAATCAGCTAAATGATATATGATACAAGTGCAAACAATTTTAAATGTCGCGGATAATACGGGCGCTAAAAGAGTGAGGTGCATCCGGGTGCTCGGCGGCTATAAAAAACGCTACGCGCGAATCGGCGAGATTGTTACCGTGACGGTTAGAAAGGCGGTGCCGCACGCGGCCGTTAAGAAAGGCGACGTGGCGCACGCGGTCATCGTCAGAACCAAAAAGGAAATCAGGCGGTCGGACGGCGTTTACCTGCGTTTTGACGAAAACGCCTGCGTTTTAATTGACAAAGAAAAAAAAGAACCCCGGGGCACGAGAATTTTCGGGCCGGTGGCCAGAGAGTTAAAGCAGTTGGGGTTTATTAAAATCGCTTCCCTGGCGCCCGAAGTGCTATAACATATGAAAATTAAAAAGGGCGACAAAATTAAGATTTTAGCGGGCAAAGACCGCGGCAAAACCGGAAAAGTTTTGCAGGTTTTTCCGTCGGCCAATAGAATAAGCGTTGAAGGCTTGAATCTTTTAATCAAGCATATGCGCCCGCGCAAGCAAGGCGAGAAAGGCCAAAGGATTGAATTCCCGGCGCCGCTTCATTTATCCAACGTAATTTTACTTTGCCCCAAGTGCGATCGGCCGACTCGGGTGAGTTATAAATATTCGGCAGTCGTGAAAAACGAGATTAAGCGGACCAGAAAAGCCAGGCTTTGCAAAAAATGTAAACAAGTAATTGATTAATCAATATGCGCTTAAAAGAAAGATATCAAAAAGAAATAATCCCGGCCCTAGAAGCTAAATTCGGCTATCAGAATGTTATGGCGGTGCCGCGGTTGGTTAAGGTGGTGGTTAACGCCGGCGTGGGCCGGAACGCCAAAGACAAAGCTTTCATTGACGGCGTGGTTTCCAGCCTAGAGAGAATCAGCGGCCAAAAGCCGGTTTTAACCAAAGCCAAGAAGTCCATTTCCGCTTTTAAGACCAGAAAGGGCATGGTGGTTGGCGTGGCCGTGACTTTGCGCGGGGCCAGGATGTTTGACTTTGCGGAAAAATTGGTTAAGATAACTTTTCCCAGAATCAGGGATTTTCGCGGCCTTAATCCCAAGCAAGTGGACGGCCAAGGCAATTTAGCCGTCGGCTTTCGGGAATATATCGCTTTTCCGGAAATCAAAGCCGATGAAGTGGACAATCTCCACGGCCTGCAAGTCTCTTTAGCCACTACCGCCAGAAATTACGCCGAAGGCTTGGAGCTATTTAAATTATTGGGCTTCCCCTTTAAACAAGAATAATAAATATTTACTTATGGCAAGAACAGCTCTAATCGTCAAAGCAAAAAGAAAACCGAAATACTCCACCCGGATCGTCAGGCGCTGTTGGCGCTGCGGCCGCAATCGCGGCTATATGAGAGATTTCGGCATTTGCCGCATTTGCTTCCGCGAACTGGCTAGTAATACCGATATCCCGGGCGTAACCAAATCTTCGTGGTAAATAAATAAAATATATGACCGACCCAATAGCAGACATGTTAACAAGAATCAGAAACGCGCAAGCCGTTAACAAAGAAACGGTGGTTTTGCCTATGAGCAAGTTAAAATTTAATATTGCCAAGATTTTGGAGCAAGGCGGCTGGATTGCTAAGGCCGAAGTGATAAAAGCCAAGGCCAAAAAGAATTCCAGTTCGGTTTTTAACGAAATCAAGATTGATTTGAAATATAAAAACGGCCAGCCGGCCATTACTTCTTTAAAGAAAATCAGCACGCCGGGGCGGCGGATTTATGCTAATAAAAGTGAATTGCCGAAAGTTTTAAATAATTTAGGCATCGCGATTATTTCCACCTCGCGCGGCCTCTTAACTAACAAAGAAGCTAAAAAACAGGGCGTGGGCGGAGAAGTGATTTGCGAAATCTTTTAAAAACTTTATGTCACGATTAGGAAAATTACCAATTGAATTGCCTAGCGGCACCCAGGCCAAACTGGAGCCGGGTTTTATTATTGTTAAAGGCCCTAAAGGCGAGTTGAAAATAAAACTACCCGAGGCGATTAAAGTTGAGTTTAATGATAAAGAAATCAAGCTGTCTATCGCCGACCAAGCCGACGGCAAACAAAGAGCTTTATGGGGGCTGTATCGTAGCCTGATTAAAAATATGGTGGTTGGAGTGAACGAGGCCTATAGCAAAAAATTGGAAATTAACGGCGTGGGTTACCGCGCGGCCGTCAGCGGCAGCAAATTGACTTTAAATTTAGGCTTTTCCCATCCGGTGGTTTACGAATTGCCGGCCGGTATTAAGGCTGAAGTGCAGGAAAATAATATTACTCTTAGCGGTATTGATAAGTATTTGGTAGGCGAGACCGCGGCGCAAATCAGAAGAATCAGGAAGCCGGAGCCGTATAAAGGCAAAGGCATTAAATATGCCGAGGAAATTTTGCGGCGCAAAGCCGGTAAGACTGCGGTTAAAACGGAGAAATAAAAAATTTTTATGGACAAAAATAAAATAAAACAAGCTAAAAGATTGAGGCGCCGAGGCCGGGTCAGGGCTAAGGTTTTGGGTACGGCCGGCTGCCCCCGCTTAAGCGTTTTCCGCTCAAATCGCGCCATTTACGCCCAGATTATTAACGATGAAAGCGGCCGGACTTTGGCGGCGGTGGGCGCCGGCGAAGTTCACCCCGCCAAAGGGGCGAAAGCCAAAAGCAAAAAAGTTGATGTCGGCTTTCAATTGGGCAAATTAATCGCCGAGAAAGCTTTGGCCAAAGGCATTTTAAAAGTGGTGTTTGATCGCAACGGCTACAAATACCATGGCCGGGTTAAAGCTTTGGCCGAGGGCGCCCGCGCCGGAGGCTTGAAGTTCTAATTAAGAAAGATATTTAAATATGGCAGAAGAAAATAAACCAACCGAAAATAAAATAGAGCCAACGGCGCCTTTAGCGGAAGCTAAGGCGGCCGAAGTTAAGCCCGCTCCTTTAGTTAAAAGAGGCGAGAGAAAAAGAAATTTTAAAGGCCGGCGCGGCGGCGGCCGAGGCCGGGGCGATGACAGGATGCCGGAAGAATTTGAGCAGAAAATGATTGACATCGCCAGGGTGACTCGCGTCATGGCCGGGGGCAAAAGAATGCGCTTCCGCGCCTGCGTCGCCGTGGGCAACAAAAAGGGCCGGGTGGCCATTGGTTTGGCCAAAGGCGCCGACGTCACCGCCGCGGTGACTAAAGCGGTCAACCAAGCCAAAAAGAATTTTATTGACGTGCCGATTGTCAACGAAACCATTCCCCATGAAATCTATCAAAAATTGGGCGCGGCTAAGATTTTACTGAAACCGGCTAAAAAGGGACGCGGCATTATCGCCGGCGGCGCGGTCAGGATACTACTAGAACTTTCCGGCATAAAGAACGTTACCAGTAAAATTTTGGGCACCGGCAACAAGGTCAATAACGTCAAATGCGCGATTGAGGCGCTGACTAATTTGAAAAAAGCGGAGGTTAAAGCTGTTAAGCCGGCTAAGCCCGCCGACGCTAAAGCTATGGCGGACAAGCAGGAAAAAGTTGCGGAGAATGTATAATATATTATAATAGAAATATAGTTTATGCCATTATCACTTAATACAATCAAGCCAGCCAACGGAGCGACCAGAAGAAGGAAGCGCATCGGCCGAGGCAACGCTTCGGGCCACGGCACTTACTCGACGCGCGGGCTTAAAGGCCAACGGTCCAGAACCGGCGGCAGGAATAAGTTAAAAAGATTGGGTTTTAAAAAGATCTTGGCGCAAACCCCGAAATTAAGGGGCTTTAGGTCGGCTAAGCCGAAAAATCAGGTGGTTAATTTGCGCGATTTAAACCAGGCTTTTGCCGATGGCGCTAAAATTAATGCCGCCAACTTATTAAAGGCCGGTTTAATCACGACCATTGCCAATCCGGTAAAAATTTTAGGCCAGGGCGAATTAAGGCTTAAAAATTTGGAATTTTCCGGAATAAAATTAAGCGCCGGCGCCAAGGCGCAGGTGGAAAAATTTGGCGGAAAATTGAGCTAATATGCAGGAAAAATTAATCCAAATTTGGAAAGCGCGCGATTTAAGAAACAGTCTGCTGTTTGTTTTGGGCATGCTGGCGATTTTCCGTTTGGCCGCGCATATCCCCATCCCCGGAGTTGATACCCAGGCCTTAAAAGATTTTTTTGCTTCCAACCAGATTTTGGGGCTGATGAATATTTTCGCCGGCGGCGGCATGGAAAATTTTTCCATCGTGATGATGGGCGTGGGGCCGTACATCACTTCTTCGATTATTTTTCAGCTTTTGGCCATGATTATCCCCAGCTTGGAAGAGATGAATAAGGAAGAGGCCGGCCGGCAGAAAGTCAATATGTGGACGCGCTGGCTGACCGTGCCTTTGGCCGCTCTGGAAGCTTACGGCATGATAACCTTGTTAAGAAGGTCGTCTCATTTAATTTTGGGCGAAGTGAGCGCCTTCAGTTTAGTTACCATGATTATCACCATCACTGCCGGTACCATCTTTTTAATGTGGCTGGGCGAATTAATGACGGAAAAGAAAGTGGGCAACGGCATTTCGCTGTTGATTTTCGCCGGCATCGTGGCCGGACTTTTACAAACCGCCCAGCAGGTAATTGTGACCTTTGACCCGACCAAGCTTTACGTGATCCTCGGCTTTTTGGTCATCGCTCTGATTACTATCGTGGGCGTGGTCATCGTTAACGAAGGCCAGCGCAACGTGCCGGTGCAATACGCCAGGCAAATTCGCGGCAACCGCATGTTCGGCGGCACTTCCACCCATCTGCCTTTGCGCGTCAATATGGCCGGAGTGATTCCGATTATCTTCGCCATTTCGGTGGTGATTTTCCCGCCCATGGTGGCGCAATTTTTTATCCACGCCCGCACGGCCTTGATTGCTCGCGCCGCCGAATGGACGATCGGCTTTTTTCAAAATCAATTGGTCTACGCTATTTTATATTTTCTCTTGGTTTTCGCTTTTACTTATTTTTATACCGAAGTTATTTTCCATCCCACCCAAATCGCGGAAAACCTGCAGAAGCAAGGAGGTTTTATTCCCGGCATCAGGCCGGGCCGCCACACCTCCGAATATTTAGCCAACACCACGCATAAAATAATTTTCGTGGGCGCTTTATTTTTAGGCGTGATCGCTATTTTGCCTTTGATTTTAAGATATTTCACCGGCATCCAGGCTTTAACCATCGGCGGCACCTCGCTACTCATCGTGGTCTCGGTGGTGATTGAAACCGTCAAGCAGATTGAATCGCAATTGACTATGCGGGAATATGAAGGCATGTAGAAAATTACGAATTACGAATTAAGAATTATGAATTATGGAAATGCCGAAGCCAGGTAAAAATCCCGCCAGTCGGGTTTTTTTGTTGGGCTGATTTGTGGTATAATGGGATTATTAAATAAAAAATATGGCTAAAATAATATCGCGAGATTTTCTTAGCAGAAGCCTGACCGGCCAAAAATTAAATACCAAAGTCGGCGCGGTTAGGATTGGGGGAAAAAGTTTAAGAGGCGCGGATTTAAAAAAATTTATTACCTCTAATTTAGGCGGAAAAACCTCCACCTTGATCGAAAAAGCGCTTAAAGAAAAATATGGCCTCTACGGTAGCCAAGATAAAACGAAAAAGAGGCAGTCGCTGATGGAACTGGTTAGGGGCGATAAAGAAAGCGGTTTAAGACAGGAGCAGATCAAGAGAAATTTAGAATTAAATAAGCAAAAAGACGAGCCGGGATTAAATAAACTGGCGCGCAAGATGACCTTTGCCGGCAGAGTCGCGGGGCCGGCCGATAGGACCAAGGGAACAATGAGCGATATAGGCGTAAAAACAAACGTTATCGGCTTCGCGCGGGCGTTAAATAATAAAAAATTAGCGGATAATCCCGCGCCCAAGTCATCGTCCGCCAGTACGCCTCCGCCGTTCAGATTGGCGGCCTAAGAATTTTTAAAAACTTTTTTAATTATGCCTAAAAAAATTATCATATTTTTCGGTCCGCCCGGCTCGGGCAAGGGCACACAGGCGGAACTATTGGCTAAAAAAACCGGCTGGAAAAAAATTTCCACCGGAGATTTATTTCGCGCCGAAATCGCGGCCAAAACCGTTTTGGGCCAGCAGGTGGAAAAATATCTAAAGGCCGGCAAATTAGTGCCGGATAAGCTAACCGCAAGTTTGGTGGAAAAAAATTTAAGGCAGAAGGCCAGCGGTTTTATTTTTGACGGCTTTCCCAGAAATCGCCGGCAGTTAAAAGATTTGCTTGATTTATTTAAAAAAATAATTAAAACCAGCGAGGCGATTTACGCTTTGGAAGTGGCGGTGAGCGACGGCGAGGCGAGAGAGCGGCTGGGCCAAAGGCGGCTGTGCGCCTGCGGCTTGGTTTACCACTTAGTTTATAATCCGCCGATCAGCGCCGGTGTCTGCGATATCTGCGGCGGAAAATTGTTTATGAGAAACGACGACCAGCCGAAGGTAATCGCCGGTCGCTTAAAAATTTATCATCGGCAGAGCGCGCTCTTGCTTGACTATTGGCGCAAACAGGGTAGACTGATAAAAATCGACGGCGAACAGGCTATCAAGAAAATTCATGAGGAAATAATGGAAAAGCTAAAGTCGTTAAAGTTGGTTTGATATGATTACCATAAAAAATAATAAGGAAATACAATTGTTGCGTCAGGGCGGCCGGATTTTGGGCCAAATTATGAAGCAGCTCGTAAAAGAAGTTAAACCGGGCGCCACCACCGGCCAGTTGGAACAAATGGCTGATTTTTTAATAAAACAAGCGGGCGGGCGGCCGGCGTTTAAGGGGTTTCGCGCCGAAAAAGATGACCGGCCTTTCCCCACGGCGCTTTGCGTCTGCCTCAACGACGAAGTGGTGCACGCGCCCTCGTTGCCGTCGCGGCAGCTAAAATCCGGAGACATCGTCGGCATTGACATCGGTATGGAATACCAGGGTTTTTATACGGACATGGCCGCGACCGCGGCCGTGGGCAAGGTTAGCCGCCAGGCGCAAAAATTGATAAAAACGGTTAAGCAAGCTTTGGCGCTGGGCATTGAACAAGTTCGGCCGGGCAACAGCCTGAACAATATCGGCAAGGCGATTGAGCAAGGCGCCGCAGCTAATGGTTTTTCCGTGGTGCGCGATTTGGTCGGCCACGGCGTCGGCTACGACCTGCATGAAGACCCACAAATACCGAATTACGATTTGTCGTATAATAAAAAAATCATTTTAAAGCCGGGCATGGTTTTAGCCATTGAGCCCATGGTTAATGCCGGCGATTGGCGCGTTAAAGACGGCCCGGACGGCTTAACGATTTTAACGGCCGACGGCTCTTTAAGCGCCCAATTTGAGCATACGATAGTGGTGACGGGGCAGGGGCATGAAATATTGACGAAGTTTGAATTATGAATTATAAATTAAGAAAAAAATATCTTGGCGTAGATTGGGGAGAAAAAAGAATCGGGTTGGCTTTGGGCGATAGCGAAACCAAAGTGGCGACGCCGTTTAGAACGGCCGGCGACATGGCCGAGTTGGTAAAAGTGGTTAAGGGCGAGGAGATTGACGTGGTGGTGGTTGGCCGGCCGGTTCCAATTTCCAATTTCCAATTTTTCTCAAGAGCTGGCGAAGCCCAGACAATTTCCAAACAATTTGAAAAATTTGTCGATGAATTAAAAAGTAAAATCAATATTCCGGTTGAGTTGATAGACGAGCGTTTGTCCAGTAAAGCGGCGGACGCTTTGCCCGGCGACAAAAAAACCAAGGCGGGAAGAGATGAAATCGCCGCCATGCTGATTTTGCAGAGCTATTTGGATAAAATCTAATTATGGAAGAAACATATAATTTAATGGCCATAATTTTAAACCGCCGGCCGTTTGCCGAAGCTGACAGCCGGGTGGTAGTCTATTCGCGCGAGCGGGGCAAGCTGGACTTGGTCGCGCGCGGAGTGAAAAAGATTAAATCCAAACTGGCCGGCCATTTGGAGCCGTTGAGCTTAACCGATATTATGGCGGTGCGCGGCCGGCAGTACGATTACGCGGGCGCGGCGGTGAGCGAAAATTGTTTTTTTAACATTAAAAACGATTTGGCCAAATTGGCCGCGGCCGGACAAGCCATAAAAATTTTTGACAAATTAATCAAGCCGGGCGTGGCCGATGAAGCGATTTTTGATTTACTGAAAGATTATTTGGAAGTATTAAATTTTAAAAAAAGCGGTTTTGATGTTTTAAATTGGTTTTTTATTTTTAAATTATTAGTGGCGTTGGGTTTTAAGCCGGAATTATATAATTGCGTCAACTGCGGCGGTAAAATTACTCCGGCCGGCATGAAATTTGATTTGGCACGAGGGGGCTTGATTTGCGGAAAATGCCGGGCCGAACAGGGGTTGACGATAAGTGAAAATGCGGTTAAGTTGTTAAGACTAGCAGAGAGAGATAGTTTGGAAAAATTGATAAAAATTAAAATAGATAAAAAAACGGAGAAAGAAACCGGCAAAATTATTACTGATTTTTTCCATTGTAGCGTTTAAGACCAACGGCCGGCCTCGGCTTTCGCCAATGAAGCCGGTTTTTTTCTTGCGAAAATGGAAAAAATAGTGTAAAATATTTTTAGAATAAGGTTTTATTTAAATTATTTTTTTATTTAAAATTAGCCATTTTTTATGCTAAGAAGTCATACTTGCGGCGAGCTGACCAAGAAGGACGTGAAAAAAACCGTTGAGCTGGCCGGTTGGGTGCATTCGCGGCGCGACCATGGCGGCTTGATTTTTATTGACCTGCGCGACCGCTACGGTTTGACCCAGCTTACTTTTGACCCGGAAATCAGTGCCAAGGCTCTCTCCGTGGCCTGACGCAATTAACTTTTGACCCGAAAATCAGCGCCAAGGCTCTCTCCGAGGCGGATAAACTGCGCCACGAATGGGTGATAAAAATTAAAGGCCAAGTGGCGGCCCGGCCGGCGGAAATGGTCAACAAAAAATTAAAAACCGGCGAGATTGAAATTGAATGCGAGGCGATTGAAATTTTATCTAAATCAAAAACTCCGCCGTTTGAATTAAGCGAAGAAAAAGGCGAAGAAGCCAACGAAGCCCGGCGCCTGAAATACCGCTTCGTGGATTTAAGGCGGCCGAAACTGCAACAGATGCTTAAAACCAAGGACGAATTTTTTCAATATATCAGAAAATATTTTCAGGAGCGGGATTTCGTTGAGGTGCAGACTCCGATTTTGGCCAACTCTTCGCCCGAGGGCGCGCGCGATTTTTTGGTGCCGTCGCGGCTTCACCCGGGAAAATTTTACGCCCTGCCGCAGGCGCCCCAGCAGTTTAAGCAGTTTTTAATGGTGGGCGGGCTGGACAAGTATTTTCAAATCGCGCCCTGCTTCCGCGACGAAGACCCGAGGCTGGACCGCCATTACGGCGAATTTTACCAATTGGACATGGAAATGAGCTTTGTGGAGCAGGAAGACATCTGGGAAATCATGGAGCCGCTGTGGATAGAAGTTACCAAAAAGTTTTCTCATAAAAAATTGGTTGAACTGGAAAAAGACGGCAGTTTCCGAAAGATTCCCTGGCGCGAGTCTATGGAAAAATACGGCACGGACAAGCCTGATTTGCGCTTCGGCCTGGAAATCGCGTCCATTACCGATATGGTAAAAGGTTGCGGCTTTAGCGTGTTTAAAGACGCCGTCAAAGCCGGCGGCGTGGCGCATGCCCTGAAAGTTGACAGCGGGGCGAAATTCAGCCGCAAAGAAATAGACGAAATCACCGAAGTGGCCAAAGCCAAGGGAGCCAAAGGCCTGGCGTACATCACGGTAAAGAACCTCACCCCAACCCTCTCCTTGGTAAGGAGAGGGGGCGATAACCTCACCCAACCCTCTCCTTCTAAAGGAGAGGGCAATTATGAGCTGCAATCGCCGATTGTTAAATTTTTAGGTGATAAATTGTCGCAAGCGATTGTGAAAAAGCTAAATGCCAAAGCCGGAGACATAATTTTTTTCGGCGCCGATAATTGGAAAACTGCCTGTTTAAGCTTGGGCGCGGTGCGTAACGACTGCGCGGCTCGGCTGGGGCTGAAAGATAAGACCAAAGCCGCTTGGTGCTGGATAATTGATTTTCCCATGTATGACTATTCTGAACTTGAAGAAGGACGGGTGGATTTTTCCCATAATCCGTTTTCCATGCCCCAAGGCGGCTTAAAAGCCCTGGAAAATAAAAATCCGCTGGAAATTTTAGCGTACCAGTTTGACCTGATACTTAACGGCTATGAAGTTTCCTCCGGCGCCATCAGAAACCATGAGCCGGAAATCATGTATAAAGCCTTTGAAATCGCCGGCTACCGGCGCGATGAAATTGACAAAAAGTTCGGCGCCATGATCCGCGCCTTTGAGTACGGCGCGCCGCCCCATGGCGGCAATGCTCCGGGCGTGGACCGGATTTTAATGGCCTTAAACGACTGGGATTCCATCCGCGACATCTACGCCTTCCCCAAAGACGGCAAAGGCAAAGACCTGATGACCGACAGCCCGAGCGAAGTGGAAGAGAGGCAGTTAAAGGAATTAAACATAAAAGTTAAAAAAGATTAATATTTATGCGTCTTTCCAAGCTGCAAAAATATATTTTGGAAAAATGTTACAATTTCAAAGGCACCTCGCCAGCGGATTTTTACGGCTTCCACGGAAAGAGCGCTAAGAGTAAAAAAATAATCCAGGACATCATCCATAAAAGCCTGGACTCGCTGGTGGCCGGCGACCTGCTTACGGCCTTGGGTAAAAAAACGGCAAAAAAATGGTTTATTCAAAAAGTGAAATTGACTAATTTGGGAAAAAAATTAGCTGTTAAAATATTAAAATGCAGACAAAGAAAACTGCCAATTAAATAAATAACAATAATTTTATGGATAAACAACAAAATGCCAAATTCGCTTTTTTTTACATGCTGTCATTAGTGGCGCTGATTTTTATGTCCTTGGCCGCGGGCATGATAATTTTTCAGATTATCAATAAGACGATTGTTGACGGCTTAAACCTGGCGCCGGGCGGCTTTTCGCCGGACGCTTTAAGATTCGCCATTTCCGCCATTATCATCGCCGCTCCGATTTATTTTTCCCTGATGCGGCTGATAAATAAAAATTTGTTAGCCGGCAGAATGGAAAAAGAATCAGGTATTAGAAAATGGCTTACTTATTTTATTTTATTAGTTAGCGCCGTAGTCATGATCGGCTGGCTGATCGCCACGATTAACAGCTTTCTTAACGGCGAATTAACGGTTAAATTTATTTTAAAATCAATAACCGCGATTTTTATCGCGGCCGCGATTTTTAGCTTTTATCTTTATGACATCAGACGGGAAGATACGAGTAAAAACAACAATACAATCAGAGCCTATTTTTACGGCGCGATTGTTTTAGCGGCCGCGGCTTTAATCGCCGGCTTTTTCTTCGTTGATTCGCCCGCGGCGGTAAGAAGCCAAAAATACGACCAGGCGATTATCAATAAATTCAGCCAGATTGACAGCGCGATTAACGCTTATTACAGCGAAACCGACAAGTTGCCGGCAAACTTAAAAGATTTGCTTGGCGGCGGCTCGGCTTACTATATTATGGAAAGCGACATTACCGACTCGGGCGCGAACAAAATTTTTGATTATAATGTTAAAGCCAAAGATATTTATGAGCTGTGCGCGACTTTTAAAACAGCTAATAAAGAGCAAGGCGCGGATAAATCAATTTACTTTGATACGCGCTGGCTGCATGACGCCGGCTACCAATGCTTAAAACAGAGAGTTGCTTTATTAGATAATCCTAAGCAGGCGCCGGTGTCCGTGCCGGTAAGATAGGAACCTCACCCTGCCCTCTCCTTCTAAAGGAGAGGGGAGTTAATGTGGTTAGGGGGAGGTTCAGTTCCCCTCCTTGCGAAGGAGGGGTTAGGGGGAGGTTCAGTTCCCCTCCTTGCGAAGGAGGGGTTAGGGGAGGTTTTATTATGACAGTATTATTTAATCTCGATTCAAATAAAAACATCAGAAGAAATTTAAGGCAGCAAGGAGTCAGGGCGGAAATAATTTTATGGTCAAAATTAAGAAATAAAAATTTAGGATACAAATTTAAAAGACAATTCGGCATAGGAAAATATATTGTGGATTTTTATTGCCCCAAGAAAAATCTAGTTATTGAAATTGACGGCGCCACCCATTCAACCAATAAAGAAATTTTTAATGATAATATCAGGCAAAAATATTTAGAAAGTTTAGGATTAAAGGTTGTTAGATTTACTAATCTGGAAGTCGGGCAAAATATGGATGGGATGTTAACGGAAATAAATGAGGTTTGCGGGAAAAATTAACCTCACCCCAGCCCTCTCCTTCTAAAGGAGAGGGGGCAATTAGCGGTTGACAAGCGGGTAATATAGGGTTAAATTAAATAAACCCAAGGAGATATTTTGCCTTGGATTTTGTTTGTTTTTTAAAAATTTAGGTTTAAGTTGCCAGAATAAAAATAAGAAAAGGAGGAATTGAGCATGAAAACCGAGGCTAAATTGGCTAAATTTTTACAGCTTCAATCCGGGCTGGGCCGGCTGGCGATTTTTATTATCGGCCCTTTGTATTTTATGGCCCTTAAAATTATGGGCTATCGGGTAAGAAATTTAAAGAAACTAAGGCGGGAATTCGCGCGGCAGATTAAAAAGCATGAAGGCCCCTGGATAATCTGCGCTAATCATCTGACGCTGATAGATTCTTTGCTCTTGGCTTATTCAACCATTTCGCTTTATAACCACATCAGGCATTACCGAGTGATTCCCTGGAATATGCCGGAACAAGATAATTTTCAGCGGAATATTTTATTGGTACTGTTCTGTTATTTGGGCAAATGCATTCCGGTTAATCGCGGCGGCGATCGCGCGAAAATGAAAAAGACTCTTGATAAATGCTCTTATGTCTTGAGTAAAAAACAGAATTTGATGATTTTTCCGGAAGGCAGGCGTTCCCGCACCGGCCGCGTGGACACGAAAAATTTTTCTTACGGCATAGGGCGTTTTATCAAAGATGTTCCGGATTGCAAAGTGATGTGTATTTATCTGCGCGGAGATCGTCAGGCTAATTACGGGGCAATCCCTAAATTCGGCGAGCGTTTTACCGCGATGATAAGCGTCTTTAAGCCGCAAAGGACGGAACTGGCCGGTCCGCGCGCGCAAAAGCATTATGCTGAACAGGTTATAAAAAAGTTAGCGAAAATGGAAGATGAGCATTTTATTATTTCACGCGTGAAAAAGAAAGGGGGATGATGGAATGCTGTTTTAGAATCAAAAAATAACATCAACTCGGCCGGTTCGCGCACCAAGAGTGAATCGGCCGGTTTTTTATTGGGGGAAATTTAACCCCCTTAATCCCCCTTTGTTAAAGGGGGATAGAATGCAACCCCCCCCTCACCCCCCCTGTCGGGGGGGGAATCTGTTTTGCCATAAAATTATTTTTGCGTTATAATATGAGTATAATTTTTAAAAATAAATTTATGGCAAAAAAATTAGTTTTTCCGCAAAAATTAGCCAAGTATTTGGAAAAAGCCGGGGTTAAGCATTTGCCATAAAATTATTTTTGCGTTATAATATGAGTATAATTTTTAAAAATAAATTTATGGCAAAAAAATTAGTTTTTCCGCAAAAATTAGCCAAGTATTTACAGAAAGCCGGAGTTAAGCATAATGTTTTGGAGCATAAGACCGTTTATACGGCTTATGACGCGGCCGCGACCATGGGCCGGAAATTGAATGAAATTGCCAAAACGCTTTTGGTAATCGCGGACAAGGATTATTATTTGGTGCTGTTGCCGGCCGACCATAACTTAGACATGAAAAAGCTGGCGCAGCTTCTTACCAAAGCCACGGGTAAAAAAATCAAGGTGGTGAAAATTCTGGGCGAAGAAGTGATGCAGAAACTATTAAAAGTAAAAGCCGGGGCCATGAGCGCTTTTGGCGGCTTGCATAAACTGCCGGTAGTGATGGAAAAAAAGCTGGCTAATCTGAAAAAAGCCGTGTTCGCTTCCGGCAGTTTCAACCATTCGGTGGAGATGGCGGTAAAAGATTTCGTCAAACTGGAAAATGCCATGTTGGGAAGTTTTGGGATTAAGAAAAAAGTTGTTTTGGCCAAGAATAAATAAATGATTGTAAAAATAGACAAATTTGAAGGGCCGCTGGGCCTGCTGCTTCAGCTTATAGAAAAAGAGGAAATAGATATTACGCAAATCAGCCTGGCGAAAATCGCGGACCAATACATTGAATATATCAGGAATTCAGAGCATTTAAAACCCGAAGAAATGGCGGATTTTTTAGTAGTGGCGGCCAAACTGCTGTTAATCAAATCCCGGGCGCTCCTGCCTTTCTTAAAAGGCGAGGCAGAAGAAGAAATCCAGGAATTTGAACGCCAATTAAGAATGTACAAAGAATTTTTGGAAGCGGCTAAGAAGATTGAGGCTTTAATCGGTGAAAAAAGATTCAGTTTCGCGCGGGGATTCAACCGCCGGGCGATTTTAGCCAGCGCTCATTTATTTTCCCCGCCGAAAAGATTAACCGCCGTGGCTCTGCGCGAGGTTTTTAATGAGATAATAACCAATATTCAGCCGAGGGAATTGCTGGAAGAACAAAGCCTGGAGCAAGTGGTTAATATTGAGGATAAAATTTTAGCCATCCAGCAGATTTTAATCAATAAGCTTAAGGTGAGCTTTAATTTTGTGCTGGCCGCGGCGCAAAATAAAACTGAAATTATCGTGAGCTTCTTGGCGCTACTGGAATTAATCAAGCGAAGGAACATAATCGTGGCGCAGGGCAAGATGTTCGGGGAGATTGAGGTGAGTAGAATAAATTAAAATTGTCATTGCGAGCGACTGAAAGGAGCGAAGCAATCTAACGGACAATTATTTAAGATAAAAGTTCGTGAGATTGCTTCGTCGCTGGCGCTCCTCGCAATGACAAAGTGGATTATGTCCATAAAATCTAAAATCGAATCGTTGCTATTCATTGCCGCCAAGCCCCTGGCGGTAAGCCAGCTGGCTAGTTTACTTAGGGCGGATAAAGAAGAAGTCAGCAAAGCCGCGGATGAACTTCTGGCTGACTATAAAACCGGTCAAGCCGGTACGCAAATTATCAAAGACGGCGTCAGATATCAGATGGTGAGCGCGCCGGTCAACGCCAAAGTTATCCAGGAATTCATTAAAGACGAAACCACGGGCGAGCTCACCCGACCCAGCTTGGAAGCTTTAACCATTATCGCTTACCGCGGGCCGGTTTCCAAGATTGATTTAGACCGCATCAGGGGAGTGAACTGCGCTTTGATTTTAAGGAATTTGCTGTTGCGCGGCCTGATAGAAGCCAAACTTGATAAAAAGAAAAATGAAACTTATTACACGGCTAGTTTTGATTTTATCCGTTTTTTGGGTTTAAGCCGTCTCGGAGATTTGCCGGATTACGAAAGATTACATCAGGACGATAGCCTAGACAAAATGCTTGGTGAAGAAAATACAATCCCCCTAACCCCCTTTGTCAAGGGGGAATAAAACTATGTTAATACCAGCCGCCATTAGCTTAATTTTATCAGCCGTCTTTTTAAATTTGAGCCTGTTATTCCCCGGGACCGTTTCGTTTCCGGGCGGCTTTGAACCGGTTAAGGTCGGCCGGGTGATGGGCGTGAGCGCCAGCGCGGCCGGGGATGTTCTGATTGAGCAAAACGAGAATTTTAATAAAGCCATTGTCAGGGTGGTGGCAGACGCCAAGGCTTTACCTTTGCCGGCTTTGCCGCAATTGCCCAGCCTGGACTTGCCTTTAGTCAGATTGCCGGAAAACCAGGAAAAGGCCGCCGAAGCCGACAAGACCGGTTATGATTTGCCGGCGGAAAACGGCGTGATTTTGGATTGCCAAAATAACAGTTTATATTTCGCCAAACGCTCCGACCGCCAATGGCCGATCGCCAGCATCACCAAACTGTTCACCGCCTATACTTTCCTGGATGACAATCCGGGCTGGGAAACCAGCCTGACCATTGAAGCCCGAGACAAGCGCGACGGCGGCAAGATTTACTTGTTTGCCGGCGACATCGTTAAAGTTAAAGATTTGTTTTATTTCAGCTTAGTTGGTTCGGACAACACCGCCACCGCGGCGCTGGTGCGCTCCACCGGCTTAAGCGAGGCGGAGTTTGTCCAAAAAATGAATTTAAAAATCAAGGAGCTGGGCTTAGTTAACACCAGATTAGTTGACGCGGTGGGGCTCAAAGACGGCAATATTTCCACCGCCCGCGAGGTGGCCGAGTTCGCGTGTCTGGCTTTGGCCCGGCCGGAAATCAGCCGCGCTTCCTTAACCAAAAAGTATGAATTTACCACCCAGCCGGGGAGAATTAAATCAATTACTTCAACCAACGAACTCTTAGCCAGCTTTCCTCAAGGCGGCGTCAATATTTTAGGCGGCAAAACCGGCTTCATTAATTTGGCGGGTTATTGTTTCGTCGGCCAGTTTGCCAATCAAGCGGGCGAGGTCATTGTTACCGTGATTTTAGGCGCGGATTCGGACAGCGGCCGCTTTGCTTTAACGAAAAAGCTGGTGGAGTTGTATTATGGCCGCCAGCAATGATATAATA
>Ga0210056_1000757_pt1 | contig 27643 bp, 19 predicted proteins | sample CryGeyCG2014_080_2_FD_183965 | JGI IMG/M metagenome (GOLD analysis project Ga0210056, IMG submission 183965) | Groundwater microbial communities from aquifer - Crystal Geyser CG07_land_8/20/14_0.80 (SPAdes) (version 2) | ecosystem: Environmental > Aquatic > Deep subsurface > Groundwater | place...
TTTTGATCGTAGCTATCTCTTTTGCAGCGGTTGCTTCCCGAGTAAGCGCGGAAACATACGAGACTTTCCCTTTACTCTGTGATTCAGCAGGTTTCAAGGCTGATGAGAAAGATTCGTTCTATTTCGTGCATGTCACAGATATACATATCACCGGTTCTCCGTCCGACAACCGTGCCGGGAATTTCAGGGCGTTCATTGAGGAAGTCAGGAGTTTAAGCCCGAAGCCGGCTTTTGTCCTGATCACGGGGGATATTGTGGACTCCGGTCAGAAAGCGCAGTACGTGGTTCTTAAAGAGCTCGTGGACGAGCTGGAGAAATACGTTCCGGTTTATATTTCCCTGGGAAATCACGATGTGGGATGGAACAATCCCGCGAACGGCGCCGAAAAATTCCTGGAAATTTTTAACGGCAGGAAGTTATACGGTTCCTTCGACAAAGCCGGGATCAGGTTCGCGTGGGTTTTTCCCTATCCTTCTTTGAGGATGCGCACTGTGTTCGGGTACTGGACAGACGCAGGGAGTCTGATACCGCTTGACCTGGGACAGGAGCAGGAGAGGTGGCTTACCGAAGATATTGCCTCGGCGGGAACAGGCACGCTCGTCCTTTTCTTCCACCAGCCGCCCGGGGATGTTTTCGGCGATGAAATGCTGTTCGGACTTATAAGAGCGCTTTCAAAATCGCCTCCGGAAAGGGAGGTCTGGCTGATCAACGGTCACGGGCACGCGGACGTGAAGTGGCGCCAGGACCTGATACCCGAAGGCTACGTAAGGTGCGTGATGACCTCGTCCCTCGCGTATGAGCGGTCCTACAGGATCTTTTTTGCCAAAGCCGGCAGGATAAGCTTGATCGCCCTGAAAAAATTGGGCGGCAATTTTATACCTGAGCCGAAACTGTCAGGATGGCAGGCAAGGCAGTCTTTGTTCGGGCTTTCGCGCCCGCCCTTGCTTATGATAAACGTTCCTTTTGACGATACCTATGTGTTGGACACGGGCGAGAGCGTCAGAACAACTTCTTTCCGCAGCATAAAGAATTCCTCTATTACGTATAAGGTTCCGTTGATCAACGGGGCTGGCTACTTCGGTTTCTGCGTCACCGGACAGTACCTGGTCGAGATCTCAGACGGGGAAACATGGGTAAAGATCGCGGGACCCGCGCGCAAACCCGAGTATCAGTCCAAAAGGATAGTGCGTATCCCCGAAGATGCCTCTTCAGGAGAAACTCTTTACATAAGGTTCTCGGACCCGACTGAAGGGGACAGGTTCGGCATGACTGTCGCGTGGTTCGGGCTTTTTGGCACTAAATAATGAATGATTACGGTGATTATAACTGAGATTACCCCCGCAGCTTTCTCATGAAAGCAAGATGCAGGGGTCCTTTAGGGACGGTGATTATTTAAATTTGAATAATCACTGCAATCATTTTTAAAATCACTGTAATCAATAAGGAAAATAAAAATGACTGACAGGGAAAGGTTTTTAAAGTGTATACTGGGCGAGAAGGTTGACAGGCCTCCGTTCTGGCTTTGGTGGGGACCATGGGGCAGGACCTGGCAGAGATGGGAACGGGAAGGCAAGCCTAAGGAGATAATGGATCACAGGTCTTTTATGAACCCGGAACAGCCGCCCTGCACAGTGCCTGTCAACTGCGGTCCCTGCCCGAAATTCGAAAGAAAGGTATTTGAGGAGAATGAAGAATACGTTGTTTTCAACGACGAGTGGGGCATAAAACGCAGGGATTACAAAAAAGGCGAATCAATGTCCCAGTTCCTTGAGTTCCCAATAAAAACAAGGGAAGACTGGAAGTGGTACAAGAAGGAGCGCTTAAATCCGGATGACCCGCGCAGGCTGGACGGCAGCTGGCGCGAAGCGTGCAAAGAGTGGGTCAGCAAGGGTGTTGCCATACAGCTGGGTTATTTTCCGGACGTCGGCATATTCGGCAGCGTCAGGTGGCTGCTTGGGGATGAGGAATGCCTTGTCGCCTTCTATACGGCGCCCGAACTTGTTCGGGATATAATGGACCACATGACAACGGTTTACCTCGCGGTATTTGAAAAAGTCGTAAAGGAAACCCGCGTGGACATAGTCCATATTTGGGAAGATATGTGCGGCAGGCAGGGGCCGCTTATTTCGCCGAAGCACTGGAAGGAGTTCATGGGTCCCTGTTACAGGCGCATCAAGGATTTTACCAGGAAACACAATATCCCGGTGATGTCGGTTGACACTGACGGTTACCCGGATCTGATAATACCCGTAATGATGGAACACGGCGTTAATTATCTCTGGCCTTTTGAAGTTGCGGCGGGATGCGATGTTAATTATTTTGGCAACAAGTATCCGTCCCTGGGTATGTGGGGCGGCATTGACAAAAGAGCGCTTGCAGCGGGTAAGAAAGCCATAGACCGGGAACTTGAACGAATAAGGCCTGCAATGGAAAAAGGAAGGTATATCCCTGACATGGATCATTCGATACCTGATGACGTATCCTGGGAGAATTACCTGCATTACGCCAAAGCATTGAAAAAGCTAATTATCGGCTGAATGATTTACATTTAATTTTGTCCACAAAAGATACTATCGATAAGAAAAACGTTGACATTTTTAATAAAATGTGCTATAATATCACTATCGATATAAAAGGAGGTTTAAAAAATGGAAGTTATTTTATCTCCTAAATACCAGCTTCTTGTTCCCAAAAACGTTCGGCGGGAACTGAGGCTGCACGGGGGGCAGAAGTTCCAGGTGATCGCGAAAGAGGGAGTGATCACCTTCGTTCCTGACCGTCCCTTAAAGGAAATAAGGGGATTATTGAAGGGAATGAATACCGGGGGGCTCAGGGAAGAAGGGGAAAGGATATGATCATAGTTGATTCTTTCGGATGGATCGAATACCTTTCTAACGGGCCGCTTGCCGGAAAATATGAAAAATACCTTTCTGACCTCTCAGGCGTTGTTACGCCTTCGATCGTGGTTTACGAAGTGTATAAAAAGGTGAAAAAAACAAAGGGTGAGGAAACAGCTCTGATCGTTGCCGGACAGCTGATGAAAACCCGGACAATAGCCCTGGATAATGAAATTGCCCTTTCAGCCGCGGAGCTTAGCCTGCGCCACTCCCTTCCGCTTGCCGATGCGGTTGTTTACGCCACGGGCATAAAAGAGAAATGCCAGGTAGTTACTTCCGATCCCCATTTCAGAGATCTGGAAAACGTTATTTTTATTAAATAGCTTAAAATCTATTTACACCTTAATCAATCCGTGTACAAAACTATGCAGAAAATAAGGATGATCGCGCTGGACCTGGACGGCACGCTCTTTGACAGCAGGGGCAGGATACCTGAAGAGAACAGGAAAGCCCTGCTGGAAGCGCACAAAAAGGGAGCGTACATCGCGCTTTCCTCAGGCAGGATGACTGACTGCGTCGCCCCGACCGCTGATGAGCTTGGAATTGACTGCCCGCTCATTGTTTACAACGGCGCCATGGTAAAGGCTACTGGAAAAGAATGTAGAAAGATGATATTTCACAAGCCTTTGCAGGCGGAATACGCCGATATGTTGATCGATTACACGATCAGGAACCATTTCCACCTTAATTTTTACCTTGACGATATTCTATACGCGCAGGACGACCCGGGTTTGAGGAAATACGCGGATATCTATTCTACCCAGACAGGCGCGAAGTTCCATTTTGTCGCAGATATAAGGGAATTCAAAGGTAAAGACCCCACGAAACTGATCCTGATCACTGACGTGTCGGTTCCGGGAAAACCTGACCCCAGGCGCAGGAACGAGCAGTATGAGTATTTTTACCCTTTCCTGGGGGATAAGGTCACTCTCACAAAAACAAATCCTGAATACCTTGAGTTCATGAACCGTGACGTTGACAAAGGGGTGGGCCTGGTCAGGCTCGCGGAATATTACGGTATAGATATTTCAGAAGTGATAGCATTCGGTGACGGGGACAATGACGCGCCGATGCTCGCGGCCGCGGGGATCGGGGTCGCGATGGCAAACGCCGGGGAAAAATCCAGGAAGAGCGCGAAATTCACTGCGAAGTGGTCCAATAACGAAGCCGGCGTCGCGAAAGTATTAAAAGATTACCTTTAACCACGGATTTTCACGAATTCTCACGAATTTTAACTCTGTAAACTATATAAACTCTGTAAACTTATTTACTGTGACACGTTGACACGCTTTATTGGCTAAAAAAAGGGGGGTAAAGTGAAAAAAGTATCGATTGCGGCAGCGGTAATACTTACGGCTGCGGCATTAATTATTGCGGCTGGGTGCGCGAAGAAAAAAGCGGCGGAGAAGGAATTCGCGCCTGTGCCGAAAGGCGAGGCGCTTGTAATAATCGGGCCCCACTGGGAAGGCGTCAGGAAGGAATTCGGTGACGCGTTCGTCGGGTGGTACAGGGAAAAATACAACAAGGATGCGAAAGTCGAATGGCTGGACCAGGGAGGGACCGGGGATGACCTCAGGTTCCTGAAATCCGAATTCGCCAAGAACCCGGAAAGTACGGGAGTGGACCTTTTTTACGGAGGGGGCGTTGAACCGCACCTGGACCTGATGAAGAACGGTTGTTTGCAGTCTTACAGGATAGCCGGTGAGAACCTGAAGCTTATACCGAAAGAGCTTTCGGGAGTCGCGGTTTACGACCCGCAGTTCAACTGGTACGGGGCATGCCTTGCGGGTTTCGGCATCGTTTACAACAAGGCTGTGCTGAAAAAGATGGATTTCCCGGAGCCTAGATCCTGGGCTGACCTTGCAGACCCCAAAGTCATAGGCTGGGTCGGTTCCGCGGACCCCAGGCATTCCGGCAGCATACATATGATGTATGAAATAATACTGCAGGCATACGGATGGGAAAAGGGATTCGAGGTAGTCACTAAGATGGGCGGCAATATCGCGTCCTTCCCCAAATCCGCAAGCCAGACCGCCAAGGACGTTTCAGCCGGCCAGACCGCTTATGGCCTTGCTATAGATTCATACGGGTGGGCGCAGGTGTTAGAATTCGGCGAGGATAAGGTCGGCTATATGATGCCGCAGGGCCTTACGGTCATCAACCCCGACGCGATAAGCATACTGAAAGGCGCGCCGCACCCTGAGCTGGCGAAGTCATTTGTCGATTTCGTAATGAGCCCCGCGGGACAGAAGCTGTGGATGCTCAAGAAAGGCGAGGCGGGCGGCCCGAAGGAATTTTCGCTGAACCGCCTTAGCGTGATGCCGCACGTTTACAAAGAGGTCGAGGGAAAGACGTTTGTAAGGGTCAACCCGTTCGCGTGGAAGGGGAACTTCAGGTACGATTCGGAAAAGGGCGGGGTCAGGTACACGATACTCAACGACCTGCTGGGCGCGCTTATCATTGACAGCCACAGGGAGCTCGAGAAGGCGTGGAAGGCAGTGATAAAAGGCGGGATGAAAGAGGCGGCGGTTGAAAAACTGTGCGAAGCATCCTGCACCGAGGAAGAACTGGCGGCAATGGCGAAGGACAAGTGGGATGACCAGGCTTTCCGCAACGGGAAGTTAAAGGAATGGATAGAGTTCGCCAAAAAGAAGTATAAGGAAGCCGAAAAGCTCTCCAAGTAAACAAATGAAAAAATTTCCACGAAAGCACTCCGCCCGTCTTTCAGCGTGCGAGACTTCGCCCACCTGAAAGGATGGGCGAGGAAAGCACGAAAACACGAAAAAGACCACCACAGAGACACGGAGGCACAGAGAATTCCTTGGTTTTAAACTAATGACAAATGACTAATGACCAATGACTGTTTCTGCAACCACGAATTAGCACGGATTTCCACGGATTCCTTGCACTATTGAACAATTGAACTATTTACGCATTTACGATGCACGATGCACGACCCGCAAGGGCGATGAACGAGGTGTATATGGTTTCAGTGAGGCTGCAAAATTTAAGCAGATCATTCGGCCAGGTGAAGGCTGTTGACAGCGTGTCGCTCGAGGTGCAGAAGGGAGAGCTTTTTTTCCTGCTTGGCCCGTCGGGCTGCGGCAAAACAACCGTCCTCAGGATGATAGCTGGATTCTACTCGCCTGACAGCGGGGACATCAGCTTTGACGGCAGGACAGTGAACGAAGTGCCGCCGCACAGGAGGAATACAGGGATGGTGTTCCAGAACTACGCGCTCTGGCCGCACATGACGGTTGAAAAGAACGTCGGATACGGGCTTGATATACGCCGCGTCCCCGCGGCGGAAAAAGCCGGGAAAATAAGGAAGGTGCTGGAAACGGTCAGGATGCTTGAATACGCGCAAAGGAAACCGGCGCAGCTTTCAGGCGGGCAGCAGCAAAGGGTCGCGCTTGCAAGGGCGCTTGTCATCGAGCCGGACCTGCTCCTGCTCGACGAGCCGCTTTCCAACCTGGACGCGAAACTGCGCCTGGAAATGCGCGGGGAGATAAAGAGGATACACGGCGAGACAGGGATCACCTCGATATACGTTACGCACGACCAGAAAGAGGCGCTTTCAATGGCAGACAGGATCGCGGTAATGAACGCGGGAAAGATCGAACAGGTGGGTTCGCCGAGGGAACTCTACGAAAACCCGGCGGACAGGTTTGTAGCGGGTTTTATTGGCGAGACGAATTTCATAGAGGGAAAAGTAACCGGAACGCAGGATGACAGGGTGACGGTAGAGACACCGATAGGAATAATAATAGCCCAAATCCCCAACAAGTTGGGGCACCCATCCCGAACAAGTTCGGGCGCCCATCCCCAACAAGTCGGGGCGCCCAATTCGGCCGTCCAGCCAGGGGATGCAGTGGTTTGTTCAATCAGGCCTGAAGCGGTCGATGTCCTTGACGAGAAAGGCGGCGGGACAGAAAACGGGTTTGAATGCACGGTCGAATCCTTTATGTACCTCGGAGACAACGAACAGTACCAGATCAGGATGAAGGACGGCGGCACAATGAAGGCGGTGGCGCATAATCCGTGGGGAAAGATGCGCAAAAACGGCAGTATCGCATGGATCCGGATAGAGCCTTCAAATGTAATACTCCTTAAAAAATGAGATACAGTTTACAGAGTTTACAAGTTTACAAAGTAAAAATCCGTGTGAATCCGTGGCTGATTTCAGTATCAAGGGTCAAGTGTCAAGTATCAAGTTTAAACTAGAAAATATCTCTCTGTGCTTCCGTAATTCCGTGATTCCGTGGTAATCTTTCGTGCTTTCGTGGAAATCGGTGGTTTAAAAATGAAGATAAAAATAGCTTTTTTCCTGATAATCCTGGTTTTCGCGGTATTTTTTTTCTACCCGCTCGGGTACGTTTTCACGAAGTCATTCTATTTCAGCGGGGGATTTTCCGCTGTTTTTTTCAAATACATGTTCACCAACCCGATACTGAGGGAATCTATAACGAACAGTTTCATCCTCGGAATAACCGTCACGCTTATCACCGCGTGCCTGGCGATCCCGCTCGGGTTAATAATAAGCAGGTACAAGTTCAGGGGTAAGGGGCTGCTTTCAGGCCTTATGCTCCTGCCGATGATAATGCCCCCGTTTGTCGGGGCGATCGGGATGAGGCAGATGCTTTCAAGGTTTGGTTCCATAAACCTGCTGCTTATGAAAACAGGCTTGCTCAAACAACCCGTGGACTGGCTCGGAGGAAGCGGTTTCTGGGGGGTTGTCCTTATGGAAGTGCTCCACCTGTACCCGCTGATGTTCCTTAACGTGAGCACAGCTCTTGCGAACATAGATCCCAGCCTTGAAGAGGCGGGTATGAACCTCGGGGCTAACAGACGCAGGCTGTTCAACACTGTGACATTCCCCCTGATGATACCGGGTTTTTTCGCGGGCGCCAGCCTTGTTTTCATCTGGGCTTTCACGGACCTGGGCACCCCGCTTATATTTGAATACACAAGGCTTGTGCCTGTCCAGATATTCAACATGGTGACCGATATCGGCGAGAATCCGATGGGTTTCGCGCTGGTCGTGCTGGTCCTGCTTATGACAGTCACGCTTTTCTGGGTATCGAGGAGGTTTGCCGGGGGCGAGGGCTACGCGATGATGGCAAAAGGCCAGGTTTCAAGGGTTGAGAAAGACGCGGGCCTTGCCGGGGCAATCCCGATATACGTTTTCCTGGGCGGCGTAATTTTTATCTCGGTCCTGCCGCACATAAGCGTTCTGCTTACATCAATATCCAAGGAATGGTTCATGACAGTCCTGCCTTCCGAGACAACGTTCAAATACTACGGGCTCGTGTTCAGGCACCCGCTTACAGTTTCAAGCATAAGGAACAGCCTTTTTTTAAGCTCGATATCAACGGTGCTGGACGTGGGCCTGGGATTGATGATCGCGTACCTGCTCGCGAGGACTTCCATAAAAGGTAAAGGACTGCTGGACGCTTTCACAATGCTTCCGCTGGCAGTGCCGGGCCTGGTGCTTGCTTTTGGTTACGTGGCGTCGTTTTCAGGCGGGATACTGGACCCAAGGAACAACCCGTTTCCGCTGCTGATAATCGCGTATACTATGCGGCGCATTCCCTACGTTGTGCGGGCCGCGTATGCCGGCTTCCAGCAGACAAGCGCGGCGTTTGAGGAGGCGTCCCAGAACCTGGGAGCAACGGCTTTTTACACGTTCAGGAGGATCACGGCTCCGCTTATAAGCGCCAACATCATAGCCGGGGCGGTACTCGCGTTCTCGTTCGCGATGCTGGAGGTAAGCGACAGCATAATACTGGCAATGAAGGAGCAGTTCTACCCGGTGACCAAAGCCATATACACGCTGGTAGGCCGCATAGCGGACGGGCCATATATCGCCAGCGCCATGGGAATACTGGGCATGGCCCTGCTCGCAGTCAGCCTTCTTATTTCGAATAAATTCATCGGTAAGAAGATGGGCGAGCTTTTCCGCATTTAACTTGCTTTTTTGCCAAAATATGGTACAATAATTACCACGAAATCACGAAAGTATCACGAAATCACGAAAAAAGTTTTTTCAACAGGGATCTTATGAAAATTTAAAATTCTTGATATTAAACTAGAAGCTGAAAAATTAATTTAGTTTAAGTTCTCTTAAGTTCCCTGTAAAAAGAATCTTTCGTGTTTTCGTGCTTTCGTGGTAAAATGGAGGTTTTAATGCCTGAATTAAGGCAGAATCTTGCGACCAAGGAATGGGTGATAATAGCCACGGAAAGGGCGAAAAGGCCTGAGGATTTTAAATCCACCAAGGCGAGGAAGGAGCAGCCTCCGTTCAGCAAAGAATGTCCTTTCTGCCCGGGCAACGAGATCAACACGCCGGGCGAGACCTACAGGATCTCAGACGAAAAGGGCTGGGTGGTCCGTTCGTTCCCCAATAAATTCGCGGCCCTTGTAAACGAAGGCGAGCGCATAAGGAAGATAAAGGGTATCCAAAGGTGGCTTAACGGGGTCGGCGTGCACGAGGTAATAGTCGAAAGCCCGGTCCACAACATGACGACCGCGCTCCTGCCTGTTGAGGGAGTGCGCCTTATAATAGAGCTTTACAGGGCGAGGTACAGGGAACTGCTGAAGGACGACAGGATGGAAACCATAGTTATTTTCAAGAACCACGGCGAAGCGGCCGGCACTTCGCTTGAACATCCGCATTCCCAGCTCATCGCCACCCCGGTAGTGCCGGGCCAGGGAAGGTACAGGCTTGAAGAGGCTATGAGGTATTACGACGACACCGGCGAATGCGTTTACTGCAAGATGCTGAATGAGGAGATAAAGGAACAGTCGAGGATGGTGATGGAAACGGACCATTTCGCCGCTTTCGTGCTGTACGCGGCGCTTGGCCCTTTCCATACCTGGATCCTGCCCAAAAGGCACGCGCCGAATTTCGGCGAGATATCCGATAATGAAATGAGGGACATGGCTTACATACTGAGGACTGTCCTGGCGAAATTTTACCACGGGCTGGATAACCCGGATTTCAACTACGTGATACGGTCCGCGCCCACTGGCGGCGGAGCCAACGATTACTACCACTGGTACCTAAGCATTGTTCCCAGGCTCTCGAAAACCGCAGGTTTTGAGCTGGGCTCGGGCATGTTCATCAATAGTTCGGTGCCTGAGGAAAACGCGAAATTCTTAAGGGAGGTCAGGGTTCCCTGAAACTAACATGGAAGAAGAAATGGACCAGAAAACACGGGCGAAATACGGTTTCCTTGAAGCCTGGGTTAGCATAGCAGGTAACACCGCTTTGTTTGTAGTTAAGGTGATAATAGGGTTTGCCATTAACAGTATTTCGCTCATAACAGACGCTTTCCATACCCTGTCAGACGTTCTTACGTCGGTAGTTGTCCTGGTGGGTTTCATGTTTACAAGGATGCCGGCTGACGAGCGCCACCCGCACGGGCACGGAAGGGTCGAACCCATCGCTACCCTTATCATCGCGCTTCTGCTGGCAATGGTGGCTTATGAGTTCGGCAAGCAGTCTATCGAGAGGTTTTTCCACCCTGAGCCTGTCAAAGGGACAGTGCTTGCAGTGGTGGTCCTGTTTGCTTCGGCGCTGGGAAAAGAATGGATGGCTCGGTTTTCATACAAGCTCGGAAAGAAGATCAACTCCGCGGCGCTTTACGCGGACGGCTGGCACCACAGGAGCGACGCCATCGCTTCCGCGCTTATACCGATCGCTATTATCGGCGCGATGTTCAAGGTTTACTGGCTTGACGCCGCATTCGGGATCGGGGTCGCGGTGCTTATCATGTATACCGCGTTTGAGATCGCGCGCCCCAATATAGACGAGCTCATAGGCCATGCGCCCAGCAAGGAATTTATCAACAGGATCGAGCAGAGCGCGAGATCGGTAAAGGGCGTCGTGGGAGTGCACGCCATATCCGTGCATGAATACGGGGATTACTACAACGCGATCTCGATGCACATCGAGGTGGAAGGGAATATCAACATAAACGAAGCGCATGCGATCGCGACCATGGTGGAACACAAAGTGAACACGGAAACAAAGGGTTCTGTCACCGTGCACGTTGAGATCAAGGAATAAAAGATGCCCGGGAACAGCGATATAAAATTCGGCACGTCGGGATGGCGGGCGATAATCGGCAGGGACTTCACGTTCGCGAATGTCCGCCTGGTTTCGCGCGCGATCGCGGCCTACCTTAAAACCGTTCATCGTTCATCGTTCATCGTTCATCGAAAAAGAAGTATTTCACGCACGACGTCCGGCGTCCGGCGTCCGACGGTGGTTGTGGGGCACGACACGCGGTTTATGAGCGAGGATTTCGCTTTTGAATGCAGCAGGACGCTTGCGGAAGAAGGCATCCAGCCGCTTCTCACAAGAGAAGACACGCCCACCCCGGTCATAGCTTACGAGATAATAAGAAGGAAGCTCGCGGGCGGCATCAATTTCACTGCCAGCCACAACCCTTACTGTTATAACGGCATAAAATTCTCCCCGTCATACGGTGGGCCGGCGTTCCCGGAAATAACCAACGAAATAGAGAAAAACATTAATAGGATTTCCACGAAAGCACGAAACCTTCGGCACGAAAACACGAAAAGATCTGGAGTAAAAATCAAATATATTGATCCGAAAGAAAAATACATAAAAAGAATCAAAGAATTGGTGGACCTGAAAGCGCTCAGGAAACTGAAGATCGTCTGCGATCCGTTGTACGGCACCGGTCGAACTTATTTTAGTAATATCTTACGACGTACGACGTACGACGTACGACTGATCCACGACTGGCGGGACGTGATGTTCGGCGGGGGAAGACCTGAGCCTGATGCTGAGACCCTGAAAGAGCTCGCGGCAAAAGTAAAGGCAGAAAAAGCCGATATCGGCATAGCCACGGACGGTGACGGGGACAGGTTCGGTATAATTGATTCTGACGGGACATACATCAACCCGAACGCTGTGGTAACACTGCTTGTATACTACCTGCATAAAACGCGCGGCTGGAAAGACGCGGTAGTGCGCAGCATCGCGACAACTCACATGGTAGACGCTGTAGCGAAGAAATACGGGATGGAAACAATAGAGACTCCGGTAGGGTTCAAGTTCATAGCGGAAGTTATGCAGGAGCGCGATATCACCATAGGCGGTGAAGAGAGCGGCGGGTTGACAATACGCAGGCATGTCCCGGAAAAGGACGGCATCCTTGCCTGTCTGCTTATGGCTGAAATGGTGGCGAACGAAAAGAGACCGATCAAACAGATACTCGCGGGTTTATACAGGCAGGTTGGCCTATTCGTCCCGGGCAGGATAAATCTCCGCCTGACGCCTGAAATGAGCAGGAACCTGCGCAACAACCTTATTAAGCCCTTTAAGGACATTGAGGGCATTAAGATCATTGGAAAAAATACAATTGACGGGACAAAATTCCTGCTTGAGGACGGGTCCTGGGTGCTTTTCAGGTTCTCGGGCACAGAGCCGGTTGCCCGCGTTTACGCCGAATCCAGCTCCGCCAAAAAGCTGAATATCCTGCTTAACGCCGGCAGGAAAATGGTACAATAGGAAGCCTCAACTTGTTGGGGGAGATCTGGAAGCCTCAACTTGTTGAGGGAGATCTGGAAGCCTCAACTTGTTGAGGGAGATCTGGAAGCCTCAACTTGTTGAGGGAGTTTTTAATGAATAAACCATATCACCCACCACACTTTTATAAGGAAAATACCGACTACTTTATTACTGCCCATACTTTTGATAAAAGAAGGTTCTTCACAACTGAGACAGAAAAAGAAATGCTGTTGAAGGTTCTTTATTCGGCGGCTAACGCGCATAGCATTTTTATTCATACATGGGTTATACTTGATAATCATTATCATCTTTTAATTAAAATTAACACTACAGAGAAACTTGTAAAATTCATCAAAAGCCTGCATGGCAAGAGCGCTATAGAACTGAATAAAATTAATTCAACCCCAGGTCAGAAGATTTGGGTAAATTACTGGGATCACTGTATCCGTTCAAAAAAAGATTTTTGGGTTCATTTCAATTATATACATAACAATCCTTTAAAGCATGGATATGTTAAGAATTTCAATAAACTAATTGACTATAAATTTTCAGGATACAGTCAATGGGTTGAAGAAAAAGGAGTGGATTGGTTAAAAGATATATGGGAAACATATCCTGTGGTAGATTTTGAGAAAGAATAAAGACATCCCCAACAAGTTGGGGCGTCCTGAAACCCCGAACAAGTTCGGGCGTCCTGAAACCCCGAACAAGTTGGGGCGTCCTGAAACCCCCAACAAGTTGGGGCACCCTGTGGAGGAAAGAGTGAAACTGCCTTTGTTCGCGGAACAGGAAGAAGCTGTCCGGCTGTTCAAAAAACTGGGAAAAGAATACGCGGTCATAAAGAACCCGAGTTACGTTTACCCGGATTACGAATTCTACCCCCTGCCTCCCAAAATAAGAACACCAAGGGAAAAGCTTGTCGCGATCGTAAAGGACATGGACGGCACGACCACCACAACCGAACAGCTCTGCCTTCACTCGCAGGAATTCATGGTGGGAAAGATCACAGGCATGGGCAGGGACCCTGGATGGGGCCTGGATAAGAAGAAAGACTACCCGCACATCATAGGTAACAGCACAACGCGCCACGTTGAATACCTAATAAATACCTACGGTTCAGGGATAAAGCCGGATGATTTCAGGCGTTCCTACATGAACGCGGTTTTATGGTTCCTTATCGAAGGCAGGGACGAGCGTCGCATGTCTGAGGTGATAAACAACATGAAGAACCTTGGGTGGGGCGGCCTGCCGCAGGACCCGGCCGTGAAGGGCTTGCAGAAGGAGAAGGGAAAGTTCGTTCCTTACCAGGCCAGCGAAACCGTGGAACAGCTGCTTAAGAAATACGGCGGTATTTTCAACCCGCAGTCTCTTGCCGAAAAGGTAAGGGCCGCGACTGAGATATACTACCAGCGGTACCACGAAATACTTGCCGCGATAGACAGGGGAGAAGGGGAGCATCTTTCAGAGGAACTGCTTTCCGAAAAGGGAAGGCGGCTTATCGAGCCGATGCCCGGGGTCGCGGTGTTCCTGTCAATGATAAAGGGGTGGCTCGGGGAAGATGCCGCGCTATTCTACGATGAGCTGAAGGGCCATCTGCTGGCAAACCACCGCGTAAAATACGGGGAAAAAGAGCTTGAAAAATACAGGCCGAGGCTGAAGAAATTAGGCGGGTATTTCAGCAAAAATCCGCTCAGGGTGGCTGTTGTCACGTCCTCGATCTCCTACGAGGCGAACATAGTGCTGAGGGAGGTTTTTAACGTTGTCAGGAAGCAGATAGAGGAATGGCCGGTTACAGACGAAAAGAAGAAAAAGCTGATTAAAAGATTCCAAGATTTTAAGATTTATTACGACGGGTACATTACAGCGTCGGATTCAAGCGAGATCAGGCTGAAGCCGCACAGGGACCTGTACAGCATAGCTTTGCATATGATGGGCGTTAAAAGGGAGGATTTTGATTTTGTCGCCGGTTTTGAGGACAGCGAGTCAGGCACGGTGGCGATAAGGGCGGCAGGCATGGGGTTGTGCGTAGCGGTGCCGTTCTCGGATACCGCAGGCCATAACCTGGACGCGGCCGCGTATATCCTGCACGGCGGCCTGCCCGAGGCGATCCTGGTCCACAATATGTTTCTTGATGAAAAGGCCACAAAATAAAGATTTCCACGAAAGCACGAAAGTGTCACGAAGGCACGAAGGAATCTTTAGCTTTTGCTGACAACTGACAACTGCTTTTGCAACCACGGAATTTTTCGTAACATCGTTGAAAATAGAGCAATTGAGCAATAGATTGTAAAGGAGGAAGAAATGAGAAAGCTGATCTTGCTGGTTGTGGTAGCGGGATTGGGGATACTGGCGGCAGGGCAGGCGTTTACGCAGGAAGCAGCTCCGGCAGCCCAGGCGGAAGAACAAAAACCCGCGGTTGAAGCGCAGAAGGTTGCGTCGGTAACTCCCAGGCAGGCTTCCCTGAGTTCGGTAAAAGGCGAAGTCTTCATTCAGAAAGGGGACGCGGCGCCTGTGCCGGCGAAAAAAGGCGACGGCCTGAATGCGGGCGATAAGGTCATCACGAAAAACGGAAGGGCTGAGCTCACGCTTGATGACGGCAGCCTGCTGAAACTGAAGGAAAATGCCATGCTCGAGATCCAGGACCTGAACGAGGAAGTGGAGACGAAAAAGAAAAATTCGATATTCAAGCTGTTATCCGGAAAACTGTGGGCGAAGGCGGAAGCGCAGAAGGCAGGCAATTTTAAGGTTGCCACCCCCGCGGCTATCGCCGGCATACGCGGGACGGTTTTCGGCATAACCGTTAACCCGGACAATTCAGGCAATATCTACGTTTTTGAGGGCGAGGTTGAGGCGTTCGGCTTGACAGGCGAGTGGGCAACTGTCATACCGACCGGGAGAGTTTTCGCTGTGTCAAGCGAAGGCGGCCAGGGCCAGATACGCGAACTGACCGGGGACGAGCTGAAAGAATGGAAGAAGGATTTTGAGGAACAGGCAGAGGAACAGGGAGAGGGGAAAGGCGAGGAAAAGAAGGAAAAGAAGGAACAGAAACCTGTCAAGACAAAGGGCCTGGGATTGGACGGCGTGATAGGCGCGGTGAACCTTGACGGGAAAATGTATTACAGGGTCGCTTTCCAGCCTATACTGAAATTCGGAAAACTTAAAGCGGCTCTTAATCTCGCTATCACCTGGAACGACACCGGGATCAAGTGGGATAACACGGTGGACGATTACCTTAACCTTCTCCTGTATCTCCAGTGGGCTGAGAAGGGCGAAAGGCCGCTCTATTTCAGGTTCGGAAATCTTGACAACGCTACGCTGGGCAACGGGTACATAGTCAACGGGTATTCAAACCTGACGCTTGCGGCAATGCAGGGCGGGTACAGGGCGATGGGGCTTGAATTCGACCTGGATTTCAAAGGCGGGGGAGTTGAATCCGTTATCAACAACGTCTTCAGCCCCTCGGTTTGCGGCATAAGGCCTTTCTTCCGGCCTCTGTGCATGGTCCCGATCCTGGAAAGGTTCGTTATCGGCGCCTCATTGGCTACTGACCTTGTGACCGGCCCGATCATAGCGACCGCAACCGTGCCGGAACCAAGCGTCCAGATCTATGGAGTGGATATGAGCACGCCGATAGTGGGCAAATGGTGCATATGGTTCGCGGATGCCGCGCAGCTTATGACAAACTGGTCCGTGAACCACGGGAACGGCTGGGCAACCGGTTTCAAGGGCGATATCTGGATACTTTCCTACAGGGTGGAATACAGGAACCAGGATTCCGATTTCATCTCCAGGTATTTCAGCGGTTTCTACGAAACTAACAAGCCGCTGGCGCTTGCTGCCCACGATCCTTTAAGGTACACGGGTTATTACGGGGAGCTGGGCATAGACTTATTCAAGTTCGCGTCCATAAATTTTTCGTATGAAGACTCACTTGACGTTGCATGTGTAAGCAAGGGTGGGTACCCGAAGCTGCGCGGCGTGCTTACGCTCAACGACAGCCTGTTCATGATGCTGAAACAGAAAATAGTGGTTTCAGCCGGCTACGAAATGACGGATATGAAGGATCAGGCCAGGTCGCAGTCCATTTTACAGGTGAGCCTGCTCTACGGTGTTTCAAGCAACGTGGATGCGATGTACTCGTTCACGCAGAAGCAATCACCCGGTGCAAGTCCGATCACAACGTCGTCTGTAGGGACGCAGATACACTTTTAGTAAAACAAACGGATGCAGGCGGATTAGAAGACCGGATTCAGACTGATAGAAGAAAAAGAGCCGCTTCATGCGGCTCTTTTTTTATGACTTCAGGTATTAAGGCAAACGGTTGCACAAAAATCAAGTCCGCTGGAAATAAAAGACAGCGGATTTTTTTTATTTCTTGACTTTTTCCTTAAAGTCTGATATAATAATCTTAATTTGCGTAAACGTTTACGCAAAAGCTGTAAAAACACTACCTCATTATTACACTCCTTACACTTTCTCCTATATAATATATGATCAACGCGCCAGGCATGCTCCCTTTATGCGCCCCATACCGCCCTTTCCGGAATTTATGAAAAATATTGCGAAAAAAAATCACGCCGAGGAGAAAAAGATGACCAAATTTACCATCAGTGACATAGCAAGGATAGCGGGAGTTTCGCTGGCTACGGTTTCCCGCGCCCTGAACAACAAGCCGCGCATAAGCACGGTCACAAGAGATAAAATATTGGAAATCGCCAGCAGGAACGGATACAATCCCAATCCGCTTGCCAGGGGCCTGAGCAGGGGGAGAACGAATAACATAGGCCTTGTGGTCATAGACATAACCAACCCCTTTTATTCCCCCATCATCCAGGCGGTAGAGAAAAGGGCTGAAGAAGAAGGTTATAATCTTCTTGTCGTAAATTCGCAGCATTCTTCCGCGAGGGAGGAAAAATACATCAACAGTCTTGTCCAGCAGAGGGTTTCGGGCATCATTGTTTCTCCCGTGCAGGACCCCAGAAAATACCTGGGTATGCTTAAGAAAAGGAAGATACCTGTCGTTTTCCTGTATCCCCCGTCAGGAGCAAAGTGCGACAGCGTTGACGTGGATAACGTAAAGGGGGCTTATGGCGCAGTCACCCACCTTATTAAGCTCGGACACCGCCAGATTGCTTACATAAGCCGCGGTTTACTGCACAGGCATCCTTCTTCCAAACGCCTGCTCGGATACAAGAAAGCCCTCCGGAGCAGCGGCATACCTTTCAATGAAAAGTTCATGGTGAAGACGATCACAGACCAGGGCAGGATTGAGGAAGGTTACCAGGCGACCCTGAAGCTGCTTTCTAACGGCGTGAGGCCCACCGCAATTTTTGCGTTCAACGACCTGATCGCGATGGGCTGCCTTAAAGCCCTGAAGGAGAAGGGTTTGAAAGTGCCTGATGACATGGCTGTGGTCGGATTTGATGACATTGAATTCGCTCCGTTCCTGGAAGTTCCGCTTACAACCGTCAGAATACCGGAATACGAAGTAGGTGAAATAGCGGTAAAACTTTTATTTGAAAGGATAGACAGCGGCAGGATGAACGGGAAATACAGGAAGGTCTGCCTTTCTCCGGAACTGGTGATCAGGAAATCGTGCGGTTCAAAAAATTCAAACCTTATACAGGAAAAGGAATAACCCATGAAAAAATTCAATCCAATATTTTTTATCTGTTTGCTGCTTGTTTTAACCTTACACCTTACACCCTGCACCTTACACTGCTACGCCGCAGAGCGCGGCTTAGTGGCTTATTGGAGCTTCGACGAGGGCAAGGGCCAGATCTCGGAAGACCTGTCAGGCAACAGGCATGACGCGGTCATAAACGGCGCGGCGTGGGAGAAGGACGGCATAGGGTTCTGCCTTTCCTTTGACGGGGCTTTAAACCTTGTTGAGGTAAAGCACGCGAATGACCTTGGCCTTACAACCGCGGGCACGGTTATGTTCTGGATGAAGGCGTCCGGTTCAAACAGCGCCTGGCAGAACGTGATTCGCAAGTGGGGCGGGGATTCGCGCAATTACGGCATATACCTGAACGTTGATAACGGCAATCTCGCGTGGTCCGCTTCCTACAGGGAAAATCCGGCTCCTTTCAGCGATGCTGCTTCGGGTTTTATTGCCTGGGACGATACCTGGCACCATATCGCGGTCGTGTTCAACGGCTCTGAGCCAAAGGTCGCTTTTTACGTAGACGGCTCTGAATACTACAGCGCAGACCCGGGTTTCGCGGAAATGAAGACCAACAACGAAGCCCTTGCGATAGGCGACCATTTTCCCGGAATGATGGACGAGGTGAAGATCTACAACCGCGCCCTCACTTCCGAGGAAATAGAGAAGTATTATTTTGAGACGAGTAAAAGACTCGGTGAAACACCCAAGGAAAAGAAATCCGACAGGACCCCTTTGGGGGAGAAGAAGGTTGAAAAGGCTGTTCCCGCGAAAACAGAAAAGAAAAAAGAAGCAGGGCCCAAGGGACTTGTAAGTTATTACGGGTTTGAGCCCAATGACCCCGAAGAATGGGCGCCAAGCCCGGGCGGAACCGTTACAGCAGAGAAGAAGGAAGTGATATCCGGAAAATCCTCTATGGAAGGCAACAGCATGGGATCTTCAAGTGACTGGAACGAGTTCTTCCACTCGGATCCCGCGAAGCTTCCGTTTGAAGGCGGCAAGACATATACAGTCTATTTCAAGTACAAGGTCCTTGACAAGGGAGACAGCTCAAAATCTTATTTTCTGATGCGCTCAACAATAGGCGGAGCGCCCGGACCTTCTGATAAGGGCTGGACAGATATAACAGAGGAACCCGGGGAAGAAGGCGCTAAAACTATAACTTTCGCGCTCGATGATTTTCCCGATTATCTTATTATCATAGGTATTTATAAACAGAGTTCAATTGTCATAGATGACCTTGCCGTATTCGAAGGTGAAGTGGACGAAGGGATGATAGAAAGCGTTATTAAGGATCTGAACAGGAACAAGCCTAAAGAACAAAAGGAACCTATAAAAAAAGAGGTTACCAAAGAACCTATAAAGGATAACAAGAGAACCGAAGTTAAGGAACCTGTTGAGCCCGTTAATGAGGAATGGCGCGCGCTGTACGTGCCGGGGGGCGGGTTCTGGAGCAAGAGGATAGGCATAGACCTGCAGGACGTTTCGGGCGAGGGGGTTGCAGGCGAGCCGGTGGACATAAAGATCGGCAGGCAGAAGGGAGAGATCGGCCTGGCGGGTTTTGAAGCAAGGGAAGTAAGGGTGTGCGATGACAGGGGCAATGAATTCATTTTTTCAATATATGACGCAAAGGGCATACCCCTGAGAGAGGGAAAGATCCCTGAAGGCGGGCTTCTTACCATCCCGGCCGAGCTGAAACCCGGAGCTTCAAAGCGCTATTACGTTTATTTTGACAACCCGTCAGCCTGGCTTGTGCCGGATTACTTTGAAATAACCAGGGAGGTCCGCAATAACGGGTTTGAGGAAAAGACCTGGTGGGAGTGGGCAGGGGCGCAAAGGGTCACGGACAAATATTATTCCGGCGCGGCGAGCGCGCGGCTTGAGGCGGACGGCAGCAACGGGGAAGGGCCTTATACCCTGTTTATGCCTGTGCCTGAGAGTACCTCGTCTGTCCTGACAGTCTCGTTTATGTACGACATAGACATAACCGACGGAAGGTACTGGATGAGCGTTTTCCACTATGACAAGAACGGCAACGCGATACCCAGGGCGCCCGGAGCCGCCGAGGGTCACTCGGATATTTTTACAACCGACAAATCCACTAACGGCTGGAAAAAGTTCAGCATTACAATGGGCCAGTCCGGTTCAGGAGCGGATTTCATACTTCCCGAAGGCACGGCGAAAATGAAGCTAAGGGGATGTTTCTGGGACGCGGACGGTTCCAACACGGGTATAGCGTGGCTGGATGATTTCAACATTGAAGGAATTGAGAAAAATCCTTCCAATGTCCGGGCATCTGTGAAACAACTTGAAAAAATGGATCTGCGACGCTCAGCTGCGGTAAAACCACAGTGGCTTTCAGACCAGGGCAAGACCTGGGAATACAGGATGCCTGTGGAGATCAGGAATTTCGCTTCGCAGGATATAAGCAACTCAATGCTGTTTGTGAACACGCTGAGGTTCAGGGTAAGGATGAAAGGGCTTGCGACTGACGCTTCTATAAGGGTTGCTGACGCGGAAGGCAGGATAATACCGCATTCGAGCTTCACGGACAACGTGGTGTTCTCGGGAAGCTGCAAGCCGTTCGGCGCCGGCATTTACTATATCTATGCGTCAAAAGACCCCGGAATAACAGGTTCGTCTTCAGGGCCAGGCGACCTTGCAAAGAGCAAATCAAACCTTGTTAAGAACCCGGATTTTGAGGAAGGAGAAGGTCTGCCTGCGGGCTGGAGGTCAGAGGTTGAAGTCGGCAAAGAAGGGGACCAGGTCATATACAGCAAGGACCCCAATGTCAAGTATGAGTGGCTTAAGGCAGGGATATCAGGGAACCGCTGCGTAAAAATGGAGGTTTCGCCTGACGCGCCTTCCGCGTGGCGGGGCTGGAGGCAGATAGTTCCGGTAAAACCCGGCAAGTCCTACTTCTACGGCGGTTACGTGAAAACCGAAAATATTGAAGGTGAAGTCAGGATGCATATACATTTTCTCGACAAAAGCGGCAAGCTGTGCGGCACTAAATTCTTTGCCACTCCTGACAGCCTGAAAGGCACCAACGACTGGACAATGCTGACAGCTATGCTGACCACCCCGCCTGACTGCGTTTCAGTTGAGATACACCTTACTATGGATGCCAGGGGCACGATCTATCACGACACGGTTGTGCTGTGCGAGGCAATGGACGCTGTTGCCGGCAACATTGAAAGCCTTATACCTTCAAAGGAAGGGATAGCCGCATGGCAGGTAAACCCGATAATAAAGGTGTTCCAGGATGACCCTGCCAGGGAAACCCCGAAGGAATTTTCTATTTCTTCGGCGCGGAACGAAAAAGAACCTTTGCAGGTCGCGATCCGCAGCGCTAAGGACCTGAAGGGCGTTAACGTAAGAGTTGAACTGCCCGCCGATGAGGCGGGGGCAAAACTCCAGGACTTCAAGATCGAGAGAATAGGGTTTGTTCCATGCGACGTCAATTCTAATTATTTCAGTTCAGACCTTCCTTCCTGGCGCAGAAATATACCCAACGGCGGTCCGGGTTCAGACGGGTGGCCGGGTATATGGCCTGACCCTGTGCTTCCGCTAAGGCAGTTTGACCTTCCTGCGAACACAACCCAGCCTGTGCTTATAACCGCGAGCATACCGAAGAACGCGAAACCCGGAGACTATACCGGTAAAGTCATTATTGAATCAGGCGGTAAGCCGCTCATAACAGCGCCTTTCAGGATAAAGGTGTGGGATTTTGAGCTTCCTGACGAATCCCACCTAACAGCGCTGTTCGATCTGGGCAACGGGCCGGGGTGGAGCTTCCTGGATATGACTAACAGGAAACTGTGGTACAAACTTATGGCAGAGCACAGGGTATGCGCGAATGCCATAGAGCCGGGCCCTGTGATAAACTACAGTAATGGAAGAGTTACGCTGGACACTACCGAATTCGACAAAATGGCAAAATATTATTTCGACGATCTGAAAATGAATAAGACCTATCTGCCCGGGATCTTCTACAGCTTCGGCTGGGGATTTGAGCCCAGGGGTATTTACGGATTCTCGTACCCATCCGAAGGATATAAGGAAGCGTACCAGACCGTGCTGAAAGCGGTATGGGAGCACGTGAAGGAAAAGGGCTGGGACAAGAAATTCCTCCTGTATATATCAGATGAGCCGGATGCCTGGAATTCCGTGGTGGGAAAGCGGATGGTGGAGCAGATGAAGGGCGTGTGCGACATAATACACGAGGCGGCTCCTGACGTGAACATATATTCCAGCACCTGGAGGTTTGTGCCTGAATGGGTGGGATATCTGGACGTGTGGGGAGTGGGCAATTATGGATGTTTTCCCGTGGATGAAATGGAGCGCAGGCTGAAGGACGGGGATAAACTGTGGTTCACGACTGACGGGACTATGTGCCTGAACACGCCTTATAACGCGATAGAAAGGCTGTACCCGTATTTCTGTTTCAAATACGGGGTTTCAGCCTATGAATTCTGGGATATATCCTGGTGGACATACGATCCGTTCAAGTTCGGGTGGCACACCTACCTTCCGCATGTTTTCAAGCCGGGCGACAAGCCAATAGGGGTAAGGTACCCCAACGGGGACGGGTTCCTCACGTATCCAGGCTGGCTTGCCGGTGAAACCGGGCCGCTTAGCTCTGTGCGTTTTGAGCAGGTAAGGGAAGGGATGGAAGACTACGAGTATATGTATATCCTTAAGAACCGCATTGACGCCGCGAAAAAGAAATCTTCTGGAGTGCAAGCCTTTTCGAAGACCCGCCAAGGTATTGATGGAGGGAGGCTTGCAGAAGCCGAGGCAGCGCTTGAGAAAGCAAGAGCTCTTGTTACAATACCCAACGCCGGCGGCACGAACTCAACAAAGATCCTGCCTGACCCGGACGCGGTTTTAAAGATACGCGAAGAAATGGCGCGGGCGATATTGGGGCTGGCAGAGTAGTGGCAGAGCTTGCTCTGCAATTTGAAAAGCGTGTCAACGTGTCAACGTATCAGCGTGTCAGAGCAACGGCAAGGTAGCCGCAGGCTTCAGCCTGCGTGTAGGGGCGGGCTTGCCCGCCCGAAGCTTGCCCTGAACCCGAGCGTGCGAGTGGTTCGGGGGTAGCCACAACCTTTAGGTTGCGTAGGGCATTTGTAACTCAGGGCTTTAGCCCTGAGTTTAATCACCGTAATCAGTAGTTAAAAATCACTGGAATTCGTCGTTTATCGACAAAACACACAAAGAATGTTGCGAAGCAAAGATCTTCAGTAACAAAAGGAGCGACGTATGAAAAAATTAATTTTAGTTATTTTGGTATTAACGTTCAACTTTCAACTTTCAACTATGAACTGTGCCGGCGCGGACGACAAGGTGGTCATCAAGAAGGCTAAGTCCGCGATGGCAATAGACGGCAAACTGGAAGACTGGAAGGGCTATGAGGCGATAAAGCTGAATGCGCCTGAGCAAAGCACCAACCCTGACAAGGATCCAAAGGATTTTTCTTCAGTATGCTATGTCGCGTGGGATAAAGACAACTTATATTTTGCAGCTGATGTCACGGATGATCTTGTTTCCTGCGAGGATATCACAACATCGGATTTCCAGCACTGCGATTATTACAGGTTCTATCTGGATATGGGGAATAACAGGAACGAGGGCAGCGGGAATATGGATGACGATGATTTTGAGTTCGTGTTCACACCTTCAGGGCCTGATAAGAAGCCGATGGTGCGAGAGGTTTCAAAGGCGTTCGGCGGAGAAGGCCACGGCCTTGATCTGAGCAAAGTAAAAGTAGCTGCAGGGCTTGCCCTGCCTGATAAAAAGGGCTGGATTCTTGAAGCCGCCATTCCCTGGAGCATGATAGGAACCACGCCCAAGGAAGGGACAGCATTCGGCATAAAGTTCATAACAGGGGATACGGACCAGGAAGGGCAGAGGGAAGACGAATATATCTGGGGGGACATGAGCGGCAGCTACTGGCAGGACCCGACAAAGTTCGGCTCCGCCATCCTCGGACAGTAACAAAGATTTCCACGAAATCACTCCGCCCCGATGTCCATCGGGGCGAGACTTCGCCCACCTGGAAGTATGGGCGAGGAAAGTATCACGAAAGCACGAAATGTAACTCAGGGCTTCAGCCCTGATTGTTTAACCAAATGTAGCGGTCGGATTTATCCGACATAATGTTGCCTGCCCTGCGAAGCCTTGGCGTAGTAGGGTCATTGCGACCCGCCTTTGTCCGCCAATTCTTATGGAGGAAATATTCGTGGCGGGGAAGCCCCGAAGGGACCCCTTTGGGGCAATCTTAAAGTCACAAATTGTGACCAGTTCAAAACCATCAGTTTTGGATGTATAAAGGAGTAGGCATAATGCAGGCGGATACTAAAATCGCGATTTTTAAAGGCAGGAAAGTCAGGAGAACCTTATATCAGAACGAGTGGTGGTTTGTCATAAACGATGTTGTGGAAGTGTTAACCGATACACCGAATGTAAAAGACTATATTCGTAAAATGCGTATAAGGGATAAGGAGCTCGCTAAAGGGTGGGGACAATTTGTCACCCCCCTTTTAGTGGAGACTGAAGGCGGAGTTCAAAAATTGAACTGCGCTAATACGGAAGGTATGTTCCGCATCATCCAGTCTATTCCCTCACCTAAGGCGGAACCGCTTAAGCGCTGGCTTGCTAAGGTAGGATATGAGCGCGTTCAGGAGATAGAGAATCCTGAACTTGCTACGAAAAGAACGCGAGTACTATACAAGCTTAAGGGCTATAGCGACGATTGGATTGAAAAGCGCATACGCGGTATTGCTATTCGGGATGAGCTGACCGATGAATGGCAAAAACGCGGCGCGCAGGAAGACAAGGATTACGAGATTTTGACAGCAGAAATATCAAAAGCGACGTTTGGGATTACCCCTTCCGAATATATGGACATTAAAGGGCTTAAGCGGGAAAACCTGCGCGACCATATGGATGATTTTGAACTGATTTTTACCATGTTGGGAGAGCGTGCCACAACCGAGATCCATCGTAACGAAGATTCAGAGGGAGTAAATAAGCTTAAAGCGGATTCTCACGCCGGCGGAAAAATTGCCGGTGATGCCCGCAAAGCCCTGGAGAAACGTTTAAAAAGGCCTATTGTCTCAAGCCATAACTACTTAGAAAAAAAGGAATTCCAGAAAAGATTACCCCGAAGGCACGAAATGTAACTCAGGGCTTTTCGGAGACCCCCGCCAAACTAACTGGCGGGCAAGCTGCCAATCTTTAAGGAGGGAGCCCTGAAAGATTTTTAACAGGGATTCAACGGGAATTTAAACTGCTTCTTTTAGGAGTAGACCCTTTAGGGTCGTAGAACAACGGGGCTTAAGCCCTCCGAAGAGTCCGTATACTTCGTTCTTTTGGAGTCATCGGACCTACTCTTGAATCACGCCTTAACCTATTTCTGGACGGGTAGGTTGTTGAACACTACCAATTAAATGATATGTCACATGTCAAGACCTGACACCTTTTTTATTTTTAACAGGGATTCAGCGGGAATTTAAATTGCTTCTTTTAGGAGTAGACCCTTTAGGGTCGTAAAACAACGGGGCTTAAGCCCTCCGAAGAGTCCGTATACTCCTCGGTCCGACGATTCTGTCGGACTCCGTATCGAAGCATCGGAGAGTCATCGGACCTACTCTTGAATCACGCCTTAACCTATTTCTGGGCGGGTAGGTTGTTGAACACTACCAATTAAATGATATGTCACATGTCAAGACCTGACACCTTTTTTATTGGGGTTGTGAAAAATGGTTTGATGCTCAAAACTATTCAGGCTGGGGTAGCTTTAAAGAAATTTCAGCTAATTCGTTAGGAGCAAATTCTTATCATAAAATGGTTTTTCGCCTGCCTAAAAATTATTTGAAGAATTTGGAAGATAAAAATATGATGAATATATATATAAATTATTTTGACAGATTAGGTGAAAAACATAGGATTAAATTTTTTTCAAATGATTTTAAAACAATTAATTCCGTAAATGAAGAATAGGAAAATTTAAAGAATAAAAAGTGGTGAACATGAGTAAATTATTGATTGGGTTTATTTTAATAATTTGTTTTTGTGGGTTAGCTTGGGCGGATACTGCTACTATAACTGATACGCGATCCTTTCTTGATCCAGGCGGTTACAAGGACGCTAAATGGGGAATGACTATTGATGAAGTAAAACAGGCAATTACAGGGGTGAATTGGGTTAATAATTGGGCATTCGGTTCTCAATGTTTTCAGGATACAATACTTGAACATTCATCCTATCTCAATTTTTTCTTTGATAATAATAAAAAATTAATTAAAACCAAAATTTATGTAGTGCATAAAGTTATTAAAAGTGGTAGTTTTTTTTCTTTAGACGAATATGATGATACCGATTTATTTAATTCAATATCCAGAGTTTTAAGAGAAAAATATGGGGAACCCGAAAGTGTATATAGAAATACTATGGAGATGGGACCTTCTACACTTAATTGGATATTTCCAACAACACAGATAACACTTGAAGTTTCAACTACCTATATAACAAAAGTGGGCAATGTTCCTCTGGGTATTAACATTATCTACTTCCAGCGTTCAATAAAAGAAGGCAAACAGGAAGATAAGGATAAATTATAAATTTTGTGTAATTAGATTGCGCAGACGCCAAATTTTTTTAAAAAGGAGGAATTCTATGAACAAGCAAATTACTAAGGGTATTGATAAGTACATTCCAATTTTTCAAGAAGCAAGAGAGAAAGATATGAATGAAGCAGACATTGTAACGCGGGTTGTTAAATTTTCAGAAGAAGTTTTGGGGTATGATGTTTTTAAAGAAATTACAAAAGAATTTCAAATAAAAGAACGATATGTGGATTTAGCGATTAAAATAGATGACAAGGTCAAATTTTATATTGAAGTAAAATCTGCGAATGTAAAATTAAAGGAATCACAAATATATCAAGCGGAGAGTTATGCTTCACAGAGTGGTATTCCTTGGGTAGTATTAACAAATGGTACTGAATGGCAATTGTATCATCTTGTATTTGATAAAACAGGAATTGATCATTCCATGGTATTTTCTATTGATTTATTAAACGGCAACACAGAGGAAAATGCTGACAAATTATATTATCTTTCTTGTAGTGCTATGCGAAAAGATGAGATAGAAAACTTTTGGCAAAAACAAGTATCTTTAAACCCAGACTCAATTATAAAAGCATTGTTTCACGAAGACACCCTTACTGCGATTAGACGAGAAATACGGAGAATGTCTGATGTTTTGGTAGATGAAGATGAAATTGTAAATAGTGTTAAAAAATTATTAAGTAATGAACTGTTATCTCAATTTGGGGAGGTAATTAAGATTAGGCGTAGACGTAGAACAAGAGCAGAAAAAGAAGACCCCAACAATAGAGAGTCGGAAGAAACAAATAATCCTATTTTAGCAAAAATATGATTTAACCCCCCGCGGCTTGCCGCGGGGATACAAATCATCCTTACCTGAAGGGGAGAAGAGGGGAAACGAGGCCGTTGCCCCTCATCCTTA
>Ga0210056_1000764_pt1 | contig 27552 bp, 23 predicted proteins | sample CryGeyCG2014_080_2_FD_183965 | JGI IMG/M metagenome (GOLD analysis project Ga0210056, IMG submission 183965) | Groundwater microbial communities from aquifer - Crystal Geyser CG07_land_8/20/14_0.80 (SPAdes) (version 2) | ecosystem: Environmental > Aquatic > Deep subsurface > Groundwater | place...
AAAAGGTTCAGTCAAGGATTTGTTTGATGATTTTGAAATAGGTCAAAATGAAATAAAAAATGTTTCTTTGTGGGTTGATGTTTATAAAGAGATACGTCGCGAATCAGCTTATTTTGCTCGTCAAGCGCGTTTTAAGCCGAAGGGAGCAGTTGATCGCGCTTATACAGCCGTGGCCACTCCTTATCTTGATTCTTTCTCCCAAGATCTGACCCGTATCGCCCGAGCCGGTTATTTAAATATTTGCGTGGACAGGGAAAAAGAAATGGAAGAGATTTTCAGGATTTTTGAGGGCGGCGGACAGAGCATAGTTTTAGTCGGTTTCCCAGGCGTGGGCAAGACCGCGATTATCAATGGTCTAGCCAGACGAATGGTGACCGAGAATGTGCCAAAGTTTTTACAGGATAAGAGATTGGTAAGCTTAAGTATTGCTGCTTTAGTTGCTGGCGCTGCCGGCAGTGGAGAAATAGAAGAAAGATTACAAATAATCCTTAATGAAATTTACCGAGCAGGTAATATCGCTCTTTTTATTAAAGATATTCATAATTTAATTGGTCTTAAAACAGCGGAGGGCGAGCTTGATATTTCGGAAATTTTAGCCGATGCTTTAAAAAGAAGAATTTTTTGGTTAATTTCTACTTCAAATTCCAAAGATTATCACCGCTTGATTGAAAGCGCTCCTTTAGGCGAAGCTTTGGCTAAGATAGAGATAGGCGAGCCGGATAAGAACGCGACGATTCAAATTTTAGAAGCGAATGTGGCCGGAATTGAAGGAACAAATCAGGTTTATTTTTCTTATCAAGCCCTAGAGAAAGCCTATGAACTTTCTAATCGTTATTTATACGAAAAATATTTGCCTTCTAAAGCCATTAATTTGTTAGAAGAAGCGGCGGTTTATGTGAAGAATAAACGAGGCAAAGATTCTATTCTTACCGGTGAAGATATAGCTGCTTTAGTTTCGGAGAAAACAAACATTCCTTTAACCAAAATCACCGAGGCAGAGTCAGAAAAATTATTGAATTTGGAAGAGCGTATTCATCAAAGGATCATTGATCAGGAGGAAGCGGTAGAAATGGTAGCCACGGCTTTACGTCGAGCGAGGGCAGAGTTGCGCAATTTGAAGCGTCCGATTGTCAATCTGCTCTTTTTAGGGCCAACCGGCGTAGGGAAAACGGAATTAGCGAAAACAGTAGCCGAGGTCTATTTCGGGGATGAAAAGAATATGTTAAGATTTGATATGTCCGAATATCAGAATAAGGCAGACACAGCTCGTTTGATTGGCAGCCCTGATGGTAGTTTTGAGGGGCTTCTGACGAGCGCCGTTTTACGCTCTCCTTTCTCTTTATTACTACTTGATGAAATAGAAAAAGCGCATCCAGATATTTTGAATCTTTTTCTTCAAGTGATGGATGATGGTCGTTTGACTGACGCGACTGGCAGGACGGTTGACTTTACCAATATCATTTTAATCGGCACTTCAAACGCAGGAACAGAGTTTATCCAAGAAGAGATGGAAAAAGGCACGGGGATAGAGGAGATTCAAAAAATTTTAGTTAGAGAAAAATTAAAATCATATTTTAGGCCGGAATTTCTTAATCGATTTGACGGAATAATTGTTTTCAAACCTTTAGGCAAAGAAGAACTAAAACAAATTGCCAGGTTGTTGTTAAATAAAGTAGCTAAACAATTGACAGAAAAAGGCATTAATTTAGAGGTAACAGATGAGGCGGTTGAAGAGCTAGCTCGCGACGGATTTGATCCAATCTTCGGCGCTCGGCCGCTTAATCGACTTATTCAAGAAAGGGTCAATGATACCTTGGCAAAAAATTTATTAACTGGTAAACTTACTCGTAAGGACACAGTGATTTTAAAGAAAGGAGGAGAGATAGAAATAAAAAATAAGATATAATTGCCAATCAATTTAGTAACAGTTCTTTGATAAATTTTGCCTCCTTCAGCGTCTAGACGTCGCGTTTAACGGCTTTACTCGTCGTCGCTTTATCTAGCTCGCGAACTCCTCGCCCCGCTAAGCGGGGCCTCGTCAAACATCGCGAATAGGAAGCGACTTCTCGTAAAGCCTACGCTCCTTAGGTCGCTTCATGAGGACAAAATTTATCCGCTTAAGATTTTCGTTACCAAATTGGCTGGATAGTACAAATAAGAATAAAAAATTTATATGAAATTTGCGGTTATTGAAACTGGTTCTAAACAGTATAAAGTCAAGGAGGGAGACCTGATCAAGGTAGAAAAAATTTCAGGAACAAAGAAAGACATCTCTTTCGATAAGGTTCTTCTTTTCTCCGATGAGGCGAAAGTTTTGATTGGTAAACCTTATCTTAAGGACTCGCATGTTGAGGCGGAAATTTTAGAAACAAAAAAAGGCAACAAAATTTACGTTGAACGTTTTAAGCCGAAAATTCGCTATCATAAAAAGAAGGGCCACCGTCAATGGCAGACAAAGCTTAAAATTACGCGGATAGGTTCAACATCCTAATTGCCTCTTTTATTTTTTCCTCAAGAGGAAGATCATCTTTTATCTTATTTATCACTTCTTGAATTTGATCTCTTGAGTAGCCAAGATTTTTTAAAGCTTCAAAAATTACTTTTCTTTCTTTATTTTGTTCATCGCCGCAAGAGACAGGAAGTTTCTCTTTCAATTCTAAAATAATTCTTTGGGCGTTTTTCTTTCCGATACCAGAAATTTCAGTTAGGAAATTTATATCATTGTCGACGACCGCTCTTTCTAAATTTTCTATTTTAGTTGTGGAAAGAATTTTAAGAGCTATTTTAGGACCAATACGGGTGATATTATTAAGAATTTCAAAATATTCCAATTCATTTTTTTCCTCGAAACCATATAATTCTAGAGAGTCCTGTTTAAGGTAAAGAAAAACAAAAATTTTTCTTTCTTCGTCAATTTTTAACTTTTCAAGAAAAGTCCTGCCGATAAAAATTTTATAGCCGACACCCCCTACTTCAAGAACAACGAAGTTTTTACCGCAAGCAGAAACCTTTCCTTTTAAAAAATAGAACATAATATCCAATCTAATTATATAATTATATAAGACTTGACAAAAAAGTCAAATAATGTATAATAAATCCACTAATATAAAACAGGGGGAGTTTTAAGAAATAAATTTATGAAATTTGAAAATCCTATGGACAATTTTAAAGGAAGAAATCTTAAGGAGGTTGGTCAAGAAAAGGAAGGAGAGGGAGAGCTAAGATCTTCTTTGGAACAGGTGGGGCAGAAGGCAAAAGAGAACCCAGAAGAACTAATATTAAGATGCGGTAAGATGGAAGAAATATTGAATGGATTGAAGGAAAAGTATCCTCAACTTCAAGAAGAAGCGCGCGTTGTCAAGTTTAGCATGGGCGCTTGTCTGGAGTATATCAAAAGAGCGCAGAAAGAAGGGCATGAGATTGTCTTTAAATTATCTCAGTAAAAAGACTTATATTTTTTATATTTTAGAAAATGTCAGCGATTCTTGAGAAACTTCGTCAAATTATTAACTCATCTTCACTTGCTTTGACAGATCAAAACGATCTACTTATTTTTTTACCAATTTTGCCGGAAGAATTACTTACTGAGTTATGTAAACTCTTTGAAAAAAAACCAAAACTAATTAAAGAATTTGATGAAAATTTTAAGGCGAGATTGAAAGCTTTAATTGATGGAAGAGATGCCTGGGATAAATTAATTGCGCAGGAAGAAGAAATGTTTGAGAAAGCCGAGAAAGAAGAAGAGGAAGAAGAAAAAGAAGAAAAAATTTAGATCTAAATTTATGCCAATAAAAAAAGCTGCTTTTAAATCTTTAAGACAAGCCCAAAAAAGAGAACAGCGGAATAAAAAAATAAAGAAAAATATTGCTTATTACGAGAGGAAATTTAATAAAGCTATAAGTACCGCAGACTTAAAAGGGGCTAAAGAGATTTATCAAGTTTTGCAAAAGGCTTTAGATAAAGCGGGGGGGAAAGGGGTAATCAAAAAGAACGCCACTTCCCGCAGAAAAAGCCGTTTATCAAGGAAAATTAGAAACTTACAAAAATAAAATCAGTAAAATGATTTTTATCTAGTCGGGATCACGGGATCCCGATTTTTTCTCTTGCCAAAAAGATAATTTGCTATAAAATAAACTATAGATGATGCAGCGGTAGCTTAGCTGGCTCAAAGCGCTGCCCTGTCACGGCAGAGATCACGGGTTCGAATCCCGTCCGCTGCGTTTGAAAACACGATTTATTATTTTTTTTATGCTTTCTTATTTTTTATCCCTAATTCTTTTTTTAAGCGGCTCTCCCTTGTCAGGTCAGGCAATCGCCGAGAAGCCAGTTGTTTTTGAAACTAAATTAATTAAAGAATATCCCATTTCTCTCAGTCCTGTCCTTGAGAGCAAAAGCGCGATTGTGGTTAATAGTAAAACAGGGGAGGTTTTGTTTGAAAAGGATAAAGACGAGGTTTTACCCATTGCTTCTTTAACCAAATTAATGACGGCCATAGTTTTTTTGGAAAACCGAAATGTTGGCTGGGAAGATTGGATTACTTTTAAAAAGGAAGATCGCCTAGAACCAGCCTGGATTAATGTTGAGGCCGGAGGGCAAGTAGAAGTTAAAGATATATTTGATGCTTGCTTAGTAGGTTCGGCAAATGATGCGGCAAAAGTTTTATCGAGATTAGTAAAAGAACCTGATAAGTTTACTGAATTAATGAATGAAAAAGCTAAAAGTTTTGGCATGGAGAAGACAAAATTTTTTGAACCAACTGGCCTCGATCCTCGGAACACCTCTACTGTTTTTGATTTATCTTTACTGATAAAAAGAGCTTTAGAAAAAAAAGAAATAGAGGAAGCTCTTAAAAAAGAAAATATAGTTTTTAAAATTAAAAGAGCAGATAATTTTTTTTATTGGCGCAGATTAAAAAATACAAACAAATTATTAAATGGCCTTGTCAATTTAAAAGCCAAAACAGGTTATCTCGAGGAAAGCGGTTATTGTTTAGCCGGCGCAGATGGCATGTTGACAGTTTCGATCCTCAAGGCACCGACTGATGAAATAAGATTCAAGGAGGCGAAAATACTTATTTGGTGGGCTGAAAGAGCTTCTCAAAAATAATTTTTAAGGTATAATAAGATTATTAATTTTTTATTTTTTGTATGAAACCTATCATTGTCGCCAATTGGAAAATGCAATTTACATCGGAAAAGACGCTAGAGACGACCAAAAAACTTCTAGAGCTTTTTAAAGAAGAAAAAATAGATCCGCAAAAGATAGAAATTATCATCTGTCCTTCTTTTGCCGCTTTGCCTCAAGCAGCGCAACTCTTAAAAAATAAAGGTATTAAACTAGGAGCCCAGGATTGTTTTTGGGAAGAAAAAGGAGCATTTACCGGCGAAGCGTCTCCTTCAGATCTTAAAGAGATGGGAGCAGATTATGTAATTTTAGGCCACTCAGAAAGGAGAGAAAATTTGGCTGAGACAGATGAGATGATACATAAAAAAATAAAAGCAGCTCTCCTCGCTAAACTTATTCCTATTCTTTGTGTTGGCGAAACTTTTGACGAGAGGCAAAAAGGGGTTAAGGATTATAAGATTATCAATCAGGTCACAAAAGCCCTTGAGGGGACAGAGATAAAGCCAGGCGAGCAAATTATTGTTGCTTATGAACCAGTCTGGGTGATTGGTTCTGGCCAGGCGGTGGCGCCAGAAGAAGCGCATTATACAGCAAAGGTGATTGAGCAGAGAATAATTGATCTTATTGGTTTTTCTCTAACCAAAGAGGCATCCTCTTTTATTTATGGCGGAAGCGTTGATGAAAAAAATATAAAAGATTTTGTAACTGGTGAAATCTCCGGCGCGCTAGTCGGCAGCGCAAGTTTAGATCCTGATCAATTTGTTAAATTAATTAAAAGTATTCTATAAATTTTAGAGCCCTTAGGCGAATAAAATTTATTTAGAAAACTCCCGCCCATTCCTGCGAGGCAAAGCCGAGCAGTTGAATGGGCGAGGATCCCGCACATATTATGGTTATTCTTTGAAATACCCGAATGGGCTGGATCGCGCACTTTAACCTCGTATGCCTTCGGCATACTCGGGATATGTGCGGCGACTTTACCCAGCACATAGCCATTTTATAAAAATGTGCAGTCAAAATAAGTTAGCGCTTCTTCATTGATGGTGGACAACGAAAATTCGAACTATGTGCTGGGTGCGCAAAATTATAGTAAAAATTTTTGCGATTACATCTTAAAATTTTTAATAATTTTTGGCATATGAACTATAAAATAAAATTAGACAAAGAAAAATGCATTGGTTGTGGTAGTTGCGCCGCGGTTTGCCCTGAGGTTTTTAAGGTGGGCGATGATGGAAAAGCAGAGGTATTAGTAGAGAAAGTAGAGAAATTGGGTTGTGCTAAAACAGCGGAAGAAACCTGTCCGGCAGAAGCAATTAGTGTAGAACCGGAAAAATAGAGAACTAAATAATTTTTTGCATGTTGATCCATATCAGTGAAATTATAAAAGAGGGGAGAGAAAAAAAGTTTGCCTTAGGCGCTTTTAACACTTTTAATTTAGAGTCAACTTTGGGTATAGCCGGAGCGGCTGAAGAAAAAAAAGCAGCGGCGATTTTGCAAGTATCTGAAGCGACTATTAGCTACGCTGGGCTTAAAGCCATTACCCATATCGTCAAAACAGTGGCGAAAAATCAAGCAAGAGAAGCGAGGATCGCTCTGCACCTAGATCACGGGAAAAAATTTTTATCGGTGGTTGAATGTATTAAAGCGGGGTTTTCTTCAGTTATGATGGACGCGGCTGACTTACCTTTTGACGAAAACGTTGCCCTAACAAAGAAAGCGGTTGATTATGCTCATAAACATAAAGTTTGGGCTCAAGGTGAATTAGGAAAAATTGTTAAAGAACCCCTTGAAATAGAAGAATTGAGAAGGAACCCTGAAAAGTTCCTGACTGATCCGGATTTAGCTCGTGAGTTTGTAAGAAAAACAAACGTTGATACTTTAGCGGTTTCGATTGGCAATGTCCATGGATTTTATAAAATGAAGAATGGCGCTCCTCATCTTTTTTTAAACCATTTAAAAGAGATCAGGGAGAAGGTAAATGTTCCTTTGGTTTTACATGGCGCTTCAGGTATCTCAGTTGAGGAAACCAAAAAAGCAAGAGAATTAGGCGTCCAGATAGTTAATATTGACACAGAAATCAGGATGACCTTTAGAGAAAGTCTTTCTAGGTCATTAGCTGAAGCAGGGGCAAATGGAGAATTTGATCCGAGGAAAATTTTGGAACCTTCGATAAAAGCAATTAAAGAGTTGGTTAAAAGAAAAATCGGAGATTTTGGGCAGTAAAAGGCTTTGTATAAATTTTGGAGCCGTAAGACGAACAAAATTTATTTACAAAACTTTTACCAAGCACATAGCCCTTTTATAAAAACGTGTAGTTAAAATAAATAAGCGCTTCTTTATTAATGGTGGACAACGAAAATTCGAACTATGTGCTCGGTGCTCAAAAAATTAGTAAAATTTTATTCACTCCGTTCTAAAATTTTAGATTTTTTGGCATATGTTTTTAACTATTATTGAAATAATTCTTTGGCTTATCTTGATTTCCTCTTCAGGAATAATTATTTTTGTTTTAATTAGCAAGTTTTCTTTAGTTGCCAATCTAGATTTAGAAAAAATTCCCAAGGAAAAAACAATTAAAACAAAAAAGCAATTATTACAAAAACGACTCTATAAAACTATTAATGAACAAATTTTTTCTTTAAAAAATAAATTAATTGCTTTGAAGAATAAATTAAAAAAAAGACAATAAACGAATTGATAAAATGAATAGATTAAATAAAAATTTTTTGACGAAATTATACAATAAAGGTTTTTCTATTCAAGAAATCGCCGATAAATTAAAAATAAACTATCATACGCTTAAATATTATTTTGGAAAATATAAAATACCGAGAAGATCGTGGAGCGAAGCGACTTATGTTAAGCGAAATCCGAATGGTGATCCTTTCAAAATAAAAAAGAAACTGAACCAAAAAGAAGTTGAACTTAAGGGATTAGGGCTTGGTTTGTTCTGGGGCGAGGGATGCCATACAAATAGATTTGAGGTTAAACTAGGAAACACTGATCCAATGTTGATTAAAAAGTTTATAGAATTTTTAGAAAGAATTTGTGGAGTGAAGAGAAAAAAACTTAGATTTCAATTGCAGATATTTAGCGATGTTAATCCTAAAGAAGCTTTTAATTTTTGGTTAAATAATCTTAAAGTACCAGTTTTTCAATTTACTAAAACAATAGTAACACCATCACGAGGCAAAGGAACGTATAAAAAGAAATGTAAATATGGGGTTTTAACGGCTTCTTGTCATAATACAAAATTGAAAAAAGCACTTGATGAAATGTTAAGAAAATACTGGAGCAAATCAGCCTTCGGTTTGGAGGGTCTCTGAGACGAAGAGTTTCCGATCTGGAGTGGCAGAGTTTATAAAATTTGCCAGAGTAGTTCAGTGGTAGAACGTCTCCTTGGTAAGGAGAAAGTCGGGAGTTCGATTCCCCCCTCTGGCTTTGGGTGGGTAGCAAAGTAGACAAATGCAGTGGACTGTAAATCCGCTGGCTTCGGCCTTCGTAGGTGCAAATCCTACCCCACCCATTTTTATCTCCCTGTAGCTCAATGGACAGAGCGCAGGTTTCCGGAGCCTGAAATACAGGTTCGATTCCTGTCAGGGGGAGATGCTTATGCTTAAAGAAAAAATAAAAAAATTATTTCCTAGAACATATTCTTTCTACCGCCAGGTTTTAGCAAATTTGGCAGCTTTTTTTTATGGTTGGCCAGGAGAAAAATTAATTGTGATTGGCATCACTGGGACGGCCGGCAAATCAACTGCGGTTAATTTAATTGCCAAAATTTTAGATGACGAAGGCTTCCGAGTTGGTTTGATTAGCGGTCTTAATTTCAAAATTAATAAAAAAGAATGGCCAAATACCACCAGGATGACTATGCCTGGTCCTTTTTATTTACAAAAATTGCTCCACCAAATGGTTGAAGAAAATTGTCAGTATGCAGTGATTGAAACCACTTCTCAAGGATTGGTTCATCAGCGTCATCTGGGCATTAATTATGATTTGACTGTTTTTTTGAATCTCTTGCCCGAGCATCTTGAATCCCACGGCTCTTTTGAAAAATATAAACAAGCGAAAGGATTTTTATTCGAGGCCCTTTCTAAGAAGAAGAAAATTATTAATGGTCGAGAAATCAAAAAAATAAAAATTATAAATTTAGACGATAAAGAGTCAAGTTATTTTTTAAATTTCAAATCAGACTTAACTTATGGTTATACAGTTAAAGGCTTTGATTCAATAAAGAAAGACGTGGCAGAAAAGTGTGATAAAATTATTTCTCCAACGAAATTTGAAATTAAAGAAGACGGTTCAGAATTTATTTTGGAAGGGATAAAGTTCAAAACTAATTTACTAAGCGGATTTAATCTCTATAACTCTCTATCAGCTATTGCAGTTTGTCTGGCTTATGGTTTAAATTTAGAAAAAATAAGAAAGTCCCTCTTAGAGGTAGACAAAATTCCTGGCCGGTTGGAAATTATTACCCATCAGCCATTCAAAGTAGTGATTGATTATGCGCACACACCTGACGAACTTTTAGGAATTTATGAATTCTTTAGAAGATTTAAACCAGATTCAAGAATAATCGCCGTTTTTGGTTCTTGCGGAGGGGGACGCGATAAATGGAAAAGAGAAGTTTTAGGAGAAATTGCTTCAAGGTTTGCTGACGAGATTATTTTAACCAACGAGGATCCTTATGATGAAGATCCTCAAGAGATTATTGAACAAATTGCTCAAGGGATTTCCGCCTCCGCCAGCTGGCGGGGCGGATCCGCCGAAGGCGGAAAAAATAGAAATCATCTTTATAAGATTCTTGACAGAAGAGAAGCGATTAAAAAAGCCTTGAGTTTAGCGAGAATTGGGGATATAGTTTTAATTACTGGAAAAGGGGCGGAGAAATCTATGGTGGTGAAAGGAGGGAAGAAAATTCTTTGGAGCGATAAAGGGGTGGTGGAAAAAGAGTTGGGGATAACCTGTGGAAAACTTTATAACCCAACAATTGACAAAAACTAGATAATTGTTATATTTCTTTATACAATATACAATATATTAATAAGCATAATGACTTCAGACAAATTAGCGTTCCGTCAAACGGCGGATATTAAAAATTAAGATTTAAAAAATCATCCTTCTGATGGGAATCAGGAGGTTTTTTTAAGTTTTTTTATTCTTTATGATCTCAGAAGAAAGAAAATATTTTATTTCTTATCGACACGATCTAGCCACGTCAGACCTTCTAGAGATTCAAAAAAATTCTTACGACCTTTTTCTGAAGAAAGACCTGCCAAAACTCCTTAAGGAAATGTTAACGCTTGAAGATTCTGGCGGTCTAAGGCTAGATCTTCAGTTTGTAAAGTGTTTCCTAGAAGAACCAAAATTTGACGAAGAAACTTGTAAAAAAAGAAACCTGACTTATGAAGCTCCTTTAAGAGTTGAATTGCGTTTGATCAACAAACAGATTGGTAAAAAGAAATCTCAAGTTGTTTATCTCGGTGATATTCCTCTAATGACAAAAAGAGGAACTTTTATTGTTAATGGTATTGAGAGAGTGGTTGTCCAACAACTAACACGCTCTTCGGGCGTGTTTTTTACTGCCAGTTTAATTAAAAAAACCGGCAGAAAACTTTATGGCGCAAAAGTAATTCCAGAGCGCGGCGTTTGGCTTGAATTTGAAACAGATCTTGACAGGGCTATTTTTGTTAGGATTGATCGAGGAAGAAAAATAATAGTCACAGCTCTCCTAAGAATTTTTGGTTTAGAGACCAATGAAGAAATTAGAAAGTTTTTTAGAGATAAGGAGATAGAAGCTACTTTAGAAAAAGATCCTTGTCAAAACGAAGAAGACGGCGTAAAAGAAATCTATCGGAAAATTAGAGCAGGTGAATTAGCTACAACTGAAAACGCGAGGACATTGATTCATTCAATGTTTTTAAAATCAAATAGATACGACCTGGGCATACCTGGTCGTTTTAAAATTAATCAGCGGCTTGGCTTTGAACAAAATTCAACAAGTCAATTTCTTCGCCAAGAAGACTTGATCGCAATTTTAAAAGAAATTTTTAGGCTAGATACGTCTCAAGAAGAGCCAGATGATATTGATCATTTAAGTAATAGAAGAATTAGAGCCGTTGGAGAATTGGTCAGAGAGAGACTAAGGGTTGGTCTAATGAGATTGCAGAGAATTATCAGGGATAAAATGAGCATTTTAAAGGATGAAGATTTTAATTTGGGACAACTTATTTCTACCCGGCCTATTGTGGGCATTCTTCGCGAATTTTTTTTGACCGGTCAACTCTCCCAATTCATGGATCAGGTCAATCCTTTGGCCGAGCTTGAGCATAAGCGACGCTTTACTCTAACCGGTCCAGGTGGTTTAAGCGGAGAAAGGGCTGGCTTTGAAGTTCGAGATGTTCATAGTAGTTTCTATGGTCGAATTTGTCCTATTTCTACTTCCGAAGGTCAGAATGCCGGACTGGTTGGCTATCTCTCTTCTTATGCCAGACTGAATGAAATGGGTTTTATTGAAACACCATATTTTAAAGTGAAAAACAAGAAAATCACAGAAGAGATTGTTTATTTCAACGCCAAAGAAGAAGAGAAGCATATTATTGCTCCTTTTACTACAGAATGTGATTCTAAAAACAGAATTTTAGAAGAAAGAGTGGAAGTCAGGATAAAAGGTGAACCAGGATTGGCGCATCCAGAAGAAATAGAATTTATTGACGTTGGAGCAAACCAAATTTTAAGCGTGGCCACTTCCTTAGTGCCATTTTTGGAACATGATGACGGCGCAAGAGCAATGATGGGCGCGAATATGCAGCGTCAATCGGTTCCTTTAATCAAGCCGGAGGCGCCTTTAGTCGGTACCGGGCTTGAAACTGTGGTGGCGAAAAATTCTGGCTATATTATTTTAGCTGATGAAGATGGCGAAATTGAAGAAGTGGATGCTGATCATATTGTGCTCAAAACTAAAGATAATCAGAGAATTACTTATCCTCTTCTTAAGTTTGCTCGTTCAAATTTTGATACCTGTTTTAATCAGCACCCGATTGTTGATAAAAGGCAAAAGGTGAAGCGAAACCAGGCGTTAAGCGATGGTCCAGCCATAGAAAAAGACGAATTGTCTCTTGGTCGTAATCTTCTTGTCGCTTTTATGCCTTGGGGCGGCTATAATTATCAAGACGCAATTTTAATTTCATCGAGGTTAGTCAAAGAAGACGTTTTAACCTCGATTTTTGTTAAAGAACATGTTATTGATGTGAGAGAAATAAGATTTGGGTCGGAAATGACTACTAGAGACATTCCTAATATCTCCCAAGAGAAATTATCTCATCTTGATGAAGACGGGATTATTATTGTTGGTTCAGAAGTTGACTCCGGCGATATCTTAGTCGGTAAAATTACTCCAAAAGGCGAAATTCAACTTTCTCCGGAAGAAAAATTACTTCAGGCTATTTTTGGCGAGAAAGCAAAAGATGTTTATGATTCTTCTTTGTATCTTGAACATGGTGAACATGGGAAAGTAATCGGAGCGAAGATTTTTTCTCGCGACCAGGGCGACAAACTATCAGCCGGCGTAATTAAATCGATTCATATTTTAGTGGCTGATTTAAGGAAAATTCAGGCTGGCGATAAATTGACTGGCCGACACGGAAATAAAGGAGTTGTTTCCAAGGTTTTACCCGAAGAGGAGATGCCCTATCTTGAGGATGGAACGCCTATTGATATTGTTTTAAATCCTTTGGGCGTAGTTTCAAGAATGAATCTGGGGCAAATACTTGAAACTCACCTTGGCCTAACAGCTAAGAAATTAGGTTATAAGGCGGCGATTCCTTCTCTGAATGGTCCGGGAGAAGAAACAATTAAAGAGGAATTAAAAAAAGCTGGTTTTCCGTCAAGCGGGAAAGTAAAACTTTTTGATGGTCGAACAGGCAAACCTTTTGAAAGAGAAGTGATGGTGGGTTATATTTACATCATGAAGCTCATTCATATGGTGGAAGATAAAATTCATCAACGCTCTATCGGTCCATATTCTCTAATTACTCAACAACCGCTTGGCGGTCGAGCTCAATCTGGCGGGCAAAGATTTGGTGAGATGGAGGTCTGGGCTTTAGAGGGTTACGGAGCAGCTTATACTCTACAGGAGATGCTAACCATAAAATCAGACGACGTTGAGGGTAGAGCTAGGGCTTATGAAGCAATTATCAGAGGCGAACCAATTGAAAAAATTTCTATCCCCGAATCATTTAATGTTTTATGTCGTGAACTGGCCGGTTTATGCTTGAAAGTGGAAATGATAAAGAAAAAATAAAAAATAAAAGATACATATTTAATATTTTTTCATGTCTACACCATCAACTACACAAACTATATTTCTAGAAAGAGAGTCAAAGAAAAAAACTTTGGAATTTGATGCCGTGAAAATAAAATTAGCTTCAGCCGAAGAGATCATTTCTTGGTCTCATGGCGAGGTAACCAAACCAGAGACTATTAACTATCGTTCTCAAAAACCAGAGCGGGACGGTCTTTTTTGTCAAAAGATTTTTGGTCCGGTAAAGGATTGGGAATGTGCTTGCGGCAAATATAAAGGAATACGTTATCGCGGCATTGTTTGTGATCGTTGCGGGGTAGAGGTAACAAGGTCATTTGTTAGGAGAGAAAGGATGGGCCATGTCAAATTAGCCGTGCCGGTTGTTCATATCTGGTTTTTGCACAGTGTTCCCTCAAAAATTGGCGCTCTACTTAATCTCTCAATTAAATCTTTAGAAAAAGTTGTTTATTTTGCTAATTTCATTATTACTTCTGTTAATGAAAATTTAAGAGAAGAGGCCCTTAATAAATTAGAAGCAGAATTGAAGGAGAAGAAAAGGGGACTTAAAGGTTCCGAATCTCTTGATCTTCTTAAAGAGTATAATTTAGTTAAAAAAGAAATTTCAGGCCTTGTTATGTCGCGCTTGTTATCAGATGAGGAATATAAAGATTTGTCTTTCAAATATGGTCATATTTTTGAAGCGCAAATTGGAGCTGAGGCAGTTTTAAATTTGTTAAATAATTTAGACCTTAAAGAGTACTTAAAAATTTTAGAAAAACAAAAAAGAAAAACAGCAAACTACGCGATTAAAAAAAAGATTATTGAAAAAATCAGGTTAGCTCAAAATTTTATAGAAAATAAAATTAGACCATCAGATATGGTCTTACAGGTTTTGCCGGTTGTTCCACCAGATCTAAGGCCGCTAGTTGAACTTGATGGCGGTCGTTTTGCTAGCTCAGATCTTAATGACCTATATCGTCGAGTTATCAATCGAAACAATCGTTTAAAAAAACTTTTTGAGCTAGAAGCGCCTGAGGTAATTATCAGAAATGAGAAGAGGATGCTGCAAGAAGCAACTGATGCTCTACTTGATAACTCTATGCGGCCAGGTAAAACGACAACTATGCAAGCTGGCCAAAAAAGACCCCTTAAATCTTTGGGCGATATCCTGCGAGGCAAAGAGGGCAGATTCAGACGCAATCTTTTAGGTAAAAGAGTTGATTACTCGGGCCGTTCAGTGATTGTCGTCGGGCCGAACCTTAAACTTCATCAATGCGGCTTACCGAAAATACTTGCCCTTGAGATATTTAAACCGTTTGTCGCTTCTTTACTTATAAAGCGGGGCGTTGTTCATAATGTCAGGTCAGCTAATCGCAAGATAGATGATGGCGATGAAGAAGTTTGGGCGACCTTAGAGGAAGCGGTTAAAGGATCCCGGGTTTTGCTTAATCGAGCGCCAACCCTGCATCGGCTAAGCGTTCAAGCCTTTCAACCAATTCTTGTCGATGATAAAACAATTCAAGTTCATCCTTTAATTTGTGACGCTTTCAATGCTGACTTCGATGGTGATCAGATGGGCGTTTATCTGCCGATTTCACAAAAAGCTAAAGAAGAAGCAAAAGAAATAATCGCCTCAACCAAAAATTTACTCAAACCGGCAACCGGACAACCAGTCGTTCTGCCCACCCAGGATATTATTTTAGGCGTCAACAATTTAACTTCAATTCCTCATGAGCGCGAAAAAGAAAATCTTAGAGGCTTTTCTTCAAAAGAAGAGGCAATTAATGCTTATGAATTAGGTAAAATTTCTTTACAGGAGGAGGTAAAAGTAAAAGTTCAAGATGGAATTTATAAATGTAGTGTCGGCCGACTTATTTTTGGCGAAATTTTTCCTTTAGATTTTTATAAATTAGACAAAGTGGTTGATAAACGCTCTTTAAACGATTTGGTTGTTAAATATTTAAGAGCATATGGCGAGGAGAAAACAGTAGAGCTGCTTGATAAACTTAAAGATGTTTCTTTTGAATATCTAACTTATTCAGGAATTACCTGGTCAATGGAAGAATTGCCTCCGTTTCCAGAGAAAAAAGAAATATTGAAGAAAGCGGAGCGAGAAGTTGAAAAAACAAATGAATCTTACGAAGGCGGTCTTTTGACAGAAAGGGAGAAATACTTGAAAAATATTGAGACTTGGTCCAAATCAATAAATGAAGTAAGCGCTCTCGTCCAGCAAAAGATTGATCCTCATTCATCTCCCTTTTTGATGGTAAATTCGGGCGCGAGGGGTAGTTGGACGCAATTGAATCAGATGATTGGGATGAAGGGGCTAGTAGCTTCACCAGCTGGCAAGATTATAGAATTGGCTGTTCGTTCTTCATATAAAGAAGGACTCGATGTTTTGGAATATTTTATTTCTACCCACGGGACAAGAAAAGGTATAGTTGACACAGCTTTACGCACTTCTTCCGCCGGCTATCTGACGAGACGCTTAGTTGATGCTGCTCAGGAAGTTTTAGTGACAGAACCTGATTGTAGAGTCGAAAAAGGAATAATGCTTACAAAGGAGGAGAATAAAATTTTAAGATTATCTTGGCGGGACAGGATTTTTGGCCGAACCGCCTTAGCCGACATTAAGAATCCAAAAACTGGAAAGGTAATTGTCAAGAAGGGAGAGATTGTTGATTATGAGAAACTTGAAGAAATAGAAAAAGTTAATCCCCCAAAAATTTATTTACGTTCTGTTTTGCGCTGCAAGGCAAAACAAGGCGTTTGTTCTAAATGTTATGGTTATGACTTAGGTTTTAGTAAACCGATTAAAGAGGGAGTAGCCGTAGGCATAGTGGCGGCCCAGAGTATAGGCGAACCAGGGACCCAGCTTACTTTGCGAACTTTTCATATTGGTGGCGTGGCTGGCAAAGATATTACCCAGGGTTTGCCTCGGGCTGAAGAAATTTTTGAGCTCAGGCCGCCTAAAGTAAAAGCTTTAATGGCTTTGCATAGGGGGAAGGCCTCTATTGAGAGCGTCTCTGGCGTGGCCGGCAAAGGACAAAAAATTATTAAAATAAAATATCAGGGACAACAAAAAGAAAAACATATTCTCGATCCAGAAATTGATTGGCAGGTAGAAGTAAAAGAAGGAGACCTAGTTAGAGAAAAGACAATTTTAGCTGAATCGGAAAAGAAGAAAATTTTTTCTCAACATAAAGGCAAAATTAGCTTTGAAGAGGGTGTGCTCCAAGTTATTTATGAAGAAGCAGGAGTGGAAGAATATATCGTTCCTAAAACAGAATCAATCTACGTTAAGGAAGGAGAAGAGGTAGAGTATGGCCAGCAGTTAACCAGCGGCTCTTTGGATCTGAGAGAACTCTACGAATTGAGAGGAAGAGAGGCAGTAGAAAAATATATGTTGGCGGAATTACAAAATGTTTATTATTCTCAAGGAGTAAAATTAGATAGTCGACATTTCGAAGTAATTATTAGACAAATGTTTTCTCGATTTTTAATTACTGATAGCGGAGAGACAAATCTTTCAGCCGGAATGATCATTTCGCGAGAATATAAAAGAGTTTGCGATGAGCTGGCAAGAGGGCAGGGCAAAAAACCTTCAGAAGGAAAAGAATTATTTTTAGGGATTACCAAAGCTGCTCTTTCTTGCGATTCATGGTTGTCCGCTGCTTCTTTCCAAGAGACATCACGTATCTTAATAAACGCTGCCATCGGCGGAACAGTTGATTATCTTTATGGGTTGAAAGAAAATGTAATTATTGGTAAACTAATACCAGCTGGGACGGGATTTAAGAAAGCCAAAAAATAAAATATAAAAAAATGAAAACAAGCGATAATCGCGACTTACCCGAGGAAATAAAAGGCTGGATTTTAGGCATCGCCTTTTTTGCTTTAGGAATTATTTTAATTTTGAGTTTCTGGAACTTATCAGGTAAGGTTGGCGAAATTTTGTTCTCTTTTTTTCGTTTGCTTTTCGGCTGGTTGTCTTTTGCTAGTTTTCTGCCTTTTTTTTATTTAGGTTGGCTATTGATAGAATCTCGTAAAGAAAAGATCCCCCCTTATAAATACTGGGCTTTAGTCATTCTTGTTCTTTCCCTGACCAGCATCCTTCATCTGCCTTTTGTTGATAATGAGGTAGTTCTTGAGCAAGGCCGCGGCGGCGGATATGTTGGTTATGCTCTAAGTTTCATTTTGAAAGAATTTTTTGGTTTTTGGGCTAGCCTCGTCATTTTTCTTTCTTTATTGGCTATTTCTTTAATTCTTCTTTTTGACTTATTCTCTAAAAAAGGCAAGCCGACCTTTGGCGAAAAGGGCGAAGAAGAATTAGAAAAATTTAAAACCAGAGAAAAGTCAGAAGAAGAGAATCCGGCAAAACCTGAAAAAATAAAATTAGAAAAAGGAATTTTATTTTTTAGAAAGAAAAAAACTTTATTCAAATCAAAATCAATTAAATCTTTCGGCAAAGAAAAATTTCCTCTTGATTTATTAGATAAAGGATTGATGGAGCCGCAGAGCGGTGATATTAAGAATAATAAATTGATCATTCACAAAACTTTGGAGAGTTTTTCTATCCCGGTAGAAATGGGGGAAGTTAAGGTTGGACCGACGGTTACCCAATATACTCTCAAACCATTTCAGGGGATAAAATTATCTCAAATTACTACTCTTTCAAATGACCTGTCCCTTGCCTTAGCTGCGCATCCGATTAGAATTGAAGCGCCTATTCCCGGAGAGTCCTTAGTTGGCGTTGAAGTGCCGAATAAAAAAAGGGCGATTGTTCGTTTAAGGGAAATTTTAGAAAGTGAAAAATTTAAAACCCAATCTTCAAATTTAACTATTCCTTTTGGATTTGCTGTCTCCGGAGAAGTTTTTTTAGCTGATTTAGGCAGAATGCCTCATCTTTTGGTGGCTGGCGCGACTGGTTCAGGAAAAACTATTTTTTTAAACTCTCTCATTTTAAGTTTAATTTATCAGAACTCACCAATAGATTTACGTTTTATTTTAATTGACCCAAAAAGAGTAGAGTTAAGTTTGTATGAAGACCTGCCTCATCTTTTAGCGCCAGTGGTGACCTCGGTAGAGAAAACAATTAATGTTTTGAAATGGTCTATTCTTGAGATGACCAAACGGTTTGACCTATTTTTAGAGAAGAAAAAAAGAGACATCTTAAGTTATAATCAGGACGCAGAAGAGAAACTCCCTTACATCGTGATTGTTATTGATGAATTAGCTGATTTAATGGTAGCGTCTCCTCAAGAAATAGAGACTTGCATTATTCGTTTAGCGCAAATGGCCAGAGCGACTGGGATTCATCTGGTGATGGCGACTCAAAGACCATCAGTTGACATCATCACTGGTTTAATTAAAGCTAATATTACTAATCGGATTGCTTTTTCTGTCGCTTCGGCTGTTGATTCGCGAACTATTCTTGATTTTTCCGGCGCAGAGAAACTTTTAGGGATGGGCGACATGCTTTTCGTCTCCCCTGAAATTTCTCGACCAAAAAGATTGCAAGGACCACTCATTTCAGAAAAAGAAATTAAGCGGGTGGTTAATTATCTAAAAAATATTTTCCCTCTTGATTACGAAGAGGAGGTGGCCGAGCCGCCAAAAGAAGAAATCAAAGGTTTAGAGTTTGAGATGGGAGGAGACGAACTCCTGCCTCAGGCTGAAGAAATAGTGACGCGAGCAAGAAAGGCCTCTGCTTCTTTGCTTCAAAGAAGGATGAGGGTTGGTTATGCCAGGGCGGCCAGACTGCTTGATCTTCTTGAAGAAAAAGGGGTCATTGGCCCAGCTGACGGAGCAAAACCAAGAAGAGTCTATGAAACCGGAGAAAACTTAGAGCTGAAAGAGGATGAAAATCAATAATTTAACTCTTGACTTTATTTTAAATTTATTTAACATCTATTTATATGTCTAAAACAACTAAAAGTATTGACGATGGAGGCAAGACGGAGCGGCAAAAAGCAGCGGAAGCGGCCATTGATCAAATCAAGACGAAGTTTGGCGAGGGCTCAATTATGAAATTAGGTGAGGCGCACAAGATGAAAGTTGAAGTTTTGCCAACCGGCTGTTTTTCTTTAGATTTAGCCTTAGGAGTTGGAGGACTTCCTAAAGGAAGGATGACGGAAATTTATGGGGCCGAGGCATCCGGCAAAACGACCTTAGCTCTTCATGCCGTGGCTGAAGCGCAAAAGAGAGGCGGAACAGCTGCTTATGTTGATGTTGAGCATGCCCTTGATCCTGATTACGCAAAAAAAATCGGCGTAAAAGTCGATGATCTTTTAATCTCCCAGCCTGACACCGGCGAACAAGCCCTAGAAATTGTTGAAACTCTTATTCGTTCAAATGGGGTTGATATTGTGGTTATTGATTCAGTCGCGGCTTTAGTGCCGAGAGCCGAGATTGAAGGAGAAATGGGGGATCAAAATATTGCTCTTCAAGCTCGTTTAATGTCAAAAGCGATGAGGAAACTGTCCGCTGTAATTTCTGAGACAAAAACCGTGGTTATTTTTATCAACCAGACCAGAATGAGGATCGGCTTTTTCTTTGGCAATCCAGAGACAACTACTGGCGGAATGGCCTTAAAGTTTTACGCTTCAATCAGGATTGAACTTAAACGTTTAGCCCAACTTAAAAAAGGCGAGCAAATAATCGGCAATAAGGTGAAAGCAAAAATTGTTAAGAATAAAGTGGCGCCCCCATTTAAAGTTTGTGAATTTGAAATTTTATATAACGAAGGCATCTCTCATGCCGGAGATTTACTGAATATGGGATTAGAACATGGTTCAATCAAAAAAACAGGCAATACTTTTAGTTTTGGCGAAACAAAATTAGGGGTTGGCGAGATATCGGTCAAAGAATTTTTAAAAGGTAATCCAAAAATAGCCGAAGAATTAAAAAAGAAAATTTTAGAAAAAATAGCCGCGGAAGCGGAGCCCCGTAGTGAACCCGGTTCTACTACTGGGGTAGTTTAGAATTTATGTTAACTTTGGCAAAAATTAAGAGACATCCCCAGATAATTGAATTTTTGAAACAAACCGAGATTGCTCTAGAAGTTTTGGAATATACGGAACATGGCCTGCGGCACGCAGAACTCACGGCTTCTCGCGCCAGAAATTTAGCCAAAGAAATTGGTTTGACCAAAAGAGAACAAGAGCTATCTGAGATTGCCGCTTATTGTCATGATATGGGAAATTTTTTAGGCCGAACAGAACATCATTACTGGGCGGCTTTGCTTTTTCACCAGATTTTCCAAAAAGATTTCCCTGCTCAAGAATTAACTTTGATTATTCAAGCCATTGCTAATCACGACAAAGAAGAGATGAAGTTTTCCAATAAGATCTCAGCCGCGGTGGTTATCGCGGACAAATCAGATGTTCATCGCTCGCGAGTGATCGTCAAATCATTTAAAAAAATCAACGACGATATTCATGACCGGGTTAATTTTGCAACGACAAACAGTAAGTTGAAAATTGATAAAAACAAAAAAAAGGTTATTTTAACCTTACAAATTGACACTAAGATTGTGCAGATTATGGAATATTTTGAGATCTTTACCGAACGAATGGCTTATTGCCGCCAGGCAGCGAAATATTTAGGCTATCAGTTCAGCTTGGTGATTAATAATTTCAAGTTGCTGTAAATCAAAAATAATTAGACAGTGGATAACTTTTATTGACTTTGTATAGCATATATGCTATATTTAAATATAACAAATCTATGACAAAAGACTCGTCGTATCGGGCTGAATATTATATAAACAGATGCACAGAAGAAATACCGGTTAAAAGTTATATTGATAAATTAAGCGAAAAACACCAGAGAAAAATATTTAGTTATATTAATAAATTGATTGAAGAACAAGGTTGTCTTAGGTTCCCGTACGCCGAACATATTAAGGATAAAATTTGGCAATTGAGACCGCTTCCTTATCGTATCTTTTATTTTATATTCACTAACAAAAGAATAATACTTCTACATATTTTTCGGAAGAGATCACAAAAAACTCCAAGCGGTGAATTAAATAAAGCATTAAATAATTATAAAAAATTTTATAAATAAATAAAAGTATGCGCAAACTTACTAATTATGAAAAACATTTTAGAAAGAAAATGGAGGATCGTAAGTTCAGAAAAAAATACGAAGAGGAGAAGTGTCGTTTAGATGTCGCTTACCAAATTTTAAAATTAAGAGAAAAAAATGGCCTTACCCAGAAAAAGTTAGCCGAAGAAATAGACACTACTCAGAGCGCTGTTGCTCGTATTGAAGCGGGCAAAGAAAATATAACAATAGATACTTTGGGGAAAATAATCGCTGTTTTAAATAAAAAGATTGCTTTTGTCTAATAAAGCTTGAGATAAGGAAAAATTAAAAAAACCGGAAAGACTCCGGTTTTTTTATGGTCAAAGGCACATAGGCGTTCAGTTGCTTCGCTCCCTCACGGCTCTATTCCGCCCTAATTTTGCGAGGTATCTTAAGGCCGAGACACTCGCTCGCCTACGGCTCGCTCGGGGTTGTTCGCCCTCTGTCTCGTAGGGTTAAACTAAGTTTATCTTATTAATAGACTTATTCTTGATAGGATGGCAAAATTAGAGCGGGCTTGTATCGGAACTTAGAAATTCCGATACAAAAATTTAGATAGATTTCGGTTGATAATTCGGCAGAAGCTCTTTTAAAATTTCAATAATTTTTCCCCTCTCCATTTCTTTACAGGCTTCAGCTAACTTCCTAAGGCCGAGAGATAATTTTTCTTCGTTTATCTCATTTAGTTTAGCGATAAAGATTTTTTCATATTTTGTTGGTTTTTCTGAGTCAGTCAGAATTTCTTCAAACAATTTTTCGCCTGGCCTTATTTTTGTAAAAACAATTGGGATTTCAACATCAGGCTCATAGCCAGCCAGTTTAATCATCTCGTAAGCCAGATCTTTTATTTTGATTGGTTGGCCCATATCTAGAACAAAAACTTCTCCACTTTTTGAGGCGGCGGCTGCTTGCATCACTAAAAAACAAGCTTCGTCGGTAGTCATAAAATATCTTTTCATTTCCGGGTGGGTTATTTCTAAGGGCCCGCCTTTTTCGATTTGGTTTTTGAAGACTTCAATGACATTGCCTTGGCTATCAAGAACATTGCCAAAACGAACAGCGCAAAATTTTGTTGATTGTTTTTTATTTAAAGCGAGACAGATCATTTCTCCAACTTGTTTACTTGCGCCCATCACCGAGGTCGGATTAATCGCCTTGTCCGTAGAAATAAAAATTAGTTTTTCAACATTATTTTTTACCGCCGCTTCAGCCACCGCTAAAGTGCCAAAAATATTATTCTTAACTGCTTCTTCAGGATGGAGATCCATTAAAGGGACATGTTTATAAGCCGCGGCGTGGAAAACAATATCTGGCTTGGTTTTGCTGAAGAGATACTCAATTTTTTTCTGATCACAAACATCGCCAATTTCAAAAATTTTAGGAATTTCAGGGAATTTTTTATCGAGATCTTGCTCTAAGCGGAAAATTCCTGTCTCGTTTTGGTCAAAAGCAATAAGTTTTTCCGGGGAAAAATTTGAAATTTCTTGACATAAGTGAGAACCAATCGAACCGGCTGCTCCGGTGATTAAAACCTTTTTGCCGTAAATAAAATTTTTAATTGCTTCTTTGTCAATTTTAACTTCTTCCCTGCCCAGTAAATCTTCAATAGAAACTTCTCTGACATTGGCAAGCGTGACTTTGCCATCCATAATTTCTCTCATGGAAGGAAGAATTTTTATTTTTTGGACCCCGGCCTTTCGGCAAATTTCCACTGTCTCTCTCGTGATTTTCTGGGGGACTGAGGGGAAGGTTATAATTACTTCCTCAATTTCATAATTTTTAATAATTTCGGGTAAATCTCTTCGTTTACCAAGCACTGGGTAATTGTGAATAATGGCATTTTGTTTAAGCTCGTTATCGTCAACAAAACCGACTAGATTGAGGCTTGTTTTAGAAATATTTCTAGCTAATTCTTCGCCAGCTTCGCCAGCGCCGATAATTAAAATTTTATGACCGGCTTTCGCAGGTCTAAGCGTCTCGCTAAAGATTCTTTTTCCAGCTCGGAAGCCGCTGATCGCTAAGAGAGTAAAAAAATAATTAATCAGAATAATTGAACGGGGAAAACCTGAAAATGGTTCGAAACCTAGACAAAGTAAGATGATGGAACCGATTATTAGATTAGAAAGGGTAATGGCCTTAATAATTCGGTAAAGATCAGAAATACTGACATAAGCCCAGGAAAAATGATAAAGTTTTTGCCAATAAAAAATTGGCAGGGAAATGAGTAGTGATAAAATAATAAAATTTTTAAGATGGAAAAAATACTTTTGAGGGATGGCCCATTCAAAACGAAGTAAAAAAGAAAGCCAGGCAACGAGAATAATAATCAAGGCGTCAGCAATTAAGAGGAACAAATACTTTTTATTTTTCTTTAAGAAATTAGTCATTTTTATAGAAATTTTTTATAGAATCTATAACATATTTGACATCATTACCCGTTAGCTCTGGATACATCGGCAAAGAAATGACTTCCTGGCAGATTTTTTCCGTTTCCGGAAGATATTTAGCGTTTGGATCGCCAAAACGCCATCTATTTTTTGTTTCTACCATCACCGGTTCAGCATAGGTCGGACTTGGCCAGGAAATCATAGTTTCAAAAAGTTGATTATCATCAAGATATTTCTTTAGTTCATCTCTTCTTTCGGCGCGGATAACATAGTTTGTATAAACATCGGTAAAACGATCGTCCTCAAAATGAGGCAGAGATATTTGTTTAACATCTGACAACTGCTGTTTGTATAGTTGAGCGATTTCTTGGCGGCGTTTTAGCCATTCAGGCAGATATTTAAGCTTAACATCAAGAATGGCCGCGTGTACATTATCCATTAAAAGATTATGGGCATGATAATAAAAGTGACGCGTTTCGCGGTCTTCGCCATTATATCTCATCAACCTCATTTTTTTGGCGATTTCCGGATCGTTGGTTACTGCCATCCCGTTATTGCCAACCCCTCCTAAAGTTTTCGCCCAATATAAACTAAAACATCCGACCAAACCGAAGGTTCCGCTCTTTTTTATACTTCCATCAGCCATTTTCATCGTGGCGCCGAGCGCCTGGGCGGCATCTTCAATAATCATCAATCCTTTACGTTTTGCAATATCTAGAATGACATCCATATCGCAAATTCGGCCATTCAAATGAACCGGTAAAATCGCTTTTGTTTTCGGGCTCAACGCTTGTTCAATAAGCTTCGGGTTCATATTAAAATCTCGGTCGACATCAATTAAAACCGGCGTTGCGCCTGTCAAATAAATAGTGGAGATCGTTGCTATAAAAGTATGAGCTACAGTTATTACCTCGTCGCCCGATTTGATTCCTGCAGCCTGCAAAGCCACATCTAAAGCGGATGTCCCGGAATTAACGCCAACCGCGTATTTGGCTCCGACGAATTTTGCGAAATTTTCCTCAAATTTCCAAAGCTCTTCGCGATTAACAATCGCGCCCCTAGAGAGAGTTTCATCAAAGGCCTTTATAAGTTCTTCTCGATGGTCAGCGTACTGTTTTTGTGGATTAACAAAGCGGACTTTATACATAAATCATTTTTTTAATAGTTTTAATAATATCATTATAGTTTATAAAATAGGATTTTTCAAGGGGTTTACTCATGGGAGCCGGAGCGTCAGGCAAACAGACCCTCTCAATCGGCGCCTTAAGATATTTAAAGGCTTTGTTTGAAATTTGAGCGGAGATTTCAGCGGCAACTCCTCCAGTCAACCAAGCCGCTTCAGTAATTACTAAGCGCTTAGTTTTTTTAACAGATTTTAGAATCAATGGGATGTCTAATGGTTTAACGGTTCTGAGGTCGATCACTTCAGCTTCAATCCCTTCTTTTTTCAATTCCTCCGCGGCTTTTATGGCTTGAGGAACCATATAAGAAATAGCGGCAATAGTTATATCTTTCCCCTTTTTCCTGATCACGCCTTTGCCGATTGGCACCGCATAAATTTTTTGAGGGACTTGATTTTTCTCTTGATAAAGCCAGCGGTCTTCAATGTAGATGACTGGATTTTTGTCCCGTATGGCAGAAATTAAAAGTCCTTTCGCGTCATAAGCAGTGGCCGGCATTACGACTTTCAAGCCAGGAATATGGGCGAATAAAGCTTCTATGGCCTGAGAATGTTGAGCGGCTTGTTCGCCGCCGCGATTGATAATCCCTCTAATCACTACCCCTGCTGATGATTTACCTCCAAACATGTAATGCCAATTGGCTGCTTCATTAATAATTGGATCAAAGGCGTACATCATAAAATCCAGGCGCGGATGGATAACCACTGGTTTTAAACCGGCCAACGAGGCACCTACGCCGATACCAGTGACTGCATTTTCCGAGACAGGCGTGTCAATAACCCGAGCTTCTCCAAATTTTTCCAACAAACCTCGACACGTATTACCAACGTACCAGACAGATTTTACGCCTTGGCCAATAATAAAAACAGATTTATCCTTCGCCATCATCTGGTGCAAGGCCTCGTTAATAGCTAAACTGTAAGGCAAGATTTTTTTATTTTTTGAAGACATATTTTAATAATTCACTTTTTTTAGGAAAAGCACTTTTTTGAGCGAACTTATGAGCTTCTTTAATTTTTTGATTTGTTTTTTGATAAATTTCTTCTAAGTTTTTTTTATTTATAACGCCATTTTCTATAAATAGCTCCTCAAATTTTTTAATCGGATCTTTTTTCCGCCAAGTCTCAACTTCTTTTTTGCTTCTAATATCAGTATGTAATCCTTGAACATTGTCATCAGGACCAACATGGCCTCTTAATCTATAAGTTAAACATTCAATAAAAGCGGGTCCTTTATTCTGGCGAGCGCGATCAACTACTTTTTTTACTGTTTCAAAAACTTCTAAGACATTGTTGCCGTCTATTTTAAAACTTGGCATTTTAAAAGCTTTAGCTATTTGATAAATTTTGGTGTTAGCTGAACATTCTCTAATCGGCATATGGGTTGAATAAAGATTGTTTTCGCAAATAAAAATAATTGGCAGTTTATGCAAAACAGCGAGATTAAGAGATTCATAGAAGACCCCTTCGTTAGTGGCTCCATCGCCGAAAAAGCTGACTGTGACTCTTTTTTCTTTTTTTATTTTTGAGGCCAGAGCTTGACCAGCAGCCAAAGAAATAGTGCCAGCCACAATCGGCGCCGAGCCAAGAAAGCCGGCCGAGGTATCAATGATGTGCATTGAGCCGCCCCGTCCTCTTGAGCAGCCTGTTTCTTTGCCGAAAATTTCTGCCATTAAGGCATTTAGATTTCCGCCTTTAGCCAAATAATGTCCGTGAGAACGGTGGTTGCCAAAAACATAATCAGTTCTCTTTAAAGAGGCGCAAACGCCAACCGCGACTGCCTCTTGTCCGGTATAAAGATGGCAAGGAGTTTTAATCTCGCCTTTTAGAATTGGCTCAACCAGACTTTCTTCAAATAGTCTGATTTCAAGCATTTTTTGATAGAGCCCAGTTAGAAATTTTTTTGGATATTTGTTTTTCATGATTTTTTATTAACCTGAAATTACTCTTTTAATTGTTTTTAGAATAATTTTTAAATCAGTTAGAAGAGACTTTCCTTTAACATATTTCATTTGCAGCCTGACTTTTTCCGGCCTGATTTTTTCTAAATAAGTTTTTTCCGGGTCCGGACTGCCTTTCAAAACTTCCTCTTCGTGGGAGTCCCACAAAGAAGCAAAATCAGTGATGCCCGGTTTAACACTAAAAACAATTTTTTCTTCCCCTTGATAAAGATTGGCGTATTCTAAAACCTCCGGTCTTGGACCAACTAAACTCATGTCTCCTTTAATGACATTAAATAATTGTGGCAATTCATCAAGTTTCCATTTGCGCAAAAATTTGCCAATTCTGGTTAAGCGAGGGTCGTCTAAGGCGGTTGAAGGCCCGCTCATTTTTTCAGCATTAACCACCATGGTCCTGAATTTAAAAATTTTAAAGTTTTTTCCATTTTTTCCCGCTCTTATTCCGCGATAAAAAACAGGACCGGGTGAACTAGTTTTTATTAAAATAGCTAAAACCAAGAGAAG
>Ga0210056_1000768_pt1 | contig 27477 bp, 26 predicted proteins | sample CryGeyCG2014_080_2_FD_183965 | JGI IMG/M metagenome (GOLD analysis project Ga0210056, IMG submission 183965) | Groundwater microbial communities from aquifer - Crystal Geyser CG07_land_8/20/14_0.80 (SPAdes) (version 2) | ecosystem: Environmental > Aquatic > Deep subsurface > Groundwater | place...
GGGCGTCCCATCGGAAAAAGGTGCAGCGGCGACGCCTCCGCACGGTGATGCAGGATCTGATTTACATGGCCTCCCGGATTTCGTTCCATGCTCGGCGACTGTATCTGTCCTTCAGTCGTTACAATCCCTGGACCGTTGTTTGGCAAAATCTTTACCGGGGGTTCATGATCCCCGTTACGTAGGAGGATAGTCAAAGGCTTATTTCCCGAGCTTCTTATTGAAGATTTCACAGAAAGAGGGAGATGTGCGTGCGAAAAATGCCTTTTATTAGTGTTTTTAATGGCTTGAATCGTCATAACCCTCACTGACCTCCGGATAACGGCCACGACGCGCTATCTTTAGCGGATAGCAACGGAATCATGTATCGATTTTTAACCATTTGCAGCATAAGCATATTTGGTGCCACGGATTCAGGATCATGTCTAACAAAAACTTGCCTTTTGCCTAATGAACATAGGGTTATAAAGAAAACTTGGACATCTGGAGGGGACAAGCCCCTCCCCTACATCTTCATTTTTCATATTTTATCCTGTTTTTCATAAAACTTTTGACATTACCCAGCTTTTCATAAATAATATTCTTAAAATCCATTCTTTGAGATATCCTTTCAAGATAGTTATTACTCAATAACTACAGAAAAATTTTCTTTTTAGCAACCGTTTTTCAGATCAAAGGGCAAACCGTATCGAAGTGGTGGATACAATATTGGTTTTTATTGACATGTCGACATTAAAGGAATAGTGTCAACCCAACGCAAAGGAGGTAGATTGTCATGGCTGACAACGATCTGTACGAGAAACTGGCGGAAAGGTTAAATTATCCGCCATCTGAAAATTTAATGAAGATATTGAAAAAGATGGCGACTGAAGAAGAAGTTGCCATCCTCCTGGAGTTGCCATTTCCTGTGAACCAGTTGTCACAAAAATTATCCATCCCCGAAATGGATTTGAGCAGAAAAATGGAAGAGTTTATGACGAGGGGGTTGACCGTAAGTACGAGGAAAGGACCCCAGCTCGCCAGGGATGTGACTCAATTGCATGATGCCTCTCTTGCCAGTGCGGAAAGATATGTAGATAAAGAACTTCTTGACCTGTGGAAAGAATTTTACGATAAGGAGTGGCGTCAGCACCTGGGACAGGAATGGGGAAAGATGCAACAGCCTTTAGGCCAGGTTATTCCTGCATGGAAAGCGCTGGAAAGTAGTAGTGAGGTACCACGGGGCGCAATCCTGTCTGAAGAAAACATGGAGGAAATTATGAGAGGGGCGGAAATGATTGCCGTGGTGCCTTGCTCCTGCCGCCGGTCTTTAAGAAAATGTAATACTCCTCTGGATGTCTGTTTCCAATTTAATAAATGGGCTGACTATGCCGTAAAACGAGAAGCGGGAAAGAAGCTTACGCTGGATCAGGCGCTGGAGACCAATACCCTGGCCGAAGAAGCCGGCCTTGTCCATATGCAGCCCCTGATGGCTCCTGGCCTTAGTGTGATATGTAGTTGCTGTGGCGATTGCTGTGCTCTGCTTGATCCTGGGATGGCCTATGGTACGGTAAAAAACGCCCTCATTGGGAGTCGTTACCAGCCGATAATTGACCCGGAGCAGTGCACCGGCTGCCAGGAATGTATGGAGAGATGCCCCTTTATGGCAATAGAGATGAAGAAGTTTCCCCCAGGGAAAAAACTGAAAGCGGCGCTTCTGAACGAAAAATGCTTTGGCTGCGGGGTATGTGCCGTTGGCTGTGAGGCAGAAGCCATCAAGATGAAAATGGCTCAGGCATCTTCTTAGCGAGGAGGGAGAATAAAGAAATATTAAAACTTCCAAATTCCTGGGGCTACGGCTTCTCTGAAACACCGAGCCTTGTTATAGCCCTCATCAGGGCTGCCCTCACCCTTTCATAATCGGCATCTTCCCGGGACATTTTAGGTAGCTTGGTTTCTGCCGCCTCTTTAGCTCTCCTCGCTCTTTCTCTGTCAATCATATCAGACCTCTCGGCCGCTTCCGCCAGAACGGTTACCTTATCGGATGCAACTTCTGCATAACCGGTACTTACGGCATAGTAATTTTTTTTACCATCCTGGGTAAAATTCAGCTCACCAATCTCAACGGCGCTGAGAAGGGGTGCATGTCCCTTTAGTACACCAAACTGACCTTCACTTCCCTGTATTGTTACCTGTTCCACCTTTCCGCTGAAGACCATCTTTTCAGGGGTAACAATTTCGAGGATTACAACAGGTTCGTCAGACATTTAAAATCCTCCGGCCTCCTTACTATTCTGCGAGCCTCTTCGCTTTTTCCACCGCTTCCTCAATGCCGCCTACCATATAAAATGCCTGCTCCGGCAGTTCATCGTGCTTGCCATCAAGGATTTCTCTAAAACCTCTGACGGTCTCAGTAACAGGCACAAACTTGCCCTCGGTACCGGTAAACTGAGCAGCCACGAAGAAGGGCTGGGACAAAAACCTCTGTATCTTTCTTGCCCTACTTACCGTTAATTTATCCTCCTCCGAAAGTTCGTCCATACCGAGGATAGCGATAATATCCTGGAGATCCTTGTATTTTTGCAGGGTCATTTGCAACTTTCTTGCCACCTGATAATGTTCCTCACCCAGGACGTTCGGATCCAGTATACGGGACGTTGAATCAAGGGGATCCACGGCGGGATAAATTCCTAATTCAGCGATCGGTCTCGACAAAACGACCGTTCCATCGAGATGCGCAAAGGTTGTTGCCGGCGCCGGGTCTGTGAGGTCATCGGCGGGGACGTATACACATTGAACAGCGGTAATTGATCCCTTATTGGTAGATGTAATTCTTTCCTGAAGTTCCCCCAGGTCTGTAGCCAGGGTTGGCTGATAGCCGACAGCGGAAGGCATTCTGCCGAGCAGCGCAGAAACCTCGGAACCTGCCTGGGTAAATCTGAATATATTGTCTATAAAAAGAAGCACATCCTGGCCTTCCACATCCCTGAAGAACTCCGCCGCGGTAAGGGCTGTGATTGCCACCCTTGCCCTTGCTCCCGGGGGTTCGGTCATCTGACCATAGATGAGGGCGGCCTGTTTTATAACGCCTGATTCTTTCATCTCGAGATAAAGATCGTTACCCTCACGGGTCCTTTCGCCAACACCGGCGAATACGGAAATACCGCCATGATGCATGGCAATATTATGGATCATCTCCATCATTACCACGGTCTTACCGACACCTGCGCCACCAAACATTCCCATCTTTCCGCCTCTCGGAAAAGGCACCAGCAGGTCAATAACCTTGACCCCCGTTTCCAAAACATGCACGGATGTGTCCTGTTCGATCAGTGTCGGCGCTTCTCTGTGAATCGGCACATAATTTTTTGCCTCCACAGGACCCAAACCATCAACAGGTCTGCCGACAACGTTCAGTATCCTGCCGAGGCATTCACGTCCCACCGGCACTTTGATCGGTAGGCCCGTATCTTTTGCTCTCATACCCCTGACGAGGCCGTCGGTGATGTCCATGGCGATGCACCTGACGACATTATCACCCACATGCTGGGCAACCTCGACGACCAGGTTGTCCTCCTCATCATTAATGGTGGGATTGGTGATGGTAATCGCATTAAGAATCGCAGGGAGATTCCCCTCCCCAAATGCCACGTCAATAACCGGTCCTATTACCTGTACAACCGTTCCTGTATTCATACCTATCTCCTTGAGGTTTAAGGTTCAAAGGTTCAAAGGTTTTCACTTGAACCCTGAACCTTGAACCCTGAACCTTGAATTGATTTTATCCCTTGGCCAGAGCTTCCGTACCGCCCACAATATCCATCAGCTCTGCGGTGATAGCTGCCTGTCTTACCTTGTTGTATTTCAAAGTCAGGTTGTTAATCAGATCATCGCAGTTTTTGGTTGCATTGTCCATAGCAGCCATTCTGGCGCCATTTTCCCCGGCAGATGTCTCCACGAGCGCCCTGTAGATCATGTTGTGAACGTACATAGGAAGAAACTTCTCCAGCAAAGCGTCGGCGCTTGGTTCATAAATATAATCAAGACCTCTGTCAGGGGCGCTTTCTGCATTCTGATTTAGGGAAGGAGGGGGAAGTATCCTTACTATCATCGGTCTCTGAACAGCTACGTTGCGAAACTCGTTGTAAATGATGTACAATTCATCATCTTCCTCCTTTTCAAAGGGAGGGATAACATCTTCCGCTATTTCCACAGCGAGGGTCATGTCAAATCGCCCGAATACATCCACCCACTCGTTTGTAATTTTTGCCCTCTTTCGGAAGTAATCTCTCCCTTTTCTCCCGATAGGGATCAGTACTATTTCTTTACCTTCTCGCGCCTTTTCTGCCATGAACCGCTCTGTAGCCTTGATCAGATTTGTATTAAACCCTCCGCAGAGCCCCCTGTCGGATGTCATGCTGATCACTCTGAGCTTTTTAGGCTCCCTTACGGCGAGAAGCGGGTGGGCATCCGGTTCTACACGAAGCGCCAGACTCATGAGAACTTCCATAAATTTACCCGCATAGGGCCTGAAATTTACCATTCTTGCCTGAGAAAATTTAAACTTTGAAGCAGCCACCATATTCATGGCTTTGGTGATCTGCCTGGTTTTTTGAACTGCGGTAACCTTTCTCTTGATATCCCTCAATGCAGCCATCTAAGCTTACTCCCTCAACATACGACATATGACATACGACTTACGACTTAAAAGACAGAATCGAACTCCATCAGTATGTCTTTCATCTTCTTTTCAAGTTCGGGGCTGATAATCTTTTTCTCTTCAATTTCTCGTATGATCTCAGGGTGCTTACTCTCTATAAAAGAAAGAAGCTGAGGCTCATAATCTTTCAGTTTTTCAATCTCGTATTTATCGAGGAAACCCCTCGTACCGGCAAAGAGAATGACAACCTGCTTTGAAAGGGACATGGGTTGGAATTGAGGCTGTTTTAAGATCTCTACCAGACGGACACCTCGTGATAGTTGAAGCTGAGTTGCCTTATCCAGGTCACTCCCAAACTGGGCAAAAGTGGCCAATTCTCTGTACTGGGCAAGATCAAGCTTCAGCGTTCCTGCCACCTGTTTCATGGCCTTCACCTGAGCGGCGCCACCTACCCTTGAAACCGACAAACCAACATTGATCGCCGGCCGGATACCGGAGAAGAACAGGTTCGGTTCAAGGTAGACCTGGCCATCGGTGATCGAAATAACATTGGTGGGTATATAGGCGGAAACATCACCTGCCTGTGTTTCAATGATTGGGAGCGCCGTCAGAGAGCCGCCTCCAAGCTCGTCACTCAACCGGGCTGCCCGTTCTAACAACCTCGAGTGATTATAGAAGATATCTCCGGGGTAAGCCTCTCGCCCCGGTGGCCTTCTAAGGAGGAGTGATATCTGCCGGTAAGCGACAGCCTGTTTGGAAAGGTCATCATAAATAATCAGGGCATCCCCTCCCTTATCTCGGAAATATTCACCAATGCTGCATCCTGAATATGCCGCAATATATTGCAGAGTTGCCGGATCGCTGGCACAGGCTGAAACGACACAGGTATAGGACATGGCATCATGCTTCCTCAGGTTTTCCACCACCCGGGCTACCGTTGATTTCTTTTGACCGATGGCAACGTAGATACATTTAACACCCGTATCCTTCTGTCTGATGATGGCATCTATACAGATCGCCGTTTTTCCTGTCTGTCTGTCGCCGATGATAAGTTCTCTCTGCCCTCTTCCGATAGGCGTCATGGCATCAATAGCCTTCAGGCCGGTGTACATTGGCTCGTTAACCGGTTGGCGCTGAATAACACCAGGGGCAATCATCTCTATTCTTCTGAACTCAGTTACTTCTATGGGACCTTTCCCGTCGAGCGGTGCGCCGGTTGCGTCAATAACACGACCCAGGACGGCTTCCCCCACAGGAACCTGCGCAATCCTGCCTGTCCTTTTTACGATATCCCCTTCTTTAATATGTGTAACCTCTCCCAGGACAGCAACTCCTACATTATCTGTTTCGAGGTTTAGAACCATACCCAGTATCCCACCGGGAAATTCGAGCAATTCCATGGCCATTGCGTTTTCCACACCGTAGACCCTGGCGATGCCGTCTCCCACTGACAGTACCGTTCCTGTTTCGCTGATGTCTAATTTCTTTTCGTAATCTTTAATCTGTTTGGAAATTATCTCACTTATTTCTTCTGCCCTAATTCTCTCCATACACTATCCCTCCCCTTTAGGCACCTAAGAAATTCCCTATATTATCCAATTGCGTCTTAACACTTCCGTCGTAAAGCGTATCCCCAACCCTCACCACAATACCACCTACCAATGACACATCTTCTCCTACCGTCATTTCCACCTTCTTACCGGTCAGCTCTTCCAAACCTTTCTGGAGGTCCTTCGTTAACTCAGCAGATAAGGGGAAGGCCGTTTTAACGTCAACCCTTACCTTTCTGAGAGCATGATCCATGAACTCCCGGTAACAACCGACTATATCAAAAAAGATGCCCATCCTTTGTTTATCAATCAACAACTTTAAAAAATTAGCAGTCATACTTGAGACACTAATCCTCTGCAATGCTGCTTCTATGACGGCCTTTTTGTCAGCCCGGTCAAAAATGGGATTAGACAACAATTCCTTTAGGTTTTTATTTTCCGAAAGGCAGGAAGCAAAATTTTCAAGTTCCTCGTAGTACTTCTCAAACTGATTATTTTCCTCGGCTATCCCGAAAAATGCCCGGGCGTAACGTTTTGCAATACCGCTTGCGATCACTATTTTCTCCCCACTTTTGAAGTAGAAAAACGTGCCGTACTAATCACAACTCTCAATTATTGTCAAGTAATTTTTGGTTGATCTTTATATCTTATGTTGGCAAACTTATAGCCGATCCCTCTGACAGTAAGAACATACTGCGGTTTGTTTTTATCCTTTTCAATTTCTGCTCTCAGCCGGCTGATATGGACATCTACTGTTCGTGGTTCCACAAAGGCCTCATCTCCCCAAACGTAGTCTAAGAGTTGATCCCTACTGTAAACCCTGCCGGGGTGCCGGGTGAGAAATCTCAGCAGCTTGATTTCCGTAGGGCCAAGCTCAACATTTTTCCCATCAACGGTAACCTCATAACTGTTGTAATCTATATGGAGACCCTTAAAGGTAAAGGTTTCCGCTTTGTCAGTTTCCGGACGTTCTTCGGACCTTCGCAGAACCGCCCGTACCCGGGCAATAAGCTCTCTGACGTGGAAGGGCTTGGTGATGTAATCATCGGCCCCCATCTCCAGACCCAGTATTCTGTCCACCTCATCACCCTTTGCCGTCAACATGATAATCGGCAGAGATTCCATTCCCGGATTTTTCCTCATTAATCTGCATATTTCCAACCCGTTGATCCCCGGAAGCATCAGGTCGAGAATAACCAGCTTGGGTTTGCCGGTTTTAAGCAGTTCTATGGCCTTCTCCCCGTTATAGGCCTTGATGACGGTAAACCCCTCTTTTTCAAGGTTGTAAGAAATCAAATCAACGATGTCTTCTTCGTCGTCAACGACCAGTATCCTCACAGACATACTTACCCCCTTTAAGAAAGACGCCTCTCTCCACGGGCTAACTCTTCCAGGGCTTCTCTGTCCAATACCTGGATACGACGGGATCCGTTTTATGTTACTTTGATAATGAAATACTTTTTTTTGCCTTTTCTCAGGCGGATTTCAGCCTGATCGTTTATGTGATTCAGGCCGATTCTTTCCTCAAAAGATGTAATCTGCTGCTCATTGACATATCCGCCGCCCTGGGCGATTACCCTCCTGGCTTCTCCGCTGGTGCCGCACAGACCAGCGTCATGAAAGAGTTTAAAGGCAGGAATGCCCGCTTCCAGGTCTTTTCTGGTTTTCGTAATCGATGGTATTGCCGAAATATCTCCGGTAACATCGCCCCGCGGGATCTTGCTTGACGGAAACAGCACTGGATCAACTGACCTTGTCTTGAAGGCCCCTGACGATGCCTTCCATGCAGCAATTGCCGCATCTTCTCCGTGGGTAATTTTCGTTGCCTCAAAGGCCAGCACTGCCTTTGCCATGTTTAACTGAGAATTGGCCAGCCCTTTTGTCTGCCTGATCTCTTCCATCGGTAAAAAGGTGAAAAGAGCCAGAAATCTTTCCACATCGGCATCATCAGTATTGATCCAGTATTGGTAATATTCATAAGGTGATGTCAGTTCCGGATCAAGCCATACTGCCCCCGTTTCCGTTTTGCCCATCTTATGTCCCAGGGAAGTCGTAAGAAGGGGGAATGTCATACAGTGCACTGTTTTCCCCTCAACCCTTCTGATCAGATCGGCTCCTGCCAGCATATTTCCCCACTGGTCGTTTCCTCCCATCTGAAGAACACAATCGTAATGCTGGAAGAGATATAAAAAATCATACGCCTGCAGAAGCATATAATTAAATTCTATAAAGTTAAGGCCCTTTTCCAGGCGTATCCTGTAACTCTCTGCGGCCAGCATCCTGTTCACACTGAAGTGTCGTCCAATATCTCTTAAAAACTCAACATATTTGAGGTCTGCCAGCCAATCTGCGTTATTTAACAAAACGGCCTTACCCTCATTAAAATCAACATATCTGGAGAGCTGTTTTTCCAAATATTGTGTGTTATGGGCGATTTGATCGGGTTTGAGAATATGACGCATCTCAGACTTGCCACTCGGGTCACCGATGAGACCTGTTCCCCCACCGACCAGGACAATTGGTCTGTGTCCCTGCCTCTGCATATGGGCTATGGCCATAATGGGAACAAGACTTCCTATATGCAGGCTTACCGCAGTTGGATCGAAGCCCGCATAACAGGTAATACGATTATTGTGAAGGAGATCCTGAATCAGCGCTTCATCCGTAATCTGCTCGATAAATCCCCTTTCAAGAAAAACATCGTACACACTCTTCAAATTAAAAGCCCCAGTCTTCCCTTAAGTCCTTCATCTTTACACTCAACTTTTCAATTTCCAGACTCTTACCGCTACTCCCATCAACGTCTAACACGACCCCCTGAAGCCACACATCATCCTTGGCCACGTTAAACTTGTTTGGTATCTGGGTTAAAAACCTTCGCAAGACATCATCTTTCTTCAACCCGATAACGGAATTGAAAGGACCGGCCATACCTACATCGGTTATATAGGCGGTACCGCCCGGCAGGATCTTTTCATCGGCAGTCTGCACGTGGGTATGGGTGCCGAGGATAGCGCTGACCCTGCCATCGAGAAACCAGCCGAGGGCCTTTTTCTCTGAAGTAGCCTCTGCATGGATGTCAACGATAATAATTTTTACCTTCTTCCTGAGCTTCTCGATCTCTCTTTCCGCCGTTCTAAATGGACAATCGAGGGGTTGCATAAAGATTCTCCCTGCCAGATTAAGGACACCCACATGGCCTCCAGAGGGAGCGGGCATAACTACACTTCCACGACCAGGTGAGCCCTCAGGATAGTTGGCAGGTCTCAAGAGTGTTTCATAATCTTCAATAAATTCCACAATTTCTTTTTTATCCCATATATGGTTTCCTGAGGTCAAGACATCAATGCGGCTCTGGTAAAGTTCCTCGACGATGTCTCGGGTCACGCCGAACCCCCCGGCCGCATTCTCGCAATTCGCAATTACAAAACCAATTTGATAGCGGGAAATTATTTGAGGAAGAATCTCCCGGACAGCCTTCCTGCCCGGTTTACCAACGATGTCGCCAATGAATAGTATTTTCACGTTGTGTTCCTATCTGGCAAGACCTGAGATCCTTGTTTCTCTGATAACAGTTACCTTGATCTGTCCGGGATACGTTAATTCCGCCTCAATCTTTTTGATAATATCCCGGCAGAGCATAACGGCATCATTATCCGATATTTTTTCATTTTCCACAAGGATACGGATCTCCCTCCCGGCCTGAATCGCATAACACCTATCAACACCACGGAAGGAATTGGCAATATTCTCCAGTTCCTCCAAACGCTTGACATAGGTCTCCAACGTCTCCCGGCGGGCTCCGGGCCGTGACGCTGAAAGGGTATCGGCTGCCTGGATAAGAACTCCCAACATAGGATTGGTTCGGCTATCATCATGATGAGTGGCAATGGCTTGAACAATATTCGATGATTCACCAAATCGCTTAGCATAATCGGCCCCGATAGCCGCATGTGTTCCTTCTATCTTATGATCAACTGCCTTTCCGATATCATGAAGCAGTCCTGCCCTTTTGGCTTCCTTGACATTCATCTTCAACTCGGCAGCCATCATTCCCGTCAAGTATGCCACGTCTATAGAATGCTGGAGGACATTCTGGGAAAAGCTGGTGCGAAACTTGAGACTTCCGAGGAGATTGATGATCTCCGGATGGAGATCATGAACCCCTACATCAAACGATGCCCGTTCACCTGTTTCCCGAATAACACCTTCAACCTCCGTCCGCACCTTTTTGACAATCTCCTCGATCCTCCCCGGATGAATTCTGCCATCTGTGATCAACCTTTCGAGAGATACTCTTGCCACTTCACGTCTTATAGGATCAAAACTTGATAGAACAACCGCCTCAGGGGTATCATCAACAATCAGGTCAATGCCGGTGGCAGCCTCTATAGCCCTTATATTCCTTCCTTCTCTGCCGATAATCCTTCCCTTCATCTCATCGGAAGGTAGGTTAACCACCGATACGGTATTCTCAGCGACGAATTCACCAGCGTAGCGCTGAATGGCGTAAGCAATTATTTCCCTGGACTTCTTATCAGCTTCTCTCTTTGCTTCTTCCTCAATTTTCCTGATAGCAATAGCAGCATCACGTTTTGCCGCCGCTTCCATAGACTGGGCAAGGTAGTCCTTTGCTTCTTCCGAGGAAATTCCTGCAATCTTTTCCAGCTTTTCTCTCTGTTCCTCAATCATGCGATTTAAACTGTTGTACTTTTCATGGAGCTGTGTTTCTTTTTGTATCAGGGTTTTTTCCCTATTCTCCATATTTGCCTCTTTCTGGGAGAGGAGATCCGTCTTTTTATCGAAGTTTTCCTCTTTAGAGCGAAGCCTTTTTTCTAAATTGTCAAGTTCAAGCTTTTTGGCCTCCGTATCTTTTTCAGATTCAGTTTTTAATTTGAGGAAATTTTCTTTAACCTGAAGAAGAGCTTCTTTCTTGATGGTTTCCGCTTCTTTTTTTGCCTCACCGATAATTCTTTTCGCAAGTTTCTCTGAGGATTCCAGTTTTTTTCTGGAAAGTCTCTGTCTCAGTATATATCCTGACACCAGACCGACGGCAATTGATCCTAATATCGTCAATATAATCACGCTACTGTACAGCAAAGTCTTTCACCTCCTTTTCTCGGAGTTATCAGAAAAAAAAACCCCCGCCTATGCCGTGTTAACCGCTTTTTTGAACCTTTCGACCACGTGGGTACCTTATTGTTGCTTTAGGCTTTCCACCTCCTATCAGGAGATGCTGGTGGACATGCACACCGCAAACAAGGAAAGGTCCCCGGTTTCAAAGTGTTGGCTCAAAAAACGAACAGTTAAGCACGCACATTGCAGGGGATATAAATTTTACTCTAACTACCTACTTATCTCATTTATAAGATTAATCAACTCTTCTGATCTACTTTCCAGCTGATTGTAGATACCTTTATTTACTTCACCAAACTTGAAATACTCATCGGCAATGTTTAAAGCCACCAGAATAGCAACATTCAAGGTATGAATATTAGATGATGCTTTTCCTATTTCCTCCACCTTGTCATTAATGTACCGGACAACATTTGCCACATGTTCATCCCCCGAATCACTTACAACCGAAAGTTCCTGCCCCAGTATTTTGACATTAAAGCGCTTTTTCAAACACGCAACCTCAGAAATTTATGGCAACACATCTATATCCTGAAGCAAGTCAAGAAGTGAGTCAACTCTTGTGCGTACAGCATCCCTTTCCTCGTTTATTTTCTCTACGCTAATGCTTGCCTCCCCCAGTTCCCGCTCTTTATTTTTTAGAAGTTCTTCTAATTCATGATTCCTTCTTTTTAGTACCGAATACTTACCGACAAGGTCTTTTATTTTTTCTTCTAACTCTTTAAATTTTCCTAATTCCACAATACACCACTTTTCCTTCCCACAGTTCGTTCTATCGTCGCGGCTTTAACGCTTATACTTATATTGTTTATATGGATATCAGCTCAATCTGTAAAAGTCAAGACCTTTTGTCTAAATTGAAAACTATCCCTCAAGCCCTTCGTATACCACAGGAGGTGTTTACGGAAACTTCTGACCCCGAAAACCCCACCGGCGTAATCTGTCTCCATATTCAAATGACGTTTAATGATTATTTCTCTCTCTGACAGTGAAGGCGAGGGGAAAATATCCTGACCTCCAAAGCAAAGTGTGATATCTTTAAAAATCCAAGGGTTTCCCAGCACGCCCCTTCCCACCATAACCCCGTCACAGCCGGTCATATTCATCATTCTGAGGGCATCTTCGGCGCTTCTTATATCTCCATTTCCTATCACGGGGATATGCAGATTTTTCTTCACATTTTCAATAATACCCCAGTCTGCTGAACCACTAAATCCTTGTTCCGCTGAGCGTGGATGCAGGATTACCGTATCAACCCCACAATCCTCGGCGATGCGGGCGATCTCGACAGCCTTCATGTCGTCATGATGCCACCCGGAACGGATTTTAACTGTCAAAGGCAGAGAGGTGGTCTTTCTCACTGCCTGCAGGATAAAGGCCACCTGCAAAGGATTCTTCATCAGGGCGGCCCCTGCACCTGTCCTGACAACCTTCTTAGCAGGACAACCCATATTAATATTCAAAAGATCAGCGCCTCGATCTGTAACGATCTGTGCTGCTTCAGCAAGAACCTCTGTATCCGACCCGAATATCTGCACACCGAGAGGCCTGTCGTCTGGTGAGCTGTCAAGATACCGGTAACTTTTTCCCGTGTTTCTAACCAGACCAGCAGCGCTGATCATTTCGGTAAAAGCGAGGGAGCACCCGAATTCTCTTACAAGAGTTCTAAACGGCAAGTTTGTAATACCTGCCATGGGAGCCAGAAATATATTGTTTTTTAATGATAAGTTGCCTATTTTCATTTTTTATAGCTCTTTGATGTCCCTTGCAAGCTTTAACTTACCTTCTTTGAGCATAGATACCTTGCTGCTTTCCAACCATGACTGCAGATATTCGTTTTTCTTGGTTTCTAAGAGGATATTCTTTAGGTGTTCTTTTTTTACTTCAAAGTCATCGTTATCAAGCTTTCCTTTTTCCTTGAATTGGATGATCACAAAGTTTCCATTGACATTAAGTACGTTGTCCGGATAGGGTTTTTTCTCAGATATCAGGAAGAGGGCTTTACTTAGCTCTTGTGAAGAACCGAGTTCGGGTATCTCAGAGCCAGGCAAAAAGAATCCTGTTTCTGTTACCTTTAGTCCCTTTTGCCGGGATATACTTTTAACATCTTCGCCCTTTTTCAAGCGGTTGAGGACAATCTCAGCTTCCTGTTTACACAAACGCCTGGATTCTTCCTCAATATAACGCCTTTCAACCTCCCTTTCAATCTCACTCAGGGTTGGTATGTAAGGAGGTTTTCTGGTCATGAGCTTGAGGATATAGTATCCTTTTTCGTCTGAGAGGACCTTACTAATCTCATCCCTTTGCAGGCCGAAGGCGACGCTGACAAAGTCGCTAAGCCGGCTGAATTCCGGCGGCGGGTTATGCAGGGAGAAAAATCCCGTAGTGTTGATCTTCAGTTTTTTTTGGTTGGCGTATGCATCGAAATTTTCTTCCTGATAAATGGTATCGTGGGCCATTTTTGCCTCTTCCTCACTTGAAAATGAAATATATTTGATCTGAACTTCCTCAGGTTTGCGGAAATCATTACCATGCACCTTCAGGTATGCTTCTAAATCTTTTCGTGAAGGCATAACTTTCCCTTTAAAATCCTTCGGGGGGAACTGAAGAAAATTTATATTAATTTTTTCGTTCTGAAATCTATACAGATCATACACCTCTTGATCTGAGATCTGGACGGCATCAAAAATGAGATTCTCAACCTTTGCTATGGTTAATAACTTTTTCTGTCTCTCCTCGAATTCTTCGGGGGTCATCTTATTAGAACGCAACATTTGCCGATAGATTCGGTCATCAAAAACACCATTTCTCTGGAAAGCAGGAAGAGAAAGAATGGAGGCTGTGACCTCGGAAGTGGTAACCTCTAATTTGAGTTTATTGGCCTGATGAAGGATGATGGCCTGATGAATCAAGTTATCGAAGGCCTGCTGTTTGAGATTCAATTTCTTCAGGAGATCATCCGTCAGCATCTCACCATAGCGCCGGCGGTAGAAATCAATCAAATTTTCATACTCTCTCTGGAAATCTACAATGGCTATAGTTTTGCCGTCAATGGTGGCAATAGTTTCAGCCTTTTGTCTTCCGCCCATGGTACCGAAATAGAAAATAAAGACAATAATGATAATCCCCAGTATAACCTTCATAAGCCAGTTCCTCGCATGCTTCCTCATCAGTTCCAGCATGGTAAATGCCCTCCATTTGCGGTTTATATAAGTTGTTATTATAGTTATTGTAGACTGTGAAATGCAATAATTTTTGTAACTTTTAGAAAAATGCATTGATTAGAGCAATAAAATACGATATAAGAAGTAATCGGTGTAACTATTCAGGTTCAAAGTTCCGGGGTTCACGGTTCAAGGTTAGACTAATGAAATATGAAGAACGCAAGCCAACCCCTAACCCTGAACCGTGAACCTGACAACCTGAGCAGTTACGCTAAACTTACTAACTGATGTTCCATAAAAACAACATGAGGAGGAAAGACCTTGCTGCTCGATTTTATTTTGGGGAAGTTTTCCAATGACCTGGCTATAGACTTAGGAACGGCAAATACTCTGGTTTACGTGAAGGGTAAGGGTATCGTGCTGAGTGAACCCTCAGTGGTTGCTGTTCATAAAGATTCAAGAGGTATGAAAAAGGTCCTGGCTGTCGGTGCAGAAGCCAAAAAAATGCTGGGACGGACCCCTGGTAATATCGTTGCCATCAGACCAATGAGAGATGGTGTAATTGCCGACTTTGATATTACAGAGGCGATGCTCAGGCACTTCATCTTCCGTGTCCACAATCGCAAAACCCTGGTTCGTCCGAGGATCATTGTGGCGGTACCATCATGCATTACTCAGGTTGAGAGGCGAGCCGTCAGGGAAACCGTAGAATCTGCCGGCGCCAGGGAGATTTATCTCATTGAAGAACCGATGGCAGCGGCCATTGGTGCCGGCTTACCGATAACGGAGCCGATAAGCTCCATGATTGTGGATATTGGTGGGGGCACGACGGAGGTTGCTGTGATATCTCTGTCAGGTATTGTCTATTCAAAGTCTGTCAGGGTTGCCGGTGATAAGATGGATGAGGAGATCGTGCAGTATATTAAAAGAAAGTACAGCCTTCTCATCGGAGAACGATCGGCGGAGATTATAAAGACAACGATAGGGTGTGCCTATCCGGAAAAGGAATTACGAACAGCTGATGTTAAGGGAAGGGACCTGATATCGGGTATTCCAAAAATTGTGGAGATTAATTCGGAAGAGATACGGGAGGCCATCATGGAACCGGTCCGTATTATTGTAGATGCCATAAGAGATGCCCTGGAGAACGCCCCTCCGGAATTATCGGGTGACATTGTTGATAGGGGTATTGTTTTAACTGGCGGAGGGGCTCTCCTGAGAAATATAGATGCTCTCATTAGAGAAGAAACATGTCTTCCCATTGTGGTAACGGATGATCCCCTTTCGACGGTAGCTATAGGCGCTGGCATGGCCCTTGACCAACTGGACGTGCTGAAAGAAGTTGCCATTCAGGCGTGAAAAGTAAACCTAAAAAATATCAGTTAATTATAATAGTATTCACTCTCATCATTGTCCTTCTTTCCCTGACCTTTCACAGTGTAAAGAGATCTTCTGAGACCGGCATTTTTAAAAAATTGGTGTTAGAAATAGCGGCGCCCTTGATGGACGTGATAAACACATCTTTCGAGGAACTGACAAAAGGGTGGAAACGATACATCTTTCTGGTGGGATTGGAAGAGGAAAACAGGCAACTCAAAAAGAAAAATATCCTGTTAACAGGGCAATTGATTCAGTATCAGGAAGGTTATCTTGAGGGGATACGGTTACAAAAGCTTTTGAAACTCAAAGAAAATCTCAATTACTCTACCATTACTGCCATGGTCGTCGGCAGAAACAAATTATCTGGATTCCAGACGATATTAATCAACAAGGGAACCGCCCATAATTTAAGAATCGGCCTGCCGGTTGCGGCGGATCAGGGAGTTATAGGTAGGATCACAGAGGCATCGTGGCATGTATCAAAGATTCTGCTTCTCACCGATGAAAATAGTAAAATTGACGCCCTGGTTCAGAGAACAAGGACTCCGGGTATCCTGCATGGTTCGGGTTTTATATCTCACCTAAAATATGTTCCTAAGACTGATGATGTCAGGGTAGGAGATGCCGTTATCTCCTCGGGTATGGGAGGTGTCTTCCCTAAGGGATTGCTTCTCGGTTTTGTTAAGAGTGTAGATAAGAGGGATGCAGCCTTATTTCAGAAGGTTGAGGTAACTCCGTCCGTTGATGTTGCCAGAATAGAGGAAGTTCTCGTATTTTTGCCGGATAATGATGATAAGAAGTGAGCTATCTATTTTTCCTGCCTCTTTTATCTTTGTTATTGATTATATTTCAAGTAAGCGTAACAGACATTATGTTTTTCGGCAAGATCAGCCTGGAGATATCCCTGCTATTGGTAATTTACGCTGGATTTCACTTGAAAGTAATAAAAGGGTTTATTCTGAGCTTTCTCCTCGGTTTTTTTCTTGACTGTATCGCAGGTTCGATTTCCGGTCTTTTCACCTTCATTTATACCTTTTTATTTTTTATTTCCAAATTCGTTTATCCGAGGATATATCCAGAGAAGAAATCATTCATCGTGATTTTTACTTTAATATGTGCACTATTAGAGCAGTTGCTTGTCATTTTATTTAATGAACTGATATATGGGGTTAATTTATTCCAGCATATATTAAGAATTTTTCTACCCCAGGCATTGGTGATAAGTGTACTTAGCCCGGTTTTTTTTAATATATTCTTCCGGCTTGAGGTGTTGTTAAATGGGGGGGATGCAAGATCTATTAGAAGGACATGAACCTCATGAATTCCGGCAGAGATTCAAGACACTCTTTATCCTTGTGACTGTTGCCCTATCCATTCTGGTTATCAGACTCTGGTATCTGCAGATCATCAAGGGGGACGAGTTAAAGCAGAGGTCAGAAAACAACAGCGTTCGACTTCGTAAAATCAAACAACTAAGAGGTTTGATCATGGATACCAACGGGTATGTTCTGGTAGACAATCGTCCCTCCTTTGATATTTTGTTTGTGCCCAATCGTATCAAAAACATCCATGATGTGGTTAAAAAACTGAACTACCTTTATGCGGAAAGAGCCATAACTTTTTCGACCAACTTACCCTCTGCTAAAAAGGTTAAGCGCTTTGTACCGGCCGAACTGGAGAAAAATATCAGCAGAGAAAAACTGGCCATCGTGGAGACACATGCCCTGGATTTACCGGGAGTGGCCGTTGAGGTGAATTCCGTCAGGCAATACCTTGCCGGAGAGATGATGGCCCATGTTCTCGGTTATACAGGCGAGATCTGTCAAGAGGAATTGGGGAAAAACACATCAGATGAATACAGCATCGGTGATACAATAGGCAAATACGGCCTGGATAAGTATTTCGATCGGTATCTGAAAGGCAAAAGTGGTGCAAAACAGGTAGAAGTCAATGTCCGTGGTCAAGAGATTAAAGTTATAGGAAAGATTGAACCTGTTCCCGGTTACAATATGGTACTGACCATTGATTCATATCTGCAAAAAATTGCCTGGGAGGCTATGAAAGACAGGGCAGGTTCAGTAGTTGTCATGGACCCACGCGATGGTTCCATACTATCCATGGTAAGTGCACCATCCTTTGATCCAAATCTGTTCAGTGGAGGAATTTCTTTCGAAGATTGGGAAAAGTTATCGTCTGATCCCCGGCACCCTATGGAAAACAGGGCAATTTCGGGCCAGTATCCTCCCGGTTCTACTTATAAGTTGATTGTCGCCGCCGCGGCCCTTGAGGAAGGATTGATTACCCCGGAGACAAAATTTTTCTGTCCCGGATCGTTCGAGTTGGGTAACAGGACTTACCAGTGTTGGCAAAAAAAAGGCCATGGCTGGGTCAACCTGCACCGTGCTATTGTAGAATCCTGCGACGTCTATTTTTATAACTTGGGAAAGTTGATCGGTGTTGATAAATTAGCCCGGTATGCACGTGGTTTTGGTTTCGGTGCGGTTACGGGGACCGATCTCCCCCGGGAGAAGAGCGGCTTGATCCCCACGAAAGAATGGAAACTCACCAAGTTTGGCGAACCATGGCAGATGGGTGAAACTATTTCCGTTTCCATCGGTCAGGGATTTAACTCCGTCACTGCGATCCAACTGTTGAATGCCTACTGCGCCCTGGCAAATTGTGGAACGCTCTGGCGTCCCAGGATCGTAAAACGGATAGAAACAGGGGATGGTCGGCCTTTCAAGACATTCAATCCTGAGAAAAAATCCTCCCTTCCCATCAGTCGAAAAAACATTGATATCCTGAATTATGCCCTTTGGGGTGTTGTTAATGAAAGGGGTGGGACTGGATATGCCGCAAGAAGAGCGGAAGCGGATGTTTGTGGAAAGACCGGTACCGCTCAGGTTATTGGTATGCCGGAGGATAGAAAGGCGCGTAGAAAAAAGATCATTCCCTCGAGACTCAGAGATCACGCCCTCTTCGTTTGTTTCGCACCGTATAAAAACCCGGAAATAGCGGTGGCGGTTATTGTAGAGCATGCCGGTCACGGAGGAACCGTTGCTGCCCCGATTGCCAAAAAGATTATAGATGCGTATTTTAAACTTAAAGTAACTACTCAGGTTCAAGGTTCCGGGTTCATCGCTTTCTAACCTTGAACCTTGAACCCTGAACCTTGAACCGTGAACCTAAAATGAAATTTGATCGCCGATTATTTTTAAATTTTGATTGGACTCTCCTTATTCTAGTGTTGCTCATCAGTTCTATAGGCCTTTTAAATATTTACAGCACAGGTTATAGTCTGGCCGATTTCAAGCAGTCACACCTCTATATCAAGCAGGTTCAATGGATTTTTATAGGTCTTGCATGTATGGGAGTAGCCTTCTGTATTGACTATCGCCTTATTAGTGGCTACGCCTATATTATTTATGCGTTTTCCCTCCTTCTTCTCATAGGTGTATTTTTGTACGGAGATGCAGCCCATGGTTCTCAGAGGTGGATTGTCATAGGAGGATTTTCCTTTCAACCTTCAGAATTAGTAAAATTAACGATGATACTGGCACTGGCAAGATACTTTGATGTCCATAAGACAGATAAAGGCTATAGCTTGAGAGAACTCTTCGTCCCTTTTCTGATCGTAGTGATTCCGTTCTTATTTATCCTGAAACAGCCTGATCTTGGTACGGCCTTGATACTGGTCATCCTTTTCTTATCTATTGTCTTATTTGTTGGTGTAGAGTGGAAGTCCTTACTTTGCGCTGCCGCCGGCTGCGTTGTGCTGATTCCCGTGGGCTGGCATTTTCTGAAGGATTATCAGAAGGAGCGGATTGTTACCTTTTTCAGTCCGGAAAAAGATTTCCTCGGTTCCGGGTATCACATCATTCAATCAATAATCGCTGTCGGTTCCGGGCAAATCCTGGGAAAGGGATTTTTAAAGGGAACCCAAACGCAACTGAAATTTTTGCCGGTACAGCAGACAGATTTTGTTTTTTCCGTTTTTTCAGAGGAGTGGGGTTTTCTGGGGGGACTGATCCTGATAATTATGTTTTTAATATTGGTATTGTGGTGTTTAAAGATCGGCCTCCATGCGAGGGATCTGGTGGGTACCTTAATATCCTTTGGCATTACCATGCTTATCTTTTGGGAGGTATTTATCAATATTGGGATGGTTTTGGGTATGCTCCCCGTTGTGGGAATTCCCCTGCCTTTTTTGAGTTACGGGGGCTCTTCCATTGTTGTGCTCCTGACAGGCATTGGATTGCTTATGAGTATCAGCATGAGAAGGTTTATTCTCCGGCCATAGAATTTTTACCCCTGCCTACAGGAGGAGACACAAATGGATGTAAACTCAGCGAGAAAGGATATCATTTTAGGAAATCAAATTACAGAACTGGCCCTGGCCTTTCAGGGCAGCAGGATATTATTGAGCGCTATTGAGTTGGATCTATTTACAGCCATGGGCGATGTGGAACGATCGGGAGGGGAAGTGGCGATGACACTGGGAACAGAATCTCGTGCCACAGACCGGCTACTGAATGCCCTCTGTACCCTTGGCATAGTGAAAAAGAAAAAAGGGCGATTTTCTAACACCCCCCTTACCTTACGGTTTTTGGTGAAGGGAAAACCGGAATACATGGCCGGGCTGATGCACTATGTCCATCTCTGGGATTCCTGGAACACCCTGACACAGGCTGTGCGTGAGGGGAGATCCGTGGTGGCGAGACCCATAAATGAGAGAAGTGATAACTGGTTGAGGTCTTTTATTGCCGCCATGCACGAGCGTGCCCGCAGACACGCCCCTTCGGTCGTTGCCATGATTGACCTCTCCCGTGTTTCCCGGATCCTCGATGTGGGAGGGGGTTCAAGCGCCTATGCCATGGCCTTCATCCGAGCAAAAGGTGACCTCCGGGCGACGGTCTTTGATCTGCCGAACGTGATTCCCATTACTCAAAAATACATTGCTGAGGAAGGGTTATCTGATAAAGTGGAGACAGTGGTCGGTGATTACCATACCGATGATCTCGGCAAGGGCTTTGATCTGTTATTCCTCTCGGCGATTATCCATATCAATTCCCCTGAGCAGAATCAGACCCTCATTGATAAGGCCTGCCGGGCCTTGAATCCAGGCGGCAAACTAATTGTCCAGGACTTCATCATGGATGAAGACCGAACCACTCCCGCCTTCGGGGCGCTCTTTGCCCTGAATATGCTGGTGGGAACCGAAGCTGGAGACACATATACCGAGAGAGAGGTACGAACGTGGATGGAAGGGGCAGGTCTATCCAATATCCACAGAAAAGATACAGAAATAGGCACCGCCCTGATGATTGGGGAGAAATGATGGGGAAAGATCGAACCCTTTTCCTCATTTTGAAACCCAAACAATGTGATATTTACATTCCCATTTTATATGTGCTAAACTTTATCCGGTATGGACAGGAAAAATAAATGCAAAGGAGGGGGAAATAGACATGCCTGATTTTATTAAAAAAGCGATGTTGGCTTGCACAGGGTTGGCCTTCATGACAACAGAAAAAATTCAGGAGGTCATTGACGAGCTTGTCAAAAAGGGGGAGATTACAGAAAAGGAAGCCAGAGAGACAGTTGCAGATCTGAAGGAAAAATCAAAAAAGTTTAAAAAAGAAATGGAGGAAAGGACAGAAAAAATTGTGACCGGTATCTTGAGGCATCTGAATGTGCCCACAAAAGTTGAGCTGGAAGAGATCAAAGAGAGGCTGGAGAAACTGGAGAAGTCAGGCGAGCATAGAGAATAAACGATGCGTATCCGTAAGATCAGTATCCTCTCGCATACTTACCGGAATATCCATCGTTACCGCCAGATACTTGCCATCCTGTTTAAATACGGTTTTGATGATTTGATTGGCAGACTCTATCTGGGGCCGTATCTCAAGATGGGTATGCGGATAATTTCCGGCAAACGTAACGAGGAGATCAAAACCCTGAGCACGTATGAGCGGCTGCGGATGGCACTTGAGGAACTGGGGCCCATTTTCATTAAGATGGGCCAGGCACTTTCTACCCGTCCCGACCTGATCCCTGTCGAACTCATCCAGGAATTGACAAAACTGCAGGATAAAGTTCCGCCGTTCCCATTTTCTCAGGTGAAAGAAATCGTGGAGCAGGAACTTAATGCCTCTCTTGATGAGATATTTTTTCAGTTTCAAGAGAGTCCCATCGCAGCGGCATCTATCGGCCAGGTCCACCGGGCGCAACTGAGGACCGGGGAACAGGTCATTGTTAAGGTCCAGCGTCCCGGTATCCGCCGGATAATTGAATCGGACCTGGAGATCCTCTTCCACCTGGCCACCCTGATAGAAAAATACGTGGAGGAGTGGGAAATACATCGTCCCACGAGGATAGTTGATGAGATTGCCCGCACCCTGAAAAGAGAAATCAACTATACCATTGAGGTTTCTCACACGGAACGCTTTGCCCGGCAGTTTATCGGCAATGAATCAATTTATGTGCCCAGGATATTCAAACAGGCGACAACGGAACGTATCCTCACCATGGAATATGTTGATGGCATCAAGGCCTCCGAGATTGCCCTCCTGGACGAAAAAGGTTTTGACCGGAGAATCATTGCCTGCCGGGTGAACAACTTGATCCTCGAACAGATATTCAAACACAGGTTTTTCCATGCCGACCCCCATCCAGGAAATGTGTTCATCCTGCCCGGCAATGTGATCTGCTATCTCGATTTCGGCATGATGGGGCATGTTGATCGGCAATCCAGGGAACATTTTGCCGACATCGTTCTGGGTTATATCCGTCATGATGAATCAAGGATAACAGATGCCATTTTAAGAATTGTAGAATGGGATGAGGAACCTGACCGTCGGGCGCTGGAGAATGACATTTCCAACTTTATAGAGTTGCACCTCTATCGCCCTCTTAAGGAATTACGCATGGAGAATATCTTTCATGGACTCCTCGATCTGGTTGCCCGTCACAGGCTGAGGCTGCCACAGGACATCTTTCTCATCGGCAAGGCGTTAACAGAAGTTGAAGGACTTGGTCTGGTGTTGTACCCTGATTTCGATATGACCAGAGAGGCGGTCCCTTTTATCAAAAACCTTATGCGGGAGCGGATGCACCCCAAACGCCTGGCGGAAGAATTCATGACCGCAGGCGGGAAACTCCTTCATCTCCTGAGAGATATCCCCCGGGAGTTCCAAGAGGCACTTAAACAACTTAAACAGGGAAAAACTAAAATCGGTTTCCAACACCAGGGGCTCGAACATTTTATCTCCGAAATGGACAGATCATCAAACCGGATTGCCTTTTCTCTTATTATCTCCTCCCTGATCATCGGATCGTCTCTCATTATTGCCTCCAATTTAGGTCCACATCTGTTTGGCTTTCCCCTGCTGGGATTTTTAGGATACTCCATGGCCGGCATTTTAGGCCTCTGGTTACTCATCTCTATCCTCCGTTCAGGAAAACTGTAATAACCATAAAAGGATTCAAGGGGTCAAGAGGTCAAGGATTCAAGTGAAAGGCGTTGAAATTAAAACCCTTGAACCCTCGAATCCTGGAATCCTCGAACCCTATTTTCATATAAACCTAAACCCATGAGTCCAGTCTCGTGAGACCTGCCTGTTTTGCCTGTTGGATGGCCAGCGCAAATTCCTCCCCCGTGATATGGCGATTGATCATTATCTCACCTGACGCCTCGCCGGAGGGACGATACTGATCCATTATATTAACGTAAGTATTTACGGATATTTCCGTTGCCAGAAATTTCATGATTTCTCCGGTATCCGCCACACCCCGGGGCATGACGAGATGGCGCACCAACAAACCTTTCACCGCTAATCCCGATTCATCTACGACAAGGTCTCCCACCTGACGGTGCATCTCTCTAATGGCCGCCATGGCATGTTCCCTGTAATCGGACGCATGACAGAACCGTTTTGCCCACTTTTCATCCCAGAACTTGAAGTCAGGCATGTAGATATCGAAGATGCCGTCCAGGATCTTAAGGGTATCAACCCTGTCGTAGCCACCGGAGTTATAGACGAGGGGAATGTTCAAACCCTGTTCGACAGCGAGGATCAACCCTTCAAGTATCTGTGGCACCACATGGGTGGGAGTCACAAAGTTGATATTATGACAACCCCTCCTCATGAGGGCAAGCATCATGGCCGCCATGGCAGCCGGGTCCACTTCCCTGCCTTCTCCCAGATGGCTGATCTCAAAATTCTGGCAAAAGGAACAGAGGAGGCTGCAGTAACTGATAAAGATCGTCCCCGAACCAAACCTTCCCACCAGGGGGACCTCCTCCCCGAAGTGGGCATTAAAGCTTGCCACTCTTGCCTTTCGACCGGTTTGACAATGGCCTATTTCTCCGGACAGCCGGTCCACCTTGCATTCCCGGGGACACAACCGGCAGTTCCTCATTATCTCGATGGCCTGATCAATACGGTCCTGCAGCTTTCCTTCCCGGTACAGTTTCAGATATGATGATTCCTGCATCGTGATGAAGGCGACTTATCTTTTGTATTTCCCCATCAATTGCGCCTCGGCAAGGATATGTCCCCGCATGGCTTTCAGGAGTTGCTCTTTGGTCGCTCCCGGTTTCAGATCGGTTGTCCCGTCCAGGGCATAGAGCTTGAAGTAATACCGGTGTTTTCCACCGGGGGGACAGGGTCCCCCATAGCCTATCTTGCGAAAATCATTGACGCCCTGTTTTCCTCCCCGGGCAAGTTCCCTCTGGGGAGCTACATTTTCCGGTAATTGCGTGATGCCGGCTGGAATATCGTAGATAACCCAGTGAACCCACGTCCCCATCGGGGCATCGGGATCGTCACATACGAGAGAAAAACTTTTTGTCTCTTTCGGGAAGTTACTCCACGAAAGCGGAGGGGATACATTCACCCCATCACATGTATATTTTGCCGGTATCATTCCGCCCTCTTTGAATGCTGTGCTCTTAATCTCCATCATCTTTCCTCCCTTCATTTGTGCCTGAGTCCCAACAAAAACATTGTCATATCCCTACAACGGCAATTATAGGGAACGGCAAAAGAAAGTAGTCATTGCGAGGAGCGAAGCGACGTGGCAATCCCTTGAGATTGCTTCGCTGACGCTCGCAATGACGCCTAGGGTATGTCAACTTACTTAGGCCGTTCCCTATAGATATTGACAGGTGATATATCCTTGTGCATAATCTGTCCAGCAAAGACAAAGGGGGGAGGAACAGATTATGCTGCCGACATGCCGTAAAGCGTAAAGAGTGTATATCATTTCCTATTCCGACATTCAACATGAATAAACCTGTGGGATAACGATAAGATTTTGAAGCGTCACCATGAACAGGTTGAACCAAAAAAAATTGCATCCCTCACCCTCTTTACGTTAGAAAAATCGTGATGAATGATTTAATTGATGAGTACCTGAACTTTCTTACTGTGGAAAAGGGGGTCTCTTATAATACCATCGAGGCTTACAGCCGGGATCTGAACAGGTATGTCTGCTTTATAAAGAAATGTGGTATTCAAACCATTACGGATATTACCCCTGATGATGTGATCTCCTATCTCACCGAGCTAAGAAAAGATGGTTTAATGGAGAATTCTGTCAACAGGGGGCTGGCAGCCATCAGAGGGTTCTATAAATTTCTCCTCCGGGAGAAAAAAGCCGGTATTAGTCAAAATCCTGTGGGAAATATTGGATTGGCAAAGGTATGGATGCGTCTCCCCGATACTCTGAGCCAGGAGGAAATGAACACGCTTCTCGCACAGCCAGGTGTAAAAACCCCTTCTGCCATAAGGGACACGGCGATGCTGGAACTGATGTATGCAACGGGGATTCGTGTCTCGGAGTTGATCTCATTGACCATCAATAGTATCAACTGGCAGGTGGGGTATCTGGTCACAAAAGGAAAGGGTAATAAAGAGAGGATTGTGCCTATCGGTAAATCGGCGTATGATTATGTAAGGCAGTATGTGGATAAGGCAAGACCATGTTTCTTGAAGGAAGCTACCGATGTTCTTTTTCTGAACAGATACGGTAAAGGTCTGAGCCGACAGGGGTTCTGGAAGATCATAAAAAAATACACGGTAAAATCAGGGGCGGTGGGGATGGAGAAAAAAGTCCACCCCCACACCTTCAGGCATTCTTTTGCCTCTCATCTTCTGGAGGGTGGGGCTGATCTTCGTTCCGTCCAACTTATGCTGGGACATGCAGATATAGCAACAACCCAGATATACACCCATATCACCCGGGAAAGGTTAAAAGAGATTCATAAGAAATATCATCCAAGAGGTTGATAAGAACAGGGATCAGGGATTAGAGGTCAGGGGTCAGGGGTCAGGGGTCAGGAAACTGGAGTAGATATGGACTTTAGGGAGGGGAAAGGTAAAAAAAGGGCTGTAAAACCGCGGCGCGAGAGGGGTGTAGCTCCAGGGATTATTGTCCTGATTGCATTGATCCTTTTTACCTCTTTCGTCATGGCCAATTATTTCTGGCCGGAAAAGGTTCGGGATTTATACTTCATCGCCTCGAGATTGAAAAACACTTTTTCCTTTATCTTCCTCGGGCATCCCCCGCAGTTTTATTATCTGGAGATAGAAAAGAACGGGAGAGACTCCAGATTGACAAAAAGCGAAGCTTTTGTTGTGTCCTACCGTGATGAATTTGTCATCAAAGACATCTCCACCGATGCCCTTTTTAGCAGGAAGATTTCGGCCGATGTGGAAGGTATCGGAAGAGAGAATGATTTCAAGATATTGCTGAAAGGTATTGATCTGGTTGATAAGGTTATAATGACGGGGAAGGGCGGGGAGGGAGAGACCACTGTCCCGGACTACAGGATCAACGTGAAATATGACAATAAGATCATCGCTGCCATTCCCCTCCAGGTGAATATAACCCCCCAGGACTGGCTGAGATATGCGAGAAGTACGGAGAATCAGCGGGTACAGATCGAATATCTCAAACGGGCCATCGCCATGAATAAAAAGGATACAGGGGTCCGTAAGATGCTGGCGGGGCTTTATCTCCGACAGGGCGAGACAGGAGAGGCGATCACTCAATATCGGGATATCCTGACTCTTAAGCCGGATGACCTTACCACATTGACGGAACTTTCAAAGTGTTACATGAAAGAGAAAGAATATAACTTGGTCATTAAGACCTGCCGGGAGTTAATCAAGAGCGATCCTGAAGATGCCTCTACCTTCGCCAATATGGCATTCGCCTATAGTCAACTGGGGGACTGGAGAAGAGCTGTTGTAAACTATGGAGAATCTCTGAGGTTAAATCCGAAGGATCTCCTGGTAAGATATAAGTTGGGACAAGCGTATGAGAAAACCGGAAAAATCAATGAAGCTACCGGTGAATACAGGTTTATCCTGACAAAGTCACCGGATACGAACTATGCGATGATCGCTTTAGCGGATCTTTCGCTCAAAATTGGAAATTACGACGAGGCGATAAAGTGGTATAAGGAAATCCTCAGGAGACAGCCACGTAATGCGGGAGCCTACGCCAATATCGGACTTGCCTACGGCGGCAAGAGGTTGTTAAAAGAAGAAATAGAAAGTTACCAAAGAGCAATAGCGCTTAATCTCAAAGAACCGGTTATTCA